>Ga0209518_1001870_pt1 | contig 21110 bp, 38 predicted proteins | sample RifGroB1_FD_183993 | JGI IMG/M metagenome (GOLD analysis project Ga0209518, IMG submission 183993) | Groundwater microbial communities from Rifle, Colorado, USA - Groundwater B1 (SPAdes) (version 2) | ecosystem: Environmental > Aquatic > Deep subsurface > Groundwater | place: Rifle, Colorado...
GTTTGATAAGCAAAAAAATATTACAATAACCGAGGTATCTACTGTTTTTAAGGATAATTTTGAATTGATTAAGACTACCTTAATTGACAATAACATTATGATAAGTAGAACAAGAACAAACAATTATGGGTTTCAATCTAAATATTGTAGGTATTGCATTGAAGTCGGGGGAGATTATGTTAATGCAATTGCAGAATTGCTAAAATTAGAAAATAAATTGGAGGTTAAAAATGAGATTAGAAATTGATTTAAACAAACTGAATGAACAACAGCTTGAAGATATTTATGAACTGCTGAAAGGGGGTTTAGCTAAAAAGGTTGATGAAAAGGTTGATAAAAAAGAAGAATTGATAAAGGCAATAGGGGGTTCTGAAAAAGATTTAATATATAAGCCTATGGATAAAACTATTAGGCAAGAAGGGCATGATAACAGACAAGAAATAGATTGGGAGGGGTTTGGGAAAAAGGCTTCTCAATTAGTAAGAAACGGCAATAAAGTTTATAAAATAAATGAATTATTTTATTCAATTTTACCACATAGGAGAAATATAGGTGGTTCTGATTATTTCTTAATAAAGAAAGCAATGTCAAAAAATAATTATGGAATAAGGGAATTAAAAAGCCCTTCAGGTAAGCAAGTTAGTTATTGCTCTGTAGAGCATTACAAGACATTGCAAGGTGAGAAATTTAATGCAAAAAAGGAAAAACATATTGATATGAGAGGTCATACCCATAGCAACGAGTTTTTAATAAGGAAAAGAAACGAAATGAAGTTTATTACTGGTAGGGCGAAACACCTTGCTAATACATTAAACATACCTTATCAAGAAGGTTTAAGCAAGGCTTTAAAAAAACCTATTGCCGAATTGAAAGATACAAAAAATATACCTGAATTAGAGAGATTTCCTGACATTAATGGTATGAACAAGGAATATAAAGTGATACTTATAAGAATGCTACGCAACATTATTGATGACAAGGGCAAACTAAAGTTTGATGAGGTTGCCTTTGCCTTGGATATACTTGACTTGCAATCTTGGCACAATTTTGTCGCAGACATAATGTCAAAAAGCGAACAGATAGCAAAACTTTACAATGTTGAAAATAAGTTTAAGCATATAAGGCAAGGCTATTATGATGTTGTGGCTTACGAAGGTTGAAATTATGAAAAAATTAAGGGAGGTTAAAAATGAGTGAAGAAGAAATACTTAAAAAATTCCCATTGTGGATTTTTAGTGGGGATGAGGATGAGGAGTATGGGGAAGAAATCTTGCTAAGATGACACAGGAACTTTTTGATTTTCTGTTTTTGCCTAAGGATGTTTTTTGTTGTAATTGCAACAGATTTTATCAGTTTGAAGAAATCAATGAATTTAATTGCACTAAAAATCACAGGGTTGATTAACATTAAAAATGGAAAGTGTAAGTTATGTAAAGCTGAAACGACTTTGCATAAGCATCACTTAATCCCAAGAAGGGTTCTAAAAAGGTTTGGTTTGCTTGAAGAAGGAACACTAAAGGATTTAGTGATTTACATTTGCTTTGAATGTGAGAAAAAAATACACCCAGAGAATATGCTTATCAAGAGGGTCAAGATTTTATCAGAGCTATTGTATGTATTGCTTGACTTAGTAATCAAAATGGCACCTGAAAAGGCAATAAGCATTAGACAGCAGTTTTACAGCCAAAAGGATTTTATAGAAGGTAAGTATAAAAACTTCAACAATTACGAAGAAAACAAAAATGCAACAGAGAAAATGCTGTGATTGTGGGAAAGTCTTGAAGGATGAGGACAAAGATAAGACTTGGCAGGAATTACTAGAAGGCTGTCCTGCGTGTATTGAATGTGATGAGAAGCTGATAGACAGGATTGAGGAAAAATACTAAAATGGAGAATTTGAAAAAAAACATTGTAAATGCCTTGTTGCTAATGGGCAAAAAGCATATCAAGGACAAGCTTTCAAAAACAGAATGGAGCATTGAAAATCCAACAAGGGGTTACTGCTATGTTGTAAGCGAGTATCTTCATTTTTTTGTGTTTGACAAGAAATCAGAAATTTACAAAGTCGAGGTTGATAATGAAACTTCGAGGCATTATTTTTTAAAACACAACAATGAGATTATTGATTTTACAGCAGAGCAATTCAAGGATAAAAAAGTTGATTATACAAAAGCTGTAAAAACACATTTTATAAAACCTTCAAAAAGGGCAATGATATTAAATGACACAATCTTCAATGCGACAATGGTGTATGACTGCTAACACGCCTGATTTCCAATCAGGGGAAGAGGGTTCAAATCCTTCTTGTCGCATAAATCTTGAATTAGTTGAGAATGAAACGCAGAGATTTAATTTTAATCAGATAGTAAAGATATATCACACCTACAAGAAAGGTGTTGAATATGTAGGTAGGAGAGTTGATTATTTAGTAAAAAACAGAAGTGAAGTCATAGGAGCAATAGGGTTAGGTTGCCCCATTATTGCTATGAAGCCGAGAGATGATTTTATAGGTTGGAATGAAAAACAAAGGCTAAAAAATCTGACTAAGATAGGCAATAACTGGCGTTTTTGCCTGATTGACAAAGGCAAAGGCTATGGTTCAATGACATTAAGCAAATTTATAAGCCAAGTTCCAAAAGATTATGAGAAATCTTATGGTGATAAGCTAGTTATGATTGAAACATTAATTGAAAAACCCTACACTGGAAGTTGCTACAAGGCAACAGGTTTTACTTATCTTGGCGAAACTGCTGGATTCAGCTTTGAAGTTGTAGCAACATTTGTTACAAAAGAACAGGCAAAAAAATACAAGATTGAAAATAAAATTGCGGGTGTAACACGAACATTTAAAGATGGTGAGACTTTGCTTTTAAAACCTATTAGTAGCACACCTAAATTAATTTTTGTCAAACCTTTGCACAGATATTTCAAAAAAATATTGTGCGAGAAGGAAGACATTAAAATTCCTGAATATGTAACTAATGAAATGATACAGAAAAAGATGAATGAAATGGAAGGCTTAGTAAGCAGGGAAGGTGCAATAAAAATGCTGATAAGGCAGTATGAGAATATAGGGCAATTAGCATGACACTAATTCAAGAAAGGGAAATCATCAGAAGAATCCCTATAGTGCTGAAAGAAGGTAAGAATAGGGGCAGAATTGCAGGTCATATCTATATTGAGAAAAATAAGGAGCCTTATTTTTTTATTGAAAAGCTTTTTAAGAAAGAGCAGATGTTTCAAATGCCTAAGCTTATAGGGAGATTGCCCATTTCAGTCCATATAATTCCTGAACTTGAAAAACACAATGTCAGGAAAGTTGTTTATATGATTATAGGTTATGAAAAAAGAAGCTTTTTTGTTGGCGTGCCTTTGGCTGATTTGAAGCGGGGCAAGGAAATAATTTATGATGAATTGCAGAGATATGTCAGGTTAGAGAGCTATCCAAGAATTTATGATTTGAGGGAAAACCTCGATAATTTTGTATAGGAGAAGATGAGGCTTGGATTTCTGAATCAACCTCTTTTTCCGAACTTCATCTTCTCCGCAAAAATAACATGATTAAATCTGGATTTATCAAATTAAAATATGCAATGAAATACCATAAATATTGCACTGGCAAAGTTATTGCGACAAGCTATGGCAACTTTAGATGCTTGGGTTGTAATGAGATTATAAGGGACATTAAAAAATTAAGAATTGTGAAAAGAGGTCAGCGAAATGAGAAAAATCATTGGTATTTCAGGTGAATAATGCTTGAAATCAATAAAATTTACTTAATGGATTGCCTTGACTTCTTAAAGCAGATTGATGATAATTCTGTTGATTTGGTTTTGACTGACCCTCCTTATAACATTGATTTTTCAAAATATGATAAATTAACCGCAGAAAAAGGCAGAAAATATCACAATACAGAAAATCTGAAATGGAACACTTATGATTTGAAAGAGGCAAGTAAAGTTTTGTTTAAGGAGTTCGACAGGGTTTTGAAAACAACAGGAAGTGTATTAATATTTGGTTCTCGAGAATGGGCATATTATTATTTTGAACCTGCAATTCAAAACCATTTTGATTTGAAATGCCAAATTATTTGGATAAAGGAAAACCCTATTCCGCAGTTAAGGCACAAAAACTATCGTTCTGCCCATGAGAATATTGTATGGTTTGCAAGATATGATAAGGACAAAACTCCCTTCACCTTTAATTTTATTAATCAGAAAGAGATGAGGAATGTGTTTACAACACCTATTTTACAAGGTTTAGAAAGAACAGAGCATCCGACACAGAAACCTTTAGTGTTGATTGAAAAGCTGATTAGAATACACAGCAACGAAGAAGATTTGGTCTTAGACTGCTTTATGGGTTCGGGGACTACGGCTATTGCCTGTAAAAAGCAAAATAGAAATTTTATAGGCTGTGAGAACAATGAAGGTTATTTGTCTATTGCAAATAGAAGAATTAATGCTTTGCCTAATACTAAGCTTACGCAGTTCTGAAATGTCTTGTAGAATAACACTAAACTAACAGAACCACCTTAAATTTCAATTTTCTTTAGATTAAAGATGATTTATATTAAAAAATAATAAATAATTGTTTTTCAATATAGAAAAGAATGAAATATTAACTATTGTTAAGAAGTTGTTTTCAATATAGAAAAGATAAAATCAAAATTAACTATTGTTAATTAGTATATTAAATGGTGGTGGTTTTTTACACCCAAATAAAAGAAAATGTGTATATGAAAATAAATAAGATTATGTTTGATTTTTGTTGGTAATACTAATAGATACTAATTAAGTTGGTATATTTTTAGGAAGGGTATACCATACTACTAAATTTTTACTTAGATATATATATATATCTAAGTAAAAAAAAAGTGTTTCGGATTTATGAGTAAAAAATTTACGACCCCTATTGGTAGTAGTAAAAATTTTTATGTATGAAAATAATTCAACACCCCCAAAAAAATAAATCGTAATAGATAATAATAGATAATAAATACCATTACTAATAGATACTACTTAACCCAAATTTATATAAATTTTAAACAAAACATTTATATACTTAAACAAAAATCTAATATTATCATAATAAAAAAATGTTGTGATTGTAGATTTGAAGGAAATTTAACAAAGCATCATATTAAAATAAACAATAAGAAAAATGGAAAAATTATTTTGTTATGTAGGACTTGCCACAATAAAAAACATTTTGAAAATTACACTTATAGATTTATAGCAAATTTTGGAGGATAAAATGGAAGCAAATTTAGTCTGCAACAAATGTTCTTATTCTTGGATTTCAAGGGAAGTTTTAGAAAATGAAAACTTCCCTAAGCAATGTCCTAGATGTAAGTCTTATGATTGGAACAAGAAAATTAAGGTGAATTAAAAATGGTTGAATTTAAATATGATTTCCCGAAAGCCGATAAAAACATAGTTGGAAACTTTAAATTAAAGGTTTGTGGGGAACTTAATAAAGTTAAAAATATTAACATTGTTAAAACACTTCTTAAATTAAACCTAGTTCAGCCAATAAATAAAAAAGAGCTAATTATATCTTTCAAGAATGATGGTTACTTCTTTGAAAAGAAAGAAATTTCATTATTTTTGACAAAATTAAGGGATATGAATTTAATAAATTGCACAAGTCCAGATGAGGCAAAAAAGCACAATAACGATTTGAATAAACGAATTATAGCAAAACACAAGGAATACTTAAAGAATACGGGGCTTGATAGATATGGCACAAGGTTTGATGTGATGTATTATTATTACCTTACAGATTTTGGTTATGAGATAATCCCTTTTACCCTAGAAAAAATAATAAATATTAAATTTGAAAAGGTAGAATGATGATGAACAATTTTAACGAAGACAAAATATTAGAATTTTTAAAAAATTACAAAGAAGACTATAAACCAAAAATTCAAGACGAACTCAAAAAACCAAACAATCTTCCTTTAGTAGCAACACTTCTTTCACTTGCCCACATTGATGTTGGTAACAAAAAACAAATATTTGATAAATTAATATTTGAATTAGAAAAAAACCATGACAATCAAATAAACCCAACAGAAAAAAGGGTTGAAAAAATTATTGGTAATCTAGTTGAATTAAATTTAGTTGTGAAAAAAAGCTACAAGGAGGCATTGCAACATGACAATTCCATAAACAACCTAATAAAAAGAAAACATGATTTTTATATATATAATTCTTCCCTCAACAATCTCAAGAGATATTTTGAAAGTGTAAACTATTTTTATCTGTCTAAGTTAGGAAAAGAATTGGTGCCTTTTTGCTTAAAAAATTTAAATACGAAGGAAGTTAAGATGGAGGAACAAATATGACATACTCCCAAAATATCCTTAAAAACCATAGGTTTTTGGGAACTTAAAAATCAAAGATTTTTAAGTAATCCGACTAAAGCGTGGGGTTTCAAACTATGAACAAAACAAACTTAAAATGGCAATTAAAAATAGGTGATTTCTGTGGAAATTAACACCATTCATCAAGGAGATTGTCTTGAAGTTATAAAACTAATAAATGATAAATCAATAGATATGGTTCTTTGTGATTTACCTTATGGAATGACTGCTTGTAAATGGGATTCTATAATCCCATTAGATAAATTATGGCAAGAATACAAACGAATTGCAAAAGATGATTGTGCCATAGTCTTGACAGCATCACAACCATTTACTTCACAATTAGTAATGAGCAATCCAGATATGTTTAAGTATGAATTGATATGGTTAAAAACAAGACCGTCAAATATATTCAATGCAAAAAAGATGTTTATGAAGTGGCACGAAAATATTTTGATATTTTATAAAGATTTACCTACATTCAATCCAATTATGTTTAAAGGAAAATCTTATGTGAAAAAACATCATCTGCAAGAGAGAGAAAAGGGAATATTTGGGAGAACAGGAGAAAAAGAAGGACATATATCTACGAACAATGGTTTATTTTATCCAAAAACTGTAATTGAAGTAAGTAATCCAAATCACGATAGTTTGCATCCAACACAAAAACCGCTTGAACTTTTTGAGTATTTAATAAAGACATTTAGTAACAAAAGTGATTTAGTTTTAGATAATTGCATTGGCTCTGGGACTACTGCTATTGCTTGTAAAAAAACAAATCGTAATTTTATTGGAATAGAACTCGAACAAAAATATGTAAATATATGTAATTCACGACTAAAAGATGTTCAGATGCCTCTCGCTGTAAACAATCAGGAGGACGGGCTTCATCCCACATCTAAAGAAGTGGGTATCCGCCCTACGATTTTATGAGTTACCAATTCATAGAAATAATCCCAGATGGGGAAAAATATATAATTCATAATCTCGTCTATAACTCAAATGTTGGCGAAATAAGAAAAGAACGCATGGGCAGATGGATGCACTGGCAGTTATTCCTTTATCCTAACTGTGGTTGCACGAATGGTTGTCTAAAGGAAATTTCAGCTTTTATAACGACACTTTACAGCAGGAAAAAAGAAGATGAGGTTTAAGATGGAAAATGAAATACTCCCACACCCTAAAGGGTGGGGTATCTTAACGAACTATGGAAACTAATAAAATATATCAAGGCGATGTGTTGGAAGTTTTAAAGACTTTTCCAGACGAAAGTATAAATTGTATAATTACAAGTCCTCCTTATAACAAACATTCTACTAATAGAAAATGTGGAAAGACAGATAGTTGGCAGAAAGCAAATATAGATTATGGTGAATTTAAGGATGATATGCCAGAAGCAGAATATCAGGAATGGCAGAAAAAAGTATTAAGAGAATGTTTAAGAGTTTTAAAGAAAGATGGAAGCATATTTTATAATCATAAACCAAGAATAGTAAATCATAGAATTATATTCCCTCACGAATGGTTAAGCCAATTTATAGTAAGACAGATGATTATTTGGAATAGAAAAAACTCTCCAGTTCTTGAACCAATTAGATTTATGCCTATTGTAGAATATATTTTTTGGATTACAAAAGAACAAAAAACTCCTAAATTTAATAAAGAGGCATTTCAATATCAAGAGATTTGGGCTATTCCTCCAAGAGTAGATAAGGAACATCCAGCAACATTCCCAGAAGAAGTAGTAAACAGATGTATAAAAGCAACAACCTTTGAAGGAGATTTAGTTCTTGATATTTTTATGGGAAGTGGAACTGTTGCAATATCCTCAATAAAGTTAAATAGGAATTTTGTGGGAATAGAATTAAATCCTAAATTTGTGGAAGTTGCTAATTCAAGAATACAAAAAGAATTATCCCAATCTAAACTAAACTCGGAGGGCAAGTTTTTCTCCTCCCAACTTTAAAAGGATTGGGTATCCGAAAAACACGATTTATATGAACCAATTTACGCAAACAAAGAAGGTATAGGCACAGGTCAAACTTTGACTGATTTGCAGGAATATAATAAGAGGCTTGAACACCATTCAAAAATCTTAAAATTAGGTATTGCTGTTGGTGGTATTATTGGTGGGGGTTTTTTATTAATTATTTTATGGCTTATCTATCATGTTATTAAAAATAATGTTGTAAATAATATTGTTGCTAGGTGTGTATAAAAAAACGAGGATTTATGAAACCGCAAGAACTCACCGAAAAGTTAAAAGATTTGTTTGAAAACAACAAGACTGTAAACACAGAGATACAGCTAGGGGGTAAGCATTGCATTGTTTCTTTCAAAGATATTCTAAGCTACGATTTAGATTTGGCTGAAGAAATAATTAGAAACCCAGAGGCAATGCTTACACTTTCAGAAGAAATAATAAAAGAAATGACGGAAAAGAAAAAGCCTTTGAGAATAAGGGATTTTGAAAGTATTGAATTAAACAAGATAAAGATAAGGGATATAAGGACAGAAAATCTTGAAAAGATGTATTCAATACAAGGTGTGATAAGGCAAACTTCTGATGTAAGACCTTTTATAATAAAAACGATTCACGAATGCCCTAGCTGTGGTAATGTATTGACAATAAAACAGTTAAGCAGAACTATAATTAATCCTACTAAATGCGGTTGCGGAAGAGAAGGAAAATTTCACTTAATAGAGAAAGAAAGCATTGATGTTCAGAAGATAGTCTTATGGGAAGATTTTGAAACATTAGAGGGGGAACAGCAACCAAAAAGGCTTAATGTGATTTTAAAAGGAACTTTGACAAGCCCCGATATTGAGTTTATACATACACCGGGGAAAAGGGTTATAACAACAGGCATCATCAAAGAAATGCCAAAATACACAAAAACAGGCGAATCTGTTGAAAGGGATATTTATTTTGAAGCAAACTACATTAAACCTTTGGAAACAGATTTTTCATTGATTTTAGTTGATGATGATGTAAGAAAGATAAAGGATTTCAGCAAAAGCGAAAACCTAATGGAAAAATTTATTCAAGGTTACGCACCTGACCTATACGGAATGAATGAGATTAAAGAATCAATAATACTGCATTTATTTGGTGGTTCAACAAGGCAAACAAACTTGAGAAAAGAAAAAGGGGAAATTCATGTCTTGCTTGTTGGTGATACAGGAAAGGGTAAGACTAGTTTAGCTCGTTACATATCTAAATTTGCACCTAAGAGCATCTTCGTAGTAGGCACAAGGGCATCAGGAGCAGGTATCTCTGCAATTGTTCAGAAAGATGAATTTACAGGTGGTTGGATGCTTGAAGCAGGTGCATTAGTTTTAGCCCACAAAGGCATACTAGTAATTGATGAAATTGACAAATTAGAGGATGAGGGTAGAAAGCATCTGCTTGAAAGCCTAAGCGAAGGCACAATTACTGTAACAAAGGCAATACAGAGCAAACTGATTGCAGACACTAGCGTAATAGGCATAGCAAACCCCAAGCATGGAAGATTTGATATTTATGAGGACTTGTCAAAGCAGATAGACATGAGACCTGAACTGCTGAATAGGTTTGACTTGGTTTTTGCAGTTACAGACACGATAAACAAGGAGCAGGATGAAAAGGTTGCAGACAGCATTTTAGACAGAAGAAGTGGTTTAATCAAAGATATGATTGACTACGGCTTTGTGAAGAAATATGTTTTTTATGCAAAGCAGAACATACATCCAGAGCTTTCCGATTCCGTCAAGAAAAAGATTAAGGAGCTTTATGTTGAAACAAGGCAAAAAAAGCAGTCAAGCACAGGCGAAAAGACAATACCAATAACACCGAGGCAAGTTGAGACTTTAATTAAATTAACTGAAGCATCAGCAAGAATGCGTTTGAGCAACAAAACAACAATAGAGGATTTTGACAGGGCAGAAAGAATAGTAATGTTTTCACTAAATCAACTTGCGTTAGACCCTGAAACAGGAACTTTAGATATAGATAAGATTGAAATTGGTGTATCAACAAAAAGCAGGAATAAGCTAATCAACATTCTGAGCATAATTGATGAACTGTCAAATAAAATAGGCAAGGTAATTCCCTTAGATGATATTATTATTGAAGCAAAAAAATTTGACATTGCTGAAGCAGAAGCCGAGGAGATTATACAAAAATTAAAGACAAAAGGAGACTTATTTGAACCGAGGAGGGGATTTATATCAAAACTATAAAAAGTTATGGTTATGATTTCACAGAATTAGCAATATTATGTGGGTTTATTTACGCATTTATATCACTACTCTTCCAAAAAATAACATTTAATTGGAAGCTTACGGGAACAATTATATTATTTTTATTGACAATTGAGTGGATTATTAATCATACTTAAAATGCAACCGAGCAAAAAACGGATTGAATTGATAGAACGGCATAAAAGAAAGGGGCTGAATGATGGAGAGAACTACGCAAAAGCGTTGTTTTTTATAATAATAATGCTTTTGTTCTCTTTAGTATATTATACCTTTTCAAAAGACAGGTTTATTGAGACAAAGCTTAACAAAGAGATAAAGATTATAGATTTCAACTTCACAATAACAAATATTATATATGCAAAAAAGGTAACTAACTATTCAGCAAAACCAATAAGTAACCTATCAAAGGCAGACATGATTATTGCAGTAGCCCACAGCGACAATTTTGATTTTTTCCTTGTAAATGACACTTTTAGTTCACCAATCAACTACAAATCAGGTAATAAAACCGATTTAGAACTATGGCTTTTAAGTTATGATGGGGAAAAAATAATGCTGAGATATAAAAAACAATGAAATGGATTATAATAACTTCAATAACCATTATAGCATTATGGTTAGTCTTTATTTGGCTTTTGAACAGATATAAAAATGCAACAGGAAGCTTCAATGAAAGCTTTTTTGAAACATTCAAGAACTGCTGTAAAAGGTTTTTAGGTAAGTAAAAATGCTGACACAAATAATTTTTGCCATTGCAATTTTGATAGTGTCTTACTTATTGAGCCATATAGCTAGGTTTATATCAAAGAAGAATTTTTGTGCAAAATGCAGTTCCTTAATAATTTCTTTAGTTGTTTTTGTTATGCTTGATTTTCCTATTGAGATAACCAGCATTTCACTTGGGGCTTTAATTGCAATACTATCCTACTATGCAGATGATTACTTAATCAACAAGAAAAAAATAAATTTATTGACGCAGGATTTTTTGATACTGCTATTGTTATTAATAATTGGAATGATAATATTAAATTTTTTATAGAAAATGCCTGAAAAAAACACGGAAAACGACTTGGGAATAAGGAATGAAATATCCTTTGCAGTAGCTAACTTAATTCAGTTAGAGGAGCATTTAAGTATTTCAATAGCAGACACGGAAAGCGAGGACTTAATCAGCATTTTAAACGAAGTAAGAAGCTTACGAGCAAAATATATGAAAGAATACACAACTAAAGAACTGCCTTCACAGCTTTGGTGCAGTGTAAAGCATACTTTAAGCACTGCTTTTAGGCTTATTGAAATAGGAGAGAAAAACATATCACTTAAAGAGCATAAAAAAGCGATAGGCAACTTTAAGGATGCAAAAGACTTGTTTCAGCTTTCATTTATAATTATAGAGGGAAATTATGGGCTTGATAAGCAACCTGAAGGATAAAATCAAGAATATTGATTTTGACAAAGTGAAAGATTTTATTAATGAGTGCTGTGAGGAAGATAAGAAAAGGTTTAGGAGGATTGAGAATGTCAAATAAAGTATTATTGGGAATTGCATTGACCTTGGGAATAATAAGTCCTGTAAAAGCCCAAGAAGTTCCGCAGGTTAGCCCAACACAATTAAGATTTGTCTCTCTACAACCACCATATCTGCATATAGGTTATGACACAAATGATGGCAAGAGGGAAACTGTAAGGTTCATCTACAAAATTAAGGGAGTGTCTCTGAATGGATATTTTATTCTTGAAAAACCAGAGATAGTAGGTATTGATGAGAATGGTGATGGGGATTTTGAACATAAGGAGTTTTATAAGCTACTCTATCTGGAAGGTATAAATAATTCACCAATGAAATTAAAGTAATTTTTAAAAATGGATAAATTGAAAGAGCAAATATGGAAAGTCAGGGGAGAACTTTATACTTTGATAAAAATTATTGAAGAAATAGAAAACAAAAATGAGCAGAAAAAGTAAATTTTGCCCAAAATGTGGTAAAGTCTTAAAAGGACCTACAAAGCTGACATTTTGTTATTACTGTTATAGTTGTGAAAAGATGTATGATTACAATACTGTGCAAAGAAATAGCATTACAAAACATATTTTGTAGAATATACAAAAATAGTAAAATATTTAAATAAGTTATCCAAAGTTGTTTATTATGACTATAAAAACAATTTATGATGTTGATTCTCAAATCTGGAAAAGGTTTGCTATTCTATGCAAAGAGGAAGAAGTCAAGATGGGTGTCAAAATAACTGAAATTTTAAAAAAATATATGGAGGCTAAAAAATGAGAAAAGAAGCAAAAGTTTTTGCAGTATTGTTTTTATTTCTAATGAGCATTGTTATGGTTCAATCAGTGAACCTACCTGTTGTAAGCGATTTCCCGGCAGTAGGCTCTTCTAATTGGGGTAACCCTCTACTAAGAGCAATCAACCAATCCTTAGATACTTTTAGGGTTCTGCATACAGAAAATGGAACTTTGAAAGACAACTTGGATTTAAGCTTTAATGAAGTTAATGCCTCTTTAATCAGAGGAGAAGTTGCTAATGGCTATAAATATGAAAATTTCTCAATAAACTACGATTTGAGGACAGGCAGATGGGTTTTATCAAACTTCACTAGTGCTTATGATTCAAGATTAGACAGGTTCAGCAACACAAATTTTTCTGCGTTATATAATTCAGATTCATCAAGATTTAATGATGAAAACTTCACGGCAGATTATGATGAAAGGAATGACAGGTTCAGCAATTCAAACTACAGCACTCTGGAAAACTCAGCGTTCAGAAATGAGAACTTCACAGGAAATTATGATGTAAGGGCAGACAGATTTTCAATAGGAAATTATACTGTGTTGGAAAATTCAGCATTTAGGGTTGAGAATGGAACAGCCTTAAAATTCTCTAACTATCAGGAAGGAAACTTTACGGGACAGATAGATGGGTATTTACCTTCATTTTTTAACCTCGGCAACTACTCCACTGAATATACCAGTTCTGGTTTTAAATTAGGAAATCTCACTTCCGGTGGAGGAAGTGGAAGTGCTGGAAAAGCCGTTTGCTGGAAGACTGCAAAAACATTAGGTTTTTGTTCAAATCAACCAGATGTGAATGGGGACTGCACTTGTAATTAGGTGTTTACTATGAAAAAGCTTTTTTTATTGCCTTTTTTATTAATTTTTTTAACTTCTGTAGTTTATAGTGCAGGAGAATTTGGTGAAGGAACCTTCGGTGAGGGAGATTTTGGTTTTGGAACACCAGCAGTAGCAACTGCTTCAAGTGATGGTGGAGGTGGGGGAAGTGGTGGAGGTTCAGGTGGAGGTGGCGGTGGAAAAGCTGTTGATGGTTTCTCAAAAGGAAGCAGAACAACGCAACTTAACTATGGGGATGCTTTTATATTTCATATAAACAATCAAAGGCACACAGCAGTAATTCTAAAAGTTCAATCATACTCGATTAATTTAAGAATTTCATCAGCTTTCAAGGATTTTACAATAGAGCTTGGCGAATCTGTAAGCTTGGATGTTGATAACAATGGATTAAATGACCTTCAGGTTAGACTAGATAAAATCAGCAAGTTAGGAGGCACTTTTACTTTTATCATACTTGATGAAATTAAGCCTTCTATTGTGTCTGAAGTAAAAGTTATTGAGCAAATACCTGATGCAGAAGAAACAGAAGGATTAAATATAGTAGAAGAACCTAATGAGATTGTAGTTGCAACTCCAGAAGAGCCTGCACAAGAACCAAAAAAATCATCAAAAACAATTGAAACTTTAGTTGTTATTATTATCTTTAGCGTAGTAGGCTTTTTAGGTGCTTTAGTTTATCACAAATCAAAAAAACAACCAAAGAAAGAAATAAAACAGCAGGAAGATAAGAAAGAAGAAAAGTTGGGTTAATTTAATTGAAGTTAAAAATGGTTAAACACGGAAAGGAGTTGAAGCAATCCTTAGAATATAAAGGATTCAAAAAGAATTTTACAAGTGCCTTAGGTTATTATAGTGCAATGTTATTAGTTCTTTTAATTGTTGGGAGTGTCCTAGCTTTTGCTATTCCTTTTGTTCAAAAATGGCAGACTAATAAATTCCCGGCTTTAATGACTAATGAAGACACAAGCAGTAATACAATAGCCACGGAAGCCCAACAAAGATTTCATGTTGTTGTTCCTAACAAGGAAATGAATTTTTATATCAATGTAAGCACAAATACTAACACTTCTTACCTGTTAGGTATGTTTAGGGTTACTTATGCCTATAAACAAGATTTGACAACTCCAGATAAAAAAACAATGGCAGATGTAATTTATTATTTGCCAGATATTTTCTACTCTAATACTTCAAAAGATTTTAATATAAGCTTTGTAGAAATGGTCAGGCATCCTGCAATCCAAAAGGAAGCAAGAAGGGACCCAACATTCTTTAGAGGAAAAGATTACCCTGAGAGCATACCCTTCGATGAAATAGAGATAACCGATGATTTTGTTTATAGTTATCTTGATACAAGCGAGACAGAATATGATTTTATTGTTAGGGTATTTGAAAAATCTGATAAATTTAATATAATCTCAGTATCACTATTAACTCCGCCTGAATATGAAATTAGGATTGGATAACTTTAAATATTATTATTCTACAAACTATATATTCTAATCATATCAACAATAAAAACATTTAAAAACAGCTTTAAATTTAAGTAAAAATAACAATGCAAGAATCAATAGAATTAAACAAGGATATTGTTAAAAACCCCTATTATGCTATCTTAAACTGGGCAGAAAACAGAGTCAAGCTAGTAGGCAACAAAGTTTTTAGAATTGCGTCATTAATGCCTGTTTCTTTGATTATGCCAGATTTTCCTTATGAAGATGGCACAATAAAATCAAATATCAATCTACTTCTTTTAGCTCCTTCTGGCTCAGGCAAGACATCAAGCTCTTCTATTTTTTCAGACATAACTTACAATCCTTTTGATTTTACCAGAGTAACTTCCCCAAGATTTGAAGAAGAAATGTTTGGAAAGCAGGATGCAAGTTTAATCTGCGGGGAAATGTCAATAATCGCAAAAGACCCTAACCTAATAAAAACAATGGAAGGAGTGCTAGGTGAGGAGAAGTCTATAAAGGCTTTTACAATGCGAAAGACTAGGGATTTCTCGGTAAATGCAATATTCTTTGGTTGTGGCATACCTAATCAATTAACAAGATACCTGAGATTTGGTTTTATTCAAAGAACTGTGCCTTTAGTCTTGTTCCATACTGAAGAGGAGAAGAGAGTAATAGCAGAATGGATTAACAAATCTATGTTTGCAGAAAGGCAAGACAGGATTACTATTGAAGATGTAAAAAATTATTACAAGAAGATTTGGAACATACAAAGAAACAAAGACAGCGAATTTCAGCCTGTAAAAGGTTTTATACTCGATAAAAAATTCAAGGAAGAAATGTTCAAAACTTGGCTTGAACTGACAGAATTGCCCTTTCCTGAAGATAGCTATCTGCTGAGAGAGAATCATTCAGCTTACAGATATATGTGTGCAAGTGCAATGCTTAATTTATTTAACAGAAAAATTGAGGATAACAAGATAGTGCCAAATGATTTTGATATGGAAGTAGCAAAAACCCTTTTGAAAACAGAAGTTACCATGAAGTTTAGGATAATGCAGTTAGATAAGATGATAAGGGAAGAAAAGGATGTTATCAGATTATACAAGACTATTGTAAACAGTGATGAATATGACTTCATATCAAAAAAAATTGCAGAAGCAATAATGAAAGAAAAAGGGATAATGAAGTAGCAGGTAAACGAGATTACAAACCTGCTACTTCGCTATGAGGTTTTTTCGGAAACCCGAAAAACATTAACTAATTCTGTATATGCCTGTTCAAAGCTGTAATCTACTTTTTTCTCGATAGTATCAAACTGCGATGCTAATTTGAACATTATATTAAATATTGCTTCTTCTGCCATTAGCCCCTCATAGTCCCTGACATAGTCTTGCCATTCTTCAAAAGCCAAATCTTTTTGCCTGTCATCTTGTTCCAGCAGGTAATATTAGTATCATTGCTTTTTTTACATACCCAAAACTTGTTCTCTATCTCATTAAATTGAGTTTGCATTTTACATTCTTCTTTTTATATATTTTTTTCTGCAAATATAGAAAGCTTGTCCTATATGACCTGAGCATTTTTTACTTGCAGAGCCTAATATCCTGGCTATGCTTTTTTTCCTTGTCATTTTTACCTTTTTTTCTTGCACATTCCCTTTCTAGGTCCTGATTTGACCTTTCCACGCTTACACCTTTTCATAGTTTCACCTCCAAATAATTTAAAATAAAGAGGAATTATCTCCTCTTCAACCTTTTACCGCAGGAACCACCTCTTCTTGAGGGGGCACTTTTACCTCTGCGTTTGCATCCTCGCTTAGTCGCCATAAATATCACCTCTATTAATTTTTTTTACAAATTCTGATTTTAAAAGTGTTGCTCTTAGTCTTTCTGAAAGATGAGATATTTCCATCTATCATCAGCTTTGCTCCACTTCTTGACTCTGTTATAATAACTTTATTGTCATTAAATTCAGGTGGCGTGATGCTTTCTAGCGTTCTGCATTCTTTCTCTTTCTTTACTTTTTGAAATCCAAACCCTTCCATTTTACTTAAACCTCAAAATTCTCTTTCCTCGATTGAAGTTTTACCTTCTGCGTCTAGGGAAATCTCCTAAGTTGCCGATGCCTACATCTCTGTATCTGTTAAGCCTTCTCTTCGCTTTAATTCTAGCATCCTGCCTTGTGCTTCTGCCTATATTCACAACATTAGTTATCTGTCCTTTCTTATTCCTATGGACATAATGGCAACTTCTCTTACTGCTTCCCTTTCTTCCTCGGCAAATCTTATATCTTCGTGCTTTGTGCATTTTTCACCTCCGTTTCAGTTTATAAGCAACAACATAAACATTAGTTATTTGTCTCAAACCTTTTTTCTCAACTGGAATTGTAGCCCAAAACCCAGCATTTTTAGGGATTTTTATATCTTTGACAAGGTAAGCATATCTACCTCTTAATGACTTTCTAAATCGACATATATCCCTTTCTTTATTTTGCTTTGAACTGCAATTAATCCATGTCATTTTTTGAATAATTCACCTGTTTCAATATCAATATACCAAAAATTTGCCTTTAGTGCATCAATTTTGTCAGTGTCCCTATCACCAACATAAACCTTTTTGTTTGTTTTAAACTTTTTTGCTGATAATCTCAAGCATCTCTCCTTTGTTCCCTGCACAGAAAAACTTGCAGAGCAAACAAAATCTGGCTTTGCCCTAATCCTTTCAGCAAAGTCAAAAATATACGACATTTTTCTATGCGATACTAAACCACAAATATTACCCTTTTCTTTGCATTTTTTGAATAGTGAAGGGGCAGTTGTCAATGTGCCATCTATGTCAAGTGCAATCAACCTTTTACTACCTTTTTTTGCAAATGACTTGATATAAAAATTGTCATCTTCTCTCCAATTCACATCTACATTTACTACTTCATTCATTTTAAAATATTCTTTTCAATTTCCAACTAGGAATATTAGCATTTGAAGTTTCATCATCAAATACTAAATCATTATTCTCTCTTATTTCTTTGACTCTTTTAAATTTATCTTCATATTTCACCAAATCCCCTACACCCCAATCCCATTTAAAAGTTTCACCATCAAGCATTCTGCTTAATCTATTAACCCTTTCATCAACTATTACTTCATCAAAAATACTAGGCGCAAGTGTTTTTATTTTTTTCTTGTTTTTCCAATACCAGTTAATATCCGATTTAATGGCTTGTTTCAGGTTATCATCAATTTTATCTCCTCTTCGTAAATCATTCAAAATTCTTTTAGTAGTGTTGTCTAATATATCGGTGTGTTCTTTTACCCTATCCGATAAATGCCTTCCAGATATGCCAAAGTCAATCTGCTTTATCACTTTTCCTTCCCTTATTATATTATTCCATCTATCCCAGCTTCCTATCATGGTTTCAAACAACAAGGCATCTGCTATCTCCATAGAAGGAGCATCGTCAAAATCACCATAAGCATCGTCTCCCTTAATACCTTCAGTAGCAATCAATTTGTTTATAGGGTCTGAATGAATTAACATAGGCACATCCTCGCTAATAACATTTGCAATGTTCACAGTTTCCTGATGATTTTTTATTTCCTCACCTTCTTTATATTCAGCATTACCAAAATCAGCAGAATCCGTTGTTCCCCTAGTTTTAAAAAATATTTTTTTATTGTTGTCTGTTACAGCAGGTAAGACATCTGAGCCTCGCCTGCAAATAGGAGCATCAAATCTGCTTATATCGGTAAAGTCTTGACCTGTCTTGTCAAGAGTATGAACAAAAAACAAACCAAAATTTTTGCTTTCCATATTTCCTCTTCCATAGCAACCTAAGGCATTTGAACCATACTTTTGTTCCATAAAATCAACTACTTCCCTATTAACATCTTTCAGGCATATTGCCCTATCTTCTCTTGTTGTCGCCTTTACTTTGCATTCATTAATTTTATCAATATAAAAATTAACATTCACCATTTTCAGCAATCAACATATCTCAATTTTTCTTCACCGCAGACTATCTTGTCAAAAAAGCCTGGCTTAATAACTTCGCCTCTCTTTTCACGCTCCCTTATCTCTTTTGCAACACAATCAGGCGAAGGAACGCTAAACACTTTTTTAGGCTTGTCAAACTTATGATGTATAACCTTAGGTATCCTTTGTGTTTTCTTGATTAACTTAGGTATAACAGCCCTGCTTCTGCAAAAAGCTTTCTGTATAATTGATATATGCGATTCATTAAGGTTTAGATTTTTAGTCATCACACAAATATCCTCTCGATTTTACCAAATATACCTCTGAACTAAGATAAACTAATCCTTGCTTATGCCTTATTGGAACATTTATTTTTTTTGTAGTGGGTTCGCAACCATGAAAAAATAAAATTGATTTTTCCAATTTATCTGCTTCTTTTTTAGTGGGAACTATCGCTTCAAAGGCATTTTTCCAATTTTTTTTATCTGAATATAAATTAAAAAGTTTCCTTAATTTATTCTCCTTATAACCTGCAAAACTACTCATTTTGAATTAATAAACATATTTTCTATGCCCTCAATAGTTGTCTTAATCATTTTCGCCTTTTTGTAAATCTCATTAGGATATTTGATACCTTTACCCTCAAGCATTTGCATAAGCTCAATACATTCTGTTTTTAGTGTCATCAATTATCAATGTCCCTTTTATCATAATCTAGCATTACTTCCACCTCATTCTCTTAATCCTTTCCCAAACTTCATATTTTTTACCTATTCTTGCCCTGTCTTTCGCTTTTGCTGTTTCCCAACGCTTCTTGCTCCAATTACCCCCCTTAATTCTGTCACCTTTGAAGTAAGCACTGCCTTGCCTTATTCCCTTAGCTGTAACAACATCAACTTTCTTGTATCTAATGCAATGCTTATTCTTATTGAATTTTGCACATCTTCTTGCTTTCATCATAAACACTCCAAAACATTAATTTTTTCCGAATTGCCCTTGTCATGCTCCTTTTTACTGCAAACCATAGAAGCATTGCTCCTGTTTATCGATATAAACTTGTCATCAACTGTAGTTTTGTGATTGCCTATAACAACATCAATATCATCAAATCTTGCTTCCTGCTGTGTTTTTATGCTGTGCATTGAGCATAAAAACTTGTTGTTGTCTTTTCTCTCACAAACAGCACTTGCTACCTCAACAGGTTCTGCTAAAATCTCTTTTTTGTCTGAAAGGCTAAAAATCATAATTCATCAGCTTAAATTTTTTTTCATACATCGCCCAAAATTCTTTGGGGTAAATGTTATTCTATGGCATTTCTTGACGGCTTTTGAAAACTTCCTTTGTTGCCTTGTCATTACTCTTTCACCCTTATCATATTCAATAGCACTTTCTTTTCTTTTCCCTGTAAACTCAATTCCAAGCAAAGTGAATTTAAACATTTTGTCATATTCAACCACAAAGTTTTCTTTTTAATCCCTTAGGCAATTCCTCAAATTTTTTTCTCGAATAGACTTTTCTATAATTAAGTGTTTCTAATATAATCTCCCTCTCAAAAATATTAAACCTATCCCATATTCTCCTTTTTGAACATAAATGGGTTCTTCGCCTTTTCATTTTAACCATTTTTCATAACACATCTCCTGAACTCCTGCTCAGTCCTTGATTTTTTGTCGCAAATGCTCCTTAACTCGCTTATTGTTGCTCGTTTAAACAAGCTTCGCACCTTTCCATTGCCCAAAAAAACAAAGAGCAACACGCTTACAACTAAAATATAAGTTTTCAAGCCAAAAATGCTTATAAAAGGTATCATTACTAAAAAATCGTCTATGCCATTCGGCAACAAGAACCATAATACTACTCCTATAATAAGAAAAAAAATCCCTATTTTTCTTCTCTTTGCCCTTTCCCATAAAAATCTCAGACTTCTCATTC
>Ga0209518_1001871_pt1 | contig 21108 bp, 20 predicted proteins | sample RifGroB1_FD_183993 | JGI IMG/M metagenome (GOLD analysis project Ga0209518, IMG submission 183993) | Groundwater microbial communities from Rifle, Colorado, USA - Groundwater B1 (SPAdes) (version 2) | ecosystem: Environmental > Aquatic > Deep subsurface > Groundwater | place: Rifle, Colorado...
AGAATAATGACGGGGCACGGTGTCCCTCAAATTACAGCTATCTGTGAGGCAAAAAGGGCAGCGGAAAAATATAAAAAGGTAATAATTGCTGATGGGGGCGCCAAAAACTCAGGTGACATCGTCAAGGCTTTGGCTGCAGGGGCGTCGGCAGTAACATTAGGTAATTTATTTGCAGGAGTAGACGAGGCTCCGGGCGAAATAATTGAAATTAACGGCAAAAAATACAAAGAATATAACGGGTCCACCTCAAAAAAGGAAAAGATACGACAGATAGGGAAGTACTCTCAGGATAAAAATGAAACGTATGCCAACCATACTGAAGGCGTCGAGGCTTTTGTACCTTATAAAGGGCCGCTTGGCGTCGTTGTAGAAAGCCTTCTGGCGGGGGTAAAGTCAGGATTTAGTTATTCTGGCGCAAAGAATTTACAGGAACTTTGGAAAAACGCTGAATTTATACGGGTAACTCAGGCAGGTATGCGTGAAAGCAACGCCCACGATGTAATTTTGAATTAGTTTAGGGAAGTGATTTCTGACTCTTCGTCAGCTGACCCATCGCCTGCTTTTTCTTCATCCACGTCTTTAACATTTAAACCCGGCTTTCCTTCAATATCCTTATGATAAAGCTTGTGCACATTCTTAAGCTGTCTGTTGGTAATATGGGTGTAGATTTGGGTCGTGGAAACATTGGAGTGACCTAATAATTCCTGCACACTTCTCAGGTCCGCGCCTTCCTGAAGCAGACCCGTGGCATACGTGTGCCTCAAAGTATGTGGCGTCGCATCAACGGAAATGCCCGAGTTTGTAACGTATTTCTTGATCATGCGTTCGACACTTCTTACTGTGAGCCTCAACGACTCACCGTCAAAATCGTTTGACTCCATAAGCTTGCCCGAATACCTTAGAAATAAAGGTTTAAAAGAATCGCCCCTGAGCCCAAGGTATCTTTTTATCCAATCTTTTGCGGCAGGAGAAAGATAAACCGTTCTTGCTTTGCGTCCTTTACCGATAACAGTGAACTCTCCGGAATTAAGATTAACGTCGTCACGGTTTAGCTTTGTTAACTCGCTGACACGTAACCCCGTACTGTACAAAGTTTCTAAAATGGCGCGGTCTCTTATTCCCGACCTTTTGCTCAGGTCCTGGCCGTCGAAAAGCCTTTTCATCTGCTCTTCGTTAAGGACTTTGGGCACGCGGTCGTCCGATTTACCAAGTATTATCTGTTCTGGAGACATGATTTCCAGCTGTTCTTCGACCACCAGATATTTCAATAAGGCTCTTATTGCAACCAAAAAGGTCTTTTGGGTGGAACGTTTAAATTCCATATTGGATTTGCTGCTTATTCTGCGGTTTAGATCAAGTCTGTATTTCTTAATATTTTCGTCAGTAATTTCTGCCAACGTTACTTTTTCTATTTTCAAAAACGCACCCAACCATTCCAAAAAATCAGTCAGATAAAAGTGGTACATTTTTAGAGTGTTTTGCGAGAGGTTCTTTTCTATCTCACAATACTCGAGGTACTGGGTTATCACGTCAGAGAGATTTGATTCGGACGATACTTTAGTCATCTTTTTTTAAAAAATTTATCCTGGGGCATCCTGGAGCGTCGCTCCTTGTTTTGGTTGCAACAACAACAAATAATGGCATAGCACCTTATGAAATGTGCCCGAATTTCATTAAGATATATAGATTATAGTACATAGGACATGAAATATCCCAAAGATCCGGGGGCGGGTAGAGAAATCAGGTAATTTTTGGCGGGACGGTTTGCGTTAAATCTACGGTACCGGGGAGACGCGTGAAAAATAGGGGAAAGTAGATTTTAGAAGAGAAGCCGGAAATATTAATACAGTAATAAATAAAGAAATAGAAAAATAATTCCGGATTAATTTATAAGGATATATCTATACGTCGGGCAGTCCGGTTTTGCCTACATGTCACACGTCGTATAATGTATGTTTAACGACGTTGCGTTGGGGATCAAAGCTGCAGCACGGCGAAGCCAAAATATACGACACAAATTAGTGAGAGAGAATGAAAGTATAAAAAATAAACGCACTTCATTTATTTAATATTTTTAATTACCGAATATTAAATATATAAACTTTTTAATAAAAAAAGAATAGAAGTACTCGATTCTTATTCCACTCAATTTATGAAGATTAAATTACCGGACCCGGCCCCGGAGTTATCCACACCCCCACCCCACTGAAAAGTATGACAATCGTGCGGAACGTTGTTGTTACAACAAATACTGTCATAGATTGAACAGTTTATTTCCTCAGATGTATGACAAACGTCCATAAACATATGTCAATCGTACGGTCATACATACGTTGTTAGCACCCTATAGTATTCATTGCTAGGAAGTATGACAATTATACCCTATAGTTCTTCTCTCGGTTCTCCCCTTCTTCACTCACCCGCTGGTGAGGTTAAGGGCGGAACACCAACATTAAAACGAGAAAGAATACAGTAATAAATGCATATTGAAAAATAAATTTCTTATTAATTTCGTTTTTTAAGTAAGCACTAACGTAGCTAAGACCGAACATTGCAACGGACGACGTAAACAAAGCCTTTAAAAAAGGCTCTGAGGGAATGAAGGAAACTCCTATCACTCCGGCAAAAACGAGGAAAAATACTATAAAGGATAAAAATATCCTCTCCACTACCCCGGCATTTTTTGCATCCTTGTCGTAACGGGTAACCCAAATTTGATATAAGGAATAAAAAAACGATAATATTGCAACGACACCTGCTTGGTAAAAACTATTAACGTTAAATTTATAAACAGACGCCACAAGAGGGATGAGGACTATGATTTGTAGAATAAGACTCCATGTAACCGCAACTCTGTAAAGGGGAATCAACTCTTCCCTATCTTCAATCACTAAGAAAACATTATCGATCAGCAAAATAATATAGTCTAGTAAAGAAAAGGCAACTATTGCCGCAAGCCTGAAAATCACACTAATATTTGGAAACAGCAGCAATGAAAGAGTGCCCCCCAAAGCAAGGTTCATGGGAAGCAACACCGCCATAAAAAGATTTTTGTAAGTTACGTTCGGATAATGCACAAGCAACACCGAGAAGCTGGTAACAAACAGCATGGCAAAATACAATACGAAATTTTCAAACGGAATATACCCGGCGCTGTGCGAAAACAGTATTGCTGCGTAAAAAGCCGCGTGTATCGCGAACCTGTACTTCTTCTCCACTTTCTGCGTTAAAGTTTGCGTAATAGTACGAATCATTTTTTTGATTCTCCCTTTTTAACATAACATAACGCCATAGCTACGGCGTCGTTAGCATCGTCGGACTTCACGATCGCATCAAGTTCCAGGATATTCTTAACAGCTTCCTGCATAACTTTTTTGTCGGAACGGCCATATCCGGTCAACACCAGCTTAGCTTCAAGAGCGGTGTATTCGTGAATCCTGGTTTTTGTACGGGCTGCTGACAAAAGTATTACGCCTCTGGCCTGCCCCACTGCAATAGCGGTCTTGGCATTGGTGTTGAAAAAAATTCTTTCGACTACGATAACATCAGGAGAATACTTAGTAATAAGTTCGAGGAGATTTTCGTATAGATACAGCAGACGGTCCTGCAACTGTGATTCTTTTGCCGTGACAAAAACACCGGATATAACTAAAGATAATCCGCTCTTACCCTTCTCTTTGATTATTCCATAACCGAGTCTGGCTGTGCCGGGGTCTATGCCCAAAATAACCATCAGTTATTCTTCCGGGAGGACGAAATTTACATATACTTCCTGAACATCGTCTTGGTCGTCCAGCTCTTCCAAAAGGGATTCCAGTTTCGCTGCAGCTTTGACGTCGTTAATCTCCAAAGTGTACGAGGGATTTTCGGGGTCGGGGTTAAAAATGTAAGCTGTACTCCCCGCCCCTCCCAGCGATCCGCCGGCTTTACTGAAGATATTTCTGATCTCTGAGACTGTTCTATTCTTGTTATCTGTCAGGGCTAGAATATAAAAAGCTTCTCCTGCGGGGCCAAAACCCTCGTAAATTACTTCTGTGTAGCTCTCCCCGCCTCCCTGTCCCGAGCCTTTTGCTATTGCTTTATCAATATTTTCCTTCGGCATTCTGGCTTCTTTAGCCTTTTCAACAGCTATTCTTAAGGGGGCGTTAGACTCAGGATCCGCGCCATTACGGGCTGCAACGCTGATGAGACGGCTCATTTTGGAAAAGATTTTACCCTTTTTGGCGTCCGTAACTTCCTTTTTTCTTTTGATATTTGCCCACTTAGAATGTCCCGACATAACTGCTATATTAGCATTTTTTGTGATTGACAAAAACTTTATATTTATTATCCTTGTAGGCATGCAATTAAGCCTCGCTATACTGAGTAAGAAAGCAATAGAGGCCGCGCTGGGCCACAGCTGGGAAAAAGCAATAGAATTAAACTCCCAAATTCTAGAAAAATATCCTACCAACCTGGAAACAAAAATCAGGTTGGGAAGGGCGATGATACAGCTTAAACAGTTCGAAAAAGCAAAGAAAATCTTCAAAGAAGTGCTATCTGTGGACCCAATAAATTCCGTGGCGCTAAAAAACCTCGAAGTGGCAAAGAGCAAGAAGATCGACATTAAGCACGAAAACGGTATTAATTCCAACCATTTACTCAAAGAGCCCGGAACTACAGTCGAAATAGTGGCAAACATAAACTGCAAAGGTGTAACGGGACGGGACTTTACGATAGGAGAATGCCTTAAATTCAAGGTAAAAAAGAAAAACGTCGACGTATACAAATGCAAAAAAGACAAGGAAATTCTTGTGTCTGTTCTCGAAGACAAAGAAATTGTGTCCAGATTGAACAAAGCGGCAGATTTACATGCGGAAGTAAGCGGGTACGTGGTGAGAGCCGCCGACAAATCTCTAACCATGATAATTAAAACCTCCATCCCGGTCTTCCGGAGTGAAAAACAGGACATACGACCTTACATTAAAAAAGGACTGGACGACATAGATCTCGAGGACGAAGATGCTGAAGAAGAGGAAGAGATAGTCGAGGAATAATTTACCTCAAATCGTCATCATCCATTATATTAGCGACAAATTCTTTCTGAGCTTTTTGCTGGTCTGCGGGAGTTTTTTGCTCCACTTTTGGCTCATTTTTGGGTGCGACCTTCTGCTCAGTCTTAACGACCTTCTCCAAAATTTTCGGTCTAACGGGAGTTGGAGCTTTTTTCGCCACTTCTTTTGGCTCGTTCTTAATTTCAGTTTTTTTCACTTCGGGCTTCTTAGTCTCTACAATTTTTACCTTTATTTCCCGGTCGTCCTTTTTCGGGAGAGTCTGTTGTTCAGCTGCTGCACCCGGTAGTTTCTCCTTCTCCAGATAGTCCAGGGCTGCGTAGGTGGCATTTAAAGCGTTCTCGGGCACATATGCTACAGCTTTATCATTTAACTCCGCCTTGTGGAACTCAGCGGCTATATCCGATACTTTATAAGTGCCGCCATCGGAGAGAAAATACCATTTACCTTCTTTTTTGGATAAAATTCCTTCGAGTCTTTTCCTGGGAACTTTATCGATCTGTTTAAAAAGCTTTTTACCGTCTTCCTCTATCATCTTCAATGTGTCTCCGAAAACTATTCTTGATTTGGCGGCATAGTTTGCAGGTACCTCATATTTCGAACCGTCCTCCCCTATCAGGTAGACACCGTCAAAATAACCCGAAACTCCGGGCATGCCTTTATACATTTCTTTTCTTTTTTCTTTATCGATGTTGTCTAAAATACGGGATATCTTTTCTAAGTTACTGTGTGTAAGGGCAACGATTTTTCTCAGGTCGTCCAAACCTCTTTCAGATATTGCGTCTAATTCGATTTCGGCCATTTTCTTCCCTTCCTTAAATTAACTGTCCTCCCGAAACATCCTTATCCAAAGGAATTTCAGTGGTACTCCCGTTCTTACCTTCCTTGTCTTTATATTCTTGAGCAATTGCCATACCTTTGTCAAATTTCGCTTCAACCCATTTGTTTATCTTGCTTTCAACGTATTCGCGGGGTACACCGTATTTTTCGCGGCTTCTCTGAATTACTTTTTCTCTGTTTGCTGTCTTCTGTAGCAAAAAATCTTTCTCAAAGGGTACGAGTATGCGTGCAGAGAACGGATGAGAAGTCATCCCGTCTTTCATTAGCTTCATATAAACCTGAAAGCGCTCCAAAGAAATAATATCTTCAGCGTTGAAGTACGGTGCAAACTCGTTGGCAAGCTCTTTTGCATCGGGTGCGCCCAAAGAAAACGCCATGATGGTCCCTACGTTACCGAAAACTGATTTTAACAGTTCTTCAGGTAGCTGCGCGGTAAACTGATGGGTAAGGTACAGACCGAGCTTGTATTTTCTTGATTCGGAAAGTACTTCCTCAAAACTCCCGGTGGCAAAATTCTGGAATTCGTCAACATAAAGATAAAAGGGACGGCGGTCATCATAAGGTATCTTGGCTCTCTGTAGGGCGTAAAACTGAATGCGCGAAACCAGAAGAGCTCCCAGAAGATTGGCGTTATCACTGCCGATCTTTCCTTTTGAGAGGTTCATCAGAAGGATCTTCCCTGAGTTCATCGCGTCCCATATATCCAGAGTGGATTTCTTCTGACCGAGGATGTTTCTGATTGTGGTGGAAGCTAAAAATCTATTTACCTTGTTCTGTATAGGCGATATTGCCTCAGTCACAAGCTTTTGATTTCCCTTCATCTCCTTAAATTCTGTTTCCCAGAACTTTACAACCACAGGATCTTTTACAAAATGCAGAATGTAATTTTGGTAATTTTTATCTTCGAGCAAACGTGTTATTCCCAGCATGTTCGTACCCGGGACTTCTAAAAGGGTCAGGATAGCATAATTCAAAAGATACTCGAGTCTCGGACCCCAAGAGTAATCAAAATGCTGCTTAATTGCGTCCACCAGCCCTGAAGCCATAAGATTCTTATTAGACGGGTCATCTATCTCAAGTAAATTGAGCCCTACAGGAAGCTCGGTGTCCGAAGGGTCAAAATAAACAACGTCGTCTATTCTATCGTCAGGTATTCTGTCCAAAATCCTCTCAATAGTTTCTCCGTGAGGGTCCAGAACACCAACTCCGGCTCCCGAAGCTATATCCTGGGCAACCATAGATTCAAAAAGTGAAGATTTACCGGTACCTGACTTCCCTATCACGTACAAATGCCTCAGCCTATCGTCGTTGTTTTTTAAACCAAAACGTACTTTCTTATCCCTGAACGTAGTTTCTCCTATATAGACACAGTTGTCGGTCGGGAGATCTGCCGGTGGTTCCGACTTTCTGGAGTAAATCCAGGGAATATTCGGCGTGTCGATGGCAGCTGACGGAAAATGAAAGAAGGTGGCAAGCTCTTCGGAATTAAGTAGAAGAATCTTATCCTCGTCCATCGCCCTATTACACATTATGCCGAGGTAATGAGGTTTGTTCGATACTCTGTCGGCAATGAAAGCATTGTTCGCCGTAGACGAGTACTGTTTAAGAACTGCCAGAGCAGACCTCAGATTATTTCCAATCCTGTCGTGGTCAGTACCTGTAGCCATAACACGGACGTTAGCCTCAAAACCCATGTGTGAAAGTTTATTTTCAATTGCCCTGAGCTCCATTTCAGTTGAGAGCTGAAGTTTTATCTGCGGTTTCACGGCGGACCTTGAATCATCCACTCTTTCTTTATACTGAAAAAGACCCGTAGCTGTGCCGGAGACAAATTCACTAAATTCTTTGGACATAATTTTCGCGAATCCACCAAACAATGAGTTACCCACGTTGGTAGCAACACCGGTTTCCCTAACCTTCTGCACATAGTCGTAGCCTTCCTTTTGCCATGTGTCGGCAACAGGACGTACTACAAACTGATACCATATCTCTTCGTTGTCCCCCACGGAAGAAATGGCCGAGGTCAACGCACTCATCGTGTCTATTTCAAAATCGCGGAAACTTTTTATTGGGAAAAAATACGGACGGGCAAAGTCGATTGTCGCTATCTCATATTCTTTAGAGGTGTTTTTAAACCTCATCGCGTGATCAGCAACAGCCTTAACGTGAGCTCCCGGGAACTGGGCATAGACCTGGCTTTCTACGAATTTAATTATTTCGCGGGGACAGGTGTAATAAAAGCGGATACCGTCTGACGTCGAGGATACAATCTCAAACGACAGGTATTCTTGATTTACCGTTTTTTCCCTTAGCAATCCGTGCAAAGCTGCAAACATGCTTTCGGCAGCCAATGAGGCCCTGGTAGGAGATATATCGCCGATTTCCTCATTTTTGCTTAGCTGGACCTCAAAAACCTCAAAACTGCTTTCGTCCAATAAACTGTCCTTTATTAGCGTAGAATCAACACTTTCACCGCCTGTACGGGTTTTTAAGAAAATTACGAAGACTACTATAAGAAAGCAGCCTGCTGTTATTAAAATGTATGTTAGAAACATGTCCTAAAATATATAATCCCCCGCCCTTATTTGGGACGGGGGTAGAAAGGAGAGAGTACTAGGGTTATGTTAGTACAAAGAGTCCGCAGTGTCAAATCCCACTATTACGGTAATATCGGACCTATCTACCTCATTTTCGTTGAATTTTTGGGCCTCCTGTTTGGAAACTATGTTTGTAATTCCTAAAACCCGGCTTAAGTAGCTCAGCGTCGCAGAATCCCTAACATCCGTAACTATATAGCTGGTATCGTACCTTGAAGAAGCGTTCGAAACCGCTACTACCCTACCACCCGAGTTGGACACAAGACGGGAACCGAACAGGGCTACCCCCGGGTAATCCGTACCGTTGAGAATTGAGACGCTTAATTCTTCGTGTGAAATGTCTCCGTCGAAATTCATGTCCGCTATCTGACTGTCTAAATTCGTGCTATCGTCGATATCCTGCTGAGTTATCGAGTACGCATATATCCTATCCTTCGGCAAACCTCCGGAAAACTTAACCAGGGAGTAAAACTCGCTGATGCTCAGGTTGCTCACAGTATATTTTTTTAGATCTGCCGCAACCTGAATATTTAGTATTTCAGACAATCCGTGTCCTCCGAAAGAATCCAGGAGCGTGCTTGCCAAATCCTCATTGACTAAAATGTATTTATCTGTAGAAAAACCAAAAATCCTCGTAACAGTGTTGTTTACCGTTTTTATTCCGTCTTCCGTGGCATTTGTAGAATTCAGCGCTCCAAGAGCGAATACCTTTGATATCTCCTCCTCGCCGAACTTTCCGGTCATATCTACTTTGGTATCCAGCGGAATATCAAAAATGCTTGTCTTTTCATCGTTTTTATCGAAAACAATATACTTTAGGCCTTTAAGAATGACAGGATCCGCGTTTATATTCTCGACCTCTATGAAAGAAAGTGCCACTATTTTACTGTTAGCTATGGAATAGGAAGTTGGGGAGGATGCGGAGGCAAAGGTCTGGTTTAAATACTTAAAGATTAGATACCCTGCTAAAAAAATAAAGGCGGATAAAAAAATTATCCCGCCTATGGCCATCTGGGAAAAGTATTTCCTTGTCCCCCTGTTAATGAGTTTCTTATTTCCTGCGCCGGGTTTACGTTTATTGGTAAGTGTTTTGGGAGAACTCTTCTTACGAATAGGGTTCTTCCTTTGGGCAGGTACAGATCTCATATATGTTCATACATTACTATATTTTTAGAGTGAATGGAAGATATTCCGTTGGCAATGGAGACTCAAATTGTACAAATTCATGTAATTGCGGGTCAAAGAATCTTATTTTGGTCGCATGCAACATCATTCTCCCGAAGACTTCTGTGCTTATTGTGAGTAAATTTTTTGGACAATAAATTGGGTCACCGGCAATATACAACAAAGCAGCTGCCAAATGTACGCGGATCTGGTGAGTTCGTCCTGTCGTAGGTTTTATTTCGAGATAAGAAAAAGTACTTCCTGCGATTTCAAGCTCGCTGATTCTCTTCACAAAAGTATGAGCTTCCTTACCATCCGCCACTACGGCCATTTTCATCGGATCTTTGGGACTTCTTTTGATCGGGGCATCGATCTCCATAGAATCTTCGTCAAGTTTTCCGTGCACGACCGCAGCATACTCCTTCTCTATCTTACGTTCTTTGAATTGGCTTAACACATTTTCAAAAAATTCTTCGTTCTTTGCGACTAGAAGTATTCCTGAGGTGTCCTTGTCTAAACGGTGTGCTATTCCCGAGCGTGAAACAAAATCGCTGGGGCTTACCTCTTCCGGATCGGCATCGGAAGCAACGGGACTTCTCTCCTCTATCATGTCCTGTAAGGTAATGTCTTTTGCGGTGTTTGAGCGGTTAACTACCAACCCCGCCGGTTTGTCTATTACCAGGTAATCGTCAGTCTCGTGAATTATGTTTATTTTTTGGTCTTCCACAGTTCGTATATTAACAGAAAGGCCCCCGAAGTCACTAACAGGTCAAAAAGGTTGAAACGGAACAACCCAAAGAAATTCACGTAATCCCGCACGCATCCGGTATAAACCCTTTCGAGAATGTTTAAAATCCCTCCCGAAACTATTAAGACAAAACCCAAACGGGACATTGGGGAACCGGTAAATCTCCTCTTCGCCAGATATATAAATACCATTATTACAACTAAACTTATTGAAATTGGATAAAAAATCTCGCAGTTTTGGGCTGGGTCAAACAAAAAACCCATCGGAAATTACTCCCCGTCAGCGTGTTTCAGACATGTCGTAGCTTGGGGATACGCTCTTAAACGGGCGGTATCAATAGGATCTCCGCACACTTCGCATATTCCGTACTTGCCAATCTTAATGGCTGCCAAAGCTCTCTTGACCTCCATAAGCATTGTCTGGACTATATTCACCTGAGCATCGGAGATAGTTTTCCTTGTGTCTTCCAGAATGGCTTCGTCCATATATTCTGAGTTTGATTCAGTTCTTCCGGACTGAAGATAGGGATCTTCTTTCATGAGGCTTGCCTGCTCTTTTTGCAATTCCTTCTCTTTCCTGGTCAACTGTCTCTTAATTAATTCGATAAATTCTTTCGGTAGGTTTCTTGTGTTCATATATTTTTTACTCCTGTAATACAAGTTAAGTAGACCAATAATAAACAATGCTCCTGAAAAGAGCAAATAACCCGGGGATTTAAAAAAAGTGGCAACAATTACGGCCAGATAAAAGGAAAATAGAGAGAACACCAGGCCGGAAACGAATCTATACCCTCTAAATCTCAATACTCCCAAATAAAATGCCAGGGTTAGGGCCGCAACCCACACATGTTCCGAAAATCCGGTTATAAGATATTTCCCCAGACTCACAAAAACAAGGAAAAATCCAAACGCCAGCGAGTATATGTCAAAAATCCTAAAAAGCGACCAACGTCTTTTGTTTGAAAAGTAAAAGGGAGGCAAAAATGCGCCCAGCAAAACCAAAAAACTCACCGTAATCTCGTAATTTACGTGTAAAAGGGGGTTGTTCGGGCGGTAAAGGCTCACATACGTGTATAACAGGTTGAAAAGATAATAAAAAAGCGCCGCAGAGAGCGTTGAAACAATTACAAGGTCAAGGAATCTTTCATCGTCAAAACCGTCTTTACGGGCTTCGTACCACATCACGAAAATCCAGAAAACAAACCCTATTGCAAGAACAATGTACATTGTGGGAACGTGTACTAACCCGAAATTTATGTTTTCTGATAAGAACATTTTAGGCTTTAGAAACGTACTCCCCGGAACGTGTATCCACTTTTATTTTATCCCCGATTTTTATAAAAATGGGCACTTTGACTATTGTGCCGTTTGTGAGAGTCGCTTCTTTTTGGACGTTAGTGACCGTATTACCCTTGTAACCGGGCTCTGTGTACCCTACTTCGAACACTAAAGATGCAGGAAGATCGACTGATATCGGCCTTCCGTCAAAATATTGAACTATCGCCTTCTCACCTTCAATTAAAAAATCGGTTGCTTTTCCCAACACATCCTTGGAAATGCTAAATTGCTCAAAAGTTTCCGGGTCCATAAAGACATAGCTTCCGTCGTTATATAGATACTGGGCGGTTTTGGTCTGAACATCGGCGTCCTCAACTTTTGCCGAAGCAATGTAACCCTTATCCAAGACCTGTCCCGTAATAAGGTTTCTGACCCTTAGTTTTACGTTCGCACTGCCCCGGCTAACCTTTATGTGCTCATATTTTATGACCTGCAAAGGCTGACCGTTTTCCTGATATATTCTTCCTGTTTTAAGATCGGTAACTACCATAATTTGGTGCCGTGGGAGAGAGTCGAACTCTCACGGGATCAGATCCCAGTGGTTTTTGAGACCACCGCGTATACCATTCCGCCACCACGGCCCGAAGTCAGCACTACTGCTCGAATAGTGGAATACGAGGAAGCGCAGGCGCTATTGCGCCGAGCAAGCTCGTCTTCCGCCACCACGGCCTAAACACAGTGCACAGACGGCTCAATTCTATCAGCTTTATACATCAATTTAAAGGAAAGAGGAAATTAGTCCTGGGCGTGGGATTCGACCTCAAAGAACCTTGTAAACTCCGATTTGAAGAACAAATCGTATTCTCCTGTTGCCCCGTTTCTATGCTTCGCGATATTTAATTTGAGATTTGTCCTATCCTCTTCGTTCGGCCTGTACAAAAACATAACAACATCGGCATCCTGCTCAATTGAACCTGAGTCTCTAAGGTCGGACAATTGAGGTTTTTTGTCGCCGCCCCTCTGCTCTACGGCTCTGGACAATTGGGAAAGTGCCAAAACCGGAACTTTAAGTTCGCGCGCGAGGTTCTTTAAACCTTGTGAGATTTGGGACACTTCCTGAACACGGCTCTCTGCTTTCGATGCCCTGATTAGCTGCAAATAGTCGACAATTATCAGATCAATTTTCTGCTCCAGCATAAGTCTTCTGGCCTTTGTACGCATTTCGAGAAGTCCTATGCCTGCGGTGTCGTCAATAAATATATTCGCTTCCGCCAGTTCTCCTGCAGCCACGCCGTATTTTTCAAAGTCGTCGTCGTCAAGATTACCTGTGGCGATTTTCCAGTTGTCTATGCCTGCCTGAGCCGATATCATCCTGTCCACAAGCATTTCCCGTCCCATTTCAAGTGAAAATATGCCGATTCCATGTTTCTTTTCTACTGCCGCATACTGTGCAATGTTTAACGCAAGTGAAGATTTACCGACGGAAGGACGGGCGGCTAAAATAATCAAATTTTCTCTTTGTAACCCCGACAATAAACGGTCCAAATTTTTAAGGCCTGTCGGGATACCTCTTAAAGCTCCCCTGTTTTTACTAAGCTCGTCCAATCTTTCAAATGTAACCTCCAGGGTATCCTTAAGAGGAATAAAGTCCTGATACATCGCATCCTGTGAAACTGAGTAAACCAATTGTTCGGCTTTATCCAGAACCTCCGCTACTTCAGCCTCATCAAAAGCCAGTTCTCCTATCTCAGCAGAAGCAGAAATCAGTGCGCGCTTGATATAGTCATTTTTTATAAGCTTGGCATATGCCTCGATGTTGGCTGCCGTGGGAACCGAATTCACAAGCTCGGTCAGGTAAGAAACTCCCCCTACTCCGGTCAGAAGATTTCTTCTTTTAAGTTCGCTCGGAACCGTAATTAGATCTGCGGGTTCTCTTTTTTCAAACAGACTGAGTATAGCCGCGTATATGTTTTCGTGGGCTTCGCGGTAAAAATGATGGGGTCTTAAGAATTCAACAACTTTAACTATGGCGTCCTTGTCCAGTAATAAGGCCCCTAAAACCGATTTCTCAGCCTGTTCGTCGTGCGGTGGAACGTGCACGTTTTGATTCTGTTCTTTAGTTCTTTTGGCGGACATTTTATTTAGTGGGCAGGTTTAAGTATAACCACTTCAGTATCTTCAGGTACATCGCTTGGAGAAGATATTTTAAGCTTCTCTTCTTTTATAACGTTATTCTCTACTCCCATTTCGTCCATGAACTTGTCTACTCCTTGTAAGTCGTCGAATCCGACAAGATCGTCGGTTTTATAGTGCATCGGTAAAACAATTCCCGGCTCTAGAGAAGAAATCACCTGAGCGGCCTTTTCAGCGTTTATGGTAAAAACTCCCCCGATAGGTATCATCAGAACATCAACTTTGGATATTTTTTCGAGCGTATCGGTATTAAGTTCATGGCCCAAATCTCCCAGGTGCATTAAAGTAAATCCGTCGATATCTATTACGTACATGGTTTGAGCACCCCTGTCTCCTCCTTTTTTATCATCGTGATAAGTCGGGATTCCGTATATAAAAGCCCCGTTGACTTCGTATTCTCCGGGCCCGTCAATCAATAATTTATACCCTGAAACCCCTGCGATATTGTGGTGATCAAAATGGTCGTGCGTGGTTAACAAAAGGTCAGCTTCAAGTTTTGGCAATTTATATCCGATTTTGGAATCATAAGGGTCGATAACGATTGAGAGTTCTTTTCCCTTTATCTTGAAACACGAATGTCCGATGTACGTAATTTCCATGGCTTACATCATATCAATTAAATCATACTTAGAAAAGACAGAGTCTTTCCCTTTGTTACGCTAAATTCTTTTAAACAGGGGTGTTCTGTTATAAGTGAAAGTATCATATAATCTTTTATGTATATGCCCAATGGATTACTGCCCAGATCAATACATAGTACGTTTATAAAAGTACAGGCAGCTTTTCTGGGAGCGAATATCATCTGGGGAGCCGCTACTGCAGTCATAAAGTACACGCTCGATTATATTCCACCGTTCACTTTTTTATTTCTCAGGTTTCTTTTAGTTTGCGTAATAGTGCTACCCATAGTTGCCCATCAACTGAAAAAAGAACCCATACATAAGTCTGATTACCTTAACTTTTTTCTACTGGGTCTTTTCTCCCAAACATCCCTGATTCTTCCTTTTGTTGCTTTAAAATTCACCTCCGCCCTGGATTACACAATAATCGGAGTCATGGCCTCCGTTTTGACCGTGTACGCAGGTCATTATTTCTATAACGACAAGATCAACAAAGGCATCACAACAGGACTTGTATTGGCTAGTATGGGCACCGTGCTGATTGTGCTGGAACCCATCCTTTGGGGTAAGGACAGCACTGCTCCGGTGGCAGAGAGGATTCTGGGAAACCTTTTGGGACTTTTTTATGCGCTGACGTGGGTTGTCTATGTTGTGTGGGCAAAGTTTAGTATGGGTAAAAAATCCGGCACTTTTAAGAAAACCCTGAATTTCATCAAAATAAGACCGATGACAAGAAAATACTCTGCAGCAACCATTGTACTTGCCTCATTTTACGTGGGGCTCCTCACGCTAATCCCGCTCGCCTTGTTTGAAAGATTAACTATGGCCGGAAACGTCGCTTTCGACCTGTTAACCATAGATATAAAAGGCGTAGCAGGTCTCCTCTACATGGCCATATTTTCTTCCATAATTGCGTACTGGTTAAACGAATGGGGACTGGAAAAAGCTAAGGTTTCGGATTACGCCATTTTCGGCTACCTGGCACCTGTTTTTACCCTACCCTTCGCATATTTGCTACTGGGTGAACTGCCCAACACGTTAATGCTTGTAGGGACAGCTTTTATTGCTGCGGGTGTTGTCATTGCGGAGAAAAACAACTCCCCAAGCCAATAAACAGCATCCGGGCTTGTAGACATTAAAAAATATTGATATACTCGTTTCCGCTATGAAAAAGGGAATACACCCAAAAGTTAATACAGAATGTGTCGTAACCTGCGCTTGTGGAAACAAGTTTACGACTATGTCTACTCTACCTTCCATTTCGGTGGAAATTTGCGGTGCCTGTCACCCCTTTTATACCGGTCAGAGAAGATTTGTCGACACTGAGAAGAGAATCGACAAATTTAACAGAAAGATGCTTTTGGCAGACGAAAAGAAGAAAGCTGCAGATAAATTAAAGGTCTCCAAAAAGATTCAAAAGAAAGCACCCGGTTCAAAAGATATGAGCGTTAAAGAGATGCTTGAGCACATCAAAACAGAAGAAGGTCAGTAGATTACCCCAAAAAATACAATTTCCCGAACCGTTGATGACGGTACTTCTGTAGCTGTTTTAAATTCAAAATGCCCCGCCTCTTCAATAATCGGCGCGTCTCTGGAATAATAAAGGTGATATGGATTACTACAACGATTACGTCAAAAACGAAATAGAAAAGATCGATGCCCTCATAAAAGAGCACGAAGAAATGAGAGCGGGCGCCGACGCCGGAATGCTGCAGTTGATAGAAGAAGAATTATCAAAACTAAATGAACAAAAAAGACAGTTCGAAACTCCAAAGGAAGCAGAAGAAGACACCGGGGAAGGCATTACCGGAAATATAAATCCAAACGTCGCGACCCTCGAAATAAGATCGGGCACGGGAGGTAACGAAGCAGGACTTTTCGCCTACGATCTTTTCAGGATGTACGAGCGTTTTGCCGAAAAAAAGAACTGGAAAATTATTGAAGTGTTCAGATCCGAAAACGAAATTGGGGGCATAAAGACAATCTCAGTGGAGGTCAGGGGCACTAACGCCTACGGACTGCTAAGAAATGAGTCAGGCGTTCACAGAGTACAACGCGTCCCTTCAACTGAATCGGGCGGACGTATTCACACATCTACCGCCACCGTGGCTGTGTTACCCAAACTTCAAAAAGTGGAAATTGAAATACACCCCGACGACCTTGAATGGGAATTCTTCCGGTCCGGAGGGAGCGGAGGTCAGAATGTGAATAAAGTGTCCACGGCCGTACGTCTTATTCATAAACCCACCGGAATTATTGTTGAATGCCAGGAAGAGAGGTCTCAGGGTAAAAACAGGTCAAAAGCTCTTGAGATATTACATTCCAGAATCTACACCGAAATGCAGGAACAGCAGGTAAAAAGCATCTCCGATCTACGCGCCGGTCAGGTAGGTGCAGGCATGAGAAATGAAAAAATCCGCACATATAACTATCCGCAAAGCAGAGTTACCGATCACCGGGCCAATAAGTCGTGGCACAACATCGGTATGATAATGGACGGTGATATAGAGGATATTTTAACTTATCTGGACGCCGAACTTAAGTAACCCTTACTGCAAATTTTCGGGAACTTCTTCGATTTCCGCTGTGAATACTTCTTCCTTCCCTTCTCTATCAACGTACATCTTTAATTTGTCCCCTACTCTCATTTTAGCAATAACTTGTGATAAGGAATTTTCCCCGTCCAGCGATGTTTCGTTTATTTTCGTGATTATATCCCCTCTTAAAAGTCCGGCCTTGCTGGCAGGAGATTGCGGCGTAACCCTGGAGATGAAAGCCCCGACCGGCATTTCCCTTATCTGCGAGATTTCCGGAGTTATCATAGTGTAGGTGACACCCAGGTACGGCCTGACGATACGGCCTTCTTTTAGAAATCCGTCCAGTATGGGAATTAAAGTGTTTACCGGTATGGCAAAACTTATATTGTCGGCACCAACCGAGGTTGCAACATTTATCCCAATAACCTGACCCGAAGAGTTTACAAGTGGCCCGCCTGAATTTCCTGGATTTAGGGCAGCATCGGTCTGAATTATGTTCTCATAAGTTTTTGTGCCACCGAGCCCACCTGTAGCCTGTAATTCTCTTGAAATACCCGAAATAACGCCAACTGTTACGGTGTTCTGAAATCTTCCCAGCGCATTTCCTATGGCTATAGCCATCTGCCCTACTTTAATATTGTCCGAATCTGCAAATTCTACTGTCGGGAGATCGCGGGCAGTAATTTCAATAATAGCTAGGTCCGAAGTTTCATCCAGGTGTATTTTGTTCACTTCGTAAGTTTTCCCGTCCTTGGTAACAACCGTATACTCACCGCTCGGGTCATCAACTACATGGCTATTGGTAACAATAAGACCGTTCTTGTCTACAATAAATCCGGTACCTATACCCTGATCACTTGTAGTCGGTCCGCTGAAATAATCAAAATTAACGGTTTTGACAACTATGGAAACAACCGCGGGAGACGTCCTATCCACAGCATCAATAACCGTAGATTCTTCGTTAACAACCTGTTGACGGGTAACTACCTTGGAAGAAGAATACTGTGAACTATCTTTTTTAAAAATGTTGGTAAGCCTTTCCTGAAGCCCGGAAAAAAATGTGGCGTCAGAAAAACCCGCTCTGCTTATCAGGGATTTTACGCCGTTAAATCTGACGTCAAGTACTAAAAGTATGGAAATGAAAAATACTAACCAGGCAATGCCGATTATTGTTTTTGAAGGTTTCTTCATGCCGTTTCCTCCTGCTGGATTTGAATTCTACTACAGCTCTTTTGCCAACTCAACAGCTGCATCAAGTTGAGGATCTTTTAAGTCTTTTATGTCCTGTTCCGTTACTTCTACCGTAACATCCGGCTCTATCCCGACTTTGTGCACCCACACTTTTTCGGGGGTAAGCCATTTGGCAATTGTTATGTGCACACCCGAACCGTCTTCGAAGTCCCGGGCATCCTGAATGGTTCCTTTACCGAAAGATTTTGTTCCTATTAGTTTTGCGTTGACCTGCGCCTTCAAGGCAGCGGCAAGGATTTCCGAAGCCGAAGCACTTCCTCCGTCGATCAAGACATAAATTCTGGGAACATCTTTAAAGCTTCCCGCAGCGTCCGAATTTAAAGGAGTCTGGTTGCCTGTTGCATCTTCCTGGTACAAAACAGGTTTTCCGCCAAAAAACTCACTTGAGATGTGTGCGGCCGAAAGTAAATATCCGCCCGGATTGCCCCTCACATCAATAATTATCGAGTCCAGCTCTCGCATCCCTACCGAGATTTCATTAACTGCCGTGTCCCATTCATTATTGGTTTCTCCTCCGAATCTGCTGACCCTGATGTAGGCAGTGCCGTCGCCCATATCTTTCCAGCTCACACTGGCAATTTTAATAATGTCTCTGCGTAGAGTTAACTCACGGGGAGCATTGTTTTCAGTTTGGATGGTAAGTTTTATTTCTGTGCCGGCGTTTCCCCTTATTTTAGCCACCGCTTCCGTTATACTCATTCCGTTTGTGACTTCATCTTCGATAAGGAGAATCTTGTCCCCGGGCAACAATCCTGCTGCCTTCGCGGGAGAACCATCCAAGGGCGAGACAATTATAAGCTGGTTGTCTTTCTGGCCCAATTCCGCGCCAATACCCTGATATTTTCCGTTCAACTGTTCATTCAGATTTTCGTTAATGGTGGGAGGAAGGAAAGATGTGTAGGGGTCACCTAACGATGAAACCATCCCTTGGATTGCACCGTAAAGCATTTTTTGAGCATCCACGGGCCTTTCAAGATAGTCTTTGCCTACGATGTCCCATACTTCCCAAAAGAGTGAAAAGTCGACTTCTTTGCTACCGGGGTACTGATTTTTGATCTCGATCTTCGGTGGATTCTTTCTAACCTCAAAAATGTAGCCGCTCTTTCCAAAATAGTAACCGCCGTAAAAAAAGCCTACGGCTATAAGAATCGTAATTAAAAAACGTTGGAACTTTTCGAAAGGACTCATAACTTTTTTTATTCGATAATGTAAAAATTCGGCAAATCAATCTCTACAGGTCCAAGTTCATTATCGAACCTTACAAATATACTAGATACTGAAACTCTGTCAATTATTCCCATCTTCCCGAAATGAGGTTTTTGAAGTACCTGTACTTTCTGTCCTTTCGTAACTTTCTTTATAACCTTGAAAGGAGCTTTTTTCTTCTTTACTGCAGCGTTTTCATCGCTCTCACCGGACATAGGTATCCTCAGAACGCCAAGGTCGCCGTGGAAAAACACATGCCTGTACGCTACCGAGTTGAACAGTTTGTAAATATGATCGGGCGTTTCGAGTTTACCGAAACCTGACAATACTCCCAAACCCATGTTTACGGATTTGGCAAAAGAAAAACCTACGGGATCCGCGCTTCCGGCGAGTATCGCAGAAATCTTTAGATCGTGAGCTTTTCGTATCGTGTCGACGTCGGCATAATGACCGACATAGACTATCTTTCCTTCAGTTGTTTTTACAAAACTCTCCAAATAGAACTTTTCCAGAATTTCAGTAGGATTCGGAAAAACCACCAGCTCCCCGAATGAAAACGTGTTCGTACAGGCAACAAGGTCGACTTCAGTAACGGTAGTTTTTATAAGAACGGAGCTTTCAGGGACAACATCGCTTACTTCCCCCCAAAGACCGGAAAGCAAAGTGTACTTCACAGGCATTTCTTCGAAAAAATACTCTCCTGTAGCGGCGTCGAAACTCATATAGCCGTTCTCTTCGGCGGAGATTTTTTTAGCTCCTATTTTTCCTAGTGGGTTCCCTTTCTGAAAATACACTTTTTCGCGTAAAAATTTGACCGGCTCAAAGTCTTTAGGAAAGTAAACTGTGTTCAGGGAGTGCATGCAATCACCAAGTTTTTGAAACGGTTCGAGCTTATCTCCTTTTTGAACAAATAAATTACCCTTACTTGGCAGATACCTTTCTACCATGACTGTTTTATTTTCAACAATTTTTCTTATTATAGGCGCTAGCATGTTTAAATTCCCTTCACGGCCTCCTCAATTTCTCTCATAAACGCGTTCATTATTTTTATATCTGAGATCAGCTGTGTGCGTTCCACGCGTGTGTCAAAAAGTAGCCCCAAAGTACCCCCCACTACCCCGCCCTCAAGATTTCCTATCAGTTTATTTTTTACACTCAGTTTGGTAGAGGTTGAATTATCCAGGGGGAGTGCAAAAACAGAATCTTTCTTAATATCAAAAAACTGACCGGTATCCAAAGCAGTAGAGACCAGCACTTCCGTATCCCCGGGGGCCAGCGCAAATGTACCTACATTTTCAATTACATTAGAGGTATCAACTTCAATAGCTGGGTTAAACTCTTTTATAAGCTGGGCAAGGAGAATAGCGTTGTTTTTATCGATTTTAACGTAGAAGTAACCGGGACTTCTAAAAAGGTCCAGAGCCAACGAATACTTAAAAACCGCTTCGTAATCTCGGCGGGCGAAACGGTCGCCCGTAAATACCACGGGTTTCTGAGAAGTCAGGTTGATTCCGGCCTTTTTAACCTTGTCTACTATCAAACCGTCGAGACTCACCTGGTCGTTGTAGTCCCTTGTTATAAGCTGGGGGTAAATGGAAACATTCGCAAAAAACTCGTTGTTGGT
>Ga0209518_1001873_pt1 | contig 21096 bp, 48 predicted proteins | sample RifGroB1_FD_183993 | JGI IMG/M metagenome (GOLD analysis project Ga0209518, IMG submission 183993) | Groundwater microbial communities from Rifle, Colorado, USA - Groundwater B1 (SPAdes) (version 2) | ecosystem: Environmental > Aquatic > Deep subsurface > Groundwater | place: Rifle, Colorado...
CTACTTGGTTGACTTCGAAGAAGTGGTCTAGTACAGCATTTTTGCTTCCGTCCCTGTTGATTTTGAATTTGTCTTTTATTATCCCGTTAAGTTTTATTCTGCATCCCTGATATATTGTTTGTTCCTTCTCATATTCGCATAGGTCGTGTGTGAATAGGCATGTAATATTTTGTAGGTCACTACCGACTTTTACTAGGTCTTCTGGTTCTTGTAGGCTTATCACGAATACGTTTGTCCTATCACTAGATAATAGTCGGAATTTTCCTTTACGCCCACAGCCACACATTTTTGGTTCTTTTACTTCATCTCCTAATATTAGTACTGTCATAGTATTATTGCATGCTGGACATTCGTATCTTGCTGAAACAATTTTTTGTCTTACTTTACTCTTACTCTTGACTCTGCCTTCTAGTTGTGTGAGTTTATTATAATGTTTTTCTCCCCTAATCTCTCTGATGAGTATCTTTTGCGAGTTTGGAGGGTTTTTTATCCTTACAGGTATCTCTTTATCATTATTATATCGTGCTGTTGCGATGCTGAATGCTCGTAATGTATCTTCAGCATTATCTAATAATTCGTTAGCTATTTCAGGATTATATTTGGATAATTTAGAGAAGTCTACCTCTATAGATTGTGCACCTAACGGTACTACCATATTTTGTGCATGCAAAAAGTTTTCGAACTCCTCAATTATTATAGTAATTTCCATTATTTTTTCTCAACTCTCTTTATTATGGTCCGATTTATTGGCAAGTCCACCTTGGCATTGTCTCGAATGTCGAATACTTGTATATGTGTATTTCTGCGTCTTGGCTCATATTCTGTGTCCCCATCTTCTAATTCATATCCTTCATATTTGAATTCTCTCCCCTGAACATCTGTTAAAAAGAATTTTTTTAGTGGCCTATCCTTTTTCTTGAAATATTCTTCATTCAACATATTAATTCCTCCTTAATATCTTATAGTGCATTTCTTGAATATTAATCCACAACATACTGTGCCTTCTATACGCTCATCCTTCGGATTTGTGGCTATAAACTTTGTTGAGTACCAATCATCATCACTACATCCTAACACACTCCATCCACCAACTTCTATATCTGTATATCCTGCCTTCTCTAGCGTAGTCTTAGTTTGACTATCAGAAGTACATCCTACGATTAATAGGGCGAACAAACCGAACATTCCGAACAATATGGCTCTCATAATCATTCTTCCACCATATTCTTTAGCTTCATCAAATATTTTCATCGTTCAAAAAAAAGTTTCCTCATTCAATATTTTGATGCATAGACTGGCTGATTATGTGAAGGACATCTAGGGTTTCTGCATCGGAATATGGTTTCGTATCCCTCGTCGGGTGTTAGTTCCTTTCCACAATCTGCACAATCCATTCTATCTTTATGTTATGAGGTTATATATAAATCTTTCTGTCCACTGTCCACTGTCAAATCGTAAATCGAAACATTTATATATTAGTCTTGTCAGGATGATATTCTCACCTCTTTTCCTAAGCAGGTCGTCCACGCAATGACCTGCGAGGGTATAAAATTTATGGAGAGTATGCTTTATGTCAACCTCACCCGAAAACCATGGTATGGGCAGCTCTCCTAATAATAAGTTAGGAAACAAGTTGCGTCGATGGACTGTTAACATATTTATATTGTTAATAGTGTTCATATCAATATTTTTCATATTTTTTTCATAATATTTATATATAAGATATGTTTGTGTATCATTAATTAACTCCCTTCCCTTACGAAGTAACGGGAGGATAGTATCAATTTCGCCCTCACACGCAAATTCTTCATAAACCCCCAAAACTTTACGAAGAACTGGGGGCGAACTTATCTATTTTCTTATAGAAGCCATAATTCTATCGATGTATGCTCTGGTGTTTGTTGCAGAATTGTCCTATTGGTGCTGTGCATGAAGGATATTTATGTAAGTATTCTTTGGGTGTGTATTTATTCTTTTTAACTTTTACATTGAGTCTCCATACTCTTGTATGTTTCTTATGTTTTCGATGTATTTCCATGAATATTCGTTCTAATCCTTGTGTTTTTAGCACTTTCATAGGTTTATCATATACTATTTCATATTTTCTTTTTAGTTCTTGAAGATGCTTATTAACTGTCTTCCAATTTAGTTTAGAGAATATTTTAATTTGATTTATAGTCATCCATCTACCGACCGAATGACTATGATGGTCTAGCATTACCTGAATTATCTTTTTATCTGTTTCGTCAAATTCTAAACTAGCAATAAATTTTTTATCTATCATTTTTATCCTCTATTAATATTGGTTTTGGTTTCTCCTTCATTTTATTATTGAATTTTTCTCGTATCTTATCGTAATTCATGAATGCTTCTAGTGTGTCTGGGATCGTAGTATTACCATTATTGTTTGGCATTAGGTATCCACATTTTGGGCACATCCATGCATTAAGGAATTCTGAATAGTAGCATTTGTTTATCTCGCCACAATTTGAGCACTTTTCTAACAGTTTTATGCATTCTTCAATAAATGCTTGTTCCTTCTTGTTTTTTCGAAAGAATCTAGGATTCACAGGTTTAGTCATTGTCATCCTCTTTTTACATTTGCACTTACCTATTCGTGACAATTTATATAATCGGTTGCGAGAATACCTGATCCTTTTATGGTTGGGATGAATCGCAACATTTAAATATGTGCTCATATATCACCTGACTATGGGCTTGTTGATGTATCGGTATCGGATTTATCCTTCTCGAAAACAGAAGGCCAGAATTATTAATTCTCTCAAAAATTGTAAGGCAATCTACAATGAGCTTCTTGACATTTCCAAAAAGACATATAAAGAGTCTGGAAAGACTTTGAGGAAGTTTGACTACAACAAACATCTTACTGGCAAACATCCCAACATACATTCTCAGGTTAAACAGAATGTTTCTGACAGAGTTCACAAGGCTTTTTCCAACTTCTTTCGCAGAGTCAAAGACAAGTCCTGCAAAGAGAAAGGGTTTCCCCGATTCAAGAGCAGAGTGAATAGCATCACTTTTCCTCAAAGTGGCTTCAAGATTCTGTCCGACAAAAAGCTTAAACTCAGTAAGGTTGGCTCTGTGCCTATTGTCTTGCATCGTGCCCCTAAAGGCAAGATTAAGACCTTGACTATCAAGCAGAACAAAGCTGGGCAATGGTTTGCTACATTCGCTTGTGAATTGCTCACCACTAAAAGTACCCATGCGAGTACTGATATGAGTACTCATGTAGGGATTGATGTGGGACTTGAGAGTTATGCTGTCCTGTCCAATGGAGAATTTATAGATAATCCTCGACACATCATCAAAGCTGAAAAGAGACTTAAACGATTGCAAAAAAGGCTCAGTAAGAAAAAGAAAGGTTCTGCTAATAGGAGAAAGGCAAGGTTTAGACTGGCAAAACAACATATCAAGGTTGCTAACCAAAGAACCGACTTCCTGCATAAAATCAGCCATAGAATAGCTAAATCCTATTCTTTCATTGCTGTTGAGAATTTGAATGTCAAAAGTATGCTTAATAATCATTGGTTGGCTAAAAGTATAAGTGATGCTTCCTGGAATAGCTTTGTCCAGATGTTGTCCTACAAAGCAGTAACTTGCGGTGGACAACTCGTCAAAGTCAATCCTAGAAACACAAGCAAGACCTGTAGTAAATGCGGAATTATTATAGAGATGCCTCTCAACAAAAGAGAGTTTCTCTGCCCGAAATGTGGTTTTGCTTGTCATCGTGATTTAAACGCCTCGATTAATATTTTGAAAGTAGGCACGGACTGTGCCGAACTTAACGCCTGTGGACCTTCACTTGTGAAGGCGGTTGTGGATGAAGCAGGAACTATAATGACAGAACCTTCAACAAGCTCAGTCATTGGAAGCTCCACCCTTAGGGTGTGAGAGGATGTCACTTTGTCCTCTGATATGTCACGATATCTTTGCCTATTTGTATGTTTAGTGATTGTCCTATTCGTAGTTTTAGTAGGCTACTTAGGATGTTTAGGCTGTTCACTAATTTTATCTTCTCCTGTGATTCTTCCATTTTTATCATCTCCTTTGAATCAAAGTTATTTGAATATTTTTAGTCCCTCGTCTAATTTATCATTGAATTTCTTTACTAGTGCTTTTTTTGTTGTTGTGGGGTTGGTCTTATATTCTCTTACTTCTGTGAAGTATGCATAGATTTTGTCCATTAAGTATATTCTCTTCTTGTCAAGCATATTTAGGTCTTTGTCTTTATGATTTATCATCTTTTTCACCTGTATATTCTATACTTACTGTTTCGTAGTGTCCATCTGGTTGTTTGTATAGTCCTGCATTAAGTATTGGTTGGCCCGTCTCTTTCGCTATCCTCTCAAGATTAGTGTTTGCTTCATTAACAAGTTTTTCTGTAGATGCAAGTGCTTGTGGACTGTCTTTTAGCCTGTCTGCCATTATTATTCCCATTGATGATTGGTGTTGCCATTTGATTACTTCTTTGCAGGTCTTGCATACGAACCATGCTCGCTCATCTATATCCCAGTTTGGATTGTCTATTATTTCTGTTGCAGGATTTTTTCCACAATAAACACATTTAGTGCCTTCAGGAATTGTTGTAGGCCAAGGTATTGGCTCATCTAAGTGTTCATATTTGCAATCCTTATCCTTGCATGAGTACCCATTATGTTTACACCATTTCTTCTTAGTCACCTTGCACCACCATAAGTATAAGTCCATCTTGATCTTGTATTGGATAATATAAAACTTTATGCCTTCAAACCATCCAAAAGTTTCAATACACGTCTTAAACAATGATTTCATGTTTTCTCCGAGTTTTTAGTTGGTGTATTGCTTGTGCTGACCATTTTATGTGTCCTGCACACCCTTTTTTGTATCGAGTATTTTTCCCTGCCTTCTTTAATTGTGTGCCCATATCATCCCTGAGTGCTGTTTCTCTATGGCGTTCCTTGATTTCTGGAGTGATTAGTTGATAATCGGCTTTTAATCCCATCAGTTGACGTAAATGCTTTCCCGTAATATTGTGTGCTTGTCTCGTATGGTACGCTAATGCACGATACCATAATCCACAAAACGGGCATTTAAATAAGAGCTTATCGTCCCTAATCACATCCTTCCATGTGCCTTGATTAATAAAATATTTAGGATTCAACATATTTATCAGTAACTCCACTACATATCTTAATATGCTTACACTGATGCACTTGTTTTTTGTGTGCTTTTTCTCTTTTTAGTAATTCCCATTGGAAGTCTTCACATTCACACCATCTGCTCGGCACGTCCACGTTATATGTGGCGATTATTGTGTCGCCTTTAAGCTTTTCTACTATGAATATTCCTTCTGTCTTTTGTGGGATGATACGATACGCACTCATTTTTTTCTTGGATGGCATTCGCATTCTATCATGTATTCCATCATTTGTTCGTTTCCATGTATTTGGTGTTGTGACTTGTCCATCATGCCTTTCTCTATCAGTATATCGTCTAGTTTCCATATATATTGCCCGTTCTTGAACCATCCCCTAGTTATTGGTAAATTATTTTTTTCTGCTATATCATATATTATGAAGTGGAATAGGTTGCTGTCTACTCTTTGGAGTTTTGGATGTTGTTCTATTAATGTCTTTATTATAAGGTTTAGTATGTGATTGATTAATGCTTTTTCTTTATCCATTTTGTATCGCTATTATGAGGTTTTCGCATGCTTCTCCTACTTTCTGTCCCTTGGCTGTTAGTGTTATATCGTTTACTCGTCCTACTTTGGCGGTGGTTGCCCATGAGTATCCTATGATTTCTGTTAGGAACTTGTGTACATGACTGTATGTTACGTCTAAGTTTTTGCTGATTGTGGATACTGAGCTTACAGGATTCTTTTTCATGTATGCCATTATCTCTATCTGTTTCCAAAAAAGTTTCTTACACATTTTGTTCACCATCCATATCTTTTTTTAATAAAGGAATTGTTCTCGTTAGTGGCGGATTCTTTTCTAATATCTTGAATATTATTAGTGCTATGATCAAGAGTATTAGGATTATAATTCCTTTTATTGTGTCTGCATCTGGAGTTTCTATCATTTTATCACCTATACCTGTCTTTATGTAATATATACCATAGTTTGAAGCTTTGTTTTTCTTTGATGTTTATATCGAATTGTCTAGATACAATTTTAGCATCATCACTTAAACATGTTTGTCGTCCAACATAATGTGTAAAGCATGTGCATTCCATATCTCCCATGTTCGGGGATACTTCTATTCCTGATGTTAATGCACATGCTTCCATCATCCGTATGTTAGTGTTGCTCCGCATGAGCACTTTTCAGTTCCTATGATTCCTTTTGGCTTGGTGAATCTGCTGCCGCATTTTGGGCATTCCCACCTGATAGTTATTGGTGTTGGCATGGAGATAAATTTAGGCTTCATTCTTCCTCGTTGCAGTAGTCTAGATGTTTTGGTTGGAATCCCTTGCAGGTGTATTGTTCTATGAATGAGTGTATGTCTGTGACTTTATAACGTGTTTTTTTCTTATCTTGGACTTCTTTCACGAGATATACGTTATTGTCGTTATTGTATATTTTTAGGTTGCAGAATACTTTTCCAGTATCTGTGATGTGTAGTTTCTTGAATTCTTTTGTGTCTAATAGTTCCTCAATCATTTTATTCCTCCTATTGTTGGTGTGCAGTCGCACCAATTATATTCCTGTTTACCATGCGAGTTGGTAATGCCATAATTCTCTTGCATCTGACAATCCCATTGTGTGGGTGCTATTAGCATTATAAAGAATGCTCCTTTGTCCTTGTCTGATCTTGAGATTTCGTCTGTGGTTAGGTATTGTGGTAGTATTTCTTTGCTGCAATTTGTCGGATTATCTTTTTCATTATAGGATATGGTTAAGTATTGTTTTGCGAATGCTATGTTTTTGTTTGCCTGGTCTAGTGCTTCTCTTGTTCCTTCGTCTAGTCCTTTGGAGTATGCTAATAGTCCTGTTGTTATAATTATTATTAGTATGAAGAATGTGCTCATTATTGGATAAGTTACTTTTGTGATGTTTTTATCCATTGTGCTACCTCTTTACTTTTTAGTACTTGTTCTTGGTCTTTGAATAGTCTTTCTTTCTGGAAGTATTCCATAGTGTATATCACGCATTCTTTTAGGTTTGTTAATCCTTGATGGCTCATTATTGCTCCTTTTTTCATTTCTGCGGACATTCTCGGATAGTCCGTGTATCGTTCTTTTTCTTTCTCTTCCAATTCCTCGTACATTGTCGTGATTTTCTCATCATCACTTGTAGGATGTGGTGTCCCTATCTTTTTATGTATTGCTTCACTAAACACTTTTATTAGGGACGCATATCCTTTTATGTCTGGATTGTTGTCATACTGTATTGCTGGCACTGATGCAGTGCCGAAACTCATTTGCCTATTACTTATTATACCCATTTTTTTTACCTCCAAGTTACAGGATTTGTTAAAACAAAATATATGCCGAACAATATGAACATAAGAGTAAATACTATTATAAACCAGAGAAAGTTGTCAAGTATAGTATAAACAGTTATTTCAGTCATTTTTTTACCTCTGGCGTTTAACAGGTTATGAATTCTTCTGTATGATTTGTGCAGTCTAATTCATATATAGACTCATTATGTTCACATGTTCTTGTTATAATATTCCAGTCATCACAAAATTGTATCATTTCGTATGAGGATAGATTAAATTCGGCACAATTTTCAAAACACATCTCTGCAACTCTCCAATTATGACATTTATCCATGTCGAATTTATAATCAAAAGCCCCACACTCATTCTTATATTGTAGACATAATCCATTAGAGTCAGCTAATTCACACTTATCTTCTATGTTGCATCCAGTAAGCAGTAATAGGGCGAACAAACCGAATATTCCGAACATCGATATTTCAGTCATTTTCCCTCTATTGTCCACTTCTGTATTAGTTTTAGATATTCTTCGTCAGTGTATGCTAGTTTTTTCATTAGGTCTTCTTGTTTCCATCCTTTTAATGTTATGAGTATTGCACACGCTAGGTCGAATTGTAGTTGTAAACTCGCTTTGCTTACCATATCCTTGCTAGCTACGTCTACGGTGTCTCTTAGGAGTTTTAGTGCCGAATCATCCTCGAATCTCTTATAACTGGCTCGAAAGGAATTAGTGCCACAACTACTTAATTTTAACATAAACTTTGTCGGTTTTACAATTTTCATTGTTTCACCGTTATTTCGTGTGTTTTGAGGTTGTTTTCTAGTAGTTTTGGGAATTCTTTTCCTAGTAGGATTACTTGTCCTCCTATGCTGCATAGTTTGTCTTTGATGTATTGTTTTTCTGCCCTTGTGCCTACCCATGTGATTGCTTGTGATAGTCCGTATAGTGTTTCTTTTTCTTCTCTTAGGCGTTCTATGATTTGTTTCACGTATTTTTCTCCTATCTGGTGTTTTGCGTCTATGAGTTTTATGCAATAGTCCTGTAATGTCCTGTTTACCACTATCTCTTCGCTTTCTCTGAGCTTTTCTGCTAGCATTAGTGCTGCATCTTTTGCTTCATTAAACATCACGATGACGTTCTTTCGTGTCTTCTCAGTGACTTGTAGTGTGTGTATAATCTTTGGTCTGGCGAGTTGCATATTTTTGCTAATCCGTAACTCTTTATGTACGTATGGGATGATCATGTTGCTGCATACGAATATGTGTCCTCCTCCTGTGAATCGTATTGATGCCCTTCCTTTTGCATCGTTTCGTCCATAGTTGATGTTTACTTGCATTCGCATTTGTGGATTAGTGCCTATCTCATAACTGTTTATGTATCCCCCCTCGGTTTCTGTTAGGCCTAATGGCTTAGCATCTGGTATCTTGCTGACCATTCTGCTGATCATTGTATGTATCTCGTCCATGCTTAATTGCTTGTGTTTCTTGCTTACAATATTCACACAATTCTTCTTATCGTATAGTAGTACTACTTCTTTCTTGTAGTCTGTGGTGTCTTGTATGAATCCTTCTGTCTCTTTGACTGTTGCATCGCCTTCCTCTATATCTTTCAAGAGTTTAGTGTAGCTGAAGCCGAATAATTGTCCAAACTTAGTGATGAAACGCTTATCATGTGTTTTCACAAGGTTTTGTCCACTCTTGAAGGATAACCCGTATAGGACTTGCTTTCCTTCCCTAACTGCAAAATATTTTATGCTTCCCTTAACAATACTACCAAGAAATTCCTTAAACAATTTATTCTTCAACATTTTTTAGTCCTCCACTTGCTCTCACTCCCGAGCAATTCGTCGTGTAGTCTGGCAGTCAAAATATTTGTGACTCTCTTATTTTGTATTGCTAGTGCATTAATTTCTCTCACATTTGTTATGTCAAAATGCATCTGCTTCATCATCTTACAACCTAAATGATTGCACACAAAAGTACCTATGAAGTCATCGTTCCCTATCTTACTATTTACAAGAATTTGTGTTAATAACATCCATCCATCAGTATGTTTACATGTATTCATCTTAATCATCCTCCATTTATACATATTCTTTGTGGTGTCTCTCTGCACTTATTTATGTTAATCTCATGTCCTGCAATAATCATTGAAGTAAAAGACATATCCTCGTAATTCTCTATACATATAAAAGACGAAGACGACGGCATATCTATATCGTATGTTATATTACCATCACCTATCGTAGTTACAATATCATTTGTGTTGTTTGATCGGACACAGCAAGCATCTATCCATGCAGGATTAACTTCCTCTTTACATATTTTTACCTCATCTAAGTCTATATAAATGTATTCCCACACTGTCGGTCTATTGATTATTTCGACTTTTTGTATTGTTTCTGTTGTTGTTGTCTGATAGCATTTGTCAGGGTTTTTTATGCATTGTTTTTCATGATAATTTGTAATACCGTTGCTGATTATTATTAGTAGAAATAATACGACTATTATTGTGATGCCTCCTACGATTATTGCTTGTCCAAGTGGTTTCCAGAATCCTTCTTCAATACCTTTAGCTATGGCTTCAGACAAGTCCTTCTGCTTAAAATATTTCTCATCAGATGCAAGTTGTTCTTCCAAATCCGAATCTTTTTTCTTTTTCATTTTCTTTCTCCTATTATTATTGTTATGAGTTTGCAATGGTCGCATTTCCAGTGTGTGTCTAATTCTGGACTCCAATATGCTGTTAATGGCTTGTCACATATAGGACATATCTTCATTTTATTATTACGTTGCATCCTATAGTTTTTATTGTGAGTATTATTTCTGTGCTGTTTGCTGTGATGGTATATTCGCAATCTTTTGGTGTTGTTTCTTTTTCTTTTAATATCACGTCGTCTATATGGTATGTTTCTCCTACTACACTGTTTGCTAGCCAAAACATTATTCTGGCATCACTTAGTGTGTTGCTTGTTGTCTTAAATTCTTTTACATAATTATTCCATGATGTCGTTAATGGTATATCCCAGTTTAGTCCGTAAATGCTGTATGGGCTTGTATGTTTTAATAATCTTATATTCATACTATTGCTCTTATCTGCTTTAGCATTGAATGATAATGTATATTCCGTATCAGATTTTATTGGTAGATTATACTGGTAGAGTTGTGTATTCGTGCCTTTCGCCACGATCTTTATTGTTGCTTCATTATTGTATGTTGTTACTGCTTTACCATTAGTGTAGAAGTTCCATTCACTTATGGTGTTGAATGATGGATTCCTAATAATAGTGATATTTTCGCTAACTGTTTTATATGGTAGTCTGGATATTAGTGCAGTTAGAACATTATTCTCTCTCTGTAATCCATCTAATGTTGTCCTATAAAATCCTTTGCTTAAAGGGATATTCTTCATCATATAACCTTGTGAAGTATTTGTTGCACATCCAGTATAGTATTGTAAGCATTGTTGTAACGCATTATCATTAACTGAATAGTATGGGAATACGAATATGTTAGGCTTATTTCCAGTATTATTATATAATATCTCTGCACACCTAACATATTGTATCTCAGCATTTGTGGTGTTCAAGCTTGTCATACTAATATGATCTACACTATGACAAACACCAGACCAATTAGCCTCGATTTCAAGAAAATTTATTTCATCCCAAGACATGAAAGCACTCGAAATACCTACCCTACCAGCTATTATCGCCATGTTACCTACAAAACCGTATTTTTTCATTAATGGATATGCTAATGTATATGTAGATTTCCTCCCATCATCAAACACAAGTATTACAGGCCTATCACATAACTGTTTAGTGCCATTCTGGAATGCTATGAAGTCATCAAATGTTATACTACAATAACCTAAATCCTTTAAGGTCTTCAAGACCAGCTCAGTATTAGTAACACTCAACTCCCAAGACAGAGAAGAACTATTAGGATTAGCAACTGACACAGTATCGTGAAATACTAACTGCGGAATCAAAGTGGTATCATCAGCAAAAGCAGATACCACGCCAACACACAACAACAAATACATCATCATCATTAATAATGCCCTTTTCTTTTCTAGTATTTTTGTTAGTGGATGGTTGTGTTTGATTACTGCCTGCATGCTCTGGCATTTTGGGCATTTTGCTGTGTTATCTTTCTCTTTCCCGTTCCATGTCAATGTTTTCTCATATTCGAAGTATTTGTTGCAGTGTATACAATAATATGTTTCTAACATTTTTAGTCTCCTTCTATCCTCGGTGCTAAGATGAATATGTTTCCCTTCTCATCTTCTATCTTTATTGGGTAGTCTTTGTTGAATTGTATTATTAATTCTTTGCCTGGCACACATCCTTTCTTTAGGTATTCTATACTATACTTGGCTATTGCATCATTGCCTTCTGCGTTGCATACTTCTTTGTTTAGTCGTAATGTGTCGCCTGCTTTAATATAGAATTTCTTGTTTTTTACTTCAAACTTTACACTATCGGCTACTGCTCCTGCTAATGTTATCACTTTGTTTAGTTCTGTTTTTGTTATATGTATTTTTGTGTTAAATTTTAGTTCTGGAACTTTTTCTTCTTTCTTGTCTAAGTCTATTGTTGGGATGATTACTTCTCCGAATCCGTCACTTAATACTATATATTCCCTCTTTGCTGTATCTATAGTGAATGATGCCCGTATCTTTTCACTCTTGAACATTGCACTCTTTTTAAGGAATGAGTGTATAGTGTTAATGTTTATGCTTGTAGTCTTAGTTAAAGTGCCTTTATAATGTATCTTATGGTATAGCATGGCTACATTTGCTGGATCCATTTCTTTGATTGTTAATGTATTGTTTAGGAAGTATAGTTTTGCCTCTCTAACATACTTGTCTAATGTGTTAATGCTTTGCTTGAATTCGTTACTATCAAACTCTATTGCGGTCTTTGAGAGTTTTTCTTGTTGTTTCTTCATCTCTTTCTGTTCCTTAGCTATATTTTCTTCTGCCTCCTTAGAATGTATCTCCTTCTCTATGTCTTTGACGACATCTTCTTCTTTATCATTGAATAATCGTTCAATATTTTTATGTTTAGCAAAAAATTTGCTGTTCCTATACATTATTGTGTATCCCTTATACTTAGTGATTTTTATTGTTTTCATCATTCTCACCATGCAATATATATTATTATTCCTATAAATATTATTACTCCTATAATGATTATGGTATCTATTGTGTCCCACTCATCCTTATTCCAGTCATCCATTTTTTATCTCTTTAATACAGCTCTTTTTTCTGTGTTAAGCGTACTCTTTATGAGTTCTATTAGCTCATCATGTGTTGGTGGCTTCACACCATTAATCCCGTACACTGCAATGATCCTGCTAACACTCTTTATTCCCCTATCGTCGAATACTTGTATCCTATATATTGGTTTCTTACTAATCTCCATTTTCATTCCTCCGTATGTCCATCGGACTCTTGTATTGTAACCATAAACATAGCAATAATCTATGAATATTAAGGTGTAGTTCTATGCGTCTTGTTCGTTTTGAATGTTTCTGCGACATAATTTCTCCATTCAATAATTATACCTAATTTCGGGTATGGTTGGTGCATTTTATTCCTCCGTATCATGAGGCTTCGATACCAAAATATCTTATTTTTGTAAAATAATCTATATCACTACTTACCAATCCACAAAAATCACACCATATCTTTCTCTCGTTCATCTTTTTTAATCCTCTTAATCGTCTTTTAACCATTTATGTTTGTGGTCTTGTTCTATGATTAGGATATTGTATTTCCAGTAGTATGTGCCTTTTTTGCTTTTTGTTAATGTTTTTGTAGCGTCGCATAATGCACATTTTGCTTTCGTATCTTCTATATAAAAAAATGTTTCACTCATTTTTCATGCTTTTTTATGTATTCTATTAGTTTGTCTATTGTTTGTCGTGTTTCTTCATGGGATCTTTTTAGTGTGTCATGGTCTATTTGTAGTTTGTCTAGTTTTGCCATTAATTCTCCTAATACTTTTGTGAGTTCTTTCATGTCTTCAGCTAGTTTTGGATGATTCTTTCTGAAGTATAGGTATTCTACTTGGTCTGATGTTAATAATATTTCATCATCACTATATTTTTCTAGTTGGTTTAAGTCTATTACTGGCTCATCAGGTTTTGTTTCGAGTTCTATGTATCCTTCCTCATCTGTAGGTAATTCTTCTGGGAGTGGTGTGAGCACCCCGTCTGGCATTTCATCTTGTGCTACCATTTTTTTTCCTCCTAAAATACTTAAAAAAATAAAAAAAATTATTGTACTTCTAGTTTCACATCGTCTATATGATATGTTTCTCCTACTACACCGTTTGCTAGCCAAAACATTAGTCTAGCATCATTCTTGGCATACATGTTTGTCTTGAAGGTTACTGCATAATTCTTCCATGTATTTGTCAGTTTCACATTCCACCTATTCAAACCATAATTTGTGTATGGAATACCGTGTTTGATGAAACTCAGCTGCATATTTCCAGACTTCTCAGCTTTAGCCTTGAAGCTTAGCTTATAATTAGTGTTTGCCTTAGCAGGTATCTCATACTGGTAGAGTTGTGTATTCGTGCCTTTCGCCACGATCTTTATTGTTGCTTCATTATTGTATGTTGTTACTGCCTTACCATTAGTGTAGAAGTTCCATACGAATCCAGTATCAAATCCTGAATTCCATAAGATATTCCTGTCTACAGACCATAACATTGCACTATCATAAATTTCTGGATATGCAGGGTATGTGTATGATTCCCTATACATCTCTACCCATCTACCTACACCAAGACAGTCTATTGTTAAATAATTTAGGTCTGTCTCATAATATACCCTAGCATCTTGGATGAAGGATACCTCCCATGGATGTGCATTCCAGCATTCGGAAGGTATGCTTAAATCCTTATAGGTGACGGTGTTTGCTTTCAGGAAATATATCCTTACTTTACTATCAGCCAAGGGATTTATTGGCTTCTTCCATGTCTCAAATAGTATGGCTTCTTCATTATGTACGGTGTGCGTATTAGCTATACCATCATACCCTGCACTAAGCAGTCCAGTATTATCAACATATGCACCACCATAATATAGTCCACACTTACCGTCTTTTGTAGTATTATTATCTGCTGTTTCCTGATAACAGGTTATAGCATTCACTAATACTGTACTAATTAAAAACATTAACAATAATCCGCTTATTTTCATCATATTCATTTTTACACCTCGAAATATTTTCTTTTCTGAATTCTCTCTTTTTTTTACTGAAATCTCTTAATTTTTCTTATCACCTCTTGTAATCATCTCCTTTGTTTTTTGAGTGTTTAAATCTCCTAATAATTTCAAAGGGTTTTTGTCCACACGAATTTGGTCAAGTTTGAGTTCTATCTCTTCTTTTATTTGGTCTCCAACACTTTGAAGATTTACAAAGCGTTCCATACATCTATTACAGAGTGCCCATGACCTGACGGTGCTTATAGATGTGTATCCCTGCTTAGGAATTTTCTTCATAAGCCTAAGATGACCTGCAATATTCTCGGTTCTTTTTCCACACATATCGCACATAGATACTGAATAATAATAGCTCATCTTATTTTTCTCCGTATGTTCCGAATATACCGCATACTTATGCTATCTTGAGTGTTATTGGTGTGTCTTCTGTGAAGTCGAATACTGCTTCGTATACAAGGTCATGTTCTCTACATATAGCTATTGTGCGAAATTTTCCATCACTCTTGCGTTCTATAGATACATACACTCCTCTCGGCGTATTCTTGCATCCCTTTACTGCACACGGTTCCTTGTCCGTGTACGGGTTTTCTGTGGATATTCGTATTAGGTATTCTGTGCCGTTGCTGACCATCTTTATTAGGTCTTTTAACATTTCTGTTGCCCTGACAGGATTCTTTTCCACGAAGGGTATAATATTCTCGATTATGGTTCGCATACTCATCATATCACCCTGAATTTAGTTAATGTATCTTCTTCTTTTGGTGTTATATCTTTTACCCATTCTGTCTCTGATTCTCTTCCATCATTAGCAAATATTTGTTTATCGTCTTCTATTGCTATTTTTAGTGCTTCTTTTCTATTGTTTGCCGAGTATATGTTAAAATATTTATAGTCGTGTTCTCCATCTTGTATTTTTGTCTTACATAAGTAATGTTTCATTTATGTCACCTTTTGCAGTTGTTCCATAATATCTTTTTGCTTCCTAATGCTGATGTTCTTATACATTATTATAATGTGTCTTATCATATCGTATGGTAAGCGTATAGTTATCCATAATAATTCACAGATCATCATCAACCAAAATGTTAATGGGATAACTATCCCTAATATCATTGGCATCACCCATATCTTAGTCTTTATCATTTTAATCGCATCTTATCTCGCATATTTAATAAATTCCTAACCAAAATATTGCATACTCGAAAGCACATACGATAATGTATCCTAAAAAGCTTCCCTTATTAATTATTATCTTATCCAAAAATGCGAATAATAAGATAAACGGTATAGCCCATACATAACCCAAAATCCTCATACAATCACCTTTAGGTATAGTTTTGTCTTGCAAAATCTGCATTTCCATTCCATACTGATTTTGTCTTTGCTTAGATTAAACCTACATTCTTGATGTTCTTTTCTGCATGATGGACACTCCCACCTATTCTTCCATTCTCCCCTAATAAAGGTTTTTCCAACGAATTTGGCATTTATCATTTCTGTTCACATCATAGTATTTTGTTTTAGTATTATTGTTTGTGTGCCTTCAATCCTGCCTGTTTCTTTTAGGTCGGAGATTCTTTGGTATGCTTGTGTTCTGCCGCAAGAATAGTGTTCTTGTATTAGTTCTCTGAGTTCGCTTGTTTTCATTTTTCCCTTGACTTGTTTTAGTGTGGTTATGATGAAGTTTTCGTAGGTGTTTCCTTGCTGTATTATTTCTGTGGCTATCTGCTTATACCAGTTTTGTGTGAATTCGTTGAATCCTCCAAAATACATTTTGAAGCAGTGATATAGTTGTTCACATTTTTGTACTGTCCTGAATGATACATTACTGAAACTTTTTGACATTAGTTGCACTTCATTAGCTATGAGTTGGTAGAAGTAGTCTTTGTCTGATTCTGTTAGTTCATTAGATACTTCTCCACCCCTAATAGCTATTATCCTGTCCATTATCTCATTTTCTAATTCTTCGTCGAACTCGAATCTTCTGCTACTCAATATTTTTTGTACTATCTGCTCGTTTGATAGGTGTATCTTGAACACCATTAGCCTGTCTAGGAATGCATTAGTGTGTGGATCTCCCCTTCCGAATTGGTTAGCATTTAGTATTATGTTGCCTTTCCATTTGAACTCGTTAGGTGTCCCTTCTGGTAGTTTTCCGCTCTCCCAATATACTACTCCCCTGAATAATGCGTCCTTAAACATATTTTGAATATTTTTATCATTCACGACGAAAAAACTTTCATCACAAACTATCACATCTTTTTCATCATTATATTTTAGCAACATCATATATGTTTGTAATGGCGTAATATGTCCAGAGATTATTCTTATCCGTTGTGTGTGTAATCGTTCTTCAAACCTAGAGATTTGTTCTGTTGCACTTCTCGACTTGCCCACGCCAGGCAAACCGTCAAATAATAGCTTCATAGAACCGCCTAATAATGTGAATTGGCTTAATAGTGTAGCATTTTCGCATCCAAGATTTTGTTCTTTGAAATAATTATATATCTTCTCTGCCTTATCTAATAGTGCACAATCTCCGTTCTGCATTATTGCCCTAGCTTTTTCTTGTAAGATATGGTCTGCTTCTATTCTTGCTTGTTGCATGGCAGATAATGCTTCTATTAGTGCTTTTTCTTCTTGTGCTTCTGCTTCCTTTTTTGGATGATTGGGCTTATTTTCTTCTAGTGATCTGAGTATTAGCCCATAATTGTTTTTGTAGTATTCTATGCAGATTGTTTCGTTAGCGTCTATCCCTAAATCTTGTGGGGTGAAGCTCACACTATCTGGAAGTTGTTTCTTGATATTCTTGTATTCTGTTAGTGTTAGTTTCTCAAAAGGATTTTTTTCTTTAACCTTTTTTGTGGTATTGTCTATGGTGAGTATTCCTTGTGCTTTCATTACTGCTGTCTTTATTTCTTCTGCTATCCTGTCCCTATTATCTATTAGTGTCTTATCACATTCTATATTTAATTCAGGAAATATTATGTTTATCTGTAGTTTTTCTTTAAGGTTTTGTGTCTGTTTATCATACCATGTTGCTAACTTGTTTTCATCTATTTGTGTTAGAAGTGTCATATTTTTCCTCGTTCAATCGTTCATCTTTTCTCATTTCAGCATTTCTATTATTGCAAGTTATATTTAAATCTTTCGCCAGACTGTCCAATATTATGCTTCTTTTTCTCTTATTGTGAGTTCAAAATCATTCTTTTTGCATGGCTGTTCAGCACTCACGATATATAATGTTATCTGCTCTTGTGCTTTCTCTGCATATATTGTTTGCGTAATATATGCTGATTTTCCGTGTAGCTTAATAGACATTTTTTACCGTGTTGAATCTTCATAAAAGCTGTGTTTTCCATGCCGTGTATATAGTAGGAATACTTTGTAGCCTAGTTTCTTGCAGAATGTGTTTGTCTGCTTTTTTGCTGCCTCACCATTTTTTTCATCAAAGAATATGGTTATATCCCCTTGGTCTGGAGTTCCATATAGTAATAGTTTGTATTGATTCATTCTCCCACTTCCTTCAATGTGTCCTCATATTCTTCTCTTATTGTTTCTAGTAATTCTATTATTCCTTCTATTTCATTATTTGATGGTTGCTTATATAGCCACTTGAGTTGTTGGTCTAATAATTTGGTGTTTATTGTTAGGTATTTTCCTATTGTAACTAATAAAGGTTTTTTCATCTTGTTCTCCACGTATTCTGCTTCTTTTCGGCAGTTCTTGTATTCGCAAATCATGTCATTGGTTAGGTCTGTATTCCGTTTCTCTTTTTTTGGAAAATGTTTCTTACAATAATAATGGTTAAATCCGTCATCTTTCATTTTTGTTCTGTGAATAGTTTTGCGTTTGCTAGGTCGTTTTTCTTCTCTCCTTCTGATACTGATTCGATTTTGTTTATTGGTATATTTATTATTTCTATAGTTTCTTCTAAGTCGTCACTTTTATTGTCTTTCTTGCTGACATTATGGATTTTGTATTCTATATAGTCGTCATGGACTGCGAGTATTCTTGTTTCTCCCTTGATTGTTCCTGTATTTTTTTCTCTTAATTGTTTTGCTTCTATGCCATTTACTATGGCGTTCTTGTTCTCGTATTTTTTGAGTAATTCTGTATAATTCATTTTTTTACCTCAATTATTTTTTCTTCCCATTCATATTCGCTTTTATTGTCGTATTCGTCATCTGTATCTTGTGTGTCGAATTTATTTTTTGCTTCACGAGTATGTTTTGCTGTTACTGTGGCGTATCCCCATACAGTTTTTTTGAAGTTTCGCTGATATGTTTTCATAGTATCACAACTTTTTCTCCTGCTTCTTGTTTGACAAATTCTCTGAATTCTCCTAATAGTTTGTGTTGTTCTAGGAATACGGATATTAGTCCTACTGATGTTTGTCGCCCATGAGTTTTGGTTTCATAAAACATTTTTATCCGCCTTTGCTTTGTGTTGTCGCTGTTGCACTCTCAACATCTTCAAATCTGCTTTCAAACTTCGGTTTAGTATCTTTTACTGTGGTGGTCTTTACTGTTGGTTTTGGTTTTCCCATATCTATGCTGAAGGGGAATGGTTTATCTTCAACTTTTTTTGTTGCGTTCTCAAAAAATACTTTTTCAGGATTGCCTTCCGTATCTTCTGTATCATCTTCCACTCCTACTTCTGCATTATCTTTTAATGCTGTGGCATAATGTTCTACATCTGTATCTAGTTCTATGTCTGGCAGATCGTCTTTTGTTAGTATCTCTGTTGTGCCGTCTTTCTTTTGTGTAGTCACCCACTTTCCGTCTTTAAGTTGTTCTTTCACCACTTCCGCCACTCTTGATTGTGGTATGCCTTCGACAAATGTATTCACGCCCTGTTGTTCTGCTTGTATGTCTGTCATCATATTGCCTGTTGCTGTATCTATGCCTAGTCTATCGTCGCCATTACTACTTTCAATATATACTTTCACAAGTTGTTTCATTTTTTTTCACCGTTTATATTTTCCTTTGATAATATCTTTAAGGTTTCCCTCTGCTAATTTTCTATGGTAGGTATTGCCTTTGATTGTGTTTTTATCCTTGTTTGTGCAATCTATACATCCTATATCATACTGAATTACTTTAAGTATTTCTACTTCTTTCTTGTTCATTGTTTTACCTCATATATTCTTCTAATATTTTTTGTTTCTTGTCTTTTGTTTTATTGTGTAGTTTCGTTATTTTTCCGAATACTATCTTTTCTTCTTTGAGTTCTGCTCTTATCCGTACACTACTTTTACAGCATGGACACTTCTTTATTGTTTCCATCTTTATACCAATAGGTTTATTGTCCTATTATCGTGTCCTCGTAGTAGGTTTAGCAACATCTGAACACCAATGACTGCCACTATCTTATATCCTTTCTGTATATGCCCTTTTTCTAGATCTGTTTTGTCTTGACAACTGTATGTGTTCATGTCTTTACTGTCTATGAATTTTATGTTATCTTCTATATGTGTCTCTTTTGGCATGGCGAATACTTTTCTGCCTGTGGCGTGTAGGTCTATAAATTCTTTATCATTCTTGAAGCAGTATTCTATGACCATCTTGCGTGTTTTATCATTATCTACGCAAAGGATTATTATGTCATATCCGTTAAGTTGTCCTATGGTTCTTATCCTCTCTGTTTTTGCTTCAAAAAAGTTGCAGTTTAGGGCTTTTATTCTCTTGGCGAGTGCTTTCGCCTTATTTTGTCCAACTTCTTTCTTGTCAAAGTTTTGGTACTTAATCTGTTTTAATTCCACCATATCATCATCAGCGATAGTGCAATCAATCATACTATCAATCTGATTCTGCTCAACACACTCAACTAACTCTTTAGCAAAGTTGCTACCTATCCCGCCCATTCCAATAATCAATAGTTTCATATTGTCACCTTTTGTTCTTCTCGTAGTATTTCTATCCAGTGCTTGTCCATTTTATCTCCGTTTTGGTATATGTCTTTGGCTACTTTTATGTCGTGTGATAGCATGAGTAATCTCTTGGCTATCTTGTCGTTGTTCTTCCATTCTTCTCGCACTTTTTCTTGGTCTGCATCTATTTTTTCTTCTGTTTCATAATCTTCTACTATGCAGAGGTATTTATCGTCTTTGCCACATTTTTTTGTATATACTGCTAGTGTCTTACTATTTATGGCGTATATTGTTCCGCTTAGTCCTGTTACTAGGTATCCTTCCCTGATCGTTTTTGCTTTGCTGACTTTTACTGCATTGGCGAGGAATTCTTTGCTTCGTGCAAGTTTTGCTAGTTCTATCTTGCACTTATCTTTGATGTATTGTTTGTATCTCGCCATCCCATCTATTAGTAGTGTGCTTATGTCTTGTGCTGTGATGTTGTTTACTGACTTGTTTAGTTGGTTGATTACTCTTTGTAGTGAACTGCC
>Ga0209518_1001880_pt1 | contig 21001 bp, 23 predicted proteins | sample RifGroB1_FD_183993 | JGI IMG/M metagenome (GOLD analysis project Ga0209518, IMG submission 183993) | Groundwater microbial communities from Rifle, Colorado, USA - Groundwater B1 (SPAdes) (version 2) | ecosystem: Environmental > Aquatic > Deep subsurface > Groundwater | place: Rifle, Colorado...
CTTATATAAACAAATGAAGAACCACATTTTGAACACCTAAAACCTGTTTCATCTTCTTTAACATATTTTTTCAAAAGTTTGTTTAAACTAGAAACTTCTTCGTTTATCTTATTCATTTTTTCTATGATTTCTTTGTCTTTATTCATTTTGTGTGTAATTTGACTACTCACACATTATTTATAAATCTTTTTATTTCAAAAGTCAGCTCCTTTAAAATCTTCTTTTAGAAAAAGAAGCAAAAATTAGATAGTCAGCCCCACGAAACGAAACAAGTGCCTTCCCTTATACGATGCCCACCCAAAAATAGTGCAGGTTCTCAAACTTTTTCGCTACGCTCAAACCACGCCCTGCACTCTCCCACTTCAATAAATTCAAAATCATCATTTTTCCCAGCAAAATAGCTTTAATTGCCTTGGGCTGTATTCTGTTAAAATAGCAGTTATTGCAACTGACTGAGCATAGATATCTTTGCCAACTGCTTCCTGAGGGTAGATGTCCAGAGAACAAACTTCACCCAATTTGCACACCCTGACTTTGCAGTCTATATAATCTGGTTTTCTTTCATTAACTTTGTCAACAACTGCTTGAGGGACATTTTCATCTGCAGGAAGATTCTCTGCAGAAATATTCAAAATGCTTGTTCTAAGATTGTCATCCAGCTGAATTTCCCTTAAAATAGAAAGCTGCACTTTATAAACTTCTGAAGAGATGTCTTTTTTCCCAATATATCCTTTATCAATAACTATCAGCAAAACCCCTGTTATCAGAAACAATGCTATAACTGCCTCAACAATTCTTATCCATCCTCTTTTATTTCTCATCATTTTATTTCCCAGATTTATATTGGATTAATGGTTTATATTTATTTTCATACAGAGAAAAAGAATAAATTGCCTTCTTTAGGTGGCAGACAATTGCCAAAGTCTTCATACATGCTAATGTCAAGATTCTTGGCTAAAACTCCACACTTTAGTGTGGAGTTGAATCTTGAGCATCCTAAAAACGAGTGCCGAACAAACCCATATTTTAAATTGGAGTGGCACATCGTTTTTTTGATACAGAAATTCTGACAATTACAGAGCAATTGTCCACTGCCTAAAGGCAGTGGTTTTCAAGAATTTCTGTCTCCAAAAATCCTCAACAAACCACGGCTTTCAAGCCATGGTAAAACGCAAGGATTTTTTGATGTTGAAGAGCCAGAAATTTCAATTTCTGGACAATTGTCAGAAGTTCTGTATCTAAATGTCAAGAACTGAAATTTCTTGAGCCTATCAAACATTCAAGGACTTTTTGATTAATTAATTTTAATCAAACATTATCTACCATACTATTATGTTAATAAAACCAGGGATTATATTTGCTTTCTCATCTATGTACTGCACTGGAACCTCTTTAACATACACATTAGCTGTTATATTCTTCTGTTCTATTTCAAATATTATATTTCTGTTTCTGTCAAAAAAACTAAACCCAAACTCAGTTCCAGCAAGAACATTAAGCTCTTTTTTCAGCTCTTCATAAGAATTTTTATGTTTGTTTATCGTCTCGTTTATTCTGCTTTCAAAAAGATATTCTTTTGTTCTGGTTAATCCTATGGAGTAATTGGCAGGGTCTGCCGGATTTATTCCTTCTTTGTATATTTTTTGGCATGCATCACTTATTGCAGATTCAGCCGGCTTAAATTCCTCTGAATGATAAATTTTGAAAAAATTACCAGTAGAGTCTATCTGCAAATCAGCTGTTTGAAATTTATGGATTAAGATGTTTTCTGAATCATCTTTAACTATCAAATTCCCGTTAGAAATTGTTTCATTACTTATCTCTTTTATTGTAATGCAATTTTCTGTAATATCTCCATTAACTAATATTGTTGTAGTTGTTAAGTCAGCAGAAAACCTTTCTAATAATTCAACCTCTAAGTAATCTAAGATAGACTGTTTTTCTTTTTCAATTTTTGTAATAGGCTCTATAACAGAATAAAGAAATACAAGGAAAGTTATGAATATCACAAATGAAAGTATAATCCCTACATGCGAGCCTCTTTTATTCATAATATATTATCTTACAGAGAGTTTATATTTTTAATTGATTCTGATTAAAAATCCAGAGAGATTACTAATTTGTAATCAAAATATTTATATACTTCAACATATAATTTATCTTATGGAAAGAGATTTTCCTGACCCATTGAGAGTTTTAGAAGTAACAATAGATATTGACAACTATATTGCTGGCAGAAGCACAACATTAACTAGCGTCAGAGAATTGGTAGAACTTCTAAAAACATATCAACTGAGCGATACAAATAAAATGAATGCTTATCTTTTTGAAAAGTTCTATAATCCGTTATGGAAAGCTATGATAAAAAATTCTGACAAAAATGAAATTAAAAATATACCTGAATTAGCTTTAGAGATGCAGTTATTGACCTCTGAATTAGATAATGTTGATAAAAATTCTAATACTGAAAGATTAAAAACAATAATAAGTCCCTTTTTATCTGATTATACAAGAGAATTAATTGCATTCTCCTCTGAACAGAATCTGCGCAGATATGTTGTATAATCTTCGATTCTGAGATACAATTTATTTCCTATCCAGATTAATTTTCTTGAATATTACTTCTTAGGCATTTTATGTTTAATCAAAGAGTGTTCTAACTTTTTTTCTGCATCTCGAATATTGATGCTTGAATTAAATATATTAAAATGAGGGAAAATATCAAATTTGTTGCCTAGCTCTTCAAGACATTTTTCACTAGTCATCCAGTTCATGCTATCAAAACATGAGATATTAACCGGCTCTGAATAGCTCTTTAAAACAAGGTTGCCATTTTTTATAAAAACTGGAAAATAAGACAAAGCTAATTCTCTTGTACTTTTGTATATTGGGTCCCTCCATTTTAAAGTATATGTTCTTGAATGGCCCATTGCCCCCCATAATCCTTTATACTTAAATGGAGCAATAAAATGATAATTTTCATTAAAACCAACTAACTCCATCATTAAAGGAGGTTTTCCGTTAACTCTCTGGGCGGCAGCTGCAAATAATGCTCCATCCAAACAATGGGCTTTTCTCTTACTATCCGGAAGGCGAATTAATCTTCTAGGTGATTTACAAACATATTTTCTTTTACAATAATTGTATTTTAAATTATCTAAAAAATCTTGTATCTTCTCCGGGCTATTCAATCTAGTGAATAAATCAATTTCTTGTTTATTAAGATTATTTAACATAGTTTAAGATGATTTAATTTAAGTATTTAAATTTTTTCAAAAGACAAAAAAACTCATACAGAGAAAAAGAATAAACTGCCTCCTTTATCTTCATGGTTGCAAAACCTGAAGAGACAGAAATTAGAAATTTCTGTAGCTGGCAGTAAAAGACAAAGAGTTTTTTATAGACTTATTTGAGGAAATTCAATCACCCTAAAAGGATATTAGCTCCAGTAGATATCAAAAATGATATCAGCATTAAAGCAAAAGAGTGTTTTATTCCTGCCTTTACACTCCCTTCTGCAAGTTTGCCGATTGCTAACCCGCTGAATAATCCTTGTATTAAAAGCATATACAAAAATGAGCTGGCAATATCCTGCGGACTTATTGCCCCTCCAACTCCTTCAGCCCCTCCAGGAATCACCCCCCCTCCAACCGGTCCAACAGTAGCAATGCCAGAAACCATTGGAAGTATCTTGAACTGCATAACGAGTATTATAACTATAAAAACAAGAAATATAATATACCCCTGGACAACTAAAGTTGAAATTACTGCTTTTCTTTCTTTTTTCAATTTATCTGACATAGTCACAGCTCCTGCAACTGCCTCAAGTATCTCACCAATATCCCCTCCAGCTTTCTCAGCCTGTCCAATTAATGTCAAAGCCCTTGAGATTGTGTTATTATTTACATCTTTTGCAAATACCTGCAAGGCAAAATTCAATGGAATTCCTAATTCAATTTGATTAGCCAGCTTTTGAACATGCTCACTCAAAGCACCATACGGCTTATCCTTCACATTAATTATGCTTTTGCTTATAGGATTCCCAGCCTTAACACTCTCTACAAGATTTCTTGCAAATTCCAAAAACATCTCTTCTTTTTCATTGGAAACTTTTGTCTCTTGGATTACTGTGAATACAAATGGGGCAGATCCTATAATAATCCCTATACCTATCACTAAAAAGAAAGCTTTAGTCTGAATTAAGAATAAAGATGAAGATATGACTATTAGTGACAAGACAATTCCAAATATGTGTATTTTTTTAAGTTCCATTTTATCCTGCTGGCTGTTTTAAGTGCAAAAATGTAAGGAATATAGCATTAACAACTGAGATTCCAAGCACCATAACAAGAGTTATCATTGAAGTGCTGAGAGATATTCCAAGGCCGCTTATCTTCATCATCATCAGTAAAAGCATCAGAATCATCGGGGCGGCAATCACAACGCTTATGTAAATATCCATGAATGTTTCAGTAGACCGTGTATATTTTTCTCTTTCAAGCTTATAGTCAAAAAGCAGGCTTTGGGATCTTTTCTCAAAGAAACTAGGAAGATTCCCACCTGAATTTATCGTTGTTGCCAAACCATTAAATAAGTCTGTAAGCTTTTTGCTTGAGCTGTTAGTTGCACTATTTCTTAATGCAGTAACTAAATCATATCCTAAAATATTTATTTCATTTATCAATTTTGTAAATTCTTTTTCAAGGTAGGGGTACTCTTTTGTGGAGATGATAATGGTGAATATTTTGCTTGGGTCAATCATTGAACCTGAAATAGCAGACATGTGTATTGTTGCAAAAGGCAGTTCCTGGTCAATCCTATATTCTCTTGATTTTCTTTCCATTGAAGGATAAAAGTATACAGACAAAAAAGTCCCAATCGGAACTACAAACAAAATCCAAAACACCTTCATAAATCTAGTTATTATATTTTCGGTTATAGGGGTGATAATTGGGAGCTCCGGACCAATATTAAAAAATAAGAAAAAAATAAATACAAATAGGGAAGCAAAAATCGATAAAAGAGATGTAAACAGTATGACAGCAATATAACTTTGCGGGATAAATTGCATATTAGCTTTAACTAAATCATTCTCCAGCGTCTTGAATATTTCTTTATTCTCTAAAGATTTGGCAGTTTTTGAAAAAATCTTATTGGCAATCTTTATATACTTGCTTGGTTTTTTTATTTTTTTCTCGACAACTTCTTTCTCTTTTTTTTTCAGCCTTTTTAGAATCTCTTTCTCAAGGCCGGTAATCATGATTTTTTCTTTTCTGATTTCTTTTTTCTCCTCAGATTTTTTAGGATTTTCAATTTTAATGGATATTTTTTTCTCTTGCTCTTGCGGTTTCTCTAAAATTTTTTTCAAAGGTTCTTGGGAAGGCAGCTCATTTCTGACAGACATTTTTTCTAATATGCTTAAAATACTGCCGTTTACCTTGTTAAAATTATTTTTCAAAGAATTTATCTGTGAAAAAACCATATCTTTTTCTTCTTTATCTTCTGTATTTTCAAGATTGGAAAATAATGGCTTTAATTCCTTCAAGATTAACTTCTCTTTTAAAATCAAATTTTTCAGCTCTGTTAAGATATTTTTATTATCTCCTAATTGGTAATTCATTTTATCCCCTCAGAAATTTTCCCCTGCAAGTCAAGCATTAGTCTCTTTGCCTTGTTGAAGTTCTCGCTGTTTTTTTTATTGTAAGCATCTTCTAATTTTCTAGATGCCTCTTCAAGAGAATTGACCAGCTGTTCCAGAAATGGAATATCCTCTTTTTTAAGAATCTCTCCTCCTTTTGCCATGTCTGAAAGAGTGAATCTTTATTATTAAATATTGTGCTTACTGCACTCCGAATTTTTTAAGGATTTCCTGAGGTTTCTTGTAATATTCATTGATTATATTCTGCACTTCTTCAAACCCAAAAATTTTATTCTGGTAGAGTTTATACATCAAATGAACTCTTCTTCTGAATTCCAGCTCAAGCTCATCTTTTTTAATCCCGTGCCTTTGCGATATTTTTTCAAATATTTTGCTGTTCTTTTTAAAATAAAACTGGTCATCAGCAGGATTCCATATAAATGGGGTGTTGGTTACCGCGACTCCGTCAGAAGTGACATTCACAATTTCTACAATCTCTCTGAGCTTTCTTGTCTCTTGATTATTAACAACAGCATGAGTCATGATGCAGACACAGTCAAGAACATTCAACAGTGTAGGAGATAGTTCAATTGGAGGGGTCTCTAACCTTTTTATAACAGTATCCACAGAGTCTGCATGCATAGTGCTTATAGATGGATGCCCTGATGCCATACCCTGAAACAATACATATGCCTCTTTACCTCTAACTTCTCCAACAATTACATAATCAGGATTCTGCCTGAATGAGCTTTTCAGCAAGGCAAACAAATCCACTTCTCCTGCACCACCCATTCCGGTAGCACTCCTGGCAACACTTGGTAGCCAGTTTTCTCTTGGGAGATTTATTTCTCTGGTATCTTCAATGCTTACAACTCTTGATTCAGGAGGGATGAAAAAAGCAAAAGCATTCAGCAATGTAGTCTTGCCAGAAGATGTTCCTCCGGCAATAAGAATATTCATTCCATACTCAACCATCAGCCAGAGATATGCCAACATTTCAGGGCTTAATGTATGGAAGCTAATTAATTGAGGGGGAGTCCACGGACTTTTTGTGAACTTTCTTATTGTGAATGTTGGACCTCTGCTTGTAATATCTTTTGTGTAGGTTGCATTTACTCTGCTTCCGTCAGGCAGACTTCCGTCTAAAATTGGGTTGGCATAAGAAATATACTTTCCGCATCTCTGGGCAAGCTTTTCAACAAAACTAGCAAGTTTCTCCATATCCTTGAATATTACATTTGTTTTAAGATTACTGTATATTCTATGAACAATATAAACCGGGCCATTAGCACCATTGCACTCAATATCTTCTACAAAATAATCCCTCAGCAACGGCTCTGCCTCATTAAAGCCTATAAAATCCCTGGCAAGATAATAAAATATTTTTCTATAGCTGTCATAAGAGATGTTCATTCCTAGTTCAGTTGCCAGAAGCTTAAACATTCTGTCAATATAATCTAACAAATCTTCTGTGCTCCTTTCAACAACCCCTTCAAAATTAATCATATCTTTCATGGCAGAAATCAGCTCCTCTTTGTATGCTATTTCTTGCTCATTAAGCATAGGCTCTTCAACATCATATACTACCTCAGATATCTCCGGGTTCCAATAAATATGTATAAAAGCAAATGGTGCAATTATGCTATATCGTACATTAATTTTTGTCTTGTCTGCAGTTCTTTTTAATGGAGGGACCTGCGGATTAAAATCTACTGCAACCCTTTGGTAATTTTGTATGTTTATTTTTATACTCTTCTCCATCTTGTTAAATCACCTCTATGTCTATTCTTATTCTATCTGATTTATATGAACATACATTTGTACCATTAGTTATCTCTCCAGTACAAGTTTTTGAATACCCTGGTTTATCAGGGCAGTTGCACGGATTATTTTCAGTCCATATTCCTTCTTCAATCTTATCAATCCCCTTATTCAAAATTGATAATTTGTATGGTGTTGCAGCTTTTGTTATTGTTTTAATTTCATCTTTTTCATTGTATGTAATGTTATACTCACTATAATTGCTTGTTAAAGTCACTATGCTAAATTTCCCTTTTTTTTCAGTATGTGCAATGATGCTCCCAACAATTACATCCTCTCCAGGCTGGCTGTATGTATGCCTGCTTTCCATCTCAAAAATAATTTTGTCATTTACTCCATCAACATTTAGCCCCCCTTTTTTTATGCTTAATTCAATAATTCTCTGATTCCCAGAAACTTTTTTTACTGATAGAATAATGCTGTTCATGTCATCAAGCATGCCTATTGTTTGGTCAATAATTGCTTTGTCCTGAATTTCTTCTATTTTTGGTTTTGCAACTGAAAGAACTGCTCCAATCATAGCAAAAGCGATAAGAGTATAGATTACTGTCTCAATCCATACCTGCCCCCTCATTTTCATAGATAATTAAACAAGATTTGATTTAAATAGTTACTGTTTGTTTTTATGAAAGATTAATATTTTTTTAAGAAGCAAGCTCGCTGCAGCTGTCAATTTCTGACAATGTATCAGAAACCTCGCACTGATTTCCGTCTATTATCGGAGCAATTTTTATTATCCCTGGCTTTCCAATTTCACTTGCATCAAAAATATAGCTCAATCCTGCATTTTTTCCAGGAAGCTTCACCTCTCCTCCAGAAGAGAGTCTAATGTAGTTTTCTGCCACGGGTTCAGTTGATGAAAGCTTAAAGCTTTTTGACTGCTCACGTCCTGATATTGAAACAAGGAGCTCGTCAACATCTATATCTCCGACATTTATTGAGAATTTGAGCTCGCTAGAACTTGAGTTATAACAAGTATAGAAATTATTAATTTTTATTTTGTCAAAAACCCCAAAACATGCTTTAGAGCTTCCAAGCTCTTCTTTAACTAACTTATTTATTACATTCCATACAATTACAGTAGTCGCCATAACTAAACCAATCATTATAATGGCAGTAATCACGCCAGAAATAGCTTTTTTGGAATTAAATAATGATTTCATATCCATAACGGTTTTCATCACATGCAAAAGTCCTGTCCCCGCCTTTTTCTGTTTTGCCTATGAGAACTGGAGATAATATTACCTGGTTTGCCCCCACAAAATCAACGCTTTCAGAGAAAATTCCTCCCTGATTTAATCCATTGTCTGGCCATCCATAATCAATTAAATTTTTTGTTTCATAATCTCCGTCTCCTGAAATTTTAGCTTTCATCTGGAATATTGGGACATTTCCGTCGTTTGAAACTGCCAGAACCCCTTCAGGAGAATAACTCGCAGCAAATTTGACATCGTCGCATACAAGCTCTACATTTTTTTCAAACTTTATTATTGCCTCTTGGGTCATCCCTCTAAACCACATAAAGATAGTAGCTGCAAGAACAATCACTATCCCAATTAACAGAACAGTTGCGATAACTGGCGATACCCCTTTTTTATTCATCTTATTACAAGTATATTTTTCTTTTTAAACTTTTTTGTATTTAACTTTGTTTATATAACTGAACAGCCAGCAACAATTTCTTTAATCTTTGCATTGCTGCAGCTGACAAGCCTTCTTCTGTTGTCTTCTATCTGGAATCTTATTGGGATAATTTCAATTGAATAAACCTGGGTAATCGCGCTTCCACTAAAATTAAACAGATATGTTGAAGATTCGCTCGGTTTCATCTCTGTCATAAAAAGAACGCTTCCCCCTCTTCCTTCACCTTCTTTACTATACCCAGATAAATCTGTAGCAATATTTATGTTTGTTTCTCCGCGTATAAAATAACCTCCAATGTTAAATCTTCCGTTATTTTTCAAATCTATATTAAATACTAAATTACCACCAATATCTTCACACCTGACATCACTGATAAAAACCGATACTCCTTCTGGACATTCCAATGCCTCTTTTGGAACATAAGATTTCATCCACTGGTAAACAACAGCCCCCATCACTATTGCAGCAGAGATAAGCAGGACATATCCAATCATTATGCTCACCCCTTTTTTGCTTTTTTTGATTATTATTTTATTCAATTTCATTTTAACCTGTCGCAATATACTTTTCTCCCCCAATTTCCTGGGAGATTACAAAATAAAAATTCTCGCCTTGTTTTAATTCAAATTCATATTCATTGCCTTCAATTGTGACGATAATTTTATTTCCTTTGGGATTAAACTCCTCTGTTATATACCCTTTTTCACTTATAATCAAAACTGAAGGACCTGATGTAGAGCCGTAGTCAACAGAAATTGTTCCTGCAATCAATTCACTATACCCAGCAATAGTTATTTTATCTTTATTTCCAAACACATAATAAACATTCTTGCCCTCCCCTGCATAATCTGTATACATAGCATTAAAATCAACTAGAAGGTTTTTCATCCCTGATTCATCATACTGATTGTATGTCCCAAAGTCCAGAACCTCCCCGCTTTCAATGCCTAACTCGTCCCCTATATCATAAATTTTCACATCCTCTTTCTTTTTTGAATAATTTGAGATGCCGGCAAATCCTAAAATCACTCCAATAATTACAATTGCAGCAAGCAAATAAAACTGACCTTTTTTACCTCTCATATTCATTAAACTAAAAAGAAGTTTATTAATTTAATGTTTTGAAACTTTTAGTTTAAACGATGGCGGACCTTCCACTTAGAAATTTCCTCATTGAGTTCTTTTGTTACCATTTTTTAAAAAGTAGACTCGGAAGTTTGCTCAAGGATTGCCAAAAAGCTTCCTTTATTCTTCCTCGGCTCTGTGACCCGCTAAGCATCTTAACAAATGTTTAGGGCTGCTCCGATCAAGGCCTGACCCATTTCGCATGTGCAAGATCAAAGCGGACAAAGCGTCAACGTCCGAACAAAGACTTTTTAACGCACCAATCACGCCCCTCCTTGCAGTCTGCCATAAAGCCCATTTGCAAGCAGCGGAGGGCTAACCCGCCAACCTAGTCTACAAGAAAATATAAAATTCAAACTTTTTAAGAGTTGTGTTTTAATGATATATTGCCATAATCTTATTCAGAAAAAATTAACATATATAACATTGTCTTTATTCCCTACTGAGTTTAATCCGGCTGTCCGCTGCGACGAACTGGGGAATCCTAAAGAATTTTCGAAATTCTTTTTATTTGTTAGATATTGAGGGATTTTAACATCATTTTCTTTTATTATGGACTCTATTATTTTTCTCTCACGAAATCTGCAAAAGTCTATAACTCCGTCATCATCTCTTATGTTTCTGTCAAGTTTATGGTATATCCTTTTTAATTCCCAGGCATTTCTTCTTCCTTGTGAATATTCTTCAGGGTTTTGAATATATTTCTCAACATGATTATTTACTATCTCTAAAAGAGCTATTTTATTGAGAAGTGAAATTTCTGGCTCTTCCATTGTTTTTATCCTTCCTTTAATAATCCTGATTAGCTTGCTGAATGATTCATCTTTAAGATAGTTTATATTCAGTTTTGCCATTTTTTTAATTCCAAGAACTAGTTTAAAAAAATTGTGGTGATAGATTTTCTTAATAATTTTCCCATAAAACTAATTTTCCTTGATTATCTCTCAAAAATAAACTATCTCCTGTTTTTGTCCAGACATATTCTTCGCCTGTCCAGTATAAAACAGAACCAGTATTTTCCCCTTCACCAACTTTTAAAGTTAAATCTTTTCTCTCTCTTAAGGTAAAATCCTGGAAAACAAAATTCTTCCTTCCTTCATCTTTAACTTTCCATCCATTCAAATAACAATCAAATGAACATTCATTCGTGAATATCACTTCCTGATGTTTATAATCAAATTTTTCTATTTTAATGCAGTTAGCACATTTATTTGCTGATTTTTCACATAAATTTTTGTTGTCTTTTATGCATTCTTCCCATGCATTTTTAAACTTATTATAGTAAATATCTTTTCCAGAAGGAAAATAGGAATTGGCAAATCCATTTCTAACCAACTCTAAATTTACATTTTTGTTGTCTATGTGCAGATATGCAAGCCTTCTGTTGTATCTGTCATATTTCTCTTTTCCAGATTCAATTCTTACTGTTTTATTCAATACTAACTCTTCTAAAAATATTTTTGCTTCAGAATAATACAATTCTTTTCTTTCAGGGGAATTAATTCCAAGCAGTCTTACACTTGTGCCATTAATCACAACAGTATCTCCGTCAATAACTCTTTCGGCAACTCCATACTCATTGGTTGATAAAGACTCCCCAAGAACCTTGTCAAGAAAAGGGTAATTTACCGCAAACAGCAATGTAGACAATATTGCTAGACTAACAGCATACTTTCTTTTCTCATTCATTTAATATCTTGCAAAGAGAAGTTTATAAAAATTCAGTTATAGTAAAAGATGCTTATATTTTCCCAATTGCATCTTTACTATCAAGGGAAAGGCATACAATTTTGAGGATTATTTATCTCTTTCATTATAGTTAATTATTATCTTGTCTAAAATTAATATATGCGGGAGAAAGCCCAGAAAATCAAAGATTTTCTGGGACCTCGGTTCTCTGGTTAAATCGAACCTGCGGTGATTCAAACCTTACAGGTTCGAACTTCAAATATATAATCTATATAGAATAATATATGCGGGAGAAAGGGTTCGAACCTTCGCAGGCACTAAGCCACAGGATCTTAAGTCCTGCCCGTTTGACCACTCCGGCACTCCCGCATTGTAGGAGGGGAAAATTCTATTGCCCATGATTTGAGCAAGGACTTGAGTTCTCCGGCACTCCTCGTAAATTTTTGAATTGACTTCAACTTATAAAACTTGCTAATGAATAAGCTGTAAAGTTAGCGTCAGGTAAATGGAATATTTTTGATTTAACATATAGCATTTGGGCAAAGAAAAAGAACAATTAATTTTTTTGAGATAAATAAGTCCCGTTAAGTTAACAATGAATTTACCCGGAAAGTTTTATAAACCAATTTTACAAATTTATTATTATTATTCTCTATTAAGGGAAGTTGCTCAAGATTTCCATTTAAAGAAATCTTGAAGAAACCGTAGGCGTATTATTATGGCAGACGATAAAGCTCAGAAGATTCAAAAATTAATGAAACAGCAGGACAAGATAAGAAACATAGCAATAGCTGCACATATTGACCATGGTAAAACAACTTTCTCTGATAATCTTTTGGCAGGAGCAGGAATGCTTTCTGAGGAAACAGCAGGTAAGCAAAGAGCTTTAGATTTTCATGAAGATGAAGCTGCAAGAGGAATCACAATTGACGCAGCGTCAGTTTCTATGGTCCATAATGTCAGAGGAGAAGATCATCTGATTAATTTGATTGACACTCCCGGGCATGTTGATTTTGGAGGGGATGTTACTCGTGCAATGAGGGCAGTTGATGGCTGCATAATTTTAACTTGTGCTGTCGAGGGGGTCATGCCTCAGACAGAAACAGTTGTAAGGCAGGCGCTTAGGGAGTTAGTCAAGCCGGTTTTATTTATTAATAAAGTTGATAGATTAATCAAGGAAGTTAAATTAACCCCGGAGAATATGCAGGCAAAATTCATTAAAATCATTGACCATGTTAATAATTTGATTGAGAATATTGCTCCTGAAGGATACAAGGAAAAATGGAAAGTAGGGGTTGGTGAAGGAACTGTTGCATTTGGCTCGGCATTCCATAACTGGGCATTAAGTTTTCCATATATGAAGGAAAAAGGAATAACTTTCAAAGATGTTATTGATGCTTATGAGAAAGATAATCACAAAGAGCTGGCAAAAAAAGCTCCATTGCATGAAGTTGTTTTAAGTATGTCTATCGCTCACCATCCAAATCCTGTTGTTGCCCAAAAATACAGAATACCTAAAATCTGGCATGGAGATATTGAATCTGACATGGGCAAGGCTTTAGTTAACTGCGACCCAAAAGGAGACCCAGTATTTGTCCCTACTAAGATTGTTATAGACAAGCATGCAGGTGAAATAGCTGCAGGAAGATTGTTCTCAGGAACAATGAAGCAGGGGGATGAGGTTTATATGAATCTTGCAAAACAAAAAGTTAGAATCCAGCAGGTTTCTGTGTATAAGGGAGCGCAAAGAGTTGTTGTTGATGAAGCTAGTGCAGGGAATATTATTGGTGTTGTAGGTTTGAAAAATGTTTTTGCAGGTGAGACAGTAAGCAAACATATGATGGAGCCATTCGAGGCTATCAAGCATTTATTTGATCCTGTAGTTACAAAATCTATCGAGGCTAAAAAAGCAGCAGACCTGCCAAAGTTAGTTGAGATTCTTAAGCAGGTTGCAAAAGAAGACCCGTCTATTAAAATAGCAATTAATGAACAGACAGGAGAGAGCTTAATGTCTGGCATGGGAGAGCTACATTTGGAAATTATTGAAAATAGAATTAAAACAGAAAAAGGACTGGATGTTCAAACATCCGCTCCAATCATTGTTTACAGAGAAACAGTCGGCAAGGAGTCCCCCTCAATGGAAGGGAGAAGCCCAAACAAGCATAATAGTTTTTTCATAAGAGTAGAGCCATTGGAAGATAATATTTATGAGGCGATAAAATCTGGAGCATTGCCAGAAGGAAGAATCAAGAAAAAAAGTACTAAAGAGATGGCAGAGGTGCTTTCTTCACTGGACTGGGACGGAGATTCTATAAGAGCTATAAGAGATATCTACAAAGGAAATGTATTAATGGATGAAACCCGTGGAGAGGTTCATATCGGCGAGGTTATTGAAATGGTCTTAGATGCGTTTGAGATGGTTATTGATGCTGGCCCATTGGCAAGGGAACCATGCATGAAAATGAAAGTATCACTAACAGATATTAAACTTCATGAAGATGCTATTCACAGAGGTCCAGCCCAAGTTTATCCTGCTGTCAGGGAAGGAATTACAGAAGCAATGAGAAAAGCAAACCCGTCATTATTAGAGCCTCTGCAAATTCATCTTATTGATATGCCTGACAAATTTTTAGGTACAGTAACAAAGTTAGTTGGAAGCAAGAGAGGACAGATGATTAATGTTACTCAAGAAGGAACTAATGCAGAGATGGAGACAAAGATTCCTGTTGCAGAGATGATTGGGTGGTCTAGTGATTTAAGATCAGCTACAGAGGGCCGTGGGTCAAGCTCATTAAAAGACCAATTATTTGAAAGAACTCCATCTGGAATACAAGATGATATTATCAGGAAGATAAGAAACAGAAAAGGTTTGGCTGAGAATCAGTAATTTTCTAGAAAGTATATTTAGGTTTAGGGGGTCGGCGAGAATTTTTATTTTGTAATTATTTAGGAGTAACTAATAGAAATATTTAAATAGGCATAAAACTAAATAAAAATTATGAAAAAACAATTTGATAATATCCGAAAATGTTATTATATTAGAACGCCAGATTTTCCAATGGTAAAGAAACCATCTTCATTTTTTAATACTTTCTATACTTTCTTTTCTGTTAAAGATAGGGAAACTAGAGATGACTCTGAGCTTGTTAGAGCAACTACAAAACAAAGAGTTGATATAACTCAAAGTATATTAAACACCTTAAAAAATGGATTAGGAAGAAAAGTTAATCTTGCTGGGATACAAGAAAAAAATTTGTCAGTAGTATTAGCTTTCTCTAATTTGAGAGAAAATCGTCCTATTCCAATAGATTTTAGATTAGTTGATAATAAAAGAGCAAGTATAGGTTCATTAGAGTATTTCTTTCCACATTGGATATATGGTGAGTATGATGAGTGGGTTAGTAATGGTGGAGTAAAGTTGAATGTTTTATCTTCTGTTATTAAAAACGAATCGCAGTATAATTCTCTTCAGATTGGACTAGGATTCTCTGATTAAGACGAGAGAGGAACTTGATTCTTATACAGAACCGACAAAATTCTGTAATTTGGAATTTTATGGTCCAGAAAACCCAATTCAAAAGGATTTTCTAGGAAACAAAATTAAACTGCCACATCATCAAAAATCAATGATTTTTGAGTGTGCTCAGAAATCCATTTTGCAAGATTTCTGACATTATGTGGCAGACAATTGCCTTGCAATTGTCTTTTGTTTTCATTTTTTATTAATGATTCCCCTAAAAAATGAAATGCTCAAAAATTTCCTATTTTTGTTGTTTTCTGTCCCAAAACTCAGAAAATTTGAATTTTTTGGGCGCCAAAAATCTAAAGATTTTTTAGCGAGTCCAAAACAAACCACGGCTTTTAAGCCGTGGTAAAATACAAGGACTTCTTGATAACAAACTCCTTGAATTTTAATGTATAAATTAATAATTCCAAAGATAGATTGCAGTTGCTAAGAGAATAAATCCAATAATTATCTCTATTAAACCATACTCTCTAAGTTTTTTTGTATTCTTTAACAGAGATTTTAATATTCTTTTTGTCGGTTGTGTAAAGAATGCAATAAACAACCCTTCAAGTATCACTAATATTGATACAATTATTAATATTATAGCGCTCATAAATGCTAAAATAGAAGCAAATTTATAAATCTATTGAATTAAAATCCAGTTGAATTATATCGTCGATGAGATTATTTTTTTGTTTTTAAAGCGAAAGGTTTTTAAACCTAATTTTTCATTAAAATATTACTCTAAAAATTATAACAAATGTAACAAAATGGCAAAAGCAAAACCAAACATGAACATTGTGTTCGTCGGGCATGTTGATGCAGGAAAATCAACTTGTGTAGGTAGAATGATGTATGACGGTGGAGCAGTCTCTGAACAAGAATTAAAAAAACTTAGAGAAGAGGCTGAAAAGCACGGAAAGGCTGGTTTTGAGTTTGCTTATGTTATGGATAATATTAAGGAAGAGAGAGAAAGAGGAGTTACTATTGATTTATCTTATAAAAAATTAGTAACTGATAAATACAATATTACAATCATTGATGCGCCTGGACACAGAGATTTCGTTAAGAACATGATTACTGGTGCTTCGCAAGCAGATGCTGCTTTCTTGGTTATTTCTGCTCCATCAGGAGTTGAACCGCAAACAACAGAACACTTATGGCTATTAAGAACAATGGGTGTTAAAAACATAGCAGTTGCAATAAACAAGATGGATGCTGTAAAATATGATGAATCTAAATACAATCAGGTTAAAGAAGAGGTTTCTAAATTATTAAAAGGAGTTGGAATCAATCCTGAAACAACTGCATTCATTGCCTGCGCAGGGCTGCAGGGAGACAACATTATCAAAAAATCAGAAAAAATGAGCTGGTATAAAGGGCCAACAATAAGAGAGCAAATTGATTTATTCCCAGCTCCAGAATCGCCAACTAATCTTCCTATGAGAATGCCAGTCCAAGATGTTTATGAAATAACTGGTATAGGAACAGTTCCTGTCGGAAAGATTGAAACAGGGATAATGAAAAAAGGCCAGAAGATTATAGTATTGCCAGGAAGAAGCGGTGAGGGAATTGCAGGTGAAGTAAAAACAATAGAAATGCACCATGAGATGATGGACCAGGCAGAAGCAGGAGATAATGTTGGTATAAACATAAGGGGTGTTGGTAAGAAAGACATTGCAAGAGGAGATGTTATTTGCGATGCTGCAGCTCCTGCACCAATAGTAAAGGAATTCGTTGCTACAATTACAGTAATAAATCATCCAACTGTATTGGCTAAAGGATATACTCCTGTTTTCCATGTTCATACAGCTCAAGTTCCTTGCAAGTTCACTGAATTAATTGCACAAATTGACCCAAGAACTGGTGAAGTTGTTAAGGAAAAACCTGATTTCTTAAAAAACGGAGATACAGCGAGGGTAAAAATAAGGCCTCAAGGAAACCTAGTATTAGAAACACAAAAAAACAACCCATTCATGAGCAGATTTGCAGTAAGGGATGCTGGAGCAACAGTTGCTGCAGGAATGTGCACTGAGATAACTGAAAAGAAATAATTTTTATAATCTTGTTTCTTTTGAATTACATGTCTCTTTTTAATAAAATATTGCATATTGTCAAAGATGGGGAAGTTAATCGTTCTGGTATTATTATTGATGAAATAACTTTTTTTGAGCACATTCATGGCAATCATGGAGGATATGAGGAAATAATGAGTTATTCAGCTACTGGTGAGTTGATGGCTTTATCCTTGCGATGTTTGGCATTAGGAATTAAGGAGAATGAGAGGGAAAGTGTATGCCGACATCATTCCCAAAATACCGCGCCGGAATTAAGAGATTCTATTATTTATCAAAATAAGACATATAGCAATGAAAAATTTGCAGATAAAATCCAGAAGCAGGCAGAACAAAGAGCAGAATTTTATAAAATAAGGCGCAGAGGTAATATACATCTTGTCATAGATAATACTTAATACTTTTCTGGAAAGATTCTCAGAGTTAAGAAATTTTCTCTGAGGACTTTTTCAACAGAGCCGGGATTCTCAGCAAGATTTAAAAACTATTGGTATCTTAACTAATTAGTAGAAGAATATTTTAGTAGATTATTGTTCACAATCACGCTTACATTCACTTGAATTTAGCTATTTGCTATCTTGAAGAAAGAGTGACTGAAAGAGTAATACAGAAAACAAAATCAAACATTTTTTGTTTTCTGTCTCAAAAACTTCTCTGACAGTAAAATACAAGAAGTTTTTGATAACTTTAGTCACAGTATTTTTCTATAAAAAACTGAAATCATAGATTTCACTTTAATTAAACAAAAATTAAAAATAAAATGGCAAAAATAAGTCCTGTATCAATAAAATACATGATACATGCAAATTTTACAGCAGAAGGCGCTTTGGAAAAGCCTGATGTAATCGGAGCTATATTCGGACAGACAGAAGGATTGCTTGGATCTGAGCTTGAGATGAGAGAGCTTCAAAAAGAAGGAAAAATAGGAAGGATTGAAGTTGATTTAGAAAGAAGCGACAAGAGAACTACTGGCATTATAAAAATCCCTACAGCTTTAGACCAGTCAGAGACAACACTAATTGCTGCCGCAGTAGAGACCATTGAAAGAATTGGGCCAACAGACGCTCAGATAGAAGTAGAAAGAATTGAAGATGTAAGAGGAAGCAAAAGAGAGTACATCCTTGAGAGAGCTAAAAAGCTTATGGGCGATATTAAAGGGGCAACAGATTCAAGGGAAATCTCAAAAGAAATCAAAGAATCAGCAAAGATGGCAGGAATTCAGGAATATGGAGAAGAAAAACTCCCTTGCGGAAATATATCTGGACATGAAGTAATTGTTGTTGAAGGAAGAGCTGATGTGCTTAATTTATTGAGGAATGGAGTTAATAATGTAATATCAATGAACGGAACAAAGCTTCCAAACTCAATTAAATATTTAGGCAAGGAAAAAGAGTTAACATTATTTGTTGACGGAGATAGAGGAGGGAGATTGATAATTCAGAATGTATTAGACAATGCTGAAGTCAAGTATATTGCAATGGCTCCTGACGGAAAAGAAGTTGAAGAGCTGGCTGGAAAAGAGATTTTGATGAATTTAAGAAGAAGAATCACAGTTGGGGAATATCTCTCAAGAGAAAGATATTCAAGAGGGAATTTTCAAAGAAGGCCGAGTAATTCAGAAACAGAATCTATTAGTGCAGAAAAAATAGAAGAAAAAATAGAGCTGAATGAAGATGATAAAAAAAAGCTTAAAGCGCTTTCAAGCAGAAACCAGGGAACAGGAAAGGCCATTCTTTTGAATGCACAGCTTGAAAAGATTAAGGATATATCAGCAAAGAGTCTGGTTGGTGCATTAAGAAGAGGCACGGAAAATCCATCTGTTTTAGTAATTGACGGTTCTGTGACAGCTCCAATAATCACGGCTGCTGAAGAAGTAGGGGTTCAGGCAATTGTAGCAAAGAATTTCTCAACAACTGATACAAGCATCAAGCTGCTTAGCTTATAATTTTTTATTTGATTGGGAGTTCTTCTCCCTTTTTGGTATTTGAAAAACTTTAAATATCCTTTTTTGTACTATCAGGTATGATTAGAAAAAGAGGATTAAGAAATGCAGTGCTATTTAGCTTGATTATAATAATATTAATCGCTGCAGTATATTTCACTTTCTTTTTCTCTTATAAATGCAAAGATATTTCCTGCTTTCAGGAGCACCAGAAAAAATGCGTTAAAACAAAATTTGTAGATGATACTGAAGATATAACCTGGGAGTATATCATAAAAGGCAAAAATAATGGGATATGTGAAATTGAGGTTCAAGCATTGCAGATAAAGAAAGGGGCAATTGACAAATCAAAACTTGAAGGAAAATCAATGAACTGTTATCTGCCTTTGGGAAGTACTAATTCTCCTCAAGCAGATATTGCCATCTGCCACGGGATTTTGAAAGAGGAGCTGCAGAATATAATTATTCAAAAACTTCATTCATATATTGTTGAAAATATTGGGGAAATAGGAGAAGAGATTAAGAAATCTGTTTAACTGGCATCAAAACCTTTATATCTGTTATTTTCTTTCTTTAATTATGACAGCAAAAATTAAAGAATTAATCATGCCAACTTCTAAAATTCATCATACAGAAAACAAAATTAAACTGCCACATTTGTTTTCTGTCCCACAAACTCCAAACAAACCGCCTACTTCAGCTGGCGGTAATATTCAAGGAGTTTTTGATACAATAAAATTTGGGCCGGCTGGATTAGGACCTGTTAAAGATGCAGTAAATAATCTTGAATACTATCATAAATTAGGATTAAAGGCATGCGAGATAGCATTTACTTATGGAGCTTATATTAAAAGAAAAGAAGATGCTATTGCAATAGGGCAAGTAGCAAAAAAGCTTGGAATTAGCTTAAGCATTCATGCCCCATACTGGATAAATCTTAATTCTGCAGAAAAAGAGAAGATTGAAAAAAGCAAGGAGAGGATTTTGAAATGCTGCGAGATTGGAACTTATTTAGGCGCAACAGCAGTGGTATTTCATCCAGGGTATTATGGAACTAATAAAGAAAAAGCATATGAAAATATCAGGGATAGAATTATTGAACTGCAAAATGAAATAAAAAATAAGAAGTATACCCCTAAATTAGCTCCAGAAACTTCAGGAAAGGTAAATGTTTTTGGGAGTGCTGAGGAGATAGCCAAACTAGTAAAAGATACAAAATGCAGTTTTTGCATTGATTTTGCCCATATTCTGGCAAGAGATAAGAGCTATAATTTTAAGGAGGTGTTAAAAAAATTTGAAAAACATGATAAATTGCATATACACTTTTCCGGAATAGAGTATGGAGAAAAAGGAGAGAGGCGCCATAAAAAAACTCCTGTCCATGACTTGAAAGAGCTTATCTCAAATTTGCCGAAGACAAAACAAATAACAATTATCAATGAAAGCCCTTACCCTGTTGAAGACTCTGTTTTAGGGTTAAAAATAAGCCAGTCATAGACTAACTGGGATTTCACTAATTGTCATCAACAGTTAGTACTTTTAAATTATGATAAATTGTT
>Ga0209518_1001883_pt1 | contig 20982 bp, 46 predicted proteins | sample RifGroB1_FD_183993 | JGI IMG/M metagenome (GOLD analysis project Ga0209518, IMG submission 183993) | Groundwater microbial communities from Rifle, Colorado, USA - Groundwater B1 (SPAdes) (version 2) | ecosystem: Environmental > Aquatic > Deep subsurface > Groundwater | place: Rifle, Colorado...
GTTTTGGAAAGTTATATGGGAACTTTTCCTATGAGACGGTTTCCACCCATGTTGTGTTAGGATTTGTGACATTTCTTTTAAAGTGTATCCTCTCATCCTCATTTTATGAATCACCTCCTTTCTATAGATTGAAATGGTAATTTATTTACACAATCTTTTCAATCAAGTAAAACCCTACAAAAGTAGTATAGTCTCCCCTATTGCATGTTTCTGGATTATATATTATTTTTCTACTATTATCTCGATTTGTAATCTCATATGCTCCTCTTTTATGTGACCATGTACCATCATCATTCTGTCTGTACCAATGATAATCATCATTTGCTAAACACACTGCAACTTTCCAACAATTCTTATTTTCGATGTATTTTTTATATGTAGTTTTAAGTAGTTTATAACCTAATTTTCTTAAATCTCTTCTAGCTGAATTAATTATTTCTTTACCTGTTTTATTTAGATCATAATAATCTATAAAAGAATCTCTGCCTTTCCCGCCTAAAAATCCTGGCTGACAATAATCATAATCTTCATAATGTTTTCCGGTGTATGGATTTTTAGGTTGATTAATTGCATATGTATAACAATTATTAGATTTCCTTTTATATTTTCTTTTAATTGAATCAGTATATTTTAAACCATTGTATTTAGATATTTCTTGAATCATCAACTTTCAACCTCCTTAGAATATATTTTTAACAATCTCTCTAAAGACTCTAGAGTTACTTTCATCATTGGAACTGATTTGGTTTTGATTTTACCATGATGGATTTTTAAGTTTACAGCCCTAGTATCAAATTTGTAATCTCCAATGTGGTACATTCCATACCTGTCTAAAACAGCACCATGTTTTACGAGTAAGGCATTAATGGAAGCAATGTGTAATTCTCTTGCGGTTGAAGCCATTTTTATGTACCTCCTAATAAATTTATTTATAGATTTATCATATCACAAATCAAGAGATATTGCAATAGTCAATAATGCCTAATTCTCCCACAACTTCAACATCTTCTAATCTCAATCCAATTGGAGAAAATTGAAGACAACCACCTTTTTCATAACATTGGTCATCTTCAAGGTCTTTCCAATAATGATATAAGCATGATTTGCAATTGCGAATTACTTTAATTTTCATTATGGATGCCAAATATAGCCGTTTTCATCTTCAACTTCTACTTCAATAAATCCAATATCATCTGCGTCTTCCCATGAATTTAAAGCTTTTTCTGCATAGATATTAATATCAGATTTGTTACATTCTTTGTTATATACTTCTTTACCATCTAAATATCCTCTTACTATTACCATATCAATCACTCCTTTAAATTAATAATTAATATATTTACATTATACACCATATTCCAAATAAAATGCAATTTTTATGGGATATTGTGAACCCTGAAAGTGGCTCATAGCTTGATTTTTTGAAAATGAGATTTTAGAAAATTTGTTAATTTATCTTTCTTTATAAAATTTATTAGGGGTTTTATACTTACACTTACTCCATTCAGTAACATTACTATAATTACCCTCTAACCAACATTTATATCTACCTGTTTCATCATCAAATTTTGCTCCTTTACAATCCTTCATAGGTTTTTCTTCATAAATACAGCAATAAGCGTTTTGACTTTCACGTATTCTATTTTTCCATGCATCTTCAAAATAAGAACACCCATTACACCAACTACTTTTAGAAATTATGATATGACAATAATCACACCTATGAATTCTTTTTATACTTACATATTCCAAATGATAATCATCCTCTCAATTTATCCTAGATATTTATTAGTTTCAACTTCATTAATCTCAATTCTATATCCAACATAATCAATTTGTGCTCTTTCTTCTGCTTTTATTGCTTCAATTTCGTCTGTACATACAGCTACAGTTTGTCTATAAGAATAAGTACAATCATCAGTACATACTACTTGAACTAGAAATACTTTGTTCATATTCTACCTCCTAATTAATTGGAATATAATCCTGTAATTTTTTATTCCACCTATATTTTTGTATTTTATAGTTTGGATTGTTACGATTTTTCCACAATTCTTGATTACAAATAGAGCATACATATGAACCACTATATTTTCCTTCTAAAATAGGAAATAATGTATGTTCAAGACTATCACATATAGGACAATGTAATGTTGCTTCTTGTAATGACATTTTTACTTCTTCCTCATTTATTCTTCTATTAATTCTATATCTTCAAAAAGACCATCAACTGCTCCTTGAACCATTTCTATCCTAAGTCTCTCTATTGATCTTGATTTAATCCAAGTCATTGCATTTGGAATAGTTTTATTTACCATTCTAATTACATGATCACTAGGGGTATTAAAATGATTTATTTCTTCCCAATTTGGTTCTTGATAAACAACTCTAAAATTATGAGCATCATGCAATCTAATTAAAGAACCTATCTTGACTTTTTCCATGACATCAATCGTTTTGTTTATTAATTCTCTATTCATTTTTATATCACTCCATTTCAAACATTAAATTTTAGAAATTGCGATTGACAATAATTGATCTTTAGTATTCATTTCTGGTTTATCCATAGCTAATTGTAATAATTCATTTAAAATTTTGCCCATTCTTTTTCCTGGTTTAATACCTAACTCAATTAAATCATGACCATTTATAGCTAATTGATTGATAGCAATGGGTTCTTTTGTCTCAATGATTCTCTTTAATTCATTCTTCAGTAAAACAACATTTTCAAAATCATAAGGTGGTTTTGAACCAATTATATCTGCAATCATAAGATTAATCAAATCTTCTACATTATGTTTTTCTAATCTTCTTAATAATTTCTTTACTGATCCTTCTCTTAGCTTTGGAAATCGACTCATATGCTCATAAACTAAAATACATACATTATCAATAGTTTCATTATCAAACTTCAAACGCTTCATGATTTCTCTTGTTTTATCTGCTCCTACTTTATGATGGGAATAAAAATGGCCACCGTTTTCATCCATGCTAAAAGTTTCAGGCTTAGAAACATCGTGGAAGAGTGCTGCCAATCTTAGGTTTAAGACAGCAGGAGTGTTCTCTAAGACCTTTAGAATGTGGTTAAATACATTTTTATTATGATGTTTATTGTGTTGGTTAAAGCCTACACAGATTTGAAGTTCAGGAAGAATGTATTTCAATAAATTAGTTTTTGCTAATAGTCCAATTCCTTTAGATGGTTTATCACTCATAAGAATTTTAATTAGTTCATCACGTATTCTTTCTTTTGATACATTTTTAATCAATTCTGCATTTCTTTCGATTGATTGGATTGTACTTTTTACAATATCGAAACCTAATTGGCAAGAAAATCTAATACACCTCATCATACGAAGTGAATCCTCGCTGAATCTATCATCAGCATTTCCAATTGCCCTAATTTTTCTTTGATTTAAATCTTTTAATCCTCCTACACAATCAACTACATCATGACCATTATATAATAAACCATTGATTGTAAAATCCCTACGATCAACATCATCCTTTACAATTGAAACAAATTTTACTGAATCAGGATGTCTATTATTCGAATATTCTCCATCCGTTCTATACGTAGTTATTTCAATTGGAATTTCATTAATTATCACTGTAACAGTCCCGTGTTTAATTCCTGTTGGTATTACATGATGTTCTTTTTCAAATATATTTATTACTTCAGATGGTTTAGCTTGAGTAGTAACGTCCCAATCTTTTACATCTTTCTCTAATAGCATATTCCTAATACATCCACCAACTAAGAACGATTCATATTTATGCTCATATAATTTATTCAAAACATAAAATGCTTCATTAATAATTTTACTTTTATCAATCATCATTTAACCGCCCTTCTACAAATCTCAATTGTTAACTCATTAATCTTCTTATGATCAGGTTCTTTTGGTAATGGACTATTATTTCTAGCATACATGAATTCTGCTTCATATTTGTCTACCATTTCAAATATTTCATCAAATGTATACTTTTCATTACGAATATCTAGTAGAAATTCTCTTTCTGGTCTATAAGTTGTTACTGGTTTGCCTTGAAGAATTTCTGTCCCCATTGTTAGTAGGCGTATAAGGTGCATCCCATGCTTCCATAAAGATTGAATCGACTTCTTATTGTTCCTATGATTCAGTTTATCATAATTAATAATTACATTACTCATTTCTGCATGGATACTTTTAAATTCTCTTAAAGGATAGTGCTTCAGATTAATGTCAATAAATATTTCAGTTTCAAAATCTTCCCTATCTGTTTTATCAATATACAATTTTACTTCTTCATCTGTAAATGGTTTGTAATGTTCTTGAAGATGTAAAATATTAATACTGTTTAAAATATGCTTCTCTTTCTTTGGTTGCTCATATGAATCTCTTGCTAAAGCATTTTGTAATCTGCGTAATTGTTGAGTAGCATAACCGCCAAATGACCTACCTGCTTTCTGAGATAGAAATAACCCAATATTATCCCTTAATAACTTACCTTCTTCAGTCATAACCAAAATATGCTCTGGATTTGTTGCAAGAATTTCAATGCAATTAGGATTACAATTTGATAATAGATTAATCATCTTACGAAAAGCATAAATCGTAGTATCTGTTTCCTTGTTCTCAAATTGCTCAAAGATATCTAACCCAAGAAGTTCATTTGGTCTTTCTAACGCAATACCACGGCAATCTGTATCACTTGAAGCAATATTTGTGCCATATGAGATACTTCCTGATAAAGTTAATAACATAATATTATTTCCTAAATGCTCATTCTCTTTAAGAAAACTATAGTCTGGATTGTTTAATACCAACTCTTTATAATTCATTATCTTATTCTCCCTCTCTATTTCTAAATGTAAATTTAGGAACTTCTACAAACTTACTCAAATATCCTTCATGGTAGAAAGTTAAATCTTCATCATTAACTGATAATCCATTAAATTGCTTAACAATGATAGGATAAAATAGAGCAGGAACACACTTGAATTTATAAGAGTCATCATCAAAGTATTGAACATAAAACTCTGTGTTAGGTATTTTATAAACTAAATACTGCTCATGTTTTACTTGAATATCTTTTAACCAACTGTAATTATCAACATCTTTAATTAGTTGTGTCACAATTGAATTATTTATAGATGTAATATCAATAACTATTTCATCATGCATATAAGACAAAACATTTTTTACTCCGACATAATCAATAATAATGTTTAAAATATAACTCATTAAAAACTTTTCAATAGTAACTTGACGTTTTGGATTACAAGCACCAAAAATTACTTGTCTAATATACTTAGAGTTAATAATATGATCTAACTTAGCAAACTTTGAGATAAATTCTTCATAAGAGTTACAATTATCTAAGAGATTAGAATCAAAATGTTTAAATGCTTGGAAGTTTGCCTTCTTCAAGTCAAAACTTAAAAGTCGTTTGCCATTATTTATTGGTTTGAATACTCCATGATCCCCTATACCATGATTATTAACCTTGTAATTATTGAAATCATGGTTACTGAAAGCTTGGTATTCTGACTTACTTTTGATATGGTCAATAACAGCATCTTTAATTTGATTATAATGCTCAAAATATTGTTGCTCATTTTCAAATATAGAAACCTCTTGTACAAATTCTTCCCATTTGTTTTTGCTGTTGAATAATTCATCAAGAAGATTAACCCTATTAGTAAAGTATGGCTCTTTGAATACAGAAATAGGGATGTCAGAATCCTTAACAAAACGCTTTTTAAGAGTATTACTATTTAAAACATCAATCATATGTATCCACCTTTCTATTACTTACGATCTTTAATATTATCTACGCGTTTAATTAATTTTTCAATTTCTGAGATATAGTCATTGTGATTTGTAAACCATCCACTAAAAATAGTTTCAACAAAGATAGTAGTTTCTACTTCTAAAGAAGTATCAGTAAAAGTAATTATAAAATTAACTGGGCCATCCTCCTCGAAGTCAATATTAATTTCTTTTTCTGAGCAAAAAACTGTACTGCCATAAACCTTGGCTTCTCCCCATCCATTTTCCTTAACTAAATTTACAACTAGGTCTAATACTTCCTGATCAATCATAAAATACACCCACCTTTCTTTATAATTACAATGAATTTGTTATTTTAATCCATTATTTTTTCAAAATTTGTTTAATCCCTCGTTTTGAATAACCAATAGAAAAATTAAAATCAAAACTAATATGATGCTCATTATAGAGATTTTCATATCTATTTGATTCATACCTTTCAAAAGGTGTCCCCACTTGTGTTACTAAATCAGTTGCATCAAGAATAGAATTACCGTCACCAAAATGACCGTCAACAAGCCATCCTTTCACAATTTTAGGAACTTCGCATCCACATAATAATTCAAGTTGTCTCCAATTTTTAGGGGCAAATGTAAAAAATAGACTACAAATCGCTCCTGTTTGCATACAGAAATATTCATCTTCTGATAAAGATTTTCGTTTATTTAAAATAATATTTCCCCAACCACTAGGATATTTCTGCTTTTCATAATATATATCAATTTTTTCTTTATCAATAGTACGCCAATTTATGTCTAATACTTTTCCTCCATTTTGAATACTTAAATACTCACTTACAACAATTTCCTCAATTTTAGCCAAATTGTTTTGAATACAATTAATATACCAATTTTTAATCGCTGATGTTTTTCCATAAGTAACCCATTCATCATGAATTTTATCTCGGATGTAATCCGCAAGTTGTTTCCTTATTTCATAATATCCTTGCAAACGTATTCTATTTTTTGAACCAACAAATTCCGGTGGGGTATTACTTAAGGTTGAATTGCCATCAGTTATCTTTAAAAGAGAACTAGTTTCATAAATTTTAAAAGGATCATACGAGAACCCTTCTGCCCATAAATCTACAAACAATTGGTTACTGTTTGTGAAACAACCTGTTTCTTTGTAGTTTTTACTACTATCGTAATTAAACTCTTTTGCATAGTCGCCATTGATTATCTTTTCTAAATCAAATGATAAATCAAGTGACTTATGTGATAAAACAAGACTGCTACTTTCCATTACTATAAGTTCATTATTTGACGATTCAGTAATCATTTTGATATTACTAGGTAATAACGAATCTACATAATTAATATCCATATCAAGTATTTGACCAACATACTGTTTATCTATCATAAGCATAGCAACTATAATAGGCAAGTATGCTTTTGCTCCTAACTCAAAGAAGGCAAGTTTCTCATTATCAATTAAATGCTTTGTAGCACATCCTTTATAGTCATGCTCAGTATAATTGAAGATATAATCGTAAGGAAATAAGTCATATTTCTTATTTTCTGCCCATCTAGCATTTCTACAATGACTGTGTTGTCCAGAATAGGCCTCATCAATCCTCTCACTTATAGAGAGTAAATTTCCATTATTCTTTAAGAAAAATCCAAAATAACCGTCTGCCGTACCTCCACAATTAATATAACATAAATACAAACCATCATTGGTGGTTTCTAGTGCAATCAAGCATTCTGCCAATGTTTCAAATAAATGAATATGCGTAGAAATTTTGTTTATGGGTAATATTTGACCGTTCTTAATAAATAAATTCACATTGCATTTCTCCAATGATTCCATAACTATATCAATTGCTTCAAATAAATCTTCTAATATTTCCTCATTGTTTCTTTCACCAATAAGATATTTTCCAATTATCTCTTCCGACAATTTGTTAATAGCATCAATATATGAATTTTCTATACTAATAACTTCTTTACAATGAAGCATATCCCAAATTTCTTTATCTTCATTTACCATATTTGGATTTTTCATATATTCAAAAGCATTGTATGATGCTTTTTTCAATATTCTTTTAAACATGATTTTTGCTTGTATAACTGCTAATCCACCAGTTTTATCATATATTTTTATGATGCGTTCAATTCTTTTATTAATATCATGAAGTTCATAGGTATAATTAAAAAGATTGAAAGATTTTTGTTCTGGATCATAATCTGTATATTTAGCCCATTTATCTAAAATTTCAAGATTATTCATTTATACACTTCCTTTTAAATTTATAGTAATATAAAATAAGTATTTCGAGGCATTAATCTTTCATCAAAATCATTTTGCATTTAGGACAAGCATACAATTCAATTTCAATTGTATCTTGATAATCATAATCGCCATGATGACATTCTTCGGGATTCTCTCTTTTAAATTTATGATCAGAAAAGACTCTTATGAACTTTTCATTACCAATAATATTGACATATCCATTACCAGTCCATCCCCCTTGATGTTCATACCCACATGCACCACATTTCATTATTCAATCACTCCTGTTCTAATTTTTTCTGATTAAATCCATTCAACTTCAACTTTCTTTTTAAGAACATCTCTATAAACTTCTGGATGACCACATTCTTCAATATTTACATCCATACATTCGAAGTCATAATTACATTTAGGGCAAGAACAAACCATGAATTGCAATTGATGATCATATCTTGCTTCACTATCACTAATATCATAACCATAAAACCAATTTTTACATTCAGGACATTGAATGGCAAGATGCCTAACTGTGGTTGATTCAAATTCTACTCTCATATTTACTTTACTCATTTTTTATATATATCTCCTTTAAACCATTTTAATCATTAATTTTTGCTTTCGCAATTCATCATATTTATACTTAATTGAATTTATAACTATATTATAACATTCCTGCTCTTCACTTGAAACACTTAATTTCAAATCACTCAAATTCTCAATCATCTGTTTCAAGTGAAAAAGTTTATCATTAACTCTTCTCTGAGCAGAATCAATATTTCTTTGAGTGTAAAGCAACCCGTCATGTTCTACTAAGTTATAACCACTATATCGAATTACACTACTCCAACCTTGATGTTCTTGTTCTTCAATGGCAAATACATCTTCATAACCATTAATTATTAATTGTTGTTTGTATTGCCCTAATTTCTCTTTTGAATCAACAGCAATGACTTCATTTCCTCCATATGTGGTATTTGGAGTGTTATTTTTCAGAACATAAATAATTCTTTTAGTTTCTTCTTTTTTCTTTTTCATAATATATTACTTCCTTTCTTATATTAATTAATCCTATCAACTGAGTTCATTTATTCTATTACTTTTCACCAATATAGGCAAGACCAAAACAACCGGACAGCAACATTTTTTCAGCACTTTGTGAATATCTAATTTCACCATTCCCAATTAGATCATTCAAGCATATTTCCTTAACACCACTTTTAACTATTACCTTATACCCTTTAGAAACACAGTAATGAGAAAAGCATGATGTAATAGGTGTAACGATATGAGAAACATCTTCTTCAATAGCTCTTATCACCTCATTATACATTATATGAGTAAAGTCTTCTGAGTTTGTTCTATCTAATTTAATTATAATATCTTTCAAATGAATTACTTCCTTTCTTTTATGGTATGAAATTCCTGTTTTAATTTCTTTTAAATATATCTCCAATATTTAATAGGTTTCATAATATAATGATACTTATACATATACCAATTACCTGCTCTAACAAATCCTGTATCAACTATTTCTCCATCTGACATCTCAATTGATTTCATAAAGTCTGGCAAATTACTATATTCATCTGTTTCATTCCAATCTTCTAAAGGATTGAATTGTTTATGATTATATGGGATTAATTTATTACCATATCCTCTATTTAACCCATACATATGATCCTTACAAGAATAAAACTCTTCTCCGTTTGGAAAAACTATTTTGTATATGACTTCATTGTTACATTCTTCACGTTTACAATTCAAATTCTATCTTCCTTTCTGTAAAATAGTAAAATCTATTTTAATCTTTTACATAGTTTCTTTTTATCATCCCATGCCATACACATTTCTTCCACACAAAGTTCAAATACAGTTTCTGTTTTAAATCCCTCTCTTAAATCTCCTAAAGTAGTAGATACTCCATAAAAAGTAAAGTTTTTACCAAAAGGTTTATTATAGGCAGTAGTATTAAACGGACATAATTTTCTTTCTTCATAATTCATTTTTCAACCATCCTTTTCCGATTAAATCTATCCTTTAAATGTTTTAATCTCATCCAAATTGTCTTTAATAAATTGTGCCAATTTAATTTTTGATTTCCAATCTTTATCTTCTATCAATTTATCAAAAACATATCTTTCAATTGGTGTAGTTATAATTATGTCAGGATCTGAATTAAATTCATAGAAGACAACATGTTCTTCGCGATTACTAATGCAATCATCGGCGATATACCAACCACCAAAATACCTTACAATTGGTTCAATAATTTGTTCAGCATGACCCCACTTATTTACAATGATTTCAGTAATTTCGTTATTTGCACTATATCCATCTGTTTCTTCTCTATAATCATTTCCATAGTAAATATGAAGGGATCTAGTTTCTCCTAGATAATTTAAATTAATGTAATGAGAATTGGTTGAATTTTGTTCTAACTTGGCCCCTTGATCAAAATTTGCTAAAACAAAATCAAAAATTTCCTTAGCAGTTATTTCTCTTTTTAATGCTCCACACGTACTTATACCCATTTTAATAATCTCCTTTTAACTGTTCGCCCTTTGTCGAACCAGTTTTTAATTTTCTACCACTTAACCGCATACCTATCTAATACCTCTTGACTATACAAATAAGAATTGTCATTATAACTAACAACATCTTCCCACCATCTAATTCCAAAATCAAATCTTTTTAATGAAAAATGAGGAATATCATCATCGTGTACATAAAACAGAATATCATTCCTACCACCTTCTTCATTTCTTTCAACACTACTATTTGTTTTAACTTCTTCACAAAATTTAACTCTTGTATTTAATTTTTCTTTGAAGAAATTTGTGAAATCTTCAATGGTTGAATCTCCTAATAAAGTTCCTTGCCATACACAGAGTTGATTAAATGTGTTTTCATTTGAAATGTTATTACTCTTAATGATTTTTCCAGTGATGTCATATAATAATGCTCTACTAATCTTTTCCATATGATTATCATCCTTTCATTTATCGATACGATGAATTCGTGCTTTTAAATGCTTTCTAATTTAAGCACTAATTCTCCTACTTCATTGTAAAAAATATCTGCAATCTTTTTACCTTTCATTTCAACTAACTCAATACGATATGCTCCATTTTCAAATGCTCCTATTTTTCCATTGTTCATATTGGTTAGTAATTCAACTCTCATTTTGACAACTTCTTTCTCGTCCATAAATAAACACTCCTCGTCTTTTAATTTTAGATATAAAATAGTATTTTTAAAGGTTTTCTAACATACTTTTTGACCACAGGTATCCTTCTAAATCCTCATTGATCCAAAAAACTTTTCTATCATCTGTGCGAAAATCCCCAATTGTAACTTCTTGACCTGCAAATTTTAACATTCCATTATGACAATAAATATTATCATACTTAATATCTGCTTTTAAATCTTTTCTTACCCTTGCTTTTTCATTAAATTTCAACATAACTTAAAACCATCCTTTTCTGGGACTATCAATCCCTTAATATATCTAAAACATCAGTCTTCGAAAAAGTATACCAATTCCAATCCTCTTGATTAATGTCTCAAATATCTCCTTTAGTGTTTATATTGATGTTGGTCATGCCTCTAGATAGGAATACCCCATCTCTGGGATCACCAATGTATTGCTCTTGTAATCTTGATTTTATTCTACTAACAGATTCATCAACCATTATCTCAAGACAATTGTTGTTACTCAATTCCTTTAATATGATAGAACTACCCATTTTTCCATCTTTTCTTTCTCTAACATTGATTAATTCACATTTAACTTGTTTTGGTTTCATAATGATCATTCCTCTCTAAGATATTTTACGCATAAACAAATTCATACTCATTTTGATTAAAATGAAAACTCATAGTTTCAACACTCATCACCATGTCATTATGTTCTCCTAGAAAATTCCATGTAATAACATAACTATTTTCAGCTTTGATTGCTGTGTATATTACTTCTTGCATTCCTTTTACCGTACTTCTAAACTTGAATTTATCTGGCAAATTTAACACTTTTTCAGAACAAACTCCTTTAGATTTGGCGAGTTTATAATATCTGGTAGCCATTTCTCTTAACAACGCATGTTCAACACTAATCATTATCAGCATGGTTGTTGGATTTGGAGTTTGTTATTCAATTAAATTAACCATATCTCTTAAAATTCCATCTTTGAGAACTTGAGTTTCTTTATGTTCTTGAAATTCTTCAAACGCTTCTCTTAGTTTCTCGTCTGAGAATAGTGAAAACATTTTATCCATTTCCATAATAATTTACTCCTTCAAATTGCTTGCCCTTTGTCAAGTCAATCAAATTTTCTTAATTTACTTTATTACACATGATAGATGAATCAATTTGATCATTCGTCCAATCAGTTTGATAATATCCTGCCAATTCTCCTTCCTCTTCTACTTCATAAATTATGCCCCATTCGAGTAGTTTTTGTATTTCTAATTTGATATTTTCAAGAATCCAATTCTTCATTGTTTGGGAAGAAATAAAATACATTAGAATTTTTTCAAAGGAATCAATAATATCTTGTGGTGTGGTATAAAGAGTTTCCTTTACAAGTTTGACGATTGTTTGTTGAACATCATTTTGTAGTTTCATTTGTTAATCAATCCTTTCAAGTGTAATATGAAATTAGACATTCAGGGGATTATAAAATCATGTCTACTCTGTCGAACTTGTATAATCCCTCATATAACCTTTTGCTAATTGTACGCCCTCTATTTTGCCTTTTAGTCGTTTGTATTCTTCTGAATCTTTTAAATGAGCGAGAATTATAGTTTTTAATTCAAGTTCTGCTTTGTCCAACCTACTGTGCAAATCTAAGAGTGCTTCTTTATATGTCATCATAATTTCTCCTTCCAAACTGGTTCTATACATCCATCATCTATTAAATCTTGTCTGAATTTAATTACTCCATCAACTTCTTCAAAATCTATGCTGCATTCCTCACAGATACATTTCTTATCGTCCCAAAATACTGCCTGTGGATATATTTCATCCTCAAAACATTCTTGACCACACGCTGCACATCTCATCATAATCTTTGAACAACTCTTGGAAACTCTTAATGGGTTTCCCCATCCTTTAGGTTCAACGTCAAATTCTACTGTAATTGAATCGAGATCAAATTTATCTACATTAAGTATAATTCCTTTGCCGTGACTTACATGTTTAACTCTCATACCTTCTTTAACTCCCTTATTAACTTTTAGTTCTTCCATTAATTCTTCAACATCGTTTTTCAAGCTGGATATTTTAGAAATATCAAATCTCTCCATATCATTCTTAACTTCATCTGATATACCTACCATTAGATTTAAATCATCTAAAGCTCTCTCTATTAATTCATAAGCCTTATCTAAATTATCCCAAACTGTTTGGAGATTCTTTTCTGTCTTGTTTACTCTTTTCATTCTATATTTCCCCTTTCAATTCCTCTAAATTAATACTCAATAAATTTGCTACTTTTAATAATTCTTCACCAGTGATGCTATTCCTTTTTAATTTACCTGAAAATGTTTTGTCATGAATACCCAATTTATCGGCAAGCCATATTTGACTCCTACCCTGTTCATCTAATACTTTCTGAATATACTCCCCGATGTCCATACTGTCCTCCTCACTTTCCTTATCTTAATTACATTATATATTACTCTTGCTCATGTGTCAATACTTTTGTCTTAAAAACTAAGACTATTTTCTAAATAAATAAGACAATTATCCAAGGAAATTGCGTTTTGATGGGAGTTTTAAAAAACCAACCAACGCATCAAAATGCCGTTTAGATACGTTGGTTGGAAAATTATTTTATGTATTAACTCAACTGATAATTAACTTTTTCCAATTTCTTTCTAATATAGTTCAATCCCTTACCTGTAACATATGTAACTGGAACCATTTCACCATTAGGAATTGTCGCTTCTTTTACCATAAAATGTCCAGCTGTAACATTCTTCTGATATGGTGTATTATCCTTACGAAGAACTTTTATTTCCCTTAGAAATGCAAATAATTTATTACGTCCAACGTCTAACACTTTTGATATATTTATCATTTGTTGACAATTTGGAGCGAACATTACTTTAGTATATCCATTTGCTAAATCTTGAAGTTCTTCAACCTGAATTAATAGTTCGGCAATTCTTGCTTCATACTTCTCCTTACTCTCAGCATTAGAGAATTTTAGTTCTGCTCTGCCAGTAATTAATTCTTTAAGTGTTATACTTGCCCATTCCATAAATAAATTCGCTTTAGGTTGTTTTGTAAATCTTAACATTTGAAATAATTGTTTAAATTTATAGAATATCATTTCCCTTTCTATTTCTCTTTCTCCTTCAACCTGTTTCATTTTGAAATAGGTTGGATCTTTGATTATATCTTTATTTCTTGAAATTGTTACGTTTAATTGGGTATCATTTTTATAATCAAGAGCATCACTAATTTGTTTTCTTGTCATATAGAAATCACCATTCTCTGTAGATGTATCTTTATAACATTCAATTTCGAATCCTTCAAATAATTTCTTTCTTGCTAATTTTAATTCCATTAATTTATTATCTCTTTCATTTATTATTTTATTTATTACTGTTTATATAAATTACCATTACTTATTCACAATCATGTATATCATCACATCCTTAAATTATTTTACAATGTATTAAAAGCATTCTTTAATTAAGTTTCACTAAATAACAACTATAAAATTCTGTATAATCAATAATAAATTTCTCAGTTTTTTCTACGGAACAAAAACATCCTGAAGGATTGTATGGTTTCTTTAAATCATTTACGGTGATATGTATCTTCTTTTTATGTTCCGTAATTGATACAGACAACAATGAAGGATCTGGATATTTGCCTTTTACGCCTAACGGTTTAAACATTTTAGGTATATTTGATTCCTCTAAGATATCTATGTCATAAGTTATATTACCCTTCAAATAATCAATTGTTTCCTCATCAGATGGATAAAGTGTAATAAGAACTTTCTTTGCTTTTGTAAATACAAGAATGAATTTATCTACTATAACATGCCATATTCTATTTTTCTTTTTATTTAAATTTTTATGTTTATGATTAGAGATAAAAGTTATAAGATACTTTCTTGCTCGAATAATATCATCTATAGTCCATGTGATATAACCTAATTCTCTTTCTAGGAAACGCTCACAAGCATGAGTGGTTATATGATACATAATTTGTTTTCATCTCCTTACTTCTTGTTTAAAATAAACCTTCAAACCAATTTCTAAATCCTTAATCTCATTTTCTGATAATAAGGTACTACACAATTCATTTGCCATTTGATCTGCCATTTCTTCAGTATCATCTTGAAGTTTATTCATTGCTATGTAGTGTCCTATCTCATGTGCTAATACCCAAGGTTAATTTTGATACTTTTCTAACACTTCAATTTTACAATTGTCTAATAATATTCGTCCATTTCTGTCTTGATGATATAGGATACGTCCTGCTGCTGTTCCTAAACCATTTTTATACTCAAAAGGGATTGAGAATAATGAGCATAGATTGATTAGTCTTTTGTTAAGATTCATTTCTGTGTTAGTGCGTTGTTCTTGTTTGAGTTGGATTTCTTTTTCAATTTGCTTTTCTGCAACAAAGATGAAATGGAGATATAGTGATAAAAATATAAGGGTTATAATAAATGAGAAATGAGAATATAAAAATTGGATGAGGTATTGTCATTTTAATCACTATCCTTCAATTTATACTTCTTCTTTCGTGAATAGTCTTTAGGACTTTTATGTGGTTGAGTGCCAGTATTAAATTGAACTAGCACTCTACCTCTGTCAATGTAATTGGATTGTCTCTTGTTTCTCTTAGTCATTTTGTATCCTCCTAATCTGTAGTTATTTTAAATCCCAAACATTCCTTCTAAACTATGTCTAGCAATTGTATAAGGACATTTATCACAGTCAGCATTTTTCTTTTGCATTTCTTCAAATGCACAGCCACCTTGACAAACATTATAACCGTTATCTATCATTGCTATCAATGCACGATATTCATTTTTGGTTATTTTAAGATTAATTTCTTTTAGTTTGCTCATTAGTTTATTTCCTCCTTTGAATGATGTATTATTTAATTAGAGCGTTGAGTTTTGCAATTTCCAATTGCTGTTCTAGGTAATTTGCATTTTCCTTTACTTTTTCTAATTCTTCCTTAATCTTTTCAGTATCATATGCTTTTGAATATCCATCTGATTCTAAGCTTCTGCAATATCCTTCTACCTCATAATAAGACATAACATCATAATATTCTAATTTACCGTTAATAAAAGTTGTTACTTTTTCATTATCGGTATAAGCATCCTCAATGATATATTGTTTTATCATATCATATCCCTCCTTTATTATAAAATAATGGTTCTTTAAACCGTCTTTGCACTCCATTTCATTAATCCATATGTGAGGGATACCATAACCACGCTCAATCCATCTTTTTGCTTCTTGTACAGAATTAAAATCACGATCAATAATACAAGCATTACCATTAGAATAAATTATTTTTACTTTACACATATTAAAACTCTCCTTTAAAATATTTCTTAGTATTTTTAACTAATTTATTAATTGTTTGCAATGTATTTATTACAGTAATTCTAACATTCTCGTCTTTTGAATCACTCCAAATACTTTCCCATTCTTTTATGTTATTTTCGATATATTCTAACTTATCAAGAACATCTTTTTTTCTTACTAAGCCAAACATAAATTACTCCCTCCTACTAAATCGTCATTTCGAAGTATTATAAATTATCTTGTAAATAATCAAGATATTTTTCCATCTCACTCTTAACTGCCATTCTTGCCTGTTCTATACCATGCCCTAATTCGACATGACATAATTCAGTAAATATTTTCTTATTGAATTCATCTGGAATAGTAGGGCTAATCTCTCTCCATCTAATTTTACCTTTAGCGAAAGAATAAGTACACCAAATATTATTGAGAATATAGTCAAAATCGTTAGCAATTTTCCATGCATGAGAACATTTTTTTAATTGTTTGTTGTAGTATCCAAATTGATTCATATTCTACCTCCTAAACTTGTTTACATTGATATTCCCAAAATCCCCATTCATCTAATCTTCCAAAACCTCTAGTTAAACAACCAGAAATATCAGTTGAATATTTAATTCTTATATTATTGTCTTTTATGTATTTCTCCTGTTGCTCAATGGTTAATAAGTCCCATTGGTTAATTGTAATATTATAATTTTCAGGTATGTCATCAAAATCTAAGTCATAAAAATCCATTTTAATTCTCCCTCCTAAGAAATGCATGTTTTATTTGTTCCTTTCAATTATATAAAATAATTCTTGATTTATTCTATATAAATTTCTTCAATGTCCTCTTCAAGATTTTTGACAATATAAGGATTAGTTGTACTGTGTAATTCATTTTCTAGTTTATTAATAATGTCTCTAATTTCTTTCATTTATATCAATCCTTCTTTAAATAGTTATTTAACAAGTACATAAAAGTAAATAACCTATTCCTGTCATTAATTTCTACAGTGAATTGTTTCTTATTATTTTTAAAACATCCAAACACTTGACTCTTTTCAAAACCTTCACAGTATACGGAATGTATATCTCTATCCTCTTCGAATAATTTCATAAAGTCAACATTAATTTTTTTCTCGGATACAACTGACACTTTCCAGTTATAAAAGTTGTTTCTGATTATCATAGATAGGTCATGCTTCTTTAGATTTATTTTATAAACAGGTAAGAGAATTGATTTAGACATATGAGTGTTAATTACTAAAACTGGATTGGCGTTATATTCTTCATATCCAGAATCGGAATAATCATAGAACAATCCATTAATATCATCTCGAATAAACATTATTTGATCCCAATAACCTTTCTTATAAATCATGTTATCACTAGGTTCATTTACTCTACACCATGTTAATAAGTCTATTGGCAGTCTCTTAGAATAGAATTCTCTAAATTCCTCAATTACTTCTGCCTTATCTTTATCTTCATATGCTTTTTTATTGAAGTCTAGATTATATCTCTCCATATCGTCTAAGAGGTAATAAGTTTCTGTTGACATTATTTATCAATTCCTTTCTTATTTTACGTTAAAACACTAGTTTTATGCCTTTTTACGATTTTAAAAATGGCTTGTAGTAAGGGTTACAGGATCGGATATTTTTACCTTTTTGTTAATTTGATGTTATTTATATCTCATTGCTATATTTTTAGCGTGACAATAAAAACTTTTAGAAATATCTTCTTCAATAATAGATATAAATTCATATCCCCTAGCTAGTTTAATTGCTTCAGCTTGAGCCAAGATAATTGCTTGTTCCTGACTCGTTGCAGATATTTTATACTGCTGTTGGGTAGTTCCATTCGTTAGGGTTATGATGTATTTATGTGGAATCATTGTGTATTACCTCCTTAATTTTATTTTACTTACAATTACACCATATAAGGATTTAAACCTGTCAGAATGGGTTTAAATCCTTATAGGATACTTAGAATTATCTATATACAACTTCTAAAACAGTTTTTAAATCAACAATAGCTTCATTCAAATAATTCCAAGTTGTTGTTTGATTTGATATTTGGCCCATTACCATTCCGATATGATAGATTGCTTGTTCAATATGATCTTTATTTTCTATTTCTGCGATAGAATTCATATTATCCACTCCTCAATTTTACTTTGCTACACTCTCTACATAAACACCATACTTAACCTGAACTTTACCAACAAACTCATTCAAATATTTCCTAAACACATTACTATTAGCAGAAGATTTATAATAAGAATAACTTACTTTACCATCATTTTCATCATAAAATATATTTGCTAATGCTTGATTAATCCATCCTTGAGTTTTTATTGGAATTTTAATCTCATACAATTTCATCATATGAAGAATCAAACTGGTATCATTGGATTCATATCTTGATTTGTAAACAGTAATTTCTTTGTTATTAACTTTCTGATTATTTAAGATTGCCTGTTCTGCTTGAGATACTAAATCTTCGACAATTTTGTTTTTAGAATCTGTGTAATCCTTATCCTCCTGTTCTTGTTTTATTTTCTTTTCTTGATCTTCTTTTGCTTTCCTGTCATACCATTCTTGGCGATAAGCAATTAATCCTTGCACTTCTTGTTCAGTGGCTCCAGATAGTTCAACGAGTTTAATATCAGCAACATTGACAAATTGATTATTGGTTTTGCGGTTATAAATGTTTTCTAGTGCCATTTCTAATGTATAATTTGTAGCATTGTTCAGATAATATTTAATATCTTCATGAGAAGCATCACCTGTAATTGATCTGATATAAACATAAATGATACCAAGATCAATGTAAACTCCTGCATCTTGCTTAGTAGTTTTCTCGATGTAAAGGTTTTTATAAGTGTCATCATTGATTAATTCAGCAATGCAAATTAATTCTTTGTTTCTGACAACTGCTTTATTATCTTTGATGTAAAGACATTTCTTAAGGTTTTGTTTGGATAGTTCTTTTGCTTCATGTTCTAATTTTAGATTATTGATATATTCACTGTAAGCAATAGATTCACTTGTTTTTGTCATATCTAATTTAATCGGCAATACTACACCAACAAGTTCATTGTCGCTGTTATAGACTGACAAAGGATTCCATTTCTTATCACTTTTCATAATAAATAATTTGCATTTTAATGATTTAAGAAAATTCAAATAACCTTCCTTGATTCCTACTTCTCCCATAATAACGATATTATGATCATGTCCTATATGGATTCTTTCTGGCTTAAATTCCATGTCGATATCAATCTTTGATTGACTGGAAACTATTTGGGAAAATTGATTGTTATAGTTTATATCTGCTTCAGGAAAACTATTGACAAATTCTAATTGGTTACTTTTAAGTTCAGTCTTTTTAATAAGGAAATGAGTGTTACTAGCGTATTCGCTATTATGTATTGCTTTGTTGCTATATGATATGTCATTTGTGAAAAATTCTTTAAAATTAATTTTTTTCATTTTTTCCACTCCTTAATTTTATTTTAAGATTAAGGGAGTTTATTAGACTCCCTTATATTTAGTTTTGTTTACTCTTCAAATTCACCTTCAGCATCTTCTAAGGCATTGACTAAGCCATCGAAATCCTCGTTAGGCCCAAGCATATCAGAAAGAGAATAAACAACTTCTAAAGGGACTGCGTAATCATCAGACATGCATTGAAGATAGTGTTTACGGCTTTCATAACCATTTGCTTGATATGGATTTTCATTCATATGTAACAACTCCTTTTGTTTGATTGATATGATTATATCATAGTGCTGTATGTAATACAATATAAAAATAAATATTCTCCTTAATAATATCCATTTATTTAATGGATTTAGTGAGGAGAATATTTTATAAATACTGATTTTAATGGTATCAATTCAAATAATTTTCCATATCAACATGTTGATATCCCAATTCTTCCCAATGATTTAATGATTGATTATATGCAATTCCTCTAGTTGAACTTATACGCCAACAACCATCCCATCCATCAGTTTCTGCAAAATTTTTTGCCATATTTGAAAGAGTATTTAAGGGAATCGCATATTCATATTCCATATCAGTTAATACGTTTATAAGTTTCTTGGTTTCATTTTCCGTTTTACAATGTACTACAAATTCAATATCATTATTTGCCTCAATAACTTCTTTAATTGTTTTTAACATTTAATTTTCTTCCTTTCTAATTTAGAATTGATATAATAAATGAGTGATTTTAAGGTGGTCTATTATGACCATTTATTTTTTAGTTTTTGCATGGCAATTTCAACTTTTCTTGCCTTATCTTTACCAAAGAAAATAAAGTAATCTTGGTCAATATCCCACCAAAAATTATTCTTGTCTTTATTACC
>Ga0209518_1001889_pt1 | contig 20956 bp, 29 predicted proteins | sample RifGroB1_FD_183993 | JGI IMG/M metagenome (GOLD analysis project Ga0209518, IMG submission 183993) | Groundwater microbial communities from Rifle, Colorado, USA - Groundwater B1 (SPAdes) (version 2) | ecosystem: Environmental > Aquatic > Deep subsurface > Groundwater | place: Rifle, Colorado...
CGACGACGCCACTACCACTTTTTTGATGGGCAATTTCTTCTCCACAATCAGCTCAAATAAATTCGCTGTTCCCACTGCATTTGTCTCAAAAAATCTGCTGAAATTTGGAACCAGGTCTTGATATGCTGCCAGGTGGATCACAAAACTTACCCCCCCCAAAGCTTTCATCCAATCATTTTTACTTGCGACGTCGCCCTTAATTTTTGTAATTCGCCTGTCTAAATATTTTGGCCACCGCCCCGATCCATCATGCACGGGTTCACTCAAATTATCTAGAATCGCCACCCGATAGCCTTTTTCCAAAAGCACGTCACACGTATGCGACCCGATAAACCCCGCCCCTCCTGTTACCAAAACTCGGCTTTTCATTAACGGATATTAAAAATAACTTTACTCCCATCTCTAGCTAATCCCACCGGCATCTCCCTGCCTGCCGGCAGGCAGGCCGTAACTGCTTTTCTCACCGCTTCCCTTTTTCCCGTTGGCACAAACAGCGTCAGGAATCCTCCTCCCCCAGCCCCGGAAATCTTGCCCCCGATTGCCCCTGCTCTTTTAGCCGCATTGTACATCCGCTCAATTTCCGGGTCGCTAATCCGGCTGGCCAATTGCCGCTTCAATTTCCATCCTTCATCCATCAGTTTCCCCAAAGAGTAAATCTTGCCCGCCACCAATAGCTCCTTGGCCTCTCGGGCTTGTTTGGCCATTTTCATCAGCACTACATTTTTTGCTTTAATATTTTCTTTCTGTTCCTGCAAAATACTCCCCGCTGCCCGTGTCCGGCCGGTATAAAACACCATTAAACAGCTTTTCAGATCATCTAAGATTTCCTCCGACAGTTGCAAATCTTCCGCCACGATTTTCCCAGACTTTTTAAACTCCAAAAATCTTACTCCTCCGAAAGCCGCGATATACTGGTCCTGCACCCCAATGGGCTTCCCCAACTTCTCTATCTCTATCTCACAACTCTCTCTCGCCAATTTCTGGGCATCCACCGCCCGCCCGGTGTATTGATATAAAGCATTCAGAGTTCCCACTGTCACCGTACTGGACGACCCTAATCCGGATCCCGAGGACGGTACGTCAGATTGAAACGAAATTTCAATTCCGTCTTTAACTCCTACTTTTCTCATGGCCTCCCGCACCAGTTCGTGCTTTAACTCTCCTACTCTGTCTACTATTTCTTTAATCGAATAATTTACATAAATTTGCTTATCAAATCTTTCCTTGACGATTACATACACGTACTTATCAATCGCTGTTGTCACCACACACCCTCCATATTTCTTATAAAAATCCGGAAAATCCGTCCCCCCTCCCAAAAAACTAATCCGTAGCGGTGTCCTGGTAATAATCATCGGTCACTATTATAGCTCTTCCACTATTCAATGCGATTGGCTCAAAGCAATTGCCACCAACCCCTTTACTTTTCGCACACTGGCGTCTCCATCCCCATCCACTCCATCACCCACCACCCTCTGTGCTCGTTGTAGCAGTTGCAACACCTCAGCTTCATCTCCTCCCAGAAGAACGGCCGGAGTCCCCGCATTGGCCACGTCTCCGATTTTTTCTCCAATTACATTCATCGCCAGTCCCAAAGCAGCCGCCACTACACCACTAGGTGTACTTCCTTCCCCTCTCAGCGATCCGTTTCCCCTCTCTACTCCTGCGTACACAACATCACGTACAAGATCCCAGTTCATCACCCTCCTTCACCAGAACTCTGCCCTTTCTCTACCTAACTCCCTCACTATTTCAGCTATACTAGGATCCTCCTCTGCCATCTGCCTTAACTCCACTCCAGCGTAAGCTAACGACTCCCGCACTCTCGCCCCACTCACTCCAGACAATCTCGCCGCCTCTGTTGAATCATACCCCATCGCAGAAATAATAAAATCCATTTTTCTCGCTTGCGGTAGCCTTTCGGCCAATCTCGTCATCAACCATTCTACGGCCACTTTTCCCTCTGCCACCTCAGCCGTCGGATTAAACATTTTTTCCCTCCCCAAAAAATCCGCAGCTTAAACACCTATTCACCAAAAAGGTTCTCCCGTCCTCAAGTTTTACCGGTGACAAATAGTACGGACTAATTTGTTGCCCACATTTTAAACAAGGCGTGGGTTGTTTAATCCTTTCGCCATCATTTATTGATATTTGTAAATAAGGCATTTTTTCAAGAAATTTTTTCAAATAACTTTTCGAATTCGGTCAGATCTGTCAGCTCCAGATATACGCTGGCAAATCTCATCCAGGCCACTTTGTCGATATTTTTCAGCCTCTTCAAAACTATCCGACCGATGGTTTTCGAAGGAATTTCAGACACTTCTTTGCGCCTGACCTCCCTTTCCACTTCATCGGCCAATTGATTAATCAGGTCAATCGACACTGGTCTTTTGTCAAAGGATTTGATCGTCCCCCGGACAATCTTTTCCCTGTCAAATGGTTGGCGGCTGCCATCCCGTTTGATCACAAAAATTGTCGGTCCCTCAATTCTTTCGAATGTCGTGAAGCGCTTTTGACACTTCTCACACTCGCGCCGCCTTCTTAAGCTTTGTCCGTCTTCTGCTACTCTTGATTCCAACACGGATGTCTCCGAGTTAGCGCAAAATGGACATCGCATATTTAGTGGCGACCTCTAGACTAAGACACTAGATCTAGTGCGTCAACTATCAACTTCTACATCAGAGGGGATCATTTGAACGTCAAAGTCTCGTTTATCTTCAAGGCTGGGTTGAATTCAGGTTTGCTTTCCAAAATCTCCTTGTGTTTGGCTATCGCTTTCTCCAAAGTCATCTCTATGCTCTTCACATCCCGCCCCAGCTTAGATAACTTTCTTACTCGAATCACGGCTCTTTCTAGATACTTCTCGGCCTTTGTTGCTGTAGAAACGGCCAAATCCATCTTTCCTCCTTCAGCCAATGCCAGTGCGGCCCCTACCCTCTTGTCTGCGTACAACAGCTCCTTTTCAGCTCTCCTCACCTCATCAAAAATCAGCAACAGCATCACCCGGTCTCTCATCGCCTTCAACTTATATAGTGGGCTATCGGGCAGCACCCCCGGATATGGCAAGTAATACTCCACTTTCACCGTCACCGGCTCCACGGCTCTTGCAGAATATACCGACACAAACAAAACCACTAATCCAAACAGCATCGCCACCGAACAGCCAATCAGGGCGTTTCGCAAATTACCCCAGGCCGACTCGATAAAAGAGCCCTTATCGGACAAGTTTTGTCCACTGGCTTTCATACCCGTACCCTCCAGTATATCTCGCCCTGTCAAGTATTTCAACCAACCCTATCGCACTGTATCAGGGACTTTTCCATCACATCCGCAATTTCCCCGATTAATTCTTTCGCTTGTTCCAAAGAAATAAACTCGTGGTGGTCGGGGAAGAAGTGAAAAGTCCGGTTTCTGGCCTTCTTCCACACCTCCCACATCTCCATGGCCGTTTCCTCCCCCTTACACGCTAGCGTTAACCTGTCATACACCCAATCCCACTGATACCTTTTAGGTAAATTAGGATTCAGAGCTTTCCCCACTCTAAACCGGTCTCCACCATATTGTTTTTTATTAATCAGTCCCAAGTCATAAAACAACTTCTTCAAAAATCCTTCGTACGCCTTCGCCATCGGAAACACCACAAAGCTATAATCATGCAACCCCTCCTGTAACTTTTCCTCCCTCTCCAACAAAATAAAGCTTTCTCCCGCCAGATCCCGCATGGGATCGGTCAAATATTTCCACCAATTTGCATTTTCAAAATCCATCAAGCCAATCTTACCGCTTTCGGATAAAACTCGTCAAAGGAGAAAAATGTTCCACCTCTTAGGTGGAACATAGGTGGAACACACCAACCACCCAAACAACTCCGTTGGTACCAGAGGCTGCCACCATCATGGTCACCCACTCGCCCTTTATCCGGCCCTCCTGCAACATAAACCTCATCCGCCATCCATACCCCCATTAAACTCTCCCTCTCTCTAAAAATCAAGGGGGCTAATCCCGCCAGGGCATGAGCGTCAAAAAAGTGCACAGCAAGCACGTTGGTTAGTCACGGCTCCAATCCCGATGGCTATCGGGGTGCATTGGGATTCCTTGCTGTGCATTTTTAGCTCATCTGGCGGGCGTGCTTTTCGGTTCACTTTTAGCACGAGCAAAAGTGAACAAAACTATACAAAACTTATCCCCACAGATGAAATAGGCCCCCGACGGACAGAAGTATTCCCAATCCCAGCCAGCCTAGGACGAAGATCACTACTGCATTTAATATCCAATCCAGCATTTTTTCCTCCTTGGGATCTAATTCTCCTCCTATCAGATCGTCCTTTTTCTTCACTGCCATACGGATAATATAATCCCCCCTACGTTATAATTCAAGAGTGAAAGAAAAAATCAAAAAAAACTGGAAATTATTACTCCTGCTCTCTAGCTCTTCTACTCTCCTGCTCTATTTTTTATGGGACTTACCTAACCCCCTCCGACTTACCACCCACCCCGCTCCTGCTTCCACTAAGCTCTTGGACCGCAACGGCAAACTGCTATACGAAGTTTTTGTCGGAGAGCGGCGCACTCCGATTGAACTTAAGTCCCTGCCCAAGTATGTCTGGCAAGCGACGTTGGCCGCCGAAGACCGGGATTTTTACTCTCACTCCGGCTTCTCTATACGAGGCATCGCCCGGGCCTTTATTAGTACTTTCTTCAAGCAAAAACTCCAGGGCGGCTCGACCATTACCCAGCAACTGGTCAAAAACGCCCTTCTAGAACCCGACCGCACTGTCAGACGCAAAATTCGTGAGTTCATTCTCTCCGCCGCCGTCGAAACGTTCTACAAAAAAGATCAAATCCTGGAGTTTTACTTAAACCAAGTCCCGTATGGTGGCACGGCTTACGGCATCGAGTCCGCTTCCCGCACCTACTTTGGCAAGCCCGCTGCCGACCTATCCCTGGCAGAATCCGCCCTCCTGGCCGGTCTGCCCCAAGCCCCCAGTTTCTATTCTCCCCTCTCCCGCCCGGAATTAGCCAAATCCCGCCAGGAATACGTTTTAAAGCAAATGCTCGATGCCAAATTCATCAATCAAGACCAGTGGCTAAAAGCTAAAGACCAACAGCTGAACTACGCTCCTCCGCCTAGTATCCAGGCTCCCCATTTTTCCCTGTGGGTCAAAGACCTGCTCATCCAAAAATACGGCCTTGAAAAAGTGGAGCAAAACGGCCTGATTGTCACTACCACTCTGGATCTAGATCTGCAAAATTTTACCCAGGCAGCCGTAGCTACCGAAGTTGGCCGCTTAAAGTCCGCTCGCGTGGGCAACGGGGCAGTCTTAGTCACTCAGCCCAAAACCGGCCAGATTTTAGCCATGGTCGGCTCCAAAGACTATTTCGATTCTAATTCAGACGGCAACGTCAACGTTACCCAAAGCTTGCGCCAGCCGGGATCGGCCATCAAGCCCATCAATTATGCTCTGGCCCTAGAGCACCGCTTAATTACCGCCAGTTCGGTTCTAGCCGACAAACCTACGTGCTTTTTAATCCCCGATCAGCCGCCTTACTGTCCCAACAACTACGACAATCAGTGGCACGGCCCCACTCAAGTCCGTTTTGCCCTAGCCAATTCTTTCAACATCCCCGCCGTCAAAGTTCTCACTCTCAATGGACTGGAAAATTTCGTGGCCTCGGCCTCCGCTTTTGGCATCACTACCTTTAAAGATGCCAAAAATTACGGCCCATCCTTAACTTTGGGCGGCGGCGAGGTCACCATGCAAGACCTGGCTACTGCCTTCGGCGTCCTGGCCAACGCCGGCCAGCGCGTTAATCTCAACCCTATTCTCAAAGTCACCGACCGCACGGGCCAGGTTTTAGAAGAAACTCCCAAACTGCCCTCCAACACCCGGGTCATTTCCACCGGCACCGCATATATTATTTCCCATCTCCTACTGGATAACGGCGCCCGCTCTGCCATGTTTGGCTCCAGTTCATATTTAGTCGTCAGAAATCACCCCGAAGTCTCGGTCAAGACCGGTACCACCAACGACCGCCGCGACAACTGGACTATTGGCTACAACCCCGATGTGCTCGTCGCCGTATGGGTAGGCAACAACGACAACTCCCCCATGTCTGCCGTCGCTTCGGGTGTCACCGGCGCCTCCCCCATCTGGAACAAAGTTATTTCATATGCGCTTAAGGATTCTTCCCAGCATTGGCCCGTCCAACCTCCAGACGTAATTGGCGCTCTAGTTTGCTCACTATCAGGCCTCAAGGCTCCGGATTCACCCCCAGCGGACTGCGGCCCCCGTTACGAATATTTCTTACGGGGTACTGTCCCCGCGGTTCAGACCGACTCTCTCCGCCGGGACATTCCCATTTTCCGCCCCACCGGAAGCCCCGCCAGTCCCAAACAAATTGTAGAAAACCCCGGAGACATCGAATACCAAAATCACGCCGTAATCTTTGATACCCTGGGGGGCCAGCTCTGCCTGGACTGCTCCGGAGGTTATGGAGAAGCCGACCTTGTCCACCTCGACCGCCACGGTCAAGCTATCAAAAACTAAATGCTATCTTGACATTCATTTAGATTTCTGATAAAAGTAAATGTACCATGACATATTCTTTACCTATCTCTTCTCAAAATCAGGTCACTCTTAATCGGGCTATTAGAAAGCATCTTGGCATTTCATCCCAATCCACAGTCACTGCTATCCCTACGAATCTTGGCTCCCGAAAAGTGGTCATTCTCGAACCCCCCACCCAAAGTTGGGTAGACCGAGTCGCTGGTATTGGAAAAGGCATGTATGGCAATGTCGATGAATACATCAAAAACGAACGGAAATCTTGGGATAGATAAATCGATCTTAAACAAAACTGTCGCTTTAGACTCGATGGTTTTCATCTACCTCATAGAAAAAACCGAACCGTACTTCACCACCTGTAGACACCTTCTTTCTCTGGCTGAATCTGGTCAAATAATAGCTCTCTCTTCCATTATTTCCGTACTTGAAACTCTCTCTCCTTCAAAATACATCCCTGCAGAGTACACTCAAACAGAGATTGTCAATTTCTTCAAAAGCACCCCCGGCGTCTCAATTTGCCCAGTCGACTGGCCAATCTGCCTCGAGGCTGCCCGCCTCCGCCGAGAAAACAAGTTTCTCAAAACCCCAGACTCTATTCAGTTAGCCACCGCCATCGCCAATCACGCAGACTTTTTCATCACCCACGATACTAGACTCCAAAAACTTCGCCTCCCCAACTTGAAAATCATCAGCCTCGACCGCCACGGCCGAGCCGTAAAGTAGTATAATTCGCCCACTCCTGCTCCTCGACTATGCGCAAATTTCTCATTTCTCTCGGCCATCCCCTATATATTCTCCTTCGGTTCTTATTTTCTCTCTCTCCTAAGAGACCCCGTCGAAAAGAAGTTGTCATTTACAAAGCTCCTACCCCCTATCTCAAAAACTTTCTCAAGTTTATATATCCCCTCACCCAACTTCGTTTTCCCAAATTCAAATTTCAAATTTCAAATTTCAAATTGGTGGCGCTGGTATTATTGGTATTTATTGGTATTTATTGGTATGTATTCCGTGGTCTTCCCGCTCCCTCCGCTCTCACCACCCAGCCTGTTCCCCTAACCACTCACATCCGCGACCGCCACGGCGTAGAACTGTACAAAATCTACGCTTCCCAAAACCGCACCCTGGTCAAACTGCCGGATATCCCGCTGCAGCTGCGTCAAGCCACCATTGCCATCGAGGACGCCGAGTTTTATCGCCACTCCGGATTTTCCTTGCGTGGCATTTTTCGCGCTCTCATCAGCAACTCCTCACTACTCACCACCCACAACACATCCACGATACAAGGCGGTTCCACCATTACCCAGCAACTGGTCAAAACGGCCCTTCTTTCCCCCGAACGCACCCTTCGCCGGAAAATCCGCGAGCTGGTTTTAGCCATTTTAGTCGAACTCAAATACCCCAAAGATCAAATTTTGGAAATGTACTTAAATCGGGTCAGTTTCGGCGGCGCCGCTTACGGAGTAGAAGAAGCCGCCCAAACCTACTTTGGCAAGCCCGTATCCCAGCTTACTCTGGCCGAATCTACACTTCTGGCTGGTCTGCCTGCCTCTCCCACCACCTACTCTCCCTATGGCGCCCATCCCGAACTGGCCAAATCCCGCCAAAAAGAAGTTCTCCGCCGTATGGTCTCCGAAGGTTTCATTACCTTCAACCAGGCCAATGCCGCCTCCGCGGAAGAGTTGAAATTTTCGCCCCAAACCATCGATATCAAGGCCCCGCATTTTGTCATGTACGTCCGCGAATATTTAGCCCAAAAATACGGCGCTTCCATCGTCGAGCAGGGAGGCCTGGAAGTCATCACTTCTTTAGACCTATCCGTCCAGCAATCAGCTCAAACCGCCGTCACCCAAGAAGTAACCAAGGTGGCCTACCTGCGCATTGGCAATGGCGCCGCCGTAGTTACTAACCCCCAAACTGGAGAAATCTTAGCCATGGTCGGCTCCAAAGATTATTTCGACATGACTCACGACGGCAATTTCAATGTGACCACCGCCCTGCGCCAGCCCGGCTCGTCCATCAAGCCCCTAAATTACGCCCTCGCCCTCACCCGCGGCTTCACCCCCGCCTCCGTTATCGACGATTCGCCCATTACTTACAAGACCCCGGGTCAGCCCAATTACTCCCCGGTTAATTACGACGGCAAATTTCATGGAAAAGTCACTTTACGAACAGCTCTCGGCTCCTCGTACAACATCCCGGCAGTCAAAGTCCTGGCTGCCAATGGTGTATCCAATTTCATAGATTTTGCCCATCGTTTAGGTATTTCTTCCTGGACCGATCCTTCCCGCTACGGCCTGTCTTTAACCCTGGGTGGCGGAGAAGTAACCATGCTGGATATGGCCACCGCCTACGGAGTTTTTGCCAATTCCGGCTCCAAAGTGGAACTCCATCCCGTCCTCTCCGTCCATGACGCTACCGGCAAAGTCTTAGAAGAGTTTAGGTGCAACCGCCAGTCAGGTGTCAAAGCCGCCCAGGCCGTAGAAATTACCGCCTGCGCCGCCGAACCCGTTCTCGATCCCCGGGTGGCCTACCTTATATTCAATATTCTTTCCGACAATTCAGCCCGCACCCCGGCTTTCGGCCCCAATTCGGATCTCAACGTCCCCAACGTTGCCGTCAAGACCGGCACCACCAACAATCTCCGGGACAACTGGACCATCGGTTACACCCCTTCCCGCCTAGTAGTGGTGTGGGTGGGCAACAACGACAACTCCCCCATGAGCTATGTGGCCTCCGGCGTCACGGGCGCCTCCCCTATTTGGCGCCGCATTATGACCGAACTTCTCAAAACCACTCCCGCTACCGGGTTCACCTCACCCGCCAATCTCCTCAAAGTCAACATTTGTACCCTCACCGGCCAGCTCGCTTGTGAAGGTTGTCCCGTCCGTTCTGAATATTTCATCCCCGGCACCGAGCCTCGGCTCGCTTGCTCCAAAGAGGCTATTCAAAAACTTCTCGAGGACAAGGCCAAGAAAGAACAAGAGGAAAGAGATAAAATACTCCAAGGGGTACATGAACCGTAACTATCGCAACACGCTTATTCTAATAGCTTTTCTTTCCGCAACAGTGGCCGTTATTGTAATTTTGCGCTTCTTCCTACTTCAAAATCCCAGATGAGTTTAGTCAGCTCCGGCACCAATTTTTTCGCTTCATCTATCTCCACTCCCTCATTCATAATCACCAGCACAAATGGTTTTTCGGCCATCACAACTCCCGCGTCGGACCACACCCCATCCCCAGATCCGACTTTGTGAACAAGTTTTATTCCGTCAGGTAAACCCAAGGGAATCCGGTCTTCATAAATACTATCCTGCAAAACATCCAGCACTAGCTCATTCTTCTCTTCGTATATTTTCTTCCACATGGCCACTACATCCCTGGCCGTCGTCGTATTCTCCTCAAAGTCGGTGTCTTTCATACTTAATCTCTTAATCTCTTCTATCACCTCATTTTTCCCCACCATCCGCGTCAGCACTACCGGAGCCGTATTATCGGAGTTTTTGGCCATATAAGTTATTAGGTCTTTTACTGAAAGCTTAGTCCCGGAATCCATAAACTCGATCGGCCCGGACCCGCTCTGTTTATCCGCGTCCCGCAGCATATATATGTCATCCACATTCAGGTTTTTTACCGCCGCCAGCATTATGGGCACTTTCATAATCGATGCCGCCGGCAGCACCCTTTCCTCCCCCACCCCATACCCTTTCCTCTCATCCAATCTGTACACCGCCACCGCCCACGTCCCCTGGACCGAATTTAATTTGCCCCGGATTTGCGTCACCAGCCTGCTGGTTTCCCGCGACACATCCCTGTCTCCCGCCACTTCTTTTCTCTCGATTTGGTAGCTGATCTTCAACGGTTCCAGTTCCAATTTAGGTTTTTGCTCTCGCCACCACAACCACCCGCTGATTATTCCTGTCACCACAAACACCCACGCAATCAGTTTTCTGTTCACCGGCATGCGTTTCAAATTCACCTGTCTTACTAAATCCGTCATAGCCGAGCGCAATCACTCATTTTACTAAGTTGGGGGGCGTCCTTCCAGCCAAACCTTCCACCAAGTTTGTTACCGCCGCCTTTCCCATCGCCATCCTCGCCTCCATGGTAGCCGAAGCAATATGTGGGGTCAGAATCACATTTTCCATTTCTAGTAGTTCTGGCCGAGGGTCAGGTTCGTTTTCCCATACATCCAACGCCGCTCCCCCGATTTTTCCGGTTTTCAACGCGTACACCAGTGCCACTTCATCAACCACCGGACCTCGTGCAGTGTTAACCAGATATGATCCTTGTTTCATTTGGGCAAAAGTAGTTTCGTTCATCAGATGTGTAGTTTCTGGAGTCAGTGGCACATGCAGGCTTACGTAATCAGATTGACCCAGCACGTCTTCCAGTTTCAACCCGCTGCTTCGGCTATACCCCAGCACTTTCATCCTAAAGGCCTCTGCTCTGGTCTGCACCAACCCCCCGATTCTTCCCGTTCCGATAACCCCCAAAGTTTTCCCTTTAAGAAGCTGCCCCAGGAATATGTCCGGTTCCCAGCCTTTATACGCCGCATTTTTCGCAAAAGCCGCCGCCGGCAGCAGTTGATTAGACAAAGCTAGCATTAATGTCCACGTAAATTCTGCCACGCTCTCATTTACCTCGTCGCAGGGCGTATTGGTCACCATAATATTCCTGGCTTTACATTCTTCAACTGCAACATTGTCAAAACCCACCGCGTAATTGGCAATTATTTTTAATCTTTTATTCTTATCCGCCGCCAGCACTTCTCCATCGATTTTGTCAGTCAGTAAACACAACAATCCGTCATACCCCTTTTCCAACTCTTGCTTTATATCTCCCCCCACCATCAGCTCATACCCGGCATCAACCAGTGGTTTCTTAATCTCCTCCCAAAACGGAATTTTTTTGGTTACAAATATCTTTGCCATTAACTTAAATCTACCACAATTGACAAAAAAGGACACAACTCTGATATGTGATTTATTTCGCCAACTCTACGATCGTAGTTTTGGCGAAATTTATGGGCTTTGTCGCAAACGTCCCGTCAGGTTAAACGCCCCATGACTTACCCGATCAAAAGAGTACAATCCACCACAGTATGGCAGATGTAGAAATTTTCGACAAAGCAGGCAAACGGTGTGTAACGGTAGAACCATACACTGAGGTAGTGTACGAAACGGGTTGGGAAGAAGCTCTAATGACAGGCGATTGGAGTAAGCATAAAAGGGAAGTCATTCCCATCGCTCCCACTCTGTCTAAGAATCAGGCGATCCTTGAGGCTCATAGAATTAGAACAGAACGATTACAACCTAAGACTCCCTTGGCACCATAGAAGCAAACTTAGCCAAAGACCGTTCCACCTAAGAGGTGGAACAGCCCAGACACTTCTTAATCTCTTCCCAAAATGGAATTTTCTTGGTCACTAAAATCTTCATTGTTCGGAAAAATCAACTAGGCTCGTCGCTAACTTACATTTCTCTACAAACTTTCTGTCAGCCGTCACCAATTGGCAATCGCAGTTATTCGCCACCACTAAAAACTGAGCATCGTACGGAGAAATATTGTATTTTTTCACCAATCTGCACAACTGATCTATCCCCGCCACTTTTAATTCCACAAAATCAATCCCGCTTTTTCTAAACCTATCTACCGTCTCTATAGCTTCACCTAGCTGCAACTTTTTCTTAAAAACCAATATATTCAAACACTCCACCAACAAATACACCGGAGCCAGAAGCTCCAGTTGTCCCAGCTTCATCTTCCGATAAATCTCCCTAGCTTCGTCCACCCCATTCTCTCCCGACGAAGGAACCCATTTCAAAACCACGCTAGTATCAATTACAATTCTTTTAGGCATTGTCTCTGTTTCTATCTTCCCTCACCGCAGCTACCGCGTCAATCGCCAAGCCAGACCGGCCCACTTTGTCAAAGAATGCAAAATCCTTCCTTATTTGTCCATCAACGTCCATCTTTGAACTCCTTTTCTTTTTCGTCCCAGTTTTCTCCAAGATTAATTCTCCCAATGTCATCTTTTTCAACAACGCCTCCATCCTCCATTCCTGGTGTATATCCACGGGTAAAGGTATAGTCGTTCTAATCATTTGCATATCCTCGCATCATATCATCATGATGTAGTTATGTCAATAGGCTCGCCTTAACAAATGCCTTCAAAACCCAACAATCCAAACCTTCCTAAATCTCCACAGGCACCACTGTTGAAACCTTTACCAACCACTCCTGCATTTTGTCCGAAGTCAAAAGTCCGGCTTGAGAGCCGACGTAACCCAAGACTGAAGCGGAATTAACCGTCCCCCACTTCAGGCATTCGTCCAGGGCTTTACCCTGCATATACGCCCCCAAAAATCCCGACCCGAAAGCATCCCCCGCTCCCGTTCTTTCCACTACTGGCGCCTCCACAATCGGCATGTGCCAAAACTTCTGCCCATCATAGGCATATGTCCCCGCCGGCCCATCCGTGATCACCGCAATCTTCGGTCCCAGTTTCTGCAAACCCACCAGCAGGGCTTTAACGTCTGTCACCTCCAACCCCAAAAGTTTCGCCGCTTCTTCCCGGTTTACAAACAACACCCAGGCGTTTTTGTAAGCCGGCAGCAGTTTCTCCACCCCCAGTTTGATTTGCCGCGACCCGGGATTAAAAGCGATTTTTGCGTTGTTTCTCACCGCCCACTCCACCGCCTCCCGGTAAAACTGTTCAAAATCTTCTCCGGCAGTTGTCAGATACATCCACTCGCTTTTCACCTCATCACCCACCTTAAACCCGTCAGCCGCCACAGGATAGTACGACAGGATAGTTCTTTCTTCCTGATAATTAATAATCACCCCAAACCCGCTTTTCCCGGGGACAATATTAATGTACTGGGTGTCCACCCCCTCATTTTTTAATATTTCCAGAGCTTGCCTATCTGTCCAGCTGTCCCCCATATTTCCGCTCATGGCCACATTGTAGCCCAGTCTCGTCAGCCCCACGGCATTGTTCCCCGTATTTCCCCCTATACCGAAATCAATTCCTCTCACTCCGATTTTTTCCCCGAATCCCAGCTCAATCACGCACCTTTTCCGGTCAATGCTGCACACCTCCTCCACATCCACATCCGGCAGTTTTACAAACACATCCATCCTGGCCGGCCCAAGTGACAGCATGTCGTACTTCATAACTCTAGTTTACTCATTTCCTAGTAGGAAATACAGAGCAGTCACTACTGACACTACTCCAACTGCCATCTGTACCGATACTCCATATAGGGACCAGGACAAAACTGGCGCCATTTGTGTAGGCAACATGTGAGATAGCCCCCCCACTAACAGTAAAGCCCATCCCGCAGTCGCCCATTTGCCATTGCAAGTACACCCACAAGCTTCACATTGCTTTATTAGCTTTGTTGTTTTCTTAACCGCCATCTAAATCACCGCCTTTTTCACCCGCCTAAAACCGCTCCCCAAGTCGTGCACGAACAGTGCTGAAAAGACTTGGGGTAAGGTTAGGAGGGCCGCTTCCTTAATATAACATTTCTAACCGCTTCTTTTATTTCCCTCACACTCATCCCATATTTTTCCAGTAGCTCTTCGGGCTGGCCGGATTCGCCGAAGGCGTCCGGCATGCCGATGAATTCCATTGGCACCGGGTAATTCTTAACTAAAATCTCTGCCACCGCCGATCCCATGCCCCCCATTACCTGATGCTCTTCCACCGTCACAATCGCTCCGCAATCCCTAGCCGCTTTCATCACCGTAGTTACATCCATGGGTTTTATAGTGTGGTTATTTATCACCCTCACCTTAATCCCCTCTTTTTCTAGCTCTTTTGCAGCCACTAGCGATTGATACACCAGCGGCCCGCAAGCAAGAATCGCTGCATCGTCACCATAGTCTGCAAAAACTGCCGCTTTTCCAATTTCAAACGGAGTCTCCTCTGTTGTCATCACCGGCGTTTTCTCCCGGGTAAACCGGCTGTAATACGGCCCCAGTCTGCTAGCCGCCGCCAATGTGGCCTTTTTCGTTTCCCAGTAATCACATGGCACCACCACCGTCATATTTGGCAACACTCTAGTTATGGCTATGTCTTCCAGCGCTTGGTGCGTTGCCCCGTCGGGACCTACTGATACTCCAGTGTGTGCTCCCACAATATTCACATTTAGATTCGAATAGCACACCGAAACACGCAATTGGTCCCAGCTTCTACCTGGAGAAAATACCGCATATGAAGATACGAAGGGAATCTTGCCGGCCGAAGCCAGTCCCGCCGCAATCCCCATCATGTTTTGTTCCGCCACCCCGCACTCAATAAATCTCTCGGGGAATCTCTTAGCAAACTCTTCTACTCTAGTGCTCTCCTTCAAGTCTCCGGTCAAAACTACTATCTCCCCAACTCTAGCTCCTAACTCCAAAAGCCCATCCCCATACCCGTTTCTGGTGGGGACTTGCTCCACATCTTTATCAAAAATTTTAGGATTTAAAAATTTAGTCATTTGAATTTGTTTAGAAATTAGAAATTAGTAATTAGAAATTTATTCATGCTCCGCACGAATTCTGCCGCCTAGCGTGCGCAACTGATGTAACGCGTTTTTGGCTTCATCCGCCTTGGGCGGCTTGCCATGCCACTCCGATTTCCATTGCATAAAATCCACTCCCTTGCCGGGAATGGTGTGGGCAATAATTACTGTGGGGTTTTCAAAGATCGTTTTGGCTTTCTCGATAGCTGCAATTATTTCGGGAATATTGTGGCCGTTTATTTCAATCACCGACCAGTTAAACGCCGTCCATTTATCAACCAGGTTTTCCAGAGGCATGATGTCTTCCGTAAACCCATCTATCTGAATATTGTTCCGGTCCACGATGGCCGTCAGATTATGCAAGTTGTTTTTTCCGGCCAGCATGATCGCCTCCCACGTTTGTCCCTCATCCAATTCTCCATCACTCATCAGGCAATATGTGTGCCAACTGGCTCCGTCTATGCGGGCCGCCAGAGCGTGTCCTATCGCTTGGGACGATCCTTGGCCTAACGGTCCGCCGGTGTTTTCCACTCCCGGCAGTTCCCGGTAGTGCGGGTGCCCCTGAAGTCCTGACCCCAATTTTCTCAAAGTTACAAGTTGCTCATGAGGGAAAAATCCCGCGTGTGCTAGTGTTGCATACCACACCGGACAAATATGTCCGTTAGAGAGAATTACTCTGTCTCTGTCTTTTTTCCAAGGATCTTTTGGATCGTAATTTAATACTCCTCCGAAATACAAAGCCGTAAACACATCCGCCATCCCCAACGGCCCCGCGCTGTGTCCACTTCCTGCCTCCAGCAGCATTTTGACAATATCCTGCCGGATCTCGTTCGCCTTCAGCTCTAAATTTTTTATTTGATCATCAGAAATCATACTTGGAATGGTTTTTCGGCTGGGTTAAAAACGTGCGGCTCGTGTTCCAGCATATATTCAAAAATCTCCAGGTTTTTTACCACCTCTTCCGGCGTTTCCACCACCCGGTATACCTGGAATTCTTCCGGCCGCATGCGCATGTTGGACAAAAATGTGGCCATGATATTCTCCCAGAACTTGCCATACAAAATTAATGGTTTGTGGTGCCCGAAATACAGTCGGGCCAATCCCCACGCCATCCCAAATTCCGAGATCGTCCCCGTCCCTCCTTTAAAAATCACATACGCCTGGCTCACGTCCAGAAGTTTCAATGTTCTTTCCAAATAATTATTAGCCTTTATTTCCTCGTCAATAGGATTGTTTTTATCCTTGCCTTCAAAATTAGCCACATCTTTTGGATAAAAAGTCACTCCCACCACATGCCCTCCGCCAGCCTTGGCCCCCTCGCTGGTAGCCCGCATCACCCCCGGTCCTCCCCCGTTGGCTACCACATACCCGGCTTTGGCCAGCGCCATACCCACCCCATACGCCTCTTTAAATAACGGGTCTTCGGGAGTGGCGTCTGCAAAACCCAAGCACGCCACCGTTTTTATCTTTTTCGTTACTTCATTGGGCATTAAATCCATTCTAGCACCCGCTTCGCACCCACCGCTACCTCATCCACCCCCATTTTTTCCAAAACCGGCAAGTGTTCCTGCTCCACTCCCCCATCCACACAAAGCCTATACTCATATCTCCTTAACTTCTTAACCTTCTCCATCACTTCATCACTAAACTCCTGCCCTCCACGCCCCGGCTCTATAGCCATTAAGTTAACCAACTTCAGGCTCGGTAGGTATGGTTCGATGGCCGCCACTGGCGAATGCACATCCAGCGCCAGACAATCAAAATCCTCCGGCCGCGACACACTTTCCATCTGCACAATTACTCTGTCAAAACCGAATAGGTTTTTTACATAATCATCCAAATTTTTCTGCACCACCATCAAATGCGCATCAAACTTAAGCCCCTGCCCCCAACCTAGCTTCATGCGAAGTGGGGTTATACTCTTATTGTCCGCATATTCCCCATCCACAAAATCCACCTGCACCCGGGAATACTTCTTGCTATCCCTAATCCGCCGCAGCAGCACCTCTAATTCCAGCGGATCACTTGTTAATATTGCTGGAATAATCTCCATCTCAACTCTTTCCAAATATAATCGTCTGTTCTACCAACCGGTTAGCATATCCCCATTCGTTGTCATACCAGGCCAGCATTTTTACCAAATCTCCATCAATTACCTGGGTAAACTCCGGATCAATAATGGCGCTATAGCTACTTCCGATAATATCCGAGCTCACCAAATGCTCCGACACCCCTGACATCCCCGAGACCCCCAAGATCCCTGAATATTTCGGCGTTTGGCTCGCCTCCACAAACGCCTGATTTACTTCTTCCCGCGTTACTGGTTTAGCTGTTACAAACACAAAATCCGAAATTGATCCTGTCAACACTGGAACGCGTAAAGAGATGCCATCAAACAGTCCCTTTAATTCCGGTATTACTTCCGTCGTGGCAATGGCCGCTCCGGTAGAAGTGGGCACAATGTTGGCTGCCGCCGCTCTGGCTCTTCTTAGATCTTTGTGTGACCCGTCCTGGACTACTTGATCGTCGGTGTAAGCATGCACTGTCGTCATCATGGCCTTTTTGATGCCGAATTTAGCCTGCATCACCGCGGCCACAGGCGTCACACAATTGGTCGTACAACTGGCGTTTGATATCACCTCATGTTTTCCGTCTGCTTTATTCACCCCCAGTACAAATGTCCCCACATTTCCCCCTTTAGACGGGGCCGAAATGATCACTTTTTTCGCCCCGGCCTTAGCATGCTTCAATGCCCCAGCTTCATCTGTAAATTTGCCTGTGCACTCCATGACTACGTCCACCCCGTACTTGGCCCAGGGAATTAGTTCCGGATCTTTTTGAGCCAGAATCGGGATCTTCAACCCCATACTCTCGACAATCAAATTGTCTTTATCGCTCGTCACCGGTATTTGAAATTGTCTGTATGTCGTATCGTGCATCAACAAATGACACCACCCGGCCGTATCCATCGACCCCGAAGTGTTGATGGCCACAATCTGCATCTCATTCGCGTGTTTAGTCAACCAAATCCTAAAGGCCAACCTGCCAATTCTCCCAAATCCGTTAATAGCAACTTTTACCACATCTTAAGAATACCTTTATTCTCTCCTCTTGACAATATATACACTTAAGTATACACTTGAACGTATTATGGATTATATTACAACTACTCAACTCAGAACCAAATCTCCGAGGCTAATCGAGGCTCTTTTAGCCGGAAGAAGTATAGACTTGATCCATAGGTCTAGAATGGTTGGCGAAATACGGCCAAAAAGACAAGATCCAAAGATCATGACCAAAAAGAGTATTCGGGAATTAATGGTTCTGGCTAAAAAAATGAACCTTCCCAAACTTTCTTACAAAGAAAGAGAGAAAAGATATAGAGAACATCTAATGAAAAAATATGGCAAAAGTCTTTCTTGACACGAATGCCTTCATAGACGCAATTCATAGAAACCCTGAAACTAAAGTTTTGGATCAATTAGAAGATAGTATTCCCTTCATATCTCCACTATCAGTACATATCTATTGTTATTCATACAAAATCAAGGCACCTAATCAAATTTTATCGAGCCAACTAAAAAAATTCTCCCTAGTTGATCTAACCGAGACTATTTTATTAAAAACCCTGGACGGACCAACTTCTGACCTTGAGGATAACATTCAGCTCCACTCCGCAGCCGAAGCTAATTGCGACTATTTTTTAACCAGCGATGAAAAACTTCTTAAAATGAAGTACTTTGGTAAAACCAAGATCGTCAACAACCTCCCCCTCCAAATCAATTAATCGCCATCTTCACCATACAGTCTAAGTATACAGTCTATGTCTAAGACAACCAATCACTTTGCTAAACCGTAAAGCATCTTACAAATTTCTTCAGCAACTTCATACAACTCAGTCACCTGTACCAACCCTAGTTTCTCAAGTAATTTAACTATATTCACCGTTTCATAGACAGAGCCCTTCGCAATTGAATAAAAATTTGCTCTATCTCTACTTGTACTCCTACCTGCTCCTTCGGCAATGTTGTTTGGAATTGACAATGCTGCTCTTCTCAATTGGTCAGCAAAAGAATATTGATATTTTTGCGGTAAACTGTCGGCAATTCTAACCAACTTCTCTGCGTAATCAATTGCTTTTTGCCAAACTATTAATCTTTCAAAATTAAGCATAAATATTTTTACTTAGACTTAGACTGAAACCTTAGACAGTAACGCTTCAATTCCCGCTAGAGTACCAGTTGCCAGAAATTCCAGCATGGCGCCCCCGCCTACCGAGACCCAATCGAACTTCCCCATCGGCCCGGCCAACACAATCCTTCCCGCCAAAACCAAGTCCCCGATATTGGGCAGATTAAACATCAACTCATTTAACCACACTTTCTATTTCTTTTTCTTGGAATTAGTCAGCATGGCATAGGCACCCCACAGACCGGCCAGTCCTACCAAGACATACACCCAGGTCTCCACTGCAGGCCACAGGCCAAACAATGTGGTTACCAGGTTATAGTCCAAGACCGCCACTAGTCCCCAGTTCACGGCCCCTATCACGACTAACCATTTTGACAAAGTTTTTAGAGCTTTCACTTAATTCACCCCCCCTTGTCCGCCCAAAATCGCTCCGCAAACCGTGAGCGAACAGCTCAAAAAGGTTTGCGGTAAGATTGGGAGGGTCATTTTTCAAACCTTCTAATTTTTTCAATGCGTCGCAGATATCTATCCGTCTGTACAAATTCTGTTTCTAGAAAAGTTTCTACGAGTTTCAGAGCTTTTTCCTCTTCCATGTTGTCTGCCGCCAGGGCCAATACATTTATATTATCGTCTTTTCGCGCCACGTGCACCTGGTCTACTTCCCACCCCAACCCGCACCTCACTCCGGCCACTTTATTGGCCGCAATATCCGCTCCCACTCCGCTGCCGCAAATCACAATTCCCCTGACTCCTGACTCCTGATTCCTAGCTCCTACTCGTTGCCCCACCGCGATTGCATAATCCACATAGTCATCACTTGTGTCGTGCTCATACGCCCCCACATCTTCAAATTCATATCCCCTCCCCGCCAGCCACTTAGCAATCTTTCCTTTCAATCCAAACCCTCTATGATCAGCTCCAATAAATATCATACTCTCAAGTTTACCTCTAGCTTCCCCCCTAGCGCATCCGCCAGCCTTTGCAAAAAAGACAGCGTCGGTTTGGTCTGGGCGTTCTCCACCCGGGAAATTACTGACTGTTTTGTTTTCATTTTTCGGGCCAGTTGTTTCTGGGTCATTTTTTTCTCAATCCGCGCTTTTATCAGCGCTCTTGCCACTTCATACTCCAGCCTGGTTTTCTCCCATGCTTTTTGAAATTCTGGGTCTTTCTCCCACTTCTTCTTATATTCGTCCCACGTCATCGGCATATAATATCAATATCACAATATTGCTATACTGTCAATCTGGAAGAATGCTCCCTCAGTCGTTCCTCCGCCACCGCTATTTCCCTTCGCGGAGTTTTCTGCTCTTTCTTTACAAACCCATGCAACAACAAAAATTTCTTTCCATATCTAGCCACATAAATCACCCGCACTTTAGATTCGCCGGCAGTTCTCAACTCCCACAACTGAGTCCCTGCTAACTTCTTAACGTGCGGAAACCCTAGTCCCACACCGTATCCCTTTAACAACTCCATTGCGGCATACACCTTGGCTCTAGTGAAGCCTTGCAGAGAATCCAAGAACTCCCTTACCGGCTTCGCCCCACTAGACCCCTCGTACAACTCTATCTCCCAAGCCATTAACCCCTATCTTAGTACATACCCTCCGTTAATATCCAAGCACGCTCCGGTAATGTGAGTGGCGTTGGCCAAAAAGTATATCCCGTCAGCAATCTCTTCTGGTTC
>Ga0209518_1001890_pt1 | contig 20947 bp, 24 predicted proteins | sample RifGroB1_FD_183993 | JGI IMG/M metagenome (GOLD analysis project Ga0209518, IMG submission 183993) | Groundwater microbial communities from Rifle, Colorado, USA - Groundwater B1 (SPAdes) (version 2) | ecosystem: Environmental > Aquatic > Deep subsurface > Groundwater | place: Rifle, Colorado...
GTCAGTTCTTTTCGGGTTTTCATGGTCATCTCCATAAATCACCCCATGGTAGAGTCTACTCACAGGGCTAGATTTTACTTATGAGTCAACCACTTTTTTTCGGCTAGATTAATTATGAGTCAATGCGGCGCCTTGTCAACCATTCACTGCAATGGTAGTATAGCGCGTATTCAGTCTCAGGCTGTCAGAACATAGGCCCGCGCACGACCAGACGCAAACCTTCAGCCTGATAACAAGTCGAAGACCTGCCTGCCGCTTCAAGCCATCAACGCAACGGAACGCCGCGTCACACCCGATCGGTCGCGCGCGGTCCGTCCGGCAAGGCGGCCGATTTTCTGATTGGATTATTTTTAAGGCTGATTGGGGGAAGCTGTGGATATGCTGGAAGCGTTGACCAGGGCGCAGAATGCCATCAATTCGGCGTTGGATCTTGACACCTTGCTGGAAACCATTTTACGCACCGTACGCGATGTCTTTAACCTGAAGGCCTGCGCGGTCATTTTAATGGAAGACGACCACCGGACGCTGCGCATCCGCGCCGCCGTCGGTTACGACGAACAAATCGTACAACACTGGCGCGGCACCTGCGGTGAGGGTATCAGCGGCAAGGTGGCCGCGGACGGCAAGCCATCACTGTTATGCGATGTTCATAAAGACAAACGATATGTACGCGGTGTCAAAGATGCCATCTGTGAGATGACAGCCCCCTTGGTTTTCGACAACCACATCCTGGGCGTACTCGATGCCGAATCAGATCGCGTGTTGACCAAGGAAGATCTGCGCTACTTTGAACTATTCGCCGGACAGGCCGCCGTAGCCATCCGTAACGCCACCCTGCATACCCGGTCCGAGAAAACCGCCCGCGAATTGGCCATGGTCGCCAGTGTCGGCGCTAGGCTAAACAACGCCGGGGACCTCGACAGTCTGCTGGACTTTATTCTCGAAGCCGGCAACCAGGCGCTAGGCTACGACCGCTGCGCCGTGTTGCTCATCGAGGGCACTGAGTTGCATGTCAAAGCATCAATCGGCCATGACCTGGCGGCCGTCGGTAAACTGCGCATACCCTTGGGAACTGGCATCACCGGCAGTGTCGCTCTCAGTCGCCAGTCTATATTGCTGGTTGATGTAAAATCCGATCCGCGCTTCATTGCCGCCTCCGGCGACGCTTGCTCCGAAATGTCCCAACCACTCCTGTTCGATGGCCAGCTACTTGGTGTGCTCGATGCCGAGTCGGTAACGCAGCATTTCAGCGACGATGATTTCCAGGTTTTCAAAGCCTTCGCCGACCAGGCGAGCGCCGCCCTGCACGGGGCTGAGTTGGTGCAGGAACTGCAAGACAAGAATAGTTTACTGGCCAAGCAGCTCGACGATATCAGCAGCATCAACCAAGAGCTGCACCTAGCCAGCGAGGAATTGCAGACCCTCAACCTGGCCTTACAGAAACGCCTGCAAGAACTGTCGACCTTATATGAAGCCGGCAAGGCCATTACTGCAAGCCTAGACCTAGACGAAACCCTCCACGCCATCCTGAGCATGACCGAGCGCTTGATGGATATCTCCAATGGCGCCATCGTCCTGCTGGACGAGGAAACAGCCGAGATAAAAGTACGCATCTCCATCGACCGCAAGAACCCGCACACCGTCATCCCCAGCGAGCTGACGTACACCGTGGACGAGCATTCCATCAATATTCCCCTACTGATCGGCAACCGGCTAATCGGCCGCTTCGAATTGCGACACAACAACAGCGTCAGCTTCTCCAAGGACGAGCAGGCCATGCTGCAAACCTTGGCCTCGCAGGCGGCCATCGCCATCGAGAATGCCCGGCTCTACGAAAACACCCAGAAGGCCTATTATCAGGCCATCCGCTCGCTAGCCGAAGCCCTCGAGGCGCGCGACGCCTACACGCGCGGCCATTCCGAGCGCGTGACTGAATATTCACTACAGCTGGCAGATCGTCTCGGCCTCGCCGCCAAGGAAAAAGACATCATCCGCTACGCTGGCCTGCTACATGACATTGGCAAGATCGGCGTGGCCGACGCTGTGTTATTGAAGGTCGGCCACCTAACCGAGGAGGATTTTTCGGTTATCCGGCACCATCCCCAATTCGGCGACGCCATCCTTAGCCCGCTGCATTTCCTGGCCGAATCTCAACTGATAGTCCGCCATCACCATGAAAAGTGGGATGGCACCGGCTATCCTGATAAGCTCAAGCAGGAAGCCATCCCACTGGCCGCCCGCATCATCGCCATTGCCGACAGCTTCGACGCCATGACCAGTGATCGACCCTACCGCCAGGCGATGCACTTTTCCGCCGCCTTGGCCGAAATCAGCGCCGGCGCCGGCACCCAATTCGATCCCACCCTGGCGGCGCTCTTCGTGCAGCTTAAAACCGGCCACAGCCTGACGGAGCAACTACGAGCATGAGCAAACCGGCCCTCAGCACCATAATTTTCGACCTGGACGGCACCTTGCTAGACAGCGAGCCAACCTACCACCTGGCAGACCAAGCCTTTCTGGCTGCCCATGGGCTGGTAATGCCTGCTGCTTTTTGGGAATCGGTTCCCGGCATGGGCAGCCGTAATTTCCTGACTATGCTGCAGTCAAAACACGGCCTGGTTGGTAATATCGATCAATTGTTGTCCGAAAAAAATGAGATATTCCGTTCAATGGCCAGCCAGACGATGCGCTTTTTTCCGGAAACCGTCCGCTTCCTTGAGGAAGCAAAAGCGGCCGGCCTCAAAACGGCCATTGCCAGTGGCTCCTCGCCGGAAATAATCAGAAACAGTCTGCTATGGGCTGGTCTGAGCGTAGACTGTGTCGACATGATGGCAAGCGCTGATGAAGTACCAGCCGGCAAGCCAGCGCCGGACGTGTTCTTAGAAACATGCCGACGGCTTGGTCAACACCCGCGAAATTGCCTGGTCGTGGAAGATAGCCGGGCAGGCGTCCTGGCCGCGAAGGCAGCTGGCATAATCTGCGTAGCCCTTCCAGGCCAGCCCCTGTCCAACGCTGATGTGATTTATAACCAAGCGGAAATACTCTACCAGCACGGGATGGCGTCATTCACCAGTCAGAGTTTATGGAAACTACTTGATGTTTTTTTTGACAGACTAGTTATCGCTGAAGAAAACGCCGTACCTTGACAATAAGCGCCGCCAGTCGCGCAGGCAGCCCGCGCGGCTGGCGATGCCTTCTTACGGATTGGTTTTAATCTTGGCGTTGAGTCGTTCAATAGCACTATTGAACTGGGCTAGGTCGCCTGCGGGCATCTCGGCGATAAACTGGGTGGCGCGATTGCTGAACTCGGTCAACCTCGGCACCATCGTCATCATCTGCATAATGGCGGAGACATCGTTCTCGGCCGCCTTCAGGCGCGCCGGCAGGAACTCCTGGTCAATGAAGCGCTCATATTCCTTTAGCCAATCCTGCCAGCTGAGAGCGGCCAGTTCTTCGGAACTCATGGGCGGGGGTAACGCTGCGGCGGCATCGGCTACCGCATCACCTATACTGCCCGTAGCATCAATTGCCTGGTCGACCGACTCCTTGGCAGCACCACAGGCGACAAGCAAAGCGACCAATACCAGAACCGTCAAACCTCTCGCTAAATACTTCATACCTTCTCCTCGTCCGGGTGGACTCTCGCGTTGATCCTCGTCAGCAACAGCATAGGTTGATACTTGCAAATCTGTCAAGCAAGATTACTCGGCCGAAACAGGCTTTGCTTCCGGTCTGAAGAGGATATCAGCCAGCAGAATTACTGGGGGGTGCGGCGGACCTTCCGCCGCCACCAGAACGGTATACTCATCAGCCAGGCATTCCAGCTTCTCGGTCAAGGCGCTCTTCACAAAGAGCATACCATAGCGTTCACAGGAGTATTCGAGAATGAAATCGATATCGGAACAGCCTAGCAAGACTAAACGCTTTTTACCGGCCAGCTTGATTGTACTAACGAAGGCTTCGAGCAGGTTCTTGTACTTGGAAAGATTGCGCGTGGTACGCTGGAAGTAGCGGTAAGCTCGATGCGCCAACTCCTGAAGACCGACTGGGGTCAGCACGTATTGCATGGTTCGGGAGTTTAGCTTGCGCAGCATCACCCAACCCTTTTCGGCGAAACGCTTCAACAAGACATTGGTCATCCCCAGCGACATGCCGGAAGTTTGAGCCAGATCGCGTTGGGTGAGGCTGCGGTCGGTCTTGAGTGAGGCGTAAATGCTCTCCAGGATCACTAGCTCGTTATCGGCCAGGATCGAATCGATCATTCCCGCTTCCGGCATTCCAGTCCGCAGCCTCCCGTTCCCTGTTAGATCTTACCCCTGAAGGTGACCCGAACTTGCTTATACAGGCCCTCGCCTTCACTCTTGGTCTCGATGTCGACAATATCATTGAGTGTGGTATGGACAATGCGGCGCTCGAAAGGATTCATCGCCTCCAGCAGTACCGAAACCCGGTTGCGCCGCACTTGTTCGGCTGTCTCGTAGGCCATCTTGACGATGGACTCCTCCCTCCGGATGCGATAATTCTCGGTATCGAGAATTACCCGGAGATTGCCGTAACCGAGCTGGCCGGCGTAGACATTCACCAGCAACTGCAAGGAATCCAGGTTCTTGCCCTTCTTACCAATCAGGATGGCGGCGCTGCTGCTGTCTAACCGGATGCCCAGTTTCTGCTCTTCACGGAACAATACCGTGGCCTTGCAGTTGTAGCCCATCCGCTCCACCAGACCGGTGACAAATTCGAGAATCTTTGCTTCGCCATCCTTGGCTGAGACACGATTGCGCGCCGCCGGCGCCTCTTCCGCTGCCCAGATTTTTGCCTCTGTGGTATAGATCTTGATGCGCGTCTTTCCCTTCTTCAGAAAGCCGCCTTTTTGGGATTCAAGGATTTCAACATCGAACTGCTCGCGCGACAGACCCAGCTCTCGGGCGGCCAGTTCGATGGCCTCCTCCTCTGTCCGAGCTTCAAATTCATACTCCATAACTATCTCCTAAAATGCAAAATTCACTGTAAGTAACCGGACTGGCCGGTAGTTTTAAAACCTACCGGATTCCACCATTGGACTGGCTCAACGCTTGATCTTGCCGTTCTTGCCGTTCTTGGGATTCACGAGTTTGAGACCAGACCGATTCTCCTCGAGAATTTCAGCACGATGCTTGTGCATCATCCGCTTTATAACCAGTTGCTGGGCAATAGCCATAATGTTGGACGCGATCCAGTAGACCAAGAGACCCGACGGTACATTGTACATCATGAAGAACAGCATAATCGGCATGCCGAACAGCATAAACTTCATCTGTCCCTGACTCTGACCGGGAGCAGCGGCCGGTTGCTGCATGAATACGCCATATAGCAGCTGGCTTCCCAGATAGATGATCGGCAAGCCGCGAATAGCAGCCAGCTTCCATATTACCAGGTTTATAGGCTGCTGGAAGGTGTAGATGGCATCGGCCAGAGACAGGTCATTGATCCAGCCTACAAAGTCAGCGCCACGCAGGTCGAAATGGTTATTGAACAGGCTGTACATGGCGATGAAAATGGGCAACTGGAGCAAGGTCGGCAAACAACCAGCCAGTGGATTACCATTTTTCTGATAGAATTCAGCCATTTCCTTGTTGAGGCGCTGCGGATTGTTTTTGTACTTCTCGCGCAGTTCGTTCATCAGCGGCTGCATCTCTTGCATTTTAGCAGTGGCCTTGCTGCCCTTGAAGGTCAGCGGAAAAAGGACCGCGCGCACCAACAGTGTCAACAGAATGATAGCCACACCGTAATTCGGGATGAGCATGTAAAAGAGATTCAAACCCCACTTGAGCAAGGTTTCCAGCCAGGAGAGGATCCCGCGACCTTCCATGGCCGCTTCCAGATCGCTGCCGGTCAGGTTAAAACCATTCTTGCGGACATCGTCGTAGCGGGCCAGTTCCTCATTGTCTTTTGGACCGGCATAGAAATAAAACACATCGGTCTGGGCGCTGGCGCCAAGCATCGGTCGCGACAGGGCGACCGACGTTTCACCGGCATAGTCATTTACCACGGTATTAGCGACATTGGTCACGTAAGCCGTGGCATCAGGAATGGCAATAAGGGCAAAATATTTACCGGTAATGGCCACCCAGGAAGGACGGCCCTCCAATACAGGATTGCGTCCAGCATTAATCACCTTGCGCTTCCCGCCGATGTAGGAAATCAGCTTGCGCCAATCAGCCTGCTTGGGCAGGTGGGTATATTCTGGTCCAATCTGCGGACCAATATGCAGGGTATAGGCGAAGCCATCGCCACCGATGCGGAGAGCTTCCGGCCGGGAATTTTCCAAGCTGATTTCCAGCTTGAAAAGATACTCATCGTCGCGAAAAGTAAAACGTTTGCGCAGCATATAGCGCGTAGTTTCGCCACTGGACGACCGGCTGACAAACTCACGCTGAAACTCAATGATGCCCGGACCTGGCTGGCTGACATTCATCAAGGCCTCGACCAAGGCAGCTTGATTGCCGCCTAAACCAAGACTGAAGGTTCCCGAATGCTCTGGCGTGGTCAGGAACATTTCTACCGGGCCGGATTTATCGGCATGGTCATTAAGCACCAAGGATACCAAGTTGCCACCCTTGTTAGTAAAGCGGGCGGTGAACAGGCTAGTGTTGACGGTATAGGTTTGCTCGCGCGTCGGCGCTTCAATAGCGAATTCCGCCGTATCTACCAAGGCGCTTTCCAGATCGGTGGTGGTCAGGTTTTGAGGTGCCACCAGCCCGGCCTCCGGCGCTGAAACCACGGTATCCAGCACAATGGTCGGCTCTACTGGCAGCGGTTGCGACGGAAAGAGGATCTGCGTCAGTGTCGTCATGCCGACGATCACAATCACAGAAAGAATGACGGCCAATACCGTCTGCTTGTTGAATAGTTTCGGGTTGTCGTTGTTGAAGTCACTCATGGTAATGGATCAAAGCCTCCCGGATGAAAAGGATTGCACTTGAAAATACGCTTCATGGTCAGGAATAGCCCCTTAAGCGGACCATAACGATCCAGGGCTTGCAGGGCGTAGGCCGAACAGGTCGGCTCAAACCGACAGGTCGGAGGAAACAGCGGTGAAATGAACCGCCGATAAAACATGACAGGAAGTTTGAATGCTAGAGTGATCAATTTTATCATTGTTGCTGGATGATGCCGAAACGACGCAACAGCTGGCTCATTTGTTGCTGTCTGGCAGCCAGAGTATCCTCGGAAGGATAAATTACCACCACCACGTCCAAACCGGTCGACAGCCCAGACTTGAGCAAACGCCAACTCTCGGATACTACTCGCCGTGCCCGATTGCGTTGCACTGCGTTACCGTAATTCCTGATGGTAACGAAAACGACCCGCGAAGGCACGCTACCGCATGGTAGCAAATGCATTCGCAGGCCCTTCACAGAATGACGCGCCCCTTTTTCGAAGACTAGGCTAATGTCCCGCCTGCTACGGATGTGCTCACGCCGGGGAAATCGTTGTCCGGCATGAAGCTGTCCGTCGTTCTGCACAACAATCAGTACTTTTTCTGCTCGTCGGAGGTGGTGAGTTTGGCACGACCCTTGGCACGGCGGCGTTTCAGCACCAGGCGACCACCCTTGGTACTCATACGGGCGCGGAAACCGAATTTGCGCACACGACGGGTGCGGCTAGGCTGATATGTTCTTTTCATGGTTGGTACTCCTCAATATTTAAGCGAACGCAATCACGCTCGACACAGTGAAAGTTGACAGTGGCGAATTATAATATTTTTAGAGCAGTTTAGTCAACGTACATGACAAGCTATTGTTTGTTATCAATGCCAAGGATCTTAGTAGAGCAAAACCATACACTAGGCTCTAGTAGTGCCACAAGAATTGCGGTAAAAAGCCCGCTAAAGCGTTGACTTAATGGAGTTTAGTTTTATACTAGGGTCATAATAGGAGAATACTATGAGTCGAAAGTCAGATAGTGTCCGAATTTTTTCAGCGCTGGAAGTAGCTAAACTGTGTGGTGTCGTAAATCAGACTAGTATCAACTGGATTCGCAATGGTTACTTGCGCGCCTTTACCACCCCAGGCGGACAATATCGCGTTTCACTTGAAGACTTGCTGGAATTCCTCCAAAACCGTGGTATCAAGATCCCGGCTGAACTCCAACAAGGCATAACCAGCGAGACCGACTGGCAATCCATCATGGTCATCGACGATGATTCCGAAATCAACAAATTAATCACCCGCTTCCTCAAAAAAAACCTGCCCAACTACAATTTCTTCCAGGCTTTCGACGGATTCGAGGCGGGAGCCATCATTACCGACAAGCATCCGGGCTTTATAATCCTAGATATCGATTTGCCTGGTGTGGACGGGCACAAACTCTGCAACACCATCAAAAGCAATCCGGCCTTCGGCAAACCCTTCGTTATCGCCATCACCGGCATGGAAGATAACGACACCCAGCAACGCATCTTGCACGAAGGAGCGGACGCTTTCTTCTCCAAGCCGCTCGACATGGATAGACTGAAGGATACGGTCAAGGACTTTATCGCCAAGCTGGAGGCAGAATATGAGCACTGACCATGCGGCTGCCATCCTGATAGTCGAAGACGAGGACGCCATCCGGCTAACCTTGCGCGATTATCTGCGTAAACGCGGTTTCGAGGTTTTGGTAGCATCGGACGGCGTCGGCGCCATCAAGCAACTCCTGGATCATCATGTGGACTTCATCATTACTGACTACCGTATGGAAATACTGGGCGGCGACTACTGGATAAAGTTCCTACAGAAATTTGTCAGTGACGTGCCGGTAGTTATTACCTCTGGTTTCCTGCGTCCGGAGTTTGATATACCCTACCATGTCATCTACAAACCATATGACTATGCTGACCTAGCCGAATATATCCGCCAACAATTACCGATATCGGCCGATAATTGATGGCTACGTCGCCCCCTCAAAAAAGGTCGAATACTCAAACCAAGCCTAAGGAGTCGGACGAACCTGAAATTGCCATCCTGGGGCTGGTACGTGGCCGGGTGCAAGGTGTCGGCTTCCGCTTCGAAGCCCGCAGTGTGGCCAAATCCTTGAACCTGCGCGGTTGGGTAATGAATTTACCGGACGGCGGGGTGGAAACCTGGGCGGAAGGTCCGCAGAGCGCAGTCCACCGCTACCGGCAATGGCTGGAGAAAGGCCCCCCCGGTGCTAAGGTCGACCATATCGACGCCAGTGAACGGGCACCGCGCGGTGATTTTTCGGGCTTTACCATCGAGTTCTGATCAGGGTGTTGAAATCTCGCCATTTATACAATAGTCTGTAGACTGGTCAACCATACGGCTGACCGGAGTATTATAATCATTTCAACGTGGGAGGAATTGATATGGCTAACGCATTTTCGGCTCAGCGCGTCTTTGAGCGTCTTAAAAAGGCTTGGGAAATTATCCAGAAAGACACTGTCAATTACGGCTTGATGGTCTTTGTCGGCAGTCTCGTGCAGGCCATTACCTGCGGCATCCTGGCCGGCCCGGTTTCACTCGGCATGTACCGAGGCGCCCGTAAGCTGCAGAACGAAGGCAAGGTCGCCATCAATGACGCCTTTTCCGGCATGTCCAAATTCGGTACTACCTTCGTACTCATCCTGCTAATCGGCGCACTCCTGGGTATTGCCTTCGGCATCATTACCGGCGTTACTACCTTGCTTGCCGTCATCGCCATTAATCTCGGGCAGGCGATAGCCATAATTGGCGCTATCGTGGGCTTTCTGACAGCGATCCTGACCTTCGCGTTATGGATCGCCTATGGTGTTCTGGCCCTGGCTAGCGGCATCGTGTTGTCACTCGGCATCATCATGGTCGATGCCGAGGATCTCTCTGCCGTAGGTGCTATCCGGAAGGCTTTTTCCTGGATCAAGGCAAACCGGCCGGCTGCCCTCGAATTCCTGCTTGGTATCCTACTCTGCAGCTTGCTGGCGGCCATCCCGATTGTCGGAGCCATTGCGGTCATCGGTTTCAGCATGCTTTTTGCACTGCAAGTCTACGATTCCGAAAAGGAAATCGGCAACCTGTAACCGCCGCTTGGCTGTTCGCGCTACTTCACCCCTGCTGCCAGCCAAACAGGGTGGAGTAGCGAGAGTTTGATCCGCACCATGAAAAACCCTAGCCGCCGCCTGTTTCATGTATCCGCCACCTTCATCCTCAAAACTTTTATGCGCATTGAGCGCGAAGGCTGGCGTAGCGCCCTCAAGAATTCAGCCTTTATTATAGCCGCCAACCATCGCACATACATCGACCCGTTGATTGTCAACGCCGCGCTTGGAGCGCCCTTACCTTGGATCGGTGCCAGCTTCATGCAAGACATCCCGATTATCAGGACTCTGTCGCGCCTGGCCGGCACGGTATTCATCGCCACCAATGGCCGCAACAGCGTACAAAAACTGCTGGCTGCACTCGATTCGTCGTCTCAGCATAAATCCATCGGCATTTTTCCAGAAGGCTTCTTGCCACTAGTGGACCAACAACCTGCATTTCCCTTGCGTCCCTTTCACCGCGGATTCGCCTTTTTATCCACTCGATTGCAGAAACCAGTATTACCGGTCACCATCGTGCCCTTTCGAGAAAAAACAGCGCCCTACCCATTTCCGATTTCGATCCGCAAGCTTTTGATACCGCACGCCGAATTCTGTGACCTTGAAACACGGGTTGCCATTCGCCACGCCAAGGTCATTTTCCATGAACCAGTAAATCCGCCGCCGCCAGGTGCGGGACGGGCCGAGCTGATCTATTTTACTGACCAGGTTCGCAGCATTATTGAAGCGCCATTGACTAATTTACAGACAATAGGAGAAGTCCTCGCATGAACCATGAAAAGACTATAGATTTAAAAATGCTTTTCCCGCCGAACATGAACTATGATTATTTCAAGGGCAGCGAATTAGTCCCTTTTGATGGCAGCGACCAAGGCTTCAGCCTGGCTACGGCCTGGTGGCTGGCAGAAATATCCCTGTTGGTATACGAGCATCCTGGTTTTATCAAATGGGTTTTACACAGTATGGGAGCCGGTAATTATCGTTTTTTTAGCGGGGCAACCGCAAAAGTCGCTGTTTTTACGTTAAACCGGGCCTGCATCGTCACTTTTCGCGGCACGGAAATAAAAAACGCCAATTTCTTGCCGGATGCATTGGCGGATGTCCAGTTCGGGATGACAAAATTCCACGACCTCGGCAAGGTGCATAAAGGTTTCAAGTCGGTTTTCGATGAAGTCCTGACTGCTAAGCTTGGTTTACCAGGTTACCTCGATGAAATTTTGGAAAGCGGCCAGGCCGACAAGATCTTTTTTACCGGCCATAGCCTCGGTGGCGCACTTGCCACCTTGGCCAGCGCCTATTACCGACGACAGGTCGCCTCACTATACAGTTTCGGAACTCCAAAAGTTGGCAATGAGGAATTTTGCGCTAACTTCCCGGTACAAGCCTGGCGTTTTGTCACCGCCGGCGACCCAGTTCCATATTTACCGCCCAATCTGCCAGGCTTTGCCAAAGAAAGCACTAAGTACGCTCATATTGGCACCATGATGTATTTTGACGAACAAAGACGACTTCAGCCAAACGCCACCGAAGCGCCGCTCGACTTGCCAGCCTTAATCGGCAAGAACATACATACTGTCTCAGCCAATCTATCCAAAAAGGCACGTGGGTTCTTGGACAGGACGGTCGACAAAAAGCTGGCTACCTTTATTCGTGACGCGAATATTGATGCCCATGCGCCCGCCCTTTACGCAACCTACCTTTGGAATTTCTTGGTCACCCAACAATTCAACCCACAGCCGCCGAAGGCTTGACGGTTACCACCATCCACCGGTATCTTGCAAATTAGCACCGTTGCCACTAAACTAAACTACGTCTACCCGTGCACCGCCGCCTCTTACTAAGCGGTTGCTGCCAGCACGGGCGGCGACAGTGAATCCGTCGGGAGGCTTACATGAGATCTAAAGTGGTCGCCTATTTACTATGGTGGTTTTTGGGAGTTTTCGGTGCTCACCGTTTTTATCTTAACAAGATCGGTTCCGGAATCTTTTATCTGCTCACTTTCGGCGGGTTCGGCATCGGCTGGATCATCGACCTTTTTACCCTGAGTGGCCAGGTGGATCGTTTTAACAGCGATAATGGTTTCAGCCAGATTCAGCAAGCCCATCAACAAAGCCAGAATATCGTGGTCAACGTCACCACGCCCGCTGCCGTCGGCGGTTCGGCCGTTGAAGTCAAGATCAGCGCCGAGAAGCAAATTTTGGCCCTGGCCGACCAGAACGATCAACTGACCCTACGTCAAATAGTCGCCAACACCAGCCTGGAATTGGATGAAGCTGAAGAGACTGTCAAAAAACTGATTGCCCGCGGCATGGCTAAGGAACAAATATCGGCTGACGGCAAGATTAAATACGATTTTAATTGACATGCAGTGCAGTAATCACCCCCAGGCCAGCGGCAATCAATTATGCATGGAGTGCGGTCGATGGTTCTGCGAGGCCTGCATGGCAACGATGATGCCCAAGCCGCTTTGCCGAGCCTGCCAAGCGCGCCAAGGTAATATTGTCCACATCGAGTATGCCTCAACCAACGCCCGGGTTGGCAGCAGCCTCTATACCACAGACCAGCTTGCCACTCGACTGAATATGCCAGTTGGCGGACTTAAAAGCTGGTTTCGGATCGGCTTAGTTGTTTCCAATGTCATATTGGCGGCCTTGGGCTTGAATGCCCTCTTGCAAACGGGCTCCTGCCTGTTACTGATCCCGCTCGGCGTCAGCCTGCTGGGACATATCCCCTTGAACATGCTTTTCAAAGCATCGGCCAAGACGCACACCGGCCGGTCACAAGCAGGCACCATCACAATGGCCCAATTTGAAACGCTGATGCGAATTAGCGATGACCGAATAAGCGCGAAACGACTGGCCTCAACCACCAGCACGGACCTCAAGGCAGCCGAAAATTTCCTCAATCAGCTCGTTTTAGAAAGCAAGCTCCACGTTGACAATGACGCGGAAGGCTTGATCTACACCAGAAACTCGCTCTTACGCTGACCGGCTCGCCAAACCCCCGGTTGGCGCCAGTCCTTGATAGTATGACTCTGCCCGGCAATCATAAGCCCCTGCGGCCCGCTATACTGACAGATTATGGAGGAAAGAATGAACAGAAACAGAACGGCACTTATCACCATCAGCCTGATAGTCGGTCTTGTACTTAGCCTGGCTAGTTGCGCGAACAACACACCGGGATCGGTTACTTTGCGTTTCATGCAAGCCTTGAGCACCATGGATTTCGACACTGCAGCCAGCCTCGGTACCGACAGCACCAAGCAGTTAGTTGAGATGATCAGCACCATCGCCGCCTCGGCCGGTGAGGCTGGAATCCAGGAACAGATTGGCACTAACTTCAAAGTTATCAGCACGTCGATAACAGGCGAAACCGCCACCGTTATCTTGTCATCCGATGGCGAGGAGCAGCCGATCGCCTTACGCAAGGTAAACGGCCAGTGGAAAGTGGATTTGAGTAAGGATAATATGGACAAGGATTTCTGAGCGCCTATGAGACGACGTTTCCGGTTGAGCCTGATACTGGCGGTGATTGGCCTGCCGGTATCAGGTTTTTTTATTGCCGGTTCGGTCTGGCCTACTGAGCTAGCAGCCCGGGCCTCGGTGCCTCAGTCCAGCCACAATGGTGATCCCCTATCGGCCGACGAGCTGGCTCGCCTGGCTCCCGGAGACTTTATCCTGCGTCGAGGCAACAGCCTGGTCAGCCGCTTGATCGTCTACAGCCTGGGTGAGCCTACCGGCTATTCGCATTGCGGCATCCTGTGGCCCGACCCAGCCAGCGGAACGTGGCAGGTAATTCATTCGGTCTCGGAAGCCCTATCCGGGACGGATGGTCTGCGGCGTGAACCTCTAGCCGATTTTTGGCGAAAAAGCCTGCCGGACAGTACCACCGTAGTGCGGTATCGCGCCGACCAAGCCACGGTCGCAGCCATGCTGGAAACGGCCAACCGCCTGCTAGCCGCACCACCGGCCTTCGACAACGGCTTCCAGCTGGGTGGCGACAGCCTCTACTGCTCAGAACTGCTATGGCTTGTCCTACCTGCCACCGAGCGCGGCAGCTTCATCCGACTGCAGGCGCCGATCGGCGTCATCCGTTTCGAATCCTTCCTGGATCCGGCCTGGTTCGAAACTATCCTCGATCACCGGATGGCGGCCGCCAGACCGGACGAGCCTTAAGCCACGACCCGGCCGACACAACAATCCAAGGTGCCCTCAGTCCTTGGAAATCAGCAGCACCAAGCTGCGCGGGCCTACGATATATTCGCCCTGACTTGGCAAGGCTGCTTCGTGACCGGCTTCCAAAAAATCGGCCGGTGCATCTCGGCCGGTGTCGATGACGCGGAACCACTTTTTTCCAGCGGCCGCCGAAGCCAAGCAAAAGGGCGCCGCGTCAATACTGGCATTGAACATGACATAAAAATCGTTATCATCGCGATCTGCGGCCACATCGGCACGCGAACCGTCAATCCGGGCCGCCAATTGGCGCTCCAATTTACTCCAGTCCGGTATTTTACCGAAGGCGTCAAACCAGCTGATATCTGGTTTGCTATTGTAGCTGCGCCCCTTACCAGTGAAGAAGTCCGGCCGGCGGAAGGCCGTATGGCTTTTACGGAACTCGATCAGCAGACGGGTAAAACGAAACAAGCCTGCCTGCTTTTGCTTGAGTGAATAATCAATCCAGCTGATGGCGTTGTCCTGACACCAGGCATTATTATTGCCATTTTGGGTACGTCCCAATTCGTCACCAGCCGTCATCATCGGCGTACCGAGGGCCAATAACAAGGTAGCCAGGCAATTCTTGGACTGCCGTAACCGTATCCACTGAACCAGCAAGTTGTCAGTCGGGCCTTCTACCCCGAAGTTGAAGCTAAAATTACTGGGATGGCCATCCTGGTTGGTCTCGCCGTTGGCCTCGTTGTGCTTGTTATTATAGGATACCAGGTCCCATAGGGTAAAGCCATCATGGCTGGTGATGTAATTTATGGAATGGAAGGGCTTGCGGCCGTCGCGCAAGTACAGGTCGCTGGAACCAGTCAAGCGAGTCGAAAAGGCACCTACCTGATGATCATCACCGCGCCAGAAGCGGCGCACGTCGTCACGGAAGCGATCATTCCATTCTGCCCACCGTCCGCCGGGAAACCAACCCACTTGATAGGCGCCGCCAGCATCCCAGGCCTCAGCGATGATCTTGGTATGACGCAGGATTGGGTCCTCGGCGATTTGCTCAATTACCGGCGGATTCTCCAGCATCAAGCCACGCTGGTCGCGCCCCAATATCGAGCCGAGGTCGAAGCGGAAACCGTCGACATGCATGTCCACGACCCAGTAATGCAGACAATCCAGTATAAAATTGCGCACCACCGGATGATTGCAGTTAAGTGTATTGCCACATCCGGAAAAATTCTTGTAGAAGCGCTTTTTCTCGTCCAGGATATACCAGATCACATTATCCAAGCCACGGAAACTGCAGGTCGGCCCCAATTCATTGCCCTCGCCGGTGTGGTTGAAAACTACATCCAGGATGACCTCAATGCCCTGCTTATGCAACTCACGCACCATGGTCTTGAACTCGGTGACTTGTTGGCCGCGAGCGCCGGTAGCGGCATAGCTGCCCTTGGGTGCGAAAAAGGCCAAGGTACTATACCCCCAGTATTGCTTCAAGCGCTCACCGGTTTCCGGATCCTGGCGCTTGTTCTCAAAAAAATCGAACTCGTGTACCGGCAACAACTCCAAACTGGTGATGCCCAGTTCCTTAAGATGCGGAATCATTTCGATCACACCCTGGTAAGTGCCCGGATGCGCCGCGCCGGAGGATGGATGGGCAGACAAACCCCGCACATGCGCTTCGTACAGCACAGCATGGCGCAACGGCAAATTTAACGGACGATCGCCTTGCCAGTCGAAATCCTCATCGTCGATGACGATACATTTGGGCATAAAGGCTGCATCGTCGGTCTCGCAGAAACTCAGGTCGCTATCCGGATGGCCGCGGACGTAGCCGAGCGCCGCGTCGACCTCCCAGATAAAATCGCCGGTAATGGCTTTGGCATAGGGGTCAATCAGAATTTTGTAACGGTTGAAACGATGCCCTTCCAGGGGCAAGAATGGACCATCGGCCCGCCAAGCATAAAGCGCCCCAGCTGCCAAGCCCACCAACTCGATGTGCCAAATGTCACCAGTACGATGCTTGGTTGGACAGACGCTGATTTCAAAGGCGGCCTTGCCGTCTCCGGGCTGTTCAAAAATGCACAGATGCATACATGAGGCATTACGGGAAAAAATGGCAAAATTAACGCCACCGGGCACGATTGTCGCCCCGAATGGGCGCGGGCTGCCGGTCTTGACGGGAAAGCTTAGTTTCATATTGGTAAGAATAGCGCAGGAAACGCCTTTTTGCCAGGTATAGCCAAAGGCGAACCTACTGAGCCAGTCGATGTGTAGAAATGAACGGAGAGCCAAAACCAAGCCACTGCTCGAATGAGTGGTGGCCGGGATCAGCCTTCCGGCAACAAAGCAGCCAGCAGCGGCCCGAGGGGGGGTAGTTCCAGTCCGAGGCTGGCCTGGATGATCAAACCATCCGTCAAGGCCAGCAGCACCGGCGCTATAATAGTGGCGCGTGCCCCCAAGAAAGGCTCCAAGGCGCCGAGCATGGTAGCCAGCCATTCACGGTACTTGGCCTGAAGGGCGGTTTTGAGCTTTTCATTACGGGTCAGGCTCTCTTCTATCAGGTAAAGATGCAAACGATTGCGCAGGGTGGCGGCCAGCAGCACGTTCAGGAAACGCTCCATGAGGACGCGCGGGCCTGGCGAGCCGACACCTTGGCTGACGCAGGTTAACACTTCCCCACTGACCTTCTGGACATGCGTAAAGGCAATTTCCAGGATCAAGTCGTCTTTGCTCCGGAAATGATAGAACAAAGTGCCTTTGCTGATGCCGGCCGCAGTAGCCACATCGGCCAGGCTGGTGGCCTGGATACCTCGTTCCATGAACAAGGCTTCGGCATGGTCGACTATCGTCGCACGGGTCAACGAGCCGCTCCAACCACGCTGGGAAGCACCAGGCTGGGTAGCCCCAGACGGCGCAGCAGGCGCGGCGTCGGCACGCCGTCGGCATCGTAGCCTTTCTTGCGGTAGTAAGCCTTCACCAGTGACTCGATCGGCACGACGCTCTTGACCGGATGCTTGGTAATGGCTTCTTCCAGGAAGCGACGCGGCAGGGTATCATCGGCGGCGGTGATGCCACAGGCTAGGTTCATGCAGCGCTCCAGAACATGGGTACGGCGGCCAGACTTGAGGAAGGCGCGCATGCCGATGGGTCGACCGGTGATGGCCGAAACCAGTCCGGACAAGGCGCTCCAGTCCAATACCAACTGGGCCACTTCCGGTAATAGGGTCATGGCCAGCTTGAGCAGCGGTTTGGGCGTAAAGCGGGCGATCGGTGGCTCCAAAAGGTAGCCGAATATCGTGAACTGGCAGGTCTGCGTCGAATTGGTGGCGCTGAATAAGTCTTCCATGAAGGCTACCCAGGAAGCCTTGGAGAGCGTACTGTATTGGGGAATGAATTTGAACAAAGCCTCCAGGGCAATCGGATAGGCATTCAGGTGGCAGCCACCGCGATTGGCCACCGCATAATTGAGTCCCTGCCCCCAACCGGCACGTGGATCGTAGGCCGCCATCTCTAGGCCCTTGACCTGGGCGGCGAAATCCAGGCCGCCATACTTCAGCGCCAGGCGCCGAGAGCCGAGGGCCAAGTCGGCGCCCTCGCCTCGTCGCCAGGCAATATCGTCCAATATTCCGGCGATATTGTCGGTGCGGCCAAAGGCCAGCTGGCTAGGACGCAAGCCCTTCTCGGCCGCCTCCATCGCCCAGCCGACGGTGGCGCCGCAGGAAATGGTGTCGATGCCCAGCTCGTTCATGCGGTCGTTCCAGCTGCCGATGATGTCAGGGTCGAAGTTCATCAGGTTGCCGCCCCACAGGCCGATGGTCTCATACTCCGGTATGTGGCGCTTGACGCCGTCCGGATAGGTACCCTTGTGGCCGCACAAGACGGTGCAAGGCGCGCAGACGGCGTGCGTCGTGTGGTAGCGCTCGGCCATCGCCTCGCCGGACAGGTTGCGGCAGCGCTCGTCGGTCCGGTCGCGGAAATTGCGCACCGGGGCATAGCCGGCGTCCACCCCGGGATTTACGCCAAAATTGGTGCCATAAGCCCGGTAGGAACGCACGAAGGCATTGCGGTTGATCATGGTGCGCGCTTTCTTGTTCAAGCGGGCAAAGGCTACCGGATCGGCCGGCTCGATGCGACAGGACAGGCCGGTAGCCACGATGGCCTTCAGGTTCTTGGCGCCCATCACCGTACCCATACCGCCGCGACCCAGATAACGATGACCGGAGCGGATGACGGAATACAGGACGCCGTTTTCGCCAGCCGGGCCGATCAGCAAGGCGCCTTGGCGTGGATTATCCACCAAGCGGCTTTGCGCCGGCCCCGTTTCCATGCTCCACAGTTCGCCGGCCGCCTCAAAGCGGACGCCAGCTTCGTCGATATGCACTACGGTCGGCTCGGCCGCCTGGCCGCTAACCAGAACCCCGTCCCAGCCAGCCGTCTTGCAGGCCATGCCAAAAGGGCCACCGCAGGAGGCGGCCACCATGATGCCGGTCAGCGGTGACTTGGTAACGCCGGCAAAGCGGGCTGAACACGGCGCGCCGGTGGCCAGGAAGGTGCCCATCATGAAGGCCAGGATGTTATCCGGATCCAGCGGATCTAGCGCGCCCAGTCGATTACCCAGCCGGTCATGGATCATTTTCAAGCCCAGACCCTTGCCGCCAATATAGTCGCGCAAATCGGCCTCGGTGGGACTAAAGACCGACCAGCTACGTTTTCCCAGGTCGATTTCCAGATATTTTTTTGATTCTCCGCGGATTGTTTTCATGGGTGGTTCCTTTCACCGGCCGACTGGCGGATGGCAATGCAGTCCATCGGGCAATAAAAAGCGCACAACCCGCAGGACACACACTTTTCGGGGGCGGACTGGCTGGGCCAGCACGCCAGTCCGCCGGGTTGGCCGGTAGACAGGGCCAGACAGGTAACTGGGCAGTGGTCGGCGCAGGCTGCGCAGGAAATGCAGTGGCGTAGATCAAAGACTGGCTTAGCCCAGGCGGCACGCGGCAGCAAGCGGACCACCGGTACGCCCTGACTGTCGCTGACGGCTCCCGTCGGGCACAGCCGGCCGCAGGCGCCGCATTCAATGCAGCGCGCCGGATCAATGTCATGGCGGGACTTCTTTTCCCCGGAGATGGCGCCTACCGGACAAGCCTTGACGCAGGCCGTGCAGCCGATGCACTTATCGCCTATCGCCATGCTCATTGGCCATCCTCCGCTTGGTGCGCTTCACCCTGAACCAAACCGGCGCTGGCGCTGGCCCGTGTTCCAGGCTGCCCGCTGACAATGTTCAGCAATTCGGTCAAGTCAGCCCGACCCAGTATGCGCGGTACTGGATACAGTGGATTAGCCTCTGCCAAGGCCCGCTGCACCATCAGAGGAATATCGGCCGGCTTGATACTGTTGATTACCTCCGGTATGTCCATGGTCTGGTTCATGACCTTAATGCGAGCGATAAAGGCCTGCGCCGCCGCCTGGTCGTTCAGACCTGGCTCGACCGCCCCAGCCGCCCGCGCCAGTTTGGCCAGACGGCGTTCGGCTGACGGTCCGAAATACTCTAGAACGTGCGGCAGAATGACCGAGTTGGCCAGACCATGCGGCACGCTATAAAACCCGCCTAAGGTATGTGCCAGGGCATGGACATAACCGACATAGGCTCGGGTGAAGGCCAAGCCGGCCAAATAGGCTGCCTTCAGCAATAAGCCGCGCCGCAGCACATCGTTGCCCTGCTGATAAACTGATACTAGGTTGTCCATAATCAGACGGGTGGCCTCAATCGCCGCCGCTTCGGTTTCCTTGGTATTGCTGTGGCCGATGTATGCCTCGACGGCATGGGTCAGGGCATCCATGCCGGTAGTGGAGGTGATCTGCCGGGGCAGCTGCAAGGTCAATTCCGGATCGAGGACGGCCAGATGAGGGATGAGCACCGGATCGTTGATTGGATACTTTTCGTGAGTCGCCGGATTGGAAATGACAGCCGCTAGGGTAGCCTCGCTGCCGGTTCCAGCCGTGGTGGGCACTGCCACCAGCAAGGGTAGACGCTTGCCCACCTTGAACAGGCCTTTCATCCGTGACACCGGCAGGTTCGGCCGGGCCACTCGCGCGCCGATGCCTTTAGCGCAGTCCATCGACGATCCGCCACCGAAGGCCACAATCGCCTGGCAGCCATGTTCATTATACTGGTTCAAGGCTGTCTCGATATTGCCGATAGTCGGGTTGGGTACCGTACCGTCGAATACCGTATAAAAAATGCTCTTGCCGCGCAGGCCTTCCAGAAAGGGTTCCATCAAGCCGAGCTTGACGATACCCTGATCGGACACCACCAATAAACGGCTAACCTGTCGGCGCTGCAGCAAAGCCGGTAATTCCTGTAAACAACCTGGACCTTCCAGCAACTCCGGCTGCCTCCAAGGTAAAAAAGGTGAGACCAGCTTGAAAATAGCCTGGAAGAGTCGGGCGTAGACTTTGTATAAAAACATCGAAGCCTCCTGACGGCATTAGCAGGGTCAACCAAAAACAAAAAGGTCGGCCGAGTGAGTTCAGCTATCGGTCAGTCGACCGACCGATAGCTGAACTTACTGTATGCTTACTCTAGCGGCTTGTCAAGACAGCCGTGTTGCCTCATAATAAAATCTAGTCCTACGAGGTGGTTGCCTCATAAGTCAAATTCTAGTCCAAGGATAAGCTTGGACTAGAGTTTCCTGGACTGTTGTAGCACTGAAGCGCTTTGCTCGACTAG
>Ga0209518_1001891_pt1 | contig 20942 bp, 27 predicted proteins | sample RifGroB1_FD_183993 | JGI IMG/M metagenome (GOLD analysis project Ga0209518, IMG submission 183993) | Groundwater microbial communities from Rifle, Colorado, USA - Groundwater B1 (SPAdes) (version 2) | ecosystem: Environmental > Aquatic > Deep subsurface > Groundwater | place: Rifle, Colorado...
TATGGTCACAGCGTCGGTAACAACTACAAACATGTGCAGATAACGACAAAGTACAGATACAAAATGATGGGCAAAAACCTGTTGAAAACTTATTGTGAGGTTGCAATAAAAGAATCCTGCAAGCACCACAAAATTGAAATAACCATTTTGAAGGTTATGGAGAATCATGTGCACATGATTGTTGACTGTCCGAGGACAATGAGTGACTCAAAGCTTTTGCAGATAATAAAAGGGAGTTCAAGTTATTTGATTTTCAGACTTTGCCCAAATTTGAGAAAAAGATATTCACAAGGTCACTTTTGGAATGGAGGGTATTTTTGTTGCTCAATTGGGTCAAATTACGAAGCTGTTTTTGAATACATAAAAAATCAAGAGTGTTGCACCACTCTTTTCATTGAAGACGAAGGGACGCCGTTCCCTAAAGGGCACGGAGGATGTCACGCCTTGTATTGAGTTTATACCAAACTTTCAGTTTTATCCAATAGCACATATTGTTTTTTACCTTCTAATTTTTATGATTCCTTTTAATTGGGTTATAAATAAGTTTTTGAAGAAGTAAATATCAAATTAAAAAATTCCAATTATCCAGTTCTTTATAATGTCTGAATCATTGCAGTGATACACTTTGTGAGCTAATTGATTTCCTCCCATCATAATCTGCATCCCTTCTTCTTTTATGAGATTCTCGTTTTCTTCTGAAATTGTAAGTTGTGGAGGTTTAAACTTTGTCGGATAAAATCCAAAGCAGCTTTTGAAAATTTCCATTCCGTTATGAAGTTCTTCATAGGTTATGTCATTCCCAAACTCCTTGTAAGAATGAGTTATTCCATGCATCCCGATTGTTTTATTTGAAGATAAAATTTCAGCGCACCACTTTTCATTATATGCAATTGAATTGTTTTCAAAATCAGGAATTACCCATAAAGTGTCTGCCTTTTGAATGAGGGCATCTTCACATGGAATTCCCGGGGTTACATCATCAAGTTCAATTGGATTAATAAGACGGATAAGGAAAATTGTGACAATAAGCAATAGGAAAGCTATAATAAAAATCCCCTCTTTTTTCATACCCTTAAAAGGAATATGAAGATTAAAAATTTATTCTCTATAAAAGTTTCAAAATATTTTTTGCAAGTTTAGGGGTCCCAGTGTAAATATGCTTAACAACCCAGTAAACGTGCTTTTTGTAGTTTTTGTCTTTTCTTTTTTTCTTAAGAGAAAGACTTTTCAAATAGGGGTATTTTTCCTCAATGTCTAAAATTCCTGAATTTTTCCCATAAGACAATTTATTAAAAAGAACCGAGTCAACCATGAAGTTTTTCTTAAGGAATTTTTGGTGATTTTTTCCCATGGAAATAATCAAATCACTTTTTTCAATAAGTTTTTTGGTTATCTTTTTAGGTATGTGCCTGAAAAAAATTCCTTTTTTTCCCAGGTTTTTTCTGGTAAATTTGTTTACTCCCTCAGTGGGGTTTTTAATTCCTGCAGAGTCAACAATTATTCCTTTTATTTTATTCTTTTTAAAATAATCTTTAAGGCAGGCTTTTGCACTTAAACTTCTGAAAACATTTCCGCTGCAGACAAAGATTACCCTTTTCATTTAGTTGAGAAGAATGGGAGTTTTATTAATATTTTTAATCCCTGGGCTGTAAAGTTAAAGGGGTCTAATTGATCTTTCTAAATTTAGCAGAAAAAGTTTTCACTTTGGTACCTTAAAATTAATAATTTGTAAAGTGAAAACTTTTTGGAAGAACCTTAATCCAAGGTTAAATATCTCGTGGGGGCATGTTACCTAAGATTAATAATCTCACATGGTTTTCTCGTTTTGTCGACGGAAATACATTTAGTGTTTTTCTCGTTATTTTGGAGGCTTTTTACTGAATTTTGTTGAAGGAAGATGCAAGTGCATGAGCGATGGCACAAGCCTGATTTTAAATGGCAGAAAGGTTTAAATACACTAATCCTCTTTATAGGATTGAATAAACCTAAAAATAGGATTAATAAAATGTTAAATAAAGAGCATCAAATACTTGAAGAATTTGTTAAAAAGCCTTGGAAGAAGTTCACCTTTCGAGAAATTAAAAAATTGTCTGGAAAGAAGTCAGAGAGCTATGTTTATACCTCTTTAAAGAAATTTGTTAAATCAAACATCCTTAAAGAAGAAAGAGCCGGCAATGTTGTTTTATATTACTTAAATCTTTCTTCACATAAAACTATAATTTACACAGGTTTTGTATTAGAATATCTAAGCTGGAATAAAAAACATATTCCATATAAAGACTTAGAAAAGATTGCATCTAAGATACCTACTAATTTTTTTACCTTTATCCTTACTGGCAGTTATGCAAACAACACTCAAAAGAAAACATCTGATATTGACGTGGTTATTCTTTGTGATGATACTTTTGAGACAAAAAAAATCTATGCAGAACTAAAACAAGATTGTGAGCTAAACATACCTCCGATACATTTATATGTGTTTAAAAACTCCGAATTTTTAGCAATGTTATTAAATAAAGAGGCAAACTACGGAAAAGAAATGGTTAATAAAAACCTCATTTTATTTGGGGCGGAAGAGTACTACAAAATAATTTCAGAGGCTATAAAAAATGGATTCACAGGTTGAAATATTTATCAAAAGAGCGAATAATGAACTTCTTGCTGCAGAATCTTTGAAAAGATTAAGCGAAGAAGTAAAATATAAAGATGAGTTTAGTATTCCTCAGGATGCTACTTTCTACAGCTCAGTTATATCTCATTCCTATTATGCAATATTCTATGCTGCAAAAGCAATCCTCTTAACAAAGAACATTAAAACAAAATCTCCAAATATACACAAGACGACTTATGACTTATTTGATAAGACTTTTGTTAAAACCGGAGTTCTGGATAAAAAGCTGTTACAGATTTATACTGACATTGTGGTTAAAACGGGTGACTTACTTGAAATCTTTAAAGATGAAAAGTGGAAACGTAAAAACTTCACTTATCAAGTAATTGCCCAAGCAAATAAAACACCTGCTGAGAACTCCTTGAAAAATGCTAAATTGTTTATTGCAAATATCTCTAAGGTTATTGGAGATTAATGCTATCCAAATAATAAATTCAGCTCAGGGGAGCACTTAACTGCTAATTTTTTTGAGTAAAACAACACCTGCTTACTTTACGGCTCATTAATCCCGCAAATTTAAAAATATGCCATTCTTACCTAAATTATGGAATTAACTAAAAAAACGATCGACGAAATTGACTGGTCAAAAGAAAAAGAAAATACAAAACTGGTCGAGGCAATTTTTTTTATTTCGGGGAGGTTTCTTTCAATGCAGGATTTAATTTCCCTCTCAAGCTTGAACTCTCTTGTCATAAAAAATGCAATTGAAAAACTCAAGGAAAAGTATTCAAAGGATGATTCCGCGCTGGAGATTGTGGAGCGGGAGAACCTTTGGAAGGTTGATGTAAAACCCGAATATCACGGAATAATCAATAAATTGGCAACAGGTTCTGCTGAATTTTCAAAAGCAGAGCAGGAAACTCTTGCAATAATTGCCTATAAGAGGCTGATAAAGCAATCCGTAATAATAAAAATTCGCGGAAACAAGGCTTACGACCATGTGCATAAATTCATCCAACTTGGCTTAATCAAAGCAAAAAAGGAAGGTCACACCAACATACTTTCTCTTTCAGACGAATTCTATGATTATTTTAATGTTTCTGGTGAAGGAAAAAATCCGCTTAAAAAAAATGCAAAAGAAAACGAGGAAAATATAGAAAACGGGAATCCGGAGGAAGATTGAATGGAATTTGTTACCGCGCTCTACCTTATTTATTCTTTTCTTGCTTTTTACTTTTTATTCCTCTTCGTTTTGATTTACCTGGGGCACAGAAAAGAGATTCTTTTTGTTCCAAGACCAAAAAACAAATACTTAGTAAGCGTGGTAATTCCTTGTTACAATGAAGAAGAAAGCATAGGGATGACAATTGATGCAATTGTAAAAAATGGATGCAAAAGGTTAAAAAAAATAATTGTCGTTGATGACTGCTCAACTGATGGTTCGTATAAAATTATGAGAGAGTATGCAAAAAAATATCCCGGGCTTGTAATGGCAGTAAAGACTCCTAAAAATACCGGAAACGCCGCCGGAGCAAAAAATTATGGTTCAAGGTTTGTGAATACAGATTTAATCCTTTTTACAGATGCAGACAGCTTTCCTGAGAAGGGAGCAATTGAAAAAATGGTCGGTTTTTTTGATGAGGAAAATACCGGAGCAGTAACAGCTTCAGTTTTAGTCAAAAATAAAAGCAACTTTTTATTAAGGCTCCAGACTCTTGAATATGTTGTTATAAAGTTCACAAGAAAGCTTCTTGAATTTATAGATTCAATTTATGTTACACCGGGTCCTCTTGCAATGTACAGAACAAAACATTTTGTTGAAGTCGGGAGGTTTGATGAAAAAAATTTAACTGAGGACATTGAAATTACCTGGAGGATGTTAGACAAAGGATATGACGTTAAAATGAGCGTTCCTTCACGTGTTTATACAATTGCACCAGGCAAATTTAGGCAATGGTTTAATCAAAGAATTCGCTGGAACATGGGGGGCGTTCAGGCGATTTTAAAGCATAAAGATAAATTTTTCAAGAAAGGCATGCTTGGCCATTTTGTTTTGCCCCTTTTTGTTTCATCATGGATTATTGGGATTTTCGGGCTGGGTTTTTTTCTTTATCGCGCTGCAAGATGGGTCTTTGTAAACTATCTGACTACAACTTATTCAGTTCAGGCAAACGCGGCAGTATTGTCAGTCAGGGATATCTCCCTCAATCCAGACATTCTTTTTTTCTTTGGAATAATCCTTTTTGTGTTTAGCATGGCTTTTACGCTTATTTCACTTTTTCATGAAAAGGAGAAAGGATTTAAAAGTCCGAGAGTTTTTGATACTTTAGTTTACGCATTTTTTTACCTTCTAACCTATCCGGTTATCTTGGTAACATCTGTGTATAAACTTATGAGAAGAAATGTCAGGTGGTAAAACAAAATGAAAAGAAACTATTTTGTGTTTGTCCAGGCGCTCTTGGTAACAGTTGTTATTTTTATAATCGGTTTTTATATAGGGTTAAGTGTTGAAGGCAGCCATTTAAACCAGGTTAATGACTATTACACCCGCTCGGAAGTTTCTCTTGTTGACATTTTGGCCTTGAACAGCCTTACAGGGTCAGAAACAATATCATGTAAAGGGATGGTTGAAGCAACAAAAAATCTTTTAGACAAGGTTTACAAAGAGGCGGCTCTTTTAGGCCAGTATGAAGAATCTGAAAAATTAACCGATAGTTTGAAAACTCTTCACACAAAATATGATGTTTTAAGAACTTATCTTTGGATAAATTCAATAAATATAAAAAAAGTTTGCCCTTCTTCTAATTTTTCAACAATAGTTTATCTTTATAAACATGACGAACAGGATTTGACAAAAAAGGCAGAGCAGAATGTATGGTCAAAACTGCTTCTTGAAATAAAAAACGAAAATAAAAATATGTTTTTAATCCCTATTGCGCAGGATAGCAATCTAATCTCTCTTGCCTCTTTAACAGAAAGATACAATCTTACAAATTTTCCTGCAGTTATTATAAACGAAAACAGGATTTTTTATGAAATTCCCGAGAAAGGAGAGATTCTTGCCTTAATCAATAATTCTTCAATATAACAATCTTAAAAAAGAAGCCAAAACTTTATTTTATTATGAAAGAATGCTATTTGTGTGGAATCTCTGAAGAAAAGACTTTTCTTTATGAAGGAATTCACAGAGTTAAAGGAATAGTAAATGTATGCCGAAAATGCTATTTCAGGGACAAAATACCCCTTTTGGATAAAAAAGAGGTTAATATTGAAACTATCAATTCAAGAGAAAGTGTCAGGGATCGGCTCTCAAAAATAGCCCATGTAAGCGTTGAAAAAAATGTTGTTTTTAAAGAGCCAAAAAAGTTTCATCAAAGTTACGAAAATATCCATTTGCAGGATCTTGTTGAAAAAAATTTCAAAAAAGAAGTTTTGGCAGGAATCAAATCGCCCCCGGATTTAATTGATAACTTTCACTGGGTTATTATGAGGAAAAGAAGGTCTTTAAAAATATCAAAAGAAAATCTTGCGGAAGCTGTAAAGGAGCCTTTTATTTCAGTTGAGAGTCTTGAAAAAGGAATTTTGCCAAGAGATTACAGGAATCTTGTGAAAAAGGTTGAAGCACATCTTGGGATAAGAATTTTCAAAACAAGAGATATTGGTCACAACGATATAATCCTGGAATCAAAGGTTCCTTCGGGAATTTTAATTGAAGATTTGAAAAAGAAGGAACAAGAGGAAAAAGAAAAATATATTGATGCAAGAAATTTGAGCCTCGAAAAGATAAAAGATGTTTATGGGGTTCCAAAAGAACCCGAAAAAGATGAGGACCCGAGGATAGAAAAAAGGGGAATTTTTAGTTTTTGGAAAAAGAAAAAGAAAACTCCGGAAGAAAAAAAGGAAAAACCCAAGGACGAATTGACTGACGAAGAAGTTTCAAAACTTGTCTGGGGAAAATGAATTTAGTACAAGAATATTTATAAATATGGAAAATTAAAACTTCTATATGGCTGAAATAGATTATCTTGAAGTAACGGATGAATCTATCCGGAAGATAAAATTAGATAAATCTGTTTTAGAACATATTTTAATATCTTCAGAAAGAGGTTTAGATTTAGATTTGACCGAATGGAAAGAGGGAGGAATAAGAATCACTTTCTCTATACCGGGCTTGGGGATTGGATTTTATAATGAAAAACCTTATAAAAATGATGAGGAGGCAATTAAAGAATATGAGAAGGTTTTGAATGCAGTCCAAAATCATAATTATATATTAAAACATTCAAAAGAGGGATTGCATTTGAAATTAACTGCTTAAATTCTGTTTTTAAAATATGAAATCCCTAAAAGACTGCCCCTCATTTCTTGAAGATTTAGTAATATTGTTTGGCGGAGAATATGCCCCGCTGTTTAAGGATATACCAAAGGGATACCGTGATGAGTTTAAGGGATGGGTAAAGGAGGAATTTCATCAGGATTGGGGGGATGAAACTTTGATTGGAGGGAAAAAAGTGCCTGAAGAAATTTCTCTGGAAAACTGGAACAAAGGATGGCAAATTTATAACAGGGAGTATATGGTTCATGTTATAAAGGATTTTCTTGAAGATAAATCGTAAAAAATCATACCAAAACTTTATAAAAAGTAATCTAATAGGATTACTATGAAAACCATTACAATAAAACTACCAGAAGATGAATCCCGTGATTTGGATGAGTTTATAAAAAGGAGAAATTACCCGTCAAAATCCGAGTTTATACGTAATCTTATTATGGAAAATCTTGAAAGGGCAAGAAAAGAAAAAATTGGATGGCTTGCAATCGCTGAAAAATCCATTGAAAAAATGTGGGATAATAAAAAAGATGACAGAATTTGGAAAAGATATTTATGATAGAACAAAGGGATTTACTGCTTGTTCCATTTCCTTTTTCTGACCAGAGAGGGAGAAAAGTGAGGCCGGTTGTTGTAATCAGCAATAAAAATTTTAACATAAACTCAGAGGATATCCTTGTTGCAGGGGTAACTTCCAACATTTCAAAAGATAAATATGCTGTCCCACTGAAAAATAAAGATTTAGAAGAGGGAAGGCTGTATTCTCCATGTTGTATCAAATCTGAAAATATATTGAAAGTAGACAAAGAGATTATACTAAAAAAGATTGGTAAAATAAAGAGAGATAGAATGAATTTAGTAATCAAAATAATTCTTGATATTATCAGATAGGTTTTTAAAACTCCAATCACAAGTTTTATAAACACTTTTCAAGATTTTAACATATGGAAGTTAAAGTTTTAAGAAAAGAAAAAAATGAAATTGAAGTTGAATTTAATGATTTGACTTTCCCGGAAATTTTAAGAGTTTACCTGAATAAAGATGCCGGAGTGACTTTTGCTGCATGGAAAAAAGAGCACTCCACATTGAATCCCGTGCTTCTTGTCAAGACAAAGGGAAAAGACCCGAAAGCAGCAATAGAAAAAGCAGTTCAGGAGATAACTAAAGACCTTGAAAAAGTTGAGGAAGATTTTAGGAAACTTAAGTGATTATTTCTTAATTCTCTTAATTTCCACAAAATAAAAAATGCCGGATTAAACAAATATTATGAGGGGACTTCGAGTTTTGCAGGGGGGTCAAAACAAGGGAATTTAATGGATGCAACTTACTCAATTTATGATTTTTGTGAATGGGGGGAGAGAACATATTATTATATTTTTAATTTAGATAAAAAAAGTTCATAAAATGGGGCTCAGAAAACTTAATTCTTTTTAATAATGCATTTATTCTTTATATAAATCCTTATTAATCAATCTGCATTTTATTTTTAATGGAAAAGTTATTGGAAAAATTGGTGGAAAATTCAGGAGGGAGAATTTCAACGGGAAGTTACGATTTGAATGAGTGGCTTGGGGGAGGTTATGAAAAGGGGATTGTGACTATGATTGTCGGACCGCCGGGTTCAGGAAAAAGCAATTTTTCAATTCTTGCTGCTTGCTCTCAGGCAAGGGAAAAAAAAGTGATTTTTATTGACAGCGAAGGGGGTTTTTCCGTTGAGAGGGTAAAACAAATTGTTGGGGACGAAAATGTTGAAAGAATCCTTGGAAATATTCTGATTTTAAATCCGACAAATTTTCAGGAGCAAAAAAAATGCTTTTCAAAACTTCTTGAAAATGTGAAGAAGGAAGAGGTGGGGCTGATTATTATCGATTCTATTGCCATGCTTTACAGGCTTGAACTCGGAGATGCTGTAGAGGGGAATGATGAAGAAAAAATAAAGGAAGTAAATCGCGATGTTGCAAGGCAAATGAGATCCCTTGTCGAAATTTCAAGAAAAGAAAACATCCCAGTCTTTATTACAAACCAGGTTTACGGAAATTTTTTGTCTTTTGAAGAAATTAAAAATGGGGTTGAAAAAGAGATGAACATTGTCGGAGGAGACCTTTTCAAATACTGGAGCAAATGCATAATAGAACTGAAAACCGCGAAGGGAAGAAAAGCGGTCCTCCTGAAACACAGGAGTCTTGATAAAAAAGATTTTAATTTTGAAATCCGAAACGAGGGGATTTTTAAAAAGGGGCTGTTTTAAAAATTCCCGGGGGAATAAAACCCTCGACTCAATTTTTAAACAAAATCTCGGAGGGGTTTTAGAAAAAGGGGCTGTTTTAGTTTTTCCTAAAAATTAAAAAAGAAATCAAATAAGAAAGGATAATCCCCCCAAAAAGAATCGGATAATTTATCCCGTAAATATGGGGAAATCCATTAAAAATATAGATAATCAAGGATCCTAAATCAGTTGAGTTACAGGGGGCTGTAAAGCATCTCATTCCGTTGTCATAATCTATGAAAGGGACAAAGATTATGAATAATAAAAGTGCAAGCACTATTCTTTTTTTTAATTTTGACATTATCCTTTATGGATTTTTATCTATTTAAACCATTTCAAGACTTCAAAAAACTTTGAATCTTTCAAAAATTATCAAAGTCAAGATAAAATTTCAAAAGGGTTAATAGGCTGTATTCTCATTATAAAAGCATGAAAAAATCATATCAAATTAAAAATTGTCGTAACTCTTAAAAAATTCTTAAAGAATATAAATCGTATTTTCTTAATTATAACATGGAAGAATTAAAATTCGGAATTGTTGAAAAATTGAGCAGGCTTAATTTTAAGTTCAAAAATTTTGAAGAGATTTCAAAATTTGAAGGGGCAAGCCCGCCGAGTGTTTTTATAGGCTCAGGGCTTAAGTACCCCCTTGTAAATGTCGGGATTTTGTCCCCTGTTGGGAGGGTAGAGGATGCAAGCCTCTTTGATGACCCTAAGAATTGGGCAAAAGAAAATTTTTCAATACTTGACATTTTAAAATTAAGGGAGAACCTTCTTAATTCAAGATTCCAGTCAAAAGTTAGTGATTCAAGATTAAATAAAAAATTCACCGAAATTACAAAAGAAATTGCATTGTCATCTGCACCGGTTGATGTGGAAATTGAATTAAAGTCAAGAATCAACCTTGGAAAAAATCTGGACAGAGTTTTAACTCCAAACGGGATGCGCGCGGAATTGAAAAATGCGAAAGTTTCAGGGAACGTCAAAATTGATACTAAAGTTGACCGGGTTATGAATGATGAAATAAAAGCCAATGAAGGGATTGGGTACCTTTATTCTTCTGGGATAAACGAGTATAGTCTTACAAAAATTTTAAGCGTGGGTGTTTTGGGGTTAAAGAAAGATAAAAAGATGGTTCCGACACGCTGGAGCATAACCGCAACCGATGACATTATTTCTAAGGAACTTTTAAAAAAAGTAAGAGAATATAATTGGCTTGAAAATTATGAACTTTTTTCAGGGGAATTTTTGGGTAATCAGTATTTGATTTTAATGTTTCCCAATGTGTGGAGTTATGAACTTTTTGAACTTTATTATCCGGGCTCAAGCTGGAATCCCGGAACCGACATGAAAGCGTCAACTGATTCAGAGGGCTACAGGGGGAGGACAACTTATGCCTCCAACTGCGCGGGGGGATATTATGCAACGAGACTTCCTATTTTAGAGTATCTTGAATCAATAAAAAGGCAGGCAGGGGTTTTAGTAATCCGTCTTGAAACGCCTAGTTATTGGGCTTCTCTTGGGGTGTGGGTAGTAAGAGAAAGTGTAAGAAAATCCCTTCAGGAATCCCTGGAGTTTGAATCCCGCGAAGAACTTTTGAAAAATGCCCTCAAAATCTCAAAAGAAAAATATGATTTTGACCCCGAAATAATTTACAAAAGAAGCAATTTACTGAGACTTTACGGGACACAGAAGAATTTGAACCAGTGGTTTTGAAAATAATTTCTTAATAAAAAATTAATGTGAAGATTATTTTACCAACTCCCCAGAAAGAAACCTTTTTAACCACAAAACCCTTTTATAATTCATAAGGAGGTGAATTCATGGGGAGTCATATTTTTGATGGTCTTTTAGCTCTTGTTGCTTTAGTTGCTGCTCTTTCAAGTTTGGGTTATCCAAACCTAATTGTGATTATTGCAACAGCATTAATTTTTATTCATGCAATTTCTCATATGCTGGGAGTTTGTCCTTGCGATTGCAGCTATAACCACAAAATGCAAAACAAGCAAATACCAAAAAAATCGGCCAAAAAGAAAAAGTAAAACTTTTTCAAAATTCAATATTTTTTTTCCTAATAATATTTCTTTTAATTTGCTATAAAATTAATTAATCAGTAAGATAAAAAGGGGGGTTAATCCAGATAATAAAGTAGTTTTTTATCAGCAGGTTTACCAGTAGTTATGCCTAAATTATGAGTTAATAGAATGTGCACTTAACTTTCACTTTCCTTCTCCGCCATCTTTTTTCTGTATTCTTCAATTCTTTCTTTGTTTGTTGGACATTCGCTGTTAAAGCAGAATATCCATGGCTTTTTCCCTTTTTGAAGAGCCATTAAAAGTGGGAAGCCGCATTTATCGCAGTTTTTTCCGGTTGATTTTATTTTTCCGTAAGGGGGAAGGGAATATGTATTCTTGCATTCCGGATAACCAGAGCATGCAACAAAAAACTTCCTATTTTTTGGAGAATAAGTTATTTTTAATTTGTCTTTCCCGCATTTTGGGCAAGGGTTAAGTGTGTTTTCTTCCCTTTCAAGTTTTCTTGAACTTTCCTGGGCATTAACTAAATCCCTTCCTATCAGTTTTTCTTTTTCCTGAAATTCTTTTGCAATTTCAATAATCTGCTCTTTTGCTTCCCCTAAAATTTTTTCCTCTTTCTCTTTAAGTTCTGGAATAGGTTTATCACCGTGTTCAACAATTTCATCCATTTCATCCTGAAGTTTTCCTGTAAGGTTTTCATCTATGATTATCGGGGAATAATTTTCAAGAGTTTTTATTAATGAGAGTCCGATTGGTGTTGCTTCAATTGATTTTCCACGAATGTACCCTCTGTCATAAAGAGTTTCAACTATTGCCGCGCGGGTTGCCTTTGTCCCGAGGTTTCTTTTTTCAAGTTCTGAAATTATTGATGCAGGGGAATATCTTTTTGGAGGCTGTGTTTCTTTTTCTTCAAATCTTTTTTCAGTTATAATTTTAATTCCTTCTACATCAGGAATTTCTTTTTCATGGGTTTTTACAGGATAAAATTCCATCCATGATTTTTTCCTAATATGGTATCCTGAAGTGGAAAAAAGGTAATCTTTGAATTTTCCCGAAATTCTTTTTCTGTCTATTATGGCATCTTCGCAAAAAAGTGCAAGGAATCTTTTTGTAATAAGGTCATAAATTTTTTCTTCCCTTCCTGAAAGGATTTGTTTGTTTCCTGTAGGGTAAATTGAAGGATGTGCAGGGTCCGTCTTTTTTCCTTCAACAGGCCTGTCTCTTGTAATGAGTTTTGAAACTTTGTACCTTATTTTAAGAGTCTCAAGTATTGACTTGTAATCAACTGAGTCCGGAAGCTTTTGAGAGGATGTTCTTGGATATGAAATCAGACTTCCAAGGTAAAGTGATTGGGCTATTCTTAGCGTTTCTGAAGGGGTTATCCCATAAAGTTTGTAACTTTCAGTCTGAAGGGTTGTAAGGTCAAACGGAGGATTGGGAGGAACTCTTTGTTCAACTTTTTTTGTTCCCAAGTCAATTTCTTTGCCCGTCACATCCTCAAAATTTTTAAGTTCATCTTTATCAAAAAATTCTTTTGTGCACTTTAGCTCTATTTTGGGTTTTTCTACAGTTATGAAAACTTCCCAGTAAAGTTCTTTTTTAAAATTAAGAATTTCTTTTTCTTTCTCAACGATGAGTTTTAGAGTAGGACCCTGAACGCGGCCAATTGACATTATTTTGAATTTTCCAGCCGTTTTTATTGCATTCATAAGAGCGCGGGAAAGATTTATTCCGTAAAACCAGTCAAGGTAATGTCTTGTTTCCCCCGCAATTGCCTGTCCCCAGTTCAAGTTTTTGAATTTATTTTCGTATGATCTGTTGAGTTCATTTGGGGTTAATGTTGAAAATTTCATCCTGTGAGCATCTGGCTGATTGCAAATTAGTTTAACAACATTTTTTCCTATAACTTCTCCTTCAACATCAAAATCTGTTGCAATGGTTATAGAACCCGCATTTTTAGCAAGTTTAATGAGGGTATCATAATATTTTTTTGTGAAATCTCCTTTTTTAACAAGGTAATTTGGAATCCATGAAATATCAAACACAGGAATGCCAGAGCCCGGAGAATTTTGTTTTAATGTGAAAAGGTGTCCGACGGCGCAGGCAACAATTATTTTTTTTCCATTTCTGTCAACTTCATAATAAGGAACTCCTCTTACAATCTCCCTTTTTGCCGAAACCCCCAGTGCATTTGCAATCTTTAAAGCTGCCTGGGGTTTTTCCGTAATTATAAGTTCATACCCATCTTTTTTCAAAAGGATTTTTGGGGGTAAATAAACTTCCACTTTTGTGGTTGTTGTCTTTTCCTTTTTTGTAGCGGTTTTTTTCCTTGTCTTTTTCCCGTTTAAAGGTTTTCTTTTCTTTTCTACACTTCCTTCTCTTTCAATTGTAACTAACTCCGCCCTGTCCGGCTGGTTGGAAGTTTTTTCAGTCACCCTTATGTTTTCAATCATTGGGTCATAATCTTTAACTTCTTTTTCAGTAGTATATCTTAAAAACTCTTCTCTTGAAATTTCCGGCTTTACCTCTTTTTCAGTTGTTTTTTTAAAATCAACCGGGGGCCTGAAAAATGATTCTGTTGCTCTTTCTTCACGTGATTTTCTCTTTGCCATCCAATTCCCGTAAAGGTCTTTCCTTATATAAGTTTTTGTTTTTAATTAAGAAATTTTGAAATTTTTAAGAAACCTTTAAAAGGTTAAAAAGTACTATATTTTACATAGCGAGGTGGAGCAGTCTGGAGTGCTCGTCGGGCCCATAACCCGGAGGTCGCGTGGTTCAAATCCCGCCCTCGCTATTTTGCTTTAACAAAATAGCATGACCAAGAAACTTGAGTCTCGCTATTTTATTTTAATAACATTGCGTTGGCCAATGAAATTGAGTCTCGCTATTTTTTGCTCGGGAGAGAATTTGAAATTTTGAACCAAGACATTTTTAAAACAAATCTAAAAATTTATATAAATATTTAAATCTGTAATTTCTTATTTCAAAATGGCATTAATAGAGAGAATTCTTTTTCCGAACACATTCGGGATGGAATTAATTTACTCATTTGTGATTATCTTTTGCAGTCTGATAATTTATTTTAGCACGAAAGAAATGTATAAAATAAGCAAATATCCCGGAATAAAATATTTCAGGTTCTCATTTTTGTTTTTTGCTCTTGCATATTTTTTCAAATCATTCATAAGTTTTATGCTTGTCTTTTTGGGTTTTCATGGAGTTCTGGAATTTATTTCTGTATTTTTGGGGGTTGTAACTTTGTTTATATTCATGTATGCAAGCACAATGGCAATCTTTTATCTTCTTTACAGCGTTGTATGGAAAAAGTTTGGCGATAAAAAATACATTATCCCGGTTCTTCATGTGTTTGTCCTTGTAATTTCTGCAGGAAGTCTTTTCTTGAGGTCAGCGTGGACAATAATAATTATACAGATTCTTCTTTTTACTTTTATTGCCGTTTACAATTACACTTCGTACAGAAAACTTTCCCCTAAAAAAAAGACCGGCTCAATTCATTTAATTTATCTTTTTCTGTTTTTGTTCTGGATGCTGAATCTATCAGATATACTCGTTTCCGGTTTCAGCCCGTTTTTTGAATTTTTAATCTCCCTTGCTTCAATCGGAGTCTTTCTGACAATTTTATATAAAGTAACAAGAAATGTAGGTTCTTTGTAAAATGGGAAAAAGAGACAAACTTGAGATAATAAGGGATATACTTAAAATTATAAAAAACAATCACGGGCACATAAAAACGACCCCCCTTCTTAGAAAGTCAAATCTTTCTTCAAAGAGGTTTGCCGATTATAAGTCGGACCTTATTGGAAGAGAACTTATTTTTGAAACAGAAGACAAAAATAATGGAAAACAGATTTTGATTACTTTTAAAGGAATGGAGTTTCTTGAAAAATATCGGACCATAATAAATTTTGTTAATGAGTTTGATTTGTAAAGAAAGCCTTTAGTTTCAAAATGTTTATAAGCCTGATTAATAATTTAATTTTAGTTTAATTTAATAATTGCCTCGGTCGCATAAGCAGGAAGTGGAAATTCTTCCTTCGCAAATGCTCCGAGGAAACAAAACCTTGCCTCGGTCGCATAAGCAGGAAGTGGAAATTCTTCCTTCGCAAATGCTCCGAGGAAACAAAACCTTGCCTCGGTCGCATAGTGGTTATTGCACCGGATTGCTAAGCGCAGGACACCTAACGGTTTCCTACCGCTCTACCTTCCCTTGGGGATGGCTCAAGGCTGGTCTGCGACGCAAACATCCGGGCCCTTCGGGGCTCGCAGGTTCAATTCCTGCCCGAGGCGTATGCGGAAGAAATCCCGCAAATTCCTTTAGGAATTTTACCTGTTAAATTCAAGAGTGTTTCCTTTCCAGGTCGAGCATCTTCTGTCATCATTATAAGTAAATGTTTCGATGGCACGGAGTGCGAGCAGATTCCCGGCGGGGCGTGAACCTTAGACTAAATTATGGGGATAACTTTATTATCATCAAAAGATTTAAATACTATAACACTCTATAATAAATTGTAAGGAGTTATAAAATGCCAACTACAATACAAATTTCAGATAAGGTAAAAACAGTTTTAGATAGAATGAAGATGATAGAGAGAGAAACCTACAATGAAATAATCGAGAGAATGATTGAAGATGATTTAGAGATAAATGAGAAAACTAAAAAAGAATTAGAAGAAAGAAGAAAAAGCAAAGAGTTCATCTCTCATGAAGATGTTAAAAAAAGATATGGATTATAATGAAATCTCAAATACTCTATGAAAAAGAGGCTTTAAAGGAATTAGATAAATTAGAACCCTCAATTTCTAGAAGAATAATAAAGAAGATTGAAGATATGTCAGAAAATCCTTCTTCTTGTGATATTAAAAAGTTAAAAGGAAGTAATGACTATAGATTAAGAGTGGGGGATTATAGAATTATTTTTGTTTTTGATAAAGATTTAATAAAGATTATTAAAGTTGGGCATAGACAACAAATTTATGATTAATTTTTAACATTGCAGACCAAATTGTCATTAAGTTAAACCTAAGGATAAATTCCTGACGGGGGCGTCCCGTAACCTTTAAATCTTCTTTCTTCGTGGTTTTGTAAAGGTGACGATAAAAGAGGAGAATGCTTTCAGTTAAAGATTTAGAAAACATTGCAAATGTTCTTAGAAGAGATTCTTTGATTTCCACAACAGAAGCAGGAAGTGGGCATCCAACATCGTGCCTTTCATGTGCCGAAATCATGAGCGCCTTATTTTTTTATGAAATGTGCTATGATGTGAAAAACCCATATAATCCAGACAATGATGAATTTATTTTAAGCAAAGGTCATGCTGCGCCAATTTTATATTCTGCCCTTAAGCATGCAGGATGCATAAAAGCAGATCTTACAACCCTGAGAAAATTAACAAGCCCGCTTGAAGGGCATCCGGTGCCAAATTCTTTAAAATGGATAAAAGTGGGAACAGGTTCACTTGGACAGGGGTTAAGCGCAGGGATTGGGATGGCTCTAGCAATGAAAATGCAAAAAAGAAAGTCGCGCGTTTACGTTCTTATGGGAGATTCTGAACTTGCGGAGGGTTCAGTTTATGAATCTTTAAATTTTGCCTCATATTATAAACTAAATAATATTGTTGTAATTGTCGACATAAACAGGCTGGGGCAGACAGGAGAAACAATGTATGGCTACGACTTGGATTATTATGACACAAAGTTTTCATCTTTTGGATGGAACTCATTGAAAATTGACGGGCATGATATTAAGGAGATTTTGAACGCTTTTAAAAAGGCGGGGGAATCAGAAAAGCCGACAATAATTTTGGCAAAAACTGTCAAAGGAAATGGGGTTTCATTTTTGGAAAATAAAAACGGCTGGCACGGAAAAGCACTTTCAAAATGGGAGCTTGAAAGTGCGCTAAATGAAATTCCGTACGAAAAAATACCCAAAATAAATATTAATAATCATGAAAAAGTTTTATACAAGCCGAAATTAAAAAGTTTAAAGAAAAATATTTACAAAATAGGTGAGTTGGTTTCAACACGCGAATCTTATGGAAAAGCCCTTCTTGAACTTTCAAAGTCAGACTCAAGAGTAATTGCAGTTGATTCAGAAGTTGGAAATTCTACTGAATCAGAATATGTTAAAAAAAACTTCGGGACAAAAAACCAGTTTATTCAAAACTATATCGCAGAGCAGAATATGATTGGGATCTCATTAGGATTAAGTAAACTTAGAATGAACCCTTTTCCATCAACTTTTGCCGTTTTTTTGACACGCACATACGACCAGTTGAGAATGGCTTCTTTGTCATCGGCAAACTTTACAGTTTGCGGGAGTCATGCCGGGATTTCAATAGGTGAAGATGGCGCTTCACAAATGGGTTTAGAAGACATTTCTCTTTTCAGAACTCTTCCCAATTCAGTAATTTTTTATCCTTCAGACGCTGTTTCAGCGGAAAAATTAGTTTTCCTGTCGTATAAATTAAAGGGGATAAAATATCTCAGGACAACCCGGCCAAAAACTCCGGTTATATATAAAAATTCTGAAAAGTTTAAAGTGGGAGACTTTAAAGTTCTAAAGAAATCAAAAAAAGACCGTCTTGTACTGGCTGGGTCAGGAATTACTTTGCATGAATCTCTTAAGGCTTATGAAGAATTAAACAAAAAAGAAATTGCCGTGGCTGTTGTTGACCTTTATTCAATAAAACCATTTAACTCTAAAAAATTCATAAAATTTGTAAAAAGGCATGGAAATAAGATTGTTGTTTCAGAGGACCATCATAAGGAAGGAGGAATAGGTGAAATGCTTGCAGGAGAACTGAAAAGTTCAGGAATAAAAATTATGCATCTTTATGTTGAAGGAATTCCCCATTCAGGAACTAAAGAAGAGCTGTTGCATAAATACAATATTGATTCTGAATCGATAATAAAGTCGGCAATAAGTTTAAAATAAAGAATTAATATCAAAATGCCGGGTATTCCACCTAAATAAAAGCTTTCTTTAATCTCTCCAGGGCTTTCTTTGGGTTTTTTGCTTCGGCAACAAATGAACCAGTGTTTAAAATATCCGCTCCTGCTACCCTTAATTTTTTAGCCGTCGTTCTGTTCACCCCTCCGTCAATCTGAACAATTGTTCTTGACGAGACTTTTTTTATTTCTTTAATCTTTTTGTAGACTGCCGGAATAAAATTTTGTTTTTCCTTTCCGGGATTCACTCCCATTAATAAAACACCATCAATGTTTTTTAAAAATGGGAATATTTTTTTTGTGGGGGTAGACGGGTTAAGTGCAATAAAACACTTTAGTCCAGACTTCTTTATTTTATTTATTATTCTTTCCTGATTGCGCGAAGATTCATAATGAAAAATAATTTTCTTAAATCCATTTCTTTTTAATTTTTTAATTTTTATTTCAGGATTTAGAGTCATTAAATGGGCTTCAAAAATTTTATTAAATTTTTTTAAATTTGGGACCTGCGATATTTTAATAGATTTACCTTTTACGAATTTTCCGTCCATAAAGTCAATCTGAAAATACCTGGATATGGAAATTATCTTGTTTAATCTAAATTCAAAATTATTTTTATCCATGGCAAAAATAGTGGGAATTATTTTTATCATTTTTATTTTTTGAAGTGTCTTTTTTCATAATGCGAAATCTCTTTAATCCTTCTTATGTGCCTTTTTTCATTTTTGAATTTTGTATTAATCCATATTTTGATTCCTTTTTTTGCATTTTTGAGTGTCACAAATTCCGAGCCAAGGGAAAGCACATTTGTATCGTCGTGAATTCTTGACATTTGAAGAAATTTCTTGTTTTTTCTGCCCGTAAAAGAAACTGCACGAATCCCCTTTACTTTATTTGCAGCAATAGACTCTCCAATCCCGGTTCTTGCAATTATGATTCCTCTGGAGTTTTTTGTTTTTGAAACTTTTTCTGCCACTAAAAAAGTGTATGGTGGATAATCATCTTTTGGATTATATTCATAAGGCCCCACATCATAAACAGAATGCTTTTCTTTTTTTAACCATTTTTTTATTTTTTCTTTGTAGATAAATCCCGCATGGTCGCTTCCTATTATTATTTTCATTTTATTCTGTATTTTTGGTAGTTAGTTAATATTGATTTATCATCTTTTTCCCACATCTCATTTGATTTTTTTATTATTTCGATTGCTTCTTTCCAGTTTTTTGCATGATATAATAAGTTAAGATCTTTTTTCTCAAAATACTTCTCATCCAAAGGTCCGTCTTTAAGCCATTTTAGAAGCCCTTTCCATACATTTCCCAGAAGGATAATAGGGATAGTTCTGGTGTGTCCGGTCTGCATAAGCTGCCAGGAATAAAAGAGTTCTAAGATTGTTCCGACCCCTCCCGGGGCAATCACTATTGCATTTGAAAGAATCATAAAATGGTCAAGCCTCCTTGAAAAAATATTGAATTTTCTGAAAAGTTGAACTCCTCGGTTGAATCTTTGCTCGTGTGGGAGTGTTATACCAAGACCTATAGAATGGGCGTTTCCTCTTCCATTTCCTTTCCTGTGACCGAGGTTTGCAGCTTCCATGATTCCAGGGCCCCCCCCAGTTACAACATCCCAGTTTTTTTCCCCAATCATTTCAGCAAGTTTGTATATTTCTTTGTAAGTTTTATCATTCTTTTTTATTCTTGCACTTCCAAAAATAGTTACATGAAAGTGTTTGGGTCTAAACCTTTTATCAAGCCTAATCATCACCATTTTTTCACCTATTGATTAATTGGCAAAATGAGTTTATATTATTTTCTGACTTTTTCAATAGAAGTAACCTGTTAAACAAAGCCATTTTTATGAAAATTTTAAAAAGCAGTAAAACTTCCCTTCGTTATGAGAGAATTAATTCTTGGAATTGATGAAGCTGGGAAAGGTCCCGTTATGGGTCCAATGGTTATTGCCGGATGTCTCATAGAAAAAGAGGATGAATCTTTCTTGAGAAAGCTCGGGGTTAAAGATTCAAAAATGGTCACCCAAAAAAGAAGAGAGTTTCTTGAAAAGGAAATAAAAAAAATTGCAAAGGCTTTTGAATTGATTGTATGTGAAGCTGAAGAAATAGACAAAAAGAGTTCAGATGGGACAAAATTAACAGAACTTGAAGCAGAAAAAATTGCACAAATTATAACCAAACTGACTCCGGAAGAGGAAAAATTGAAAGTGATTATCGACTGCCCTTCATTTGGAATCGGGAACTGGAAAAATGTTTTAAGGATAAAATTAAAAAATTTGGGTAATATTGAGCTCGTTGTTGAGCATAAAGCGGACAAAAATCACCTCTCTGTTGGAGCTGCTTCAATTCTTGCAAAGTGCGAGAGGGAAAGAAAAATGACTGAACTAAAGGAAAAATACGGGGATGAAATAGGTTCCGGTTACTGCATGGATCCATTGACAAAAAGATTTGTGGAAAAATTTGCAATCAAATTCAAAGATGACGGCCTATTTAGAAAAAGCTGGTCAACATGGAAGATTGCCTACACAAAACTCAAGCAGATTGAACTTGAATTTTAGTGTTACTTTTATAAAAAAGTAACAAAATAGAAAAGTTTTTAAAGCTTAGCCAGAAATCCATCTGCTTTAGCTGATGGATGAATGGCGCTTCTTGAAAAACATTTTTCTATTTTGATTTACTAAAAAAAGAGTAGCCGTGATTGTCGGCTACTTGAACATATCC
>Ga0209518_1001894_pt1 | contig 20914 bp, 18 predicted proteins | sample RifGroB1_FD_183993 | JGI IMG/M metagenome (GOLD analysis project Ga0209518, IMG submission 183993) | Groundwater microbial communities from Rifle, Colorado, USA - Groundwater B1 (SPAdes) (version 2) | ecosystem: Environmental > Aquatic > Deep subsurface > Groundwater | place: Rifle, Colorado...
ACCACCTTCAGTAAACACAGCAGCTCCACCACTGAGGTCTCCCTGGCTTATCCCAACTTGCCCAAATGCGACTTCTGCTCCAGATGGCTTGGGTTCTGGCTTAGGTGTCTCTGGTAAGTCCAGCCCAAATGGAACATTACTTGAAGTGTAAGTTGGAGTAATACCGAATACCTGAGAACCAGAGAGGCTCATTGAATTCTGGTAGGAGTTCTCTTGTTTCCCTGGGATTCCAGCATCTTCCAATACTTTGTCTATAGCTACCTCTGTCTGTCTGTTCTCCTTGGAAGTTTCTGGATCATCTTTGGTCCCTGGTCTGTATGCAGCAGTAGCAATACCACCAGCAGACACACCAGCAGCGGGGATTACATCAAGTGCATTGAGAAAGATACTTGGTAATTCTTTACTAGTCTCTTGCGCTACTGCCTTGAGGTCTTTTCCCTCATCCATCTTTGTAGCGACAAGATTTGTAGTGTTCTGAGTAACTTCATCCAAGTACTCAACTGGCATTTCCCTTAGACCAGCGTGGGCTCCGGCCTCTAAGCGAGAAAGAACATTACCAGCTACCCCTTTCCTAGTGGCTACCCCTTTAAATGCGTCATCTCCAAGTCCTAGGGATTTCGCTACGAATGAAGAGTTAAGCACAGATGTCACTACGAACTGAGTAGCAAATGCTTGACCAGCAAGCGTTGGGTCCATGCCTTTACGAATGTTCTCTTCGTAGTTGGGCAATGCTGTCTCAGCACCCATAACAGTACCGAATACTAGAGGAGCAGCAATACCCCCGGTCAAGGACGCAGCAGCATAGGCTACACCCATATCACGGAATGTTGGGATCAGAGTACTAGCTATGTATTTCGGATCAACTAGCTGAGCTGGGTTCTCCCAGATATGGGGATACACAGCAGCAACTTGTTGAATCTCTTCTGACTTATTCCTGTAGTAATCAGTCGCAGTAGTCCCAAGTTTCTCTGCTATAGATGCTACTTTGTCTATGCTTTCAGTTATTGCTCCACCTACATAAGTCTGAGCAGCAGTGAATGTCCCTGGTTTTTCTTTGTTTCTCTGTTCTCTGTACGCTATACCTTCATCAGATTTAAAGACATTACCCCCAAGCTGAAGCACAGTACCGATATTCTTAGCAATTTCAAAGGGAGCTTGCTTAATATCATCCCACATGAATTCTAGAGAACCGATGTCCTGGGTTCTCTGGTATTCCCCAGCTTCGTCTTTTCTATAGAACTTCTTCTCTGGTTTGGGTTTTGTCTCCAGAGACACTGGAGCCTCAGTGGTAGCTAGAGCACTCTCTATATCTACTGGAGGTTGGTAAGTCTCTGGTTGTTCTTGGGTCTTCTTAAGCTTCTCTTCCTCTTCTGTATTCATTAGAGACGAAGCAGACCAGTCCTCTTCCCAAGGCAAAGCGGTAGCTTGGGCCTCTGGTTCCTCTAAGGCAACTGAACTCCAATCTTCTTCCCAAGGATTCATATATTAAATCTTTTCCCAAGAATTCTTATCGTTAGGGTTTCCACCTTTGAATCTGTAGCCATTCCGAACTGTACCAACTGGGACAGAAACTGTCTTGGGAGAGCTTGGTGCTGACTCCCCTAGAATTTCCCTAGTAAGAGAGTTTACCATATCCTCTCTATTCTTTGCTGGTATCTCTGGTTTATCTTTTGAGAAAAGACCACCACTCTCAGCAGGAACTCCGGTAAATAGGGTCGGGTCTTCTTTCTCCATCCCTGCTACAATCTTAACAGCTTCTTTCCTAGCCTCTCCCTCAGACATTGGCTTATCAGCTATCTTGACATCAGGTGGTAATGCTCCAGCCATGTTCAATGCAGCCTTGTCAGCGGTGGATACTTTATCCCAGTTGATTGCGTCTGGATCATCGGTCTTTTGCTTCTGAAGTATACCAATCATTGTTCTCTGGGCTAACAGGGATTTCTTATCAAAGTCAGTCATCTTCGTTCCACCACCTGCTGCATCAGTCCTAGCTCTTAGCTCATCAGCAGCAACCTTCCTCTCTTCAAGAGACATCTTCTGACCAAGCAACGCAGTCTCAGCAGTGTTCTGAGCAGCAGCTGCCTTAGACGCTTCAGCGGAAGCTTTGGAAGCTTCGATGCTTTGGCGTCCCTGCATGATGTCCATAGAAGTTGCCCCCTCTGGAAGTACTACGTTCCCATCTGAACCCATAGTGGCTTGGACTAGATTCCCGCTTGCATCTACATATTCTTTGTTCATCTTCTGTAAGCCAGCAGAGTACTGAGCCAACTCTTTGGACTTCATCAACTCAGCTTGCATCAAGAGTTGCTTACGTTCCCACTCTCTCTGTTCGTCTGCTTGCTTAACGTACTCTCCACTTGCTCCACCTACGAATCCTGCCAACGCTGCACCCCATGCTCCCATGATTACTTACCTCCCATGAAGACTTCTGCACCAGTACTAGGGATATTAGGTTTCCCTTGAGTCGGTACTGCGTTTTGCATCCCAGTTAGTGCAGTGCGAGTCTGCTTGTTCTGATCCTTGAGCATCTCATTCTCAGTTCTTAGGGGACGCTCTATGTTCTGCTTCCTCATATGATCTACCATTTGCTGAGTAGGTTTCTCTGAACCCCCGTGGGCTGTGACCAGTTTAGACCCCTCTTGTTTCATGTTATCTGGAAGTATGGTTTCTATCTTACTCTGTAGCTCAATCGGATCAATCTCTCCACTCTTAAGTCCAGCTTGGATCTCATCCTGCATGACCTTGCGAAGCATTGATTCAGTCTCGTCTTCCGAGACATCCTGAGGTATCGCTCCCATAGCCTGAGCCAACTCCATTGTTTCACTGAAAGCAGTGAGACCAATAGCCAGTTTAGTGTCTAAGTCAAGAGGCTTCTTAGTGTCTTTCTTAAGGAACATTTGTAGCTGCTTATAGATCGAAGTAGCAGCCATCGGGACAGTCTTCTGGTAATCTTTGCCAGAGACCATCTGTTTTACTGAAGCCTTAGTCTTGTCACTGTACATAAAGTTAATGGTCATAGCCTTTATGTCTTCTAGTTTCCTCTGAGTAGCTGGGTCAACATCTTGGTTCTTACTGGGGTCAACCATAGCTTGGAAGCCAGTCGCTCCCTGGTTCCCTTGGCTCTCTGGTTTCCCTTGGCTCCCTGGATTCCCTTGGTTCTCCTGGTTTGTCTCCAGAGACATTTCCTGGTTGTTCTCTGGTTCCTGGCTCTCGTTATTCATCATAGTTTCTTCCATCTTATTAGCCCCCTAGTACACTGAAGCCAGTCTGTCTACGTTGTGATCCACCACGTTCTCCTTCCCCGATACCAGTATTCCTAAACTCCTTGGGTAAATCAACGTCCATGTCTCTATAAAGCCCACCTAGTTGATTCCCAGCTAGAGCCAGTTGGTTTGTGTAACCCCCCAGTTTCGCAAGTCCCTCTGTCTCTTGTTCAGCTAATTGCTCTGATGCAGCTTCCCATTTCTTCGCTACTTCAGCATAGGCCCCTTGTTTGATTTGTTCTGGCATATTAGCAAAGAGTTCATGCAACTCTTTACCGTATCCATTAGGATCAACATACAAGTGCTCTACTCCAGCTTCATCTTTATAACTACCCATTCTCCATGGAGAGTTCTTCATCTCTTCATGTCTCGGGTCGTTTGGATCATGGAAAGCTTTCCATAAATCATCCCAGACAGAGTAGGGTATCTCGTACTCAGCTTCAGCAGCAAATGGACCTTGTACTAGATTCCCGTTATCGTCTAGTGATCCAGTTGGAGCACCCACTGCTACCTTGACTCCTTCTTTCTCTAAGATTTCTGAGTAGAGTTTATCTACAGTAGAGTCCACTGTCCCCAGGTCTTTATGTGCTGCTGCTACATCTTTCTCAAACTGGCTAGCAGCGGTACTGAGCTGATTCTGAGCATCTAACCACTGGTTCCCTACGTTCTCAAACGCTTCTCCGTAAGGAGCTGTTGAAGTAGGAATCCCAAGAGACCCTAACCCAGTTGGAGGAAGTTGTCCAGGTCCGTTGAGAGCTAGGGGTTGTCCTTGGGGGATCGTAGGAGTTCCAGATGTACTGGGGGTAGCTCCATAGGTTCCATTCCGTATCCCTACTGGAGGGTAGTTCTTTAAGAAATTCATTATGCACCCCTCAGCGCAGTGGTCTGAGTTCTGAGTATCGGTCTCTGCTGTACTGGAGCAGTTACCATAGTCCCTGGCTGAGTCGGCTTAAGTAACTCTGCTTTCTCAGTCTGAACACCTTGACCACCAGAAAGCACTGCACCTTGCAACCTACCCCGACCTCTGCGAATGCTCTCTTGTTCTCTGAGAGTTTGGATTTGATCTTCTTGCAACGCTTCCTGTAGCTTGAGCTTCTCAGTAAGATGGAAGTTAGAAGCCGCAGCAGCACTGTTCATTGACATTGCCATCTGAGCCTCCCGGTTCTTAGCCGCCTCTGAGGACTGCCATTCTCTGTTCTCCTCTGCTTCCCCGGAGCCCATGTAACCCTCTGCTGCTTTCATAAGTCCAGAGGCAACCATTGTCTCACCAAGTCCCATTCCACCTGAACCACCAAGGGTAGCAGCAGCACCCCCCTCAAGAACGCCCTGAGTCATAGAGCCAGGGGCAACATATCCAACTCCAGAGTTTGCCATTACACCAAATCCCGCCTCTCCAGCTTGTGTCCCAGCAGCAGCCGCAGCAGCACCTTCTCCACTAATCATGCCCCCAATGCCTACTCCGAAGACGCCACCTACCACTAAGCCACCTACTGCTCCAAAGAGCATCCCCTCTAAGATGTCCCCTCCAGTAACAGCAGCAACTAGCCCACCAATGGCAGCTCCAACAGCAGCACTGATAGCTACACCTGCTACAATAGCAGAGAGTGAAGTAGCAGCAGTACCGAACCCCATGGCAAAACCTATAGCTCCAAACCCACCAAATACAGGCATACTTATTCTCCGTTCTCTTGTTCTAGTTTAGTTAACTTGTTCTTCATCTCATCGTACTTATCAATTCCAATCGTGTATATAGTAGTATCTGACTCCCTACCAGCTCGTTTCAGACCCATAGCTGATCTTAGAAAGATACCGTAGTGCCTTAGGTCGCTTGGGATCACTGCTATCAGTGCTTCCATCTTAGTATTGTCTGCCATCCAGAGGCCAGTTCTTAGGAGAAAGAGTTTCAAACCAAGGCCCCTCTCCGCTTCATCTGCAAACGTGTGTACTAGGTACCAAGGAACTGCTCCAAACACTGGCTCGAAGGATAACAGAGACTTCCCAGAGTCACTAATGAACACATAGAAACTAGGATTCCTAAGCTTCAGAATCATGTCAGCAGAAGCATTAGGGTTCCCAGTGAGCCCTCGTACAATATTGATGACTGTCTGTGAGTGATTCCAGTTAGCTCTGTAAAACCCAGTACCCATGTTTTGTTTAGTATCCAAGTATTCCCTCCGATCCCATTAGCTCTAGTAGAAGCTTCCGCTAGTCCCCGGTACCCCTGCATTCCAAGTTTCCCTTAGAGTCCAGAGGTAGTAATCATCGAAGAGGCCCACTGAGTCAGTAATGAACTTCGTATTAGCAGCAGCGTAGCCCATGATATCTTTACTGAAGAATGTCATCATAGCTGTTTTAGCGTCTGCTCTTTGCTTGTTTGAGTAGATAGGCTGAGTGTAATCATCATTGCCATCTGCGTCTTTTCTGTAGCCCCCTGCTGGTTCCCCTTGTGAAAGCAGCCACCCTCCAACGAAATCAGGGTCTTGCATCATGTTCATAATTTCTCCCTGGGTTCCAGAGACTAGATTCGCTACTAGGTTCTGTGTCTGCATCTGGGTCTGCTGATCAAGGTCCATCGACTTCATGAGAATGTTGAGGTTATTCCTAGCATTCTCCATGGTACTCTGGCTCCAGTGATCCATAGACTTAGACATCTGAGTTAGGAATCCCTGCTCTATAGTATCATTAGATTTAGCCGCAGCATCCATTAGAATATTCATCTGAGTATTCTTGTTTGCCATGGCCTGATCCAGAGTGTTCTGGTAATGCTTCAGATCAGCAGTGACTACTCCATCAGCGATGTTCTTGGAGATGGCGTTATAAGTATCCTGCTCTTGTAACGTAGCTTTAGCATAGGTCTCTGCGTCCTGCTGAGCAATCGGAAGCCCGGATTCAATTGCTGCTCTCCTAGCTGCACCAGCAGCCATAGACGACCCCAGTAGCCCAGAGGCCGCTGCTTGTTCCTTAGCTTTGTTCTCAGCGTTCTTGATGTAAGCTGAGTCGGAACTAAGTAACTTCTCTAACTGCCCCTGCACAGTTGCTGCCCCCCCAGTAGCATCTATCATTCCAATTCCAGACTTTACCTGAGCAGATTGGTTGACTGTGCCTAGGTTCTTGGAATCATAAGTACCAGTCGCTACGTTTGCAGCAGTCCTGGCCTCTTCTGCGTTAGCTGTACCCTGGTCTCCAATGGCTCCAGCCCCGGCTAACGCTGTGCCTGTTTGGTCTGGAGCAGTTGTCGAAGACTGAGTTGGGTCAGTAGCAGTGGCTTGGGTACCAGAAGTCTCCTGAGTATTTGTTGTATCCTGAGTGTTAGTGAAGTACTGAGGAGAAGCATTGGCCTCAGCTACATTAATTTCTTTATCCGGTGTATACCCAGTAAGAGCTGTTACTTTCTCAGCAGGTTGTAGTGTTAAGTCAGTTGTTGCCATATTCTTTTTCCTAAACTAATAGTTTTATAAAGCTACTTCAGCAGTCCAGTGGTATAAACAGTTCTGAGCAGTGTCCCCACCAGTGATAGTAACATCTGAAAATCCTTGAGTTCCTATGTTATCAGCAGCAGCTACTTTGTCTCCGTTGTTTGTAACATTACCGCTGTTACCAGAAGTTGGAGCATAAATAGTTACTGTTGGAACAGCAGATTTCGTCTCTTTGAATTGACTTCCTTTTGTCCAAGTAGCTGAATTCCTTGTAGCAAATTCAGAGATAGCCCCATCATCATCTGCTGCCCCCGGAACAACATCCGTATCATAACTTTTTTCATAGAAAGCTTGACACTCTCTTAAATACTCACTAAAGGATTTTCTCTTTATAGTCTGTGCAGAACTACTAGAAGTGAGTTGGACAGAAGATATAGAGACATAAGTGGTATTAGATATACTTATCCAGTTTGTAGCAGTAGTAGAACAGAGATTATCTGTAGCATCACTAACCCAGGAGTCCAATGTGCTAGTCTGGTAATTGCTTCCCCCATATGCAGCAATGCATAACTCATCTACGACAACAGAGTTATTAATATTGTTTATAACTACATTCTGTGTAACACCTGTGCTAGTGTACTCAAAATCAGAAATATAAGAGTATGGAGAAACTAGTATTAAACCAGATAGTGAAACAGAAAAGATAGTTCCACTTGGGGCATTAGAACTTATATTAAAAGATAAAGTAAAAGGTCCAGAAAAAGATATCTGAGAGGATTCAACTGAAGAGAATTTATAACTAAAAGGTTTAAAAAACTCATCTGCTGCTACAGTAGTTTCTTTAGTAGTAGTAGTAGCTTGCAAGTAGGCCCTACTGGCATCAGTATAACTTGATCCAAAAAAACCACTAATTTTCTGTACTGTAGCTACTAATTCATCCGTCGCATCTTTCCCAGTCCTCCATCTATCTGCTGTAGAAAGATAACTTCCAGATGGAGATGTTACTGCTAAACTCCCATTTCTTTGATCTACCATCATTTCTTGATTTAATAGAATATTTGGAAAATACTCTCCAGTACTACTAGCTACAGAGGCATCAACATAAGTCTTAACAGCTTGTTCCGAAGGAACATCTGTATCAGAGTTTCCAGCCATAGTTCCATCTGTACTAAGTGTTCCAGCTACTTTAGTATCAGCATATGTCTTTACTGCTAGTTGGGATGGCACCTTTGCATCACTAGCTCCTGCCCCGTCTAAGTCCGTAGAAGTGTCAAGAACAGCAGTTGGTTTAGTTGCTAATCCGGTGTCTACATAAGTCTTAACTGCTTTTTGAGAGGATACATTAGTATCTAGATTTGCAGCTAATGTCCCATCTGTGCTTAAGGTAGCAGCAAGTTTTGTAGCTAATCCAGTGTCCACATAGGTCTTCACTGCTTTCTCAGTTGGGATATCTGTATCAGTATTCCCAGCAAGAGTTCCATCTGTAGAGACACTATTGATGTTCGCAGCAGCGTCATTAACTAGAGTCACTGAGTACTCTGCTGGAGTTGCAGGAGGGACAGCAGCAGTGTATCCTAGGGTGACTGGGGTAGTGAGTCCAGTGTTGTCTAGAATACCACCTGTGAACACTTCAGCAGCTAACAGAGTAATGTCATCTTCCACTAGATTGAAGGAATCCGTTACATCGTCTACTACATCATTAATATCTGTCTCAGACGAGACAGTACCATTGGCTACATCCAGAGATGTCCCAGGATTAAAAAATCTATTAGTACCCACTTGCTCTATCTCCTTTTCCTATTGTTCACTGAGTAATCCACAATCATGTTGTGTAGAATGTGCTGATTCAAGTATCTGCTTGAGTGATTCATTGCAAGACTCATGTTGGTCCCGTAGCCAGAGATGTTAATTCCAGGGCGTTCCACTAAGCTTTTGCTCCTCCAGAAGAAAGAACCCCAGTCTCCCTTGGCCCAGAGAGACGAAGAAGACATAGTATCAAAGAGACTCAACGAAGTATCCTGAGAATTGTTAATGAAGTTCTCTTTGTAGTCATAGTTCACTTTGTAGTTGAACCAAAGATGGTAGTCATCAGCGTCTATTTCAAATATGACCTTCCTAAAGCGTTTCCAGTACCTAGCACCACCGTAGCTATGGAAAGAGGTTTCTATAGCCACTGGTATGTCGACTCCATCAAAAGATGTACCAGAGTCCATCTTGTAGACGTAGTTAGTAGAGGACACGAAGTATTTCACTATGTTCCCGCTAGCATCTTCTCCAGTAACCACTTCTCTCACTGGTATCTGGTACTTACAGAAAGTAGCCCCAGCTAGTTTTCCCTCTGCATCAAACGTAAAGATTATCCCTGAGCCGTCTTCAAAGAAGAGTCTATATTGGTTACTCTCTTTGTCAATCATAGAACAAGTGATCGTAAGTTTCTTACTCTGGAAAGTCTTGTTCACCTTTTTAGTTAGAGCTACTGATTCAAAGTCTCCATACTTATCGGTAGCTTGGAAAGAGAGAACCCCTCTATCATCTGCGTAGACAATATCACTAAGTGCTCTTTGTATAGTACCCTCAATAGCTCCAGATGACCTAGAGAATACCTTTGATGTCATAGTAAAGTCTGCACTAGCTTCTATCCTGCTGTAGAACACCTTGATACTGTTTCTCATAAAGCAGATCATAGTATCCTCTGGGCCTTCAGTGAATCCCACTAGTTCATCCCCAAGGACTACTCCTGCCCCAAATCCTCCAGAAAAGTCAGTAGGAGAAAACGAAGCTGACATAAGGAGTTGACCACTAGTATACCCTAAGACTACCCGGTTAGCCCAGACCATAGTGAAGGATGGGTACTGACCTGCATCTGCCATCTCTAGGATAGCTGTGTCGGTTAGTACTTTGCAGGTAGTCCCATCCCAAATCCGAGGTAAAGAAACCCCATCAACTAAGATCAGGACTGAAGAACCACTATCAAATCCATCTATACGGTAGTCAGCCCCTTTGAGTGTCCCCCCGGTTCTCATTATCTCTGAAGTATATGTAGCTGACTCTGGGGCATTTGGAGTGATACTAGTATTCTGTACCCATCCAGAAGCGGAGTCATTGTATACCTTGTTTCCGGCTTTAACGTATATCTTATGGTCTTCCGAGAAGTATGCTATACCACTTGGTTGGAAAGCTAATGAAGGAGGCTTAATGGTTGCTCTCTCCAACTCCCTGGACCTGTCATCATAGTTTATTGTACTGTACCCAGGATCAGAGTAGGGAAGCGTAGGAATGTCATAGTGCCCAAAGTATCTGTAGGAGCCTATGTCTATTCGGATTGCATCGAAATAACCGTAGGTGGAATCAGTATCAGCCGCTGGTACAGTAGAACCTACAGTCAGAGCGTTTGTGTTGGATACTAGATCATCTGTACCTGTAATCTCTGCTACATCAAATGTGCCATTCTCTATAAGAGTTTCCCCGTTAACTAAGAGTCTAGTGGTCCTGGTCCCAGCTACCGCTTTGCTAGTGAGCACTACATGGTACTCTCCTCCCGGAACAACTTTCTTAGAAGTGATTACTGTAGTTGTTGAGGGGGCTATGTCTGAGATGCTAAAAGCGAACCTTAGGTCAGTTCCATCTGTGTCACAGTATACTTTAAACAATCCAGTCTTGTTAATAAGGGTGGAATCTACTGTCGTATCCAGGGATGCATGAGCTTTGAACCGAAGTTCTACTGTAAAGTCATCCCAAATTGGGTCTATAAAACCCAACGCATCACTCATTGAGAGCCCACCTACATGGTTATTCACAAAGAAGGAGGTATCTTTATATTTCGGATAAAAAGAAAAGGTCTCTGGCTCTGTTACAGAGGTACCAGTGAAAGTCTGAGAACTAGCTAGATCAGTGAACCCAAGAGTTCCATCTGATTCCAGTAGGATCACTGCATCATCATTTAAGAGCCCGTAGTCCCTTAGGATCGGAACATCTACAGTAGAGGCCAGAGTAGTCCCATCGTATCTCTCGAACCCCTTGAGTGAGACGTAGCCCTTTGCTGGGCCATCTGCTTCCATGTAGTTCTGGCAAGCGATCAGTTCCCCTGGTTTCAATTCCAGTTGGGTCTCAGACTCGTTTACTCCTCCAGTAAACTGGACTATCTGGTCCCTGACCTGTGGCATTGTAATCTTGTTGGGTCTCATTACGCTATCGGCCTCTTCTTAATATATCTCCCAGGGACTTCTGATCTCATCATTTGCCCAAGCATTTGAGAGTACTTCATGGAATACCTTTGCTCCAGCACTGGTTCCCCAAGGTACGAAGCTAGCTCAGAGACGGCTCGATACACAATCAGCATATGCCATTCATAACGAAAAGTAGGAGTATCGGTATTGGAACTCAGTGACTCTAGTTTCTTAAAGTAATTGAAGTCTACTACATAAGCATCATTGAGCTTATTAAAATAGAGGTCTTGGGAGCTAGGGATTATCGTGTACGCATAGGGCTGACTCCCGGTGCTCTGCTCTGTATCTGTGAGTGTAGCGAAGTTGACCGAAGATACTTCGATTCCCTCTCCATCAGTAAATGCTCCGTGGACATCTTCTACATAGAAGTATCCAGCAGCGTCCCCTCCAGCGAAGGAACCAGACGAAAGAGTAATATCGGAACTAATGGTCGCAGTAGCACCACTGGTATCCCCAACGATGTCTACTCCGATCTCTAGAACTCCTACTCCACCAGAAGTAAAGTTTATCTTGTAGTCATTCTGGCTAACTGGTGTAGTCAGAAACCTGTCGTAAGAATAGAGCCTAAGCGGGGCATTGTCATACAGCAACATGGACTTGTCATGATATCCAAAGTCTGTCAAACCCCAATCCGTAGATGGACTATAGATTTGCTTTGTTTCATCTATCTTAACAAAAGAATGGGAACGCCTAAACGTAAAGTCCGGGCGTTCCCTTTGAATGTCTTCCCATGCTTCCGATACTGCTTCAGCTACAACTAGCTCGAAACCAGTAGCGGTGGATACTGAATTGAATGCTCCACTTTCTCCAACTAGACGATATGTAGATTTACACATATCCAGATAGTTCATAGTGGAACTCCTTAGTTAAGATTATACAACATAGCCCCAAAGTTCAATAACGATCATACCAGCAGTGTAAGTACCTACCACACCGGCCTCACCATTAATAAGGTAAAGGTAACTGTCAACAGCCGGAGCTGTGGTAACATTTACTGATCTTCCTTTGACCCATGCACCATTTGAATCCAGGTTAAGAACATACCCAGCCAAGCCAGAGGCATCAGCATCATATGCACCAGTAGCAGCAGTAGACGTAGCGAGGTTAATGTCATCAGCCCCAGTAGCAGGGGTTTCAGCACAAGACATACGAGCTTTGAACAAGAGACCGTTTACAGCAGTAGTAACCCTACCAATATGGCAAGCCCCAGTGTCACCGATGACATCTAGATCAGTAGTTGTACTCTTGGCACCAGTAAGGTCTACATAGATCACAGTCTTAATAACATCACCAACACGGTTAGTTATAGCCCTATAGTCAGCAACAGTAGCTGCCATTACTGTAGAGGCATTCATAGCATCACTAGTGATATCTGCTACCTGATTTAGCTCTGTTACGCTAGCGGTAATGCCGTCTAGTGCATTGAGTTCACTAGCAGTTGCAGTTACCTCAGTACCGTCTAGCCAGAGCCGACCGATACCTAATTTACTAATTGTATTACTCATCTCATTTCACCTTTGTTATTCTTTAAATTTTACTGCTCGTTTACCAGAAACTTTGGTTTCAGTCACCACTGGTTCTGGGTCTTCCTGAGTTGTCTCTAGAGACGCTTCAGACTCTTTTGGATTTACTATGATTACTGAGTTCTCAGGTACTTCAAAGTCTTCACTGTGGTTCAACACATCAGTAGCCTTAGCAGCATCCATGTAATCATGATAGAACTGACCCCGCTCATACTCTACACCGTAATTGTTGTAATGCTTCTCAGACACACAGCAATACTTCTTAGCTTCCCTACGGTAAGCCACATAGAAACCCTTACCGTACTTCTCTTCTTTCTTTGCGTTCTTTAGTGCCATTAGTTTCTCCTCCAAACAGAGAACCCTGACTCCGTGTTTTAAGCAGAGCCAGGGGTTAGATTAGTTGTTACGCGGTATGAACCATCCAGTCAACAGTTACGAGACCAGAGGCGACTACACCACCAGCAGCTTCACCACTAGCAGCCCAACCATCAGCGATGTTTAAGTAGCAGTCAGCCGCTCCAGTGAGAGCAGTGGGGGTAGCAAGAGCAACATAATTGTGCTCAGCAGTCCCGTTTACATCGTTCACGGTCTGACCAGTCATAATATCCTCAAAGGTAGCAGTACCAGAGAGAACAGATACAGCACCGGAAGCGATCACAGACCCAAGACCAACGTCCGGGGTATCGGCTGTAATGTTCCCGTCACTCTCCTGAAGAGAGAGAGTAAAACCAGCACCAGTGACCGTTACGATATCAGTAGCAGCGATATAGGCAAGATCGTCATTAAAGCCAAAGAGCTTTACACCGAAGCCAAGATCAGCACCACCAGCGATAGCCGCAGCATTAACGGGGAAATCCACAAGACGCACAGTAGTACGCATCTGACCCCCGCCAAGAGAGAAGTGATTTACATCTTTAGACATTTTATTAGTCTCCAGTTAGGGTTAAGAAGTAGCGACCATGTTAACCAAACAAGTTGGCTGAACACACTGGCGACCATAGACAAAGAGAGTACGCCAGTATTCACCGAATGAATCCGGGATACGGAGGGTCTCAGTCTTTGTGATCTGAGCAGCAAAAGAAGCCGCCTCTTTAGTTCCAGCTACAATATAAGTATTGCCAGCTAGGGTATAGAGGTTGTTGTTCTGGTAAACATCGGTACGATCAATCCGGCCAATGAGACCAGAGCGGATTACACCAGTGCTGTCGCCAGTTACGTCTGCCCTACGAAGATCACCGAGCTTCAACATGGAGCTGTACCAAGCAGGAACTACTACAAAGCGGCCCTCACTCGGAATGTTCGCTTCGTCAAGAACCTGATTGATCTGCACGATGTAGTCAATCGCATTGACCGAAGTAATCGTCTCGGGAGCAGCAGCGGTACCAAGATCAATGTTGTTGCTGATAGCACCAGCAGTAGCACCAGAGTTGTTTGAGTCCGCAGCAGAAGCCAAGTACTCAAGCACTTCCTGATCTACTTCAATTTTGATACGCTCAGCAGCATCCTTGGCAAACATAGAGACCAAGGGAAGGTCACTCTGAACCGCATCAATGTCGTCAATACGGAAAGCAGAGTAGAGACCCTTGTCAATCCGCATTGTCAAGGAATCAGTCTCCGGAACTTCGTAGTTAATAGTCGTACCTACGGAGTAAGGAGAAGTCGAGATCGTAGGAGTCCTACGGATAACGATCTGATCGCCCTGAGCTTTGATCTGACCCTGATAGTCAGTGTTAGTGATGCTAGTCCAAATTGAGCTAGCGTAGAAGTTCCTAAGAACCTTGTTTGCGTAAAGCTGGGGAATGAAGTTGTTACCATCTCCGCCCCAAGAACTATAATCAGCGCCAGCGTATGCCGGAGCAGCACCCACATTGGGTGGACGAGTTGATCCTACAGCCATTTTAAATCTCCATTATCGTTTGGCTGATCTCTGTTGCAGAAGCGTTTCGTAGTACTTATCTATCTGCGCTTCTATCTTCTGAGCTTCAGCCGGGTTATCTTTATATCGGCCCCTTGCGGAGTCATCATAGAACTTATTGATAAAATTCATATCAATGTTCGATTTGTTTCCTGGTTTACCTGGGATTTCTACGCCACTTCCGGTACCAATCGGAGTGATATGTCTGTCGAGGTTACTAGGAGCCTTAGAGCTTTGAGTATATCTATTAAAGAAGTCTGCAACACGAACAGCATCCCTGGCCGCTTCAGCCTTCTGGAGATAATACTTACGAGTATACATATCTCCTGGGTCGGGCTCATTAAGCCAAGCTACGAACCTCTGATCTGAGTTAAGCTGTTTATAATTCCGACTCAGTGACTCAAGCCGACCAAGGAACACATCGTATTCCTTCTGTCGTTCAGCTACTAACTGAGCTTCTAGGTCTTTCTGCCTCTGATTCTCGGACTGCTTTAGCTTCTCTTCAAGAGGTTTGATTCTTTTCTCTTCAATAGTTTTGACAGCTTTCTTTACAATATCTAGCCCGTCTTGGCCAAAGACTCCAACTTCTTCTTCAGAGAACTGCCCCTCGAAAGGGTCTTTATTCTCTTGTTTCTCAGTTAGCATCTTCTCAAATTGAGTCATTCTCTGCATAACAGAATTCAGACGTTCTTTGAGATTAAGATTCTCCAGACGGAGACCATGCACTGTTGTATCGGTTGAGGCTTTATAGTTAATAAAGCGTTTCTTCCAATTGGTTCGTTGCTGTCTTTGCTCTTCAGAGTCCTGTTCTTCGATTTCTAGTGTATCTATCTCAACTTCCGTTGCCTCTGGCTCTCTCAAGCCTTCGGTTACACTAGTTGCTTCCTGTACTTCTTCTGTGTCAGTAGCGACTTCCCCGGGAGCCGGGTTACTAACAATACTCTCAGCTTCTTCGTCAAGCTTCTTAATAATGTCTTCAGCACTCATTTTGGTTTCTCTCCTTTGCTAAGTGATTCTTGTGAGCTACAATAGTAGGGTTCACTCTGAGACTTGCATTTATGACAAGAACTCCTTTATTGCTAGCAGGGCTTGAACATATCCCTGATACAATCTTGTATCCTCCCTCTGCATGACCAGAATCTTAGTCTGTTCGTCTATTGTCTGGTCAATGACACTAAGCAGAGACCTCATATTCCCTGCTTTACTGTCGCTCCTCTCTATTTGGGTTGCCTTGATTTTCATAGGCTAACCGTTTCTTTCCATTCGCTTTGTTATAGTATCAGTTGGGGACTCACTTTGTGCAGTCTCTAAGTCGAAAGCCATCTCTCTACGTTGCATTAGATCAGCTTGCTCTTGTTCTGCCCTGGCTCTAGCTGAGTCTACCGTGTTTCTCCCAGACGCTACTCGTTCCCTAGTCTCTAGTTCTCGGCCCTTGTCTATAGACCGAGCCATCTCGGTCTTTTCTTTGAGATCAAGTTCCCGGTCTTTCCGCTTCATAGCTTCCATGTGCATATTCACTTGCCCCTGAATCTGAGTCTCAGTGGCCTTGAGGCCAATCTGATTCTTCTCAGAAGCCAACTGAATTGCTTGCTGTTGCTGTTGTGCAGCAGCTTGCTCTCGTTCCTTGGATTTGGTTCGGAGCTCTAAGCGAGACGGGATCAGTATCTCTCCAATATTAATATCTTGGAGCATTGTCCTGAATATCTCAGCCATACCCTCTTCACCAACGACTCCCATGATAGCTGGATTACCGGCGATAGCTTGTAGGAATTCCATTCGCTTCCCTTGCTCAGCAGCCTTGATGGTTAGTGCAGCGGAGCCTTTGCCTACTACTTCGATATCCCCGGTGTAGTTCAGTTCCGGGTATTTCTTAAGGTTCCAATAGAACTGTAACTCTACTCTCGGAATTATAACTCCATGGTCAATATGGCGTATAGCATCTTTGATACCCTTTGAAGCACTCTCAAGAAGCATGGAGAGGCCCGATGCCGTTTGAGCTGCTCCTCCAGTTCGCTCGTTACCATAAGCATACCTAGGAATACCTGTCGCATCATCTGCCCTTAGTTCAAACTCTTTATAAACGCTAAGTAACTCAGCAGCGATGGACGGAACAGTACTAAAAGTAACTGCTCTTCCTCCCGCACCAGTAGGATCAGAGGTAACTTGCCAAATCTTGAATGGAGTAATCTCAGTAATATCTCCTGCATCCGCTAAACGGTCTATGTAAATCTCAGCCTGTGGACCAGCAGCAGCACCCATGTTGTTTGCTAACGCTCTTGCTGTAGCGTTGCACATCCTCTGCTCTGAACGCATGAGATTCGGGAGGGATCGACCCCAGAAAGAACCTGGGCGATTCTGGAAAGAGGCTTTATAGTACGGGCGTCTCTTCATTGGATCATCATTGAGAAGCACTTTGATGACTGTGTTGCCAACTAGTATAGCCTCGATTTCTACTTCATCTGTGTCTCTCTTGTTTACCAGCTCGGACTCAGGATATCCCCAATCTCTAACAGACTTAATGCTAGCTGGTCCATGAAAATGTAGAGCATGAATAATATTACGATTAGAATGAAAAGAACTACCTCTGGCTTCTTCAGTTGCTTTCTCATCTTCAATGTCAGTATTCCACCAGTTAACAAACTCCGGTGCAGCATACTCTTCAAGTATCTCATCTATCTCAAAATCCTTATATCCGTTCTCTGCCCCCAGGCCCTTCATTGAAACTAGGTCTTTTCTCTCTAAACGCATGTGCTCAATTAGAGCGCCATCCCCTATGCGATTTGCAGAGGGAGACGGGTACATATCCAATGGGTTCACTGCTTTGTTGAAGAAGACATAATCATCTTTCTCAACTAGCTGTCCTTGGTTCCAAGAGCACTTCTTACGTTTAGTAATAATCGGCCCCTTGAGGAAAGCTGTTGGATACACACAGAAGTTGTCTACAAAGTCCGACAACGCTTCTTCCCAGTCTCCAGCGTCCAACTGATCCTCTATCATTTTCTCCATGTCCTTCATCTCGGACTTGGCAACCATCTTAATCTCTTCCCTGATCGTTTCCTTTACGTCTCTACGAGCTTTGTTCATCTCTCTGAGACGCATAGCTACTTTAGATGCGGGGGTAGGTGGCTTAGCTGCCTGGGAACCCTGGGCTCCCTGGGATTCCTGGGGGTTCTGGGTACTCTGAAGTGTCTGAGCAACAGCTTCTGGCGCTGCTTCGTTTGATGCCGGAGGAGGAGCACCTTGACCCGCAGCACCAGAAGTTTCTTTAGACTCTGCTTCTTTCTCAGCTTTCTCGAAATTAGTGAACTCTTCCTCCAGCCGCTTCTCAATCTCTTCCATGAGTTCAGGTGAGATGTCCTCAACTACCGAGGCGTTTACTTCCCACGCCCTTCCGTTCGAGGGCATTAGGATGTCTTTGATCCAGCTAGCGCAGGCTCTGCACTTAGTGGAAGTAATATTCATATAAATCAGAGAGCCGCCATCTGATCCAATCTTTGCTAAGTCAGAGGGAGAATAGGAACCATTAAACGCACGAAGAGACTCTAGCATTTCTTCTTCTATGCCTGAGTCCCGCCTAGCTGTCTTGTTCAGTTCAAAGTTATTAATTATGTGACCAGCTAGAGAAGAATTGAATTGCTCCATCCTCTCTGCTTCAAACTCTTGAGTAGCTTCGAGGGCTCCATTTGATAGAACCTCAGCAGCCACTTGAGCAAGCGTCTGGACAAATACTCCTTCTTTCCCCTCTATTACAAAGCTCTCTTCCATATTTCCTTCTGGGTATTTAGTTAAATGCTAATCGTATTGTTATAAAGTTCAGTTATATAGTAGCCGTAGTAATCAATTTCTTATACCCAGAAGTAGTTTGCTTTAGCTACGTTACGCTTCATAGCCATCTTTGGAGTATAGGCAAAGGTGTTACCAGCGAAGGTTAGTGCAATAGAATCAGCTATATCCGGGGAGTCTAGGCCACGTTTCTTCATGTCCTTCTTCGTGGATAGCTGTATCTGCATCTTGTTATTGTAAGCATAGGTCATTGCAGCTAGCTGGGATTTCAGATCATCGTTCTTTGGAAGAGACGCTCCGTTGCTCAGCCAAGTTCTCATTTCACCCCAGAGTTGCCCTCGAAGGTTGAAGTAAGTCTTCGGATCAGAGGACCGAGTGGACACTACTACCTCCACTACCGGGAGTCCAAGCTGTTTACAACGGTCATAGACCCCAGCACCAACTCCAATAGAGTCTACAAAGATTCGCTGTGGCATCCACTTACGATGATAGTCCAAGACTCTCGCTGAAACTTCCATATTGTCCAGGCCAGAGAATGTAGTAACATCAAGGAGCTTTGGTCCCTGTCTCAACGTGAGGACTGTCTTATCGCTCCCAAACCTCGCTACGTCCACTCCAGCTACTTTTTCAAAGTTAGCGTAGCTGCCCTTAGGCAAGTCGGATTCCATAGCTTGTTCAACGTAGTCCACTGGTATGAACTGATCTTCAGACGCCCTAGGGAACTGCGCTAGTACTCGGATTCTATAGAAGTCACTATCTTCTCCATAGAACTCCGCCATTTCCGCTATCCACTCCGGCTTTACCTGAGAACTTCCAGCAGCATGGAATGTCTGGAGAACCCATGGGTTTATCTCTCGGTCGAAGATTTCATAGAAACGCCCAGAGTTTCGGACTGGGTTGCTGGTCATTATGAAACGTCCCCCGGACCCAGTACCTAAAGTACCGTACAGCAAGTCAAAGACTCCCTCATCAATACCGGATGCTTCATCAGCAAGTATAATGTAGTTCTCAGCATGACCACCCTGTAGAGACTCTTGGTTCTCTGCTTTAGCCGTGACCAGATGGGCTGCTTGAGTTGGATTGCTTTTGAGGAAGACTCGTTCCTTGGTAATCTCAAAGAAGTCTTTGAACATCTCTGGCATCTTCATATGCCATTTGATAAGCTCGGTATTGAAAACTCGACCTAGTTGCTGGAACGAAGGAGAAGTAATTAGTATTCGACAATCAGGTAGGGTCAAAAGGAAGTAAAAACAAAGCCAAGTGAGACACGAGGTTTTCCCGGCACCCTGGCACGACTTGACGCAAATCCTAGCCCCTGGGGCATTTGCGGCTAATATCAGTGCTGACTGTTGCTCATCTGGTACAACCCCGAAAAGAGAGTGGATAGCTACGAGAGGATCATCTCGCCATAGCTTTATCAGTTCATTGTATTTCTGAGAAGGACTCATAGACCCAAGGTTAGCTTGGGTCGCTGGTACGGAGTAATGCTTAGTTGTCATCTGGGTATTACTCCTGAATTTCCCACTCTTCTGTTACGAGGTCGTCTGGTTCTGGAGAAACGTAAGTAACAACTCTGTCTCCAGAGACAACTTTCTTTGGCTCAGTTGGCTTCCCTGGCTCTCTGGTTTTCCCCTGGTTTCTATGCAACTCTCTTACCGCTCCGGTCTTCGCCATGTCGATTAGATGATCCAGTGCCTTGTTTGGATCAAGCTCAGTGACCTCGACCCGTTCGATAAATGCCCCGATTGTCTTGCCTAAGAGTTCAATGGTCTTCAAGATATGGGTCTTATTCCTAGGGTCCCCACTTTCCTTTAGCTGACTGAGCTGGTCGATCAGTTCGGACTGTACCCTGGCTTTACTTATGTCCTGGTCAATGAACCGCCTTTCCCTAAGCTCTTTGATATAAGACGCGACATTGGGAAGTGACCTAAGATACATCCCCCTCAGGGAACAGGCTTTTTCGAAATGAGGCTGAGCTTTGTTTGGATCATTCTTAGCGTATAGGAGTCCCACTTGGAGCCCAGCTTGTTCCAATGCTAACTGGTTCTCTCCGGTATGGACATAAACCCAAGCATAGATGGACTCTGCATCAGTGAGAGTGGTCTCCGTCCCAGAAGTTGAAAGTAAATCTAAAAACTGTTGGTTGATAAGGTTAGTGTTATGTAATACTTTAAGGGAATGCTGAGAACTGACTGAATTAATGGATACCAGGGCTCTAGTCTCTTTCATGTTGGTCAAGTTCTTCCAACATCTAGTGGCGATCAAACCAATGTTGTCAGTAGAAGTATTATATTTCTCAGCTAACTGAGTAACGGTAAGAGTACCCTCGGTGTATTCCTTGACGATTTGCCATTGTTTTTCTTGGTCCAGCTTAGCTGTGTCTAGGGTTCTCTTTCTAGTCTTGGATACCAAAGCACTCTGAGCTTTCCTTGGCTTCCTAGTATTCTTTTTAATTAATCTATTCTCTAGAGCCATGGACTCTTCTAGGTCTTTCCTAAGCTCATCTATTTCTTTTTGTTCTTCTCCTATGAAAGCAAAGGACTCTACTGAGCTGTCTATAGTGTCCTCTGGTTTTCCCTGGATGACACTAGGGTTGTCAGAGGAATTCGATAGATTCTCAGTTGTATTTCTTTTGGATTCCATAGTACTCTTTTGTATATACATTATTAAAGCTCCCTCCTAATGGTTCTTTACTTAGTAACCAGTTCTATAGTATATACTAATGTATTCTATGTATAGTATATACTAAGAATCCATATAATGTCTTAGTAATTCCAGGGAGAGTCCA
>Ga0209518_1001895_pt1 | contig 20914 bp, 36 predicted proteins | sample RifGroB1_FD_183993 | JGI IMG/M metagenome (GOLD analysis project Ga0209518, IMG submission 183993) | Groundwater microbial communities from Rifle, Colorado, USA - Groundwater B1 (SPAdes) (version 2) | ecosystem: Environmental > Aquatic > Deep subsurface > Groundwater | place: Rifle, Colorado...
GCTAAGGCGATCCTCTGAGAGTAGCTCAGTCCATCAAACGCCTTCAGACGTGCAATGAATGAAGCCTCAAGTCCCTCAAGTTCTTTCTGTAAAAAGTATGTTCCGGTCTCAGGCATTAACTCTCTCTCTGATATACTATTGGTTTACCTTTGAGGCTGTATTCATATTCAATATAATATCCTATTGCATCTGAAATGTGAGTAAGCTCTAAATTCGCTTTGTCTATTTCTCTTTTGCCTTCTTTATAAACTACTTGCTCAAAATCTTTGATTACCGTTTTGCATTTAGGATTAACAAATAATCTTCTTTCACCTTTTGCATTACATAGTCTTGAATTAACAGCATTCACCCTATCTATTACCGATGGATTCGGTTTTGTCCTTACTATCGAGTTTGGCAATATCTGACTGATAATATCATAATCTGTTGTTCTTGAGTTTGTGCTTCTAAACGTGCCAGAATAATCTCCGTATATTTGGAAGTATGTACCGGCTCCGTAAAGATCACCAAGTCTTCTCGCCATAAATTCTGTGTTGGTGTTGTGATCAACTATTTCATCAATTACGTAATCAATCCCTTTTATATTCTGTATAACAGCCCAACACATCGGGCTTACGTTAAAGTCCATACAGATAATTAATGGAATGTTCTTGTTGTAAACTTGATCTATTAAACTTTCTTTCCTTTCAAACGCATAATAAATACGTCCACTCGTTGATTCAAAGCTCGCTTCATATTCTTGCCGGAACGTTCGAGGGTCTAACGTCCTTCTTGCTTCTTCAACTTCCAATGGATCAATAAATGGTGAATCAATAGTTTTATAGAACCAGCTTTTATAATTATCTTCTTCACTGATTCCCTTCTGGTATAAGTCGTATAGATAATTAAATCCATCCGGCGTCCCGATAAACAAAGCCGTTCCTTTTTTGTCTGTCAATGCCGGTCTTAATACTTCCGTCCATGCTTCTTTTTTCATAAATGCGAACTCATCTGGATTAACTTTGTCCAATCCAACTCCTCTTAAAGAGTCTTCGTTATCAGCGCCCTTCAATTCAATCAGCGATCCATTGATAAATTCTATATTCAACTCTGCCTCGTTCTTTTTCTTTATCAACTGAGGATATTCAAAACATATTTCTTTCAAGATGTTCCATGCAATGTTTTTAGCTTGTCTATATGTTGGAGCCACAAACCAATTTTTCATCTTCGGTAGTTTCCAACATCCATTTATATCATTAATCAATAAATCAAATAAACTTAAATGGGTCTTACCCCATCTTCTACCAGCCACTATAACCTTAAATCTTGCCGGATCTTTTATAATATTAAGTTGTGCTTTCGTTACCGATAACATTTATTTTAATTTCCGGCATTGAAAGAACATCTACTGTTTCAGCATCCTTTTGCCCTAAATATTGTTTGCCCAACCAAATTAACATCGTTGCATTGCCACCTAAAGCAAGTTTTAATTGAGCATCCCTTAATCTTCCCTTACCTTTTTCCCTCCCTTTTGTTAGCAAATCGGGAAAACGGCGGCTTATCGTTGTTACATCAACACCGTAAAAAGCTGCAATTTCAGAGATCATCCAAAACTTACTTGCAAGCGTTACTATTTGATCTTCATCAAAACTAAGTTTGTTCGTTCCTTTTATGTACGGGACTTTCTTCTCTTTTGTTTGTTTAGACATTGACTGCCTCTTGAAAATGGAGCGCTGGGGTCAGACTTTCGTCTCCGGCTTCAATCTTGGAAAGATTGCGTGCAACTACACTACCAGCGCATAAACTTTTGGGGTATGGCTTTCTTAATTTTTCTATTTGGTCTCTTATTGATTCGCTAAGGACATAAACATACCGATACTTAGGGAGTGTAGTTCGTTTTAATGCTTTTTTTTTATCTATACTTGCTTTGGCTTTTCGACCGAATTGTAAAGCCCCCGGATTAACTACTCTATTGTGATATTTCTTCCCATTTAGTTCATAGACTTGAGATGTTTTAGAACATCCGCAAAAAATCCAATTCCCCGCCTGGTAGATAATTCCAAGATGTTTTTCTTCTGGGTCTGCAAAGGAAATAATCGCTAATAATTTTGGTGACTGTTGTTTTAACATTTTAATTGCTATGCTAATAATTTTGGTGACTGTTGTTCTGTGTGTTGTTAATGCTACTCTTACTAATTCACAATATCCAAACATTTTTAAGCCTATTGGGTTTCCTAAATCTTTTGCAGCACCCATTCCGAAAACAACAGAGCCGATGAATTTGTCATCTTCCCAAACTCCTATTTTTGCTAACTTGCCTACCGGCATTGATCTGGAATAGTGCCAATGCTTGACAGCATATTCAGCAGCTTTGTAAGAACACCAATCAAGTTTTAATATCGGTTTATTTTGGTTCAAACATCGCTCCACATTCTGGACATTCTACTTTTTTCTTTTCGTCGAGCTTCCCTTGTTCCTCTTCGGTTGTTGAATTAAAGTCTGGACTTTTCATAAAATCCAAATCTATATTCGGCAATTCTAAATCCATCTTTAGCGAATCAAAAGCTAACATCGAATCGGGCTCGTTCAAAAAGCCATATAGTCCATCATTAGTTATCAAACCATAGCTTGAGTTTAATGCAAGTAATTTTTCTTTTGCTTCTTTTTTGTCTTTGGCGTCTATGTAAACAACTGGAATTTTTTTGTTAATAGTGCCGTCTTTGTATTTGAATTGATACCCATCTTCTATGAATTTTTCAGATACGAATTTTCTTCCATGCCCATCAATCGAATATGTTTTATTAGAATTTTTCCAGACAAATAAAGGAAACGAAAAACCGTATTTAATTATTTGTCTTTTTAGTTTACTTAATTGTTCGTCGGTTTTGTCTTTTAGGTCTTTCTGTAAATCAGAAATATTAGAAGGGTTTAATGTATCTTGAAAACCGCAAGCAATATGAATTAATTTATTTTCCAACATTCCACGTAGTTTTTTTCATTTGCCTTTTATACGTTTTTCTTTTGTGCAAAAATAATATTTTTTAAGTTAAGATGCACTATAAAAAAGAGAGACCATTTCTGATCTCTCTCTCACCTTCAGTATCAGTATAAAAACTGTTCTGTAAAAAAATCTCCAAACTACTTTGCTTTTATTTTTTCAAATGCATCGCCCGTCCTCATTGGTGTTTTATAAATCGGGCGCAAAATTTTAATAGACTGCTCAAGGAAATTCTCAATTTTATTTTCTTCCATCATACTATCCTCCGTCATATCTTGGTTCGTTGAGATCAACTGACCGGATTTTCTCTAAGGTCTTTTTGTTGTGATGCTTCATCCTTTCTACTGCCTCAGCTTCTTCTCTGGCTTTTACTTCATCTAACTCCATTGACTGTTTAGACGCAAAAACGTCTAAGATAATTTTGAATCTGCTATTTACTTGATTGTTCATTTAACACCTTTTAGTTTTATTGTTGTGCCTGTTTTCTTCTTTTTGCTCTTTTAGTGTCTTCTCAAGAAAGCTCTTTAATGTTCTTAGCCAATTCAAAATCAGTCCTAAAATGGAATGCCTCTCCGTTCGGTATTGCCAACGGTGCGGGCGGTTAAGAAAAATTAAACCTCCAAATAACTAATCGGTTTACCAAGTTTTTTACTGTAATCAATTTCAAATTTTGTTCGCTCGCCTATATAACCATTAACGTTCACAATAAATATTTCGTCTGCCATTTCTATTTTTCGCAAATGTAATTCATCCAATATGCTCGCTACACCTTCAAACTCTGCCACATGATGAGTTTGTTCAGTATACCAAGATGGAAGAAAGTGTAACCCTATCGCTATCATACCTTCTTTTTCAAATTCCCATTTTTTCACAGCCGCTACATCACAAAACTTAGATGATCCGCAGATACAGATTATTTTCGGTTTAATTTTTCCCATGCTATTATTTCTCCTCTTCTAAACTGCTTTTCAAAGTCCACTCGTTCGGGTTGCCAACTAACGGTTCAAGCGGTTGCAAGGGGTATTCTCTAATCATTAAATCTTCTGGTATCTCTTGCACCTTATCAATCTGTTTCATAAAAAACGCTATTTTATTACGTTGAGCCCAATCCCTTGTCAATCTAAACCATTCAATATTGTTTATTCTTTTCTTCTGCCCACTTTCTCCACCCGCTATTATCCAATTTATAAATTCATAGTCATCCCAACTAACTTCCGTAAGTGCTGGCTCATAGCTTACGAATTTTATATGTGCTTTGGTTTCTCTAAACGCTGTTAATCTTTCTCTCGCCATTGCCTGATTCTCAATAGATATTCCATACCAAACATTCGGCAAAACTTCATCATAGAAATCTAAAATAGCCTTCATCCGTTCTGGTCTTTTTGTTAAGACTTGGAATATGTGCTGTTTTGCCTCTTTCATAATCTCTAAAATGTTAATAATATTTTGTCCGTGAATATCCTCGTGGAATAAATCACTCATTGAATTAACAAAATACATCGTTGGTTTTTTACGATGCAATGGCTCACTTAACCTATCTTTGTGAAACTGCACATCAATAAATTTTCTCTCTTTCCAAAATCTTTGGGCTATCACTTCAGCATAGCAGTTCTTACAGCCAGCACTTACTTTCGTACAACCCGTAATGGGATTCCAAGTTTTTTCTGTCCATTCTATTTTGCTCATAAATTCCCTTGCCAACCGTGACGTGATCTGTCAACCGTAATAATAAAATCATCTTCTACCTCTATTGTAATTGTTACCTTCTCATCGTGTTCTTCATCTTCTTTGTGCCAAAGAAAACCAGAATGGATGGCTATTGCAAGATCGTGGAAGTTCTTAATATCCAACCCAATACGATGATCTTTCCAGCAAACTATTATTACTCTCTGTTCGTTCATTTACTTTATCCCTTCAAGTTGTTGGACTTTCTCAAATAGATGCTTTAGCAAATCCGGTTCATAGTCTTGTAGCGTTACTGTTTCACCAAACGTCTCTTTTACATATACCAACAAAATATTTACTGATTCAACTAACCACTTCTCAAAGTAAAATGCTTTGTGCTGATGTACCTTTTGTAAATGTTCACTGTGCCGAACTGGGAACAAAAGAAAATCTGTCCTACGATTTAGAAGATGGTGAGCGTCCATCCCTTTATATTTTTTATGAAACCAATCCCAATATTTTTTTGATTTGTATTCTCGGATAACATTATTATATCGTGTATATTCCGAAATCATAATGTCCCAGCCAACAAATGATCAACCAATCGTTTTGCTTCTTCCAGCGTTCTGATAAATTTAACATTCATGTGTTTATTAAATACACTTACATTGGAAAGTATTCCCATAAACTTTTTTTGCTCTGGACTAACCACATCTTCCCCTATCTTCACTTCTACGAACACAATAGACTTATGACCGGCAATGACATGATCTGGAAAGCCCTTCATTCCTGGAGGCATGGATTTATGGCTATTCATTGTCTTAACTTCAAACCCAAAGTTCTTCAGCCGGTTTATTTCATCAGTTATCTGCTTTTTGGTTTCGTTCATTTCTCTGCCTCTAGTATTGCATTAAACTTTTTTTTACGTTCTTCCCTTTCTTGCTGAGTTAGTTTCTTGCCGAGTTAGTTTCTTGCCGAGTTAGTTTCTTGCCGATCTTTTCCGGTTTGAATTTCATAGACTTCACAAGGTCAGTTAATGACATGTTCTTCGCTTCTTCACTTTCAACTTCTTCCAGTGCTGCAAGAGCAGGAATAATTTCTTCTCTCGTTACAAGTTTTATTGGTGTTGGACGTTTCCAAAGTTCAAGTTTGTATTTTATCGCATCTTCTTTTTTGCACCATCGTTCTTCACCGTAATGAATTATTCTTACAAAACTTTCTAAATATTTCCCACGATATTCATTCGAAGCATCTTTTACGTTTGTGAGTAGTTCCTCCCAAGTGTAAGCATCAATAAATTTATCGTAGCTTAAAATATCTGCATGAGAAGGTTCGGGATAAGGACAAGTTGAGATCATAACTTGTACTGCATCCTTAAATTTTTGATCTGTAAATCCATCTTGGTCTAACATAATTTCAAGAATCTCATACCATCCGGTTGATAATTTTGGTTTACTACCTCTTATAAGTTTTGCTCCCTGAGCATAACTTTCTGCTGAGACTTTTCCGATTCCGTAAATGCTAAGTTTGTTTTCTTTGCATTTCTCTAATTGCTCGTTCTGCTGATTGCTTTGCAAGAAATTTGTCTGTTTCATTGGTAGATTGATGTTTTGTTCCATTGTATTTGCCCTCTAAGATTTTCGTAAAATTTGTTTCGTTCTCAATTATAAAATCAAAATCAACTTTCCAATCTTTAGTTTTACCTAGCAAGAAATCACTCTCGGAAATTCTAATTAGAATATGCTCAATGTTGAAGTTTTCATCAGTTAATCTCTTTTGAAGTTTTTTTAATCTTTTGTCTGTTAATTTAACAATCTTTGCTAATCCATTTGATTCAGCGAACCCATTCCATTTTTTTACTATCCTCTCCTCTTCTCTACTTTTCTTTACTTTACTCTCCTCTTCTCTACTTTGTGTGCTTTTGTTGACATTATCTTCGTTTTCTGGTATTTCTGTCAACATTAATACCTTTGATAGGTCATTTATGTTGTCAATAATCTCTTTTTTAGTCGCCGGTTGGGTATCTCTTCGGTTGTAAACAGCATCTAAATTACTAATAAAATTTTCACTATAAAGTATTTTCACCTTCCAAAGTTCACCATCAATCGCATTTAACCCTGCTAACAAATCTAAAATCTCAACAGCTTTTTCTTCAGAAACTCTGGTCTTGGCCAACAAAAAATTAAAGTTATAAGTATCTCTACAATCAAAAAAATGTTTGGGAGATTTCCCAAGTATTTCTAATATCTTAAACCAAAAAGAATATCCATCGTTGCCAAACTTTGATTCAAGAATAAAAATAGTTTTACCGTCATTAACGTAATGAGGGAAATAATCTACTATCATTTTCTTTTTCCTTGCCATTAGTTTGTACCCGTAATTTGAGCAATCTTTGCCTTGTCTTTTAACTTGAAAGAGAATAAAGGTTTATTCGTAATCTCACCCATTTCTGTAACAACAATATCTTTGAATCCGCCTTCCTCTTTTGCTAGGGCGATTGTTTCTATCCTACCCATCTTTTTTATGTTCTCGGTAATATCAACAATCTGACAAATTTTCTCCGGTCTGTTTGGGTCTTTCCTCATTCCTCTGCCAGACATTTGGTATAGAAGAGCCAAAGACAAAGTTGGTCTTGCTAATGTAATTGAATCTAACGAAGGGAAATCAAATCCAACTGTTAGAACTCCTACGTTAGCTAAGTGTTTTATCTCTCCGCTTCTAAACTTTGCGATCAAAGAATCCCTCTCTTTGCTTCCATGTTCGCTTGTAATATAATCTGAACTAAAACCCAATTCTTTTAATAATTCAGAACATCTTTTTGCTTGTCTTATAGATGAACAAAAAATTAAATTATGCCTACAATTATTATCTACTTCGCCGATAACATTCGCAAGTTTTTTTAATCTCTTATCATCCCAAAATTTTTCTAAACTTCTTTCATCAAAATCAGCACCTGTTGTATTAATCTTTACTCCCGAAATATCAAAATCATCGTAGAATTTATAATCATATCGGCATAAATAATCTCGATCTAATAATTCCTGGATTGTGGTTATATGTGCAAATTTCTTAAAGAAGAAAGGATATATTCGATTGATAGTTTGGATGTATGCTGTATAAATTAAATCGCCGGAAGGATTGGTATAATATTTCTGTATCATCCTATAGGGCGTAGCTGTCAATCCACAAATATTTTTACAATCAATCGCCTTAAAAAATTGATTATACATCCCCTCAAGATTTTTTGGATTCACCAAATGGCAATTATGAACAAGTATGCCATTGGCAAAATAGTTGTTGTTGTCTTCTACTTCTAAGTTATAGATATAATCGTATTGATAACCGTTGCTAAATCTTCCATCACTTCTTTGTTCTCGAATCTCAATACTTTCCACCCTAATGAACTCAAAACTGCGTCTTTCCTCTGATCTTCTGGTCTTCTTGAGAAATGAGAATTTCCGTCCACCTCTATTGCTATCATCTTTTGAGGATTCGCAATATCTATTTTGTAATGATAAGGATAACCGTTTTTCGGTTTCAAATTTGTCTTCACTGCCAATTCCGCGAACCATCCTTCCCCTAATTTGTCCCACAACTTCTTTTGTGGTTCTGATAATCCTCGACCATTCCCACCTTGTATCGGTGGTTTGTGCCCTATCCTGCGTAGGGTAGCTGCCATTTTCTCCCGAGTAATTGGGCTCATCATAGGATTTTTCCTCTGCATACGAACTGAAGAATTCCGAGCATTGGATTTTTGACAACATTGTTTGTGATAAATTTTGCCCGTTTGTTTGAACCGCCAATACTGGTGATAATCTTTTACTATAACCATCCCTCCACACTCTGAACATGGAATTTCTTTTATTGGACTTTGTTTTGATGGCATATAAATAATCTCCTATTTTTATATCTTGAGCTTTGGTATAACCCCTGTCCTTAACATAATAGGGGTGATTTAGTGTGCTTAATATAGACACATTAAATGAATTAATCAAGATCAATTTATTCGGAGGTTCTCTTTTAGATGTAGCAATGACTTTTTTCTTTTCAATTCGGTTAGTCATGTGATTAAATGAACTAATAATATCACCAATGTTTATTTTTTCTATTGGCATATTGTCAACCAAAGTTCCGGCGGGGAAACATTCATCAATCAAAACATATTTGAAGTGTTGGAACAATTCCGGCTTTTTATAAATACTCCCAATAGTTGCATAGGTAAATTTATTTATCTCTTTTGAATTAAACGAAGCGGAATAAATCCCAATATCCGTAATCCCATAACTTAAAAGTTTCTCATAATTCTGTTCAAGAATCTCTTTTGTTGGTTGAAGTATTAAAATTGGTTGGTTGAGTTTATGACATATATCAGAAATTACTAAAGATTTTCCGCTACCTGTTGGGAGTACCAGTACAAATGGCTTATCATATTTATCAAAATTACTCAATGCTTTTTCTGCTGCTTGATTTTGATAATCTCTCAATTCGTAAATCATGGTGTTCCTATATAAAATAAACCCATGCCTCTACAACGATCGCTAAATAGTTGTCGGCAACCATAGAATGGAACTGCTTTTACAAAGGCATGGGAAAGTGTGTTCGTTTTTATCATTGATGTTACCTAAACTTATTTAGCGATACTACAATTTACATAAAAGAAAATTAATAATTAACAACTATTTTCATTCTAATATCAATTCAAAGAGTTCGTTAATTTCTTTCACTTGCCAGCTCTTTAATCCCTTGAACTTACGCTCATCTGTTACAGGAACAATGTATAGCCCTTCACGCTCTAACAAGTTTTTGTCTTTTACAAACCGGAAGTATCTGCTCCAGCTATCAGGAATATGACTATTGTTTGGAAAATTTGCCAGCATAAATCCATGAAGCTGTAGTTGGATTTCTCGGTTGGAAAAAACTTTTCCGTTTCTCTCTTTTAGCCAAGCAATCATTATTGTTTCACCAGTTATTTCTTTCATTATATTGCTCTTTTTAATCTTGGTTTATCCCACTCTGCTATTTCTTTTTTCCATGCAAGATTTTTCTCAACTTCAAAATATGCTTCCCATAGAATCCGATTTAACTCACTGAAATTCCTGTTCTTCTCAATACACTTGTCCTCTATCTTTTCCAAAAGACTATCACTAACCCTGAACTTTAAGATTTTAGTTTTGTTCTGTGGCACATTATGAACGGTGGTTTGTGTCACATGGTTATTCTGCACCTTGTGTTTCCCGTAATATTTAATAAAATCTGACATTCTTCTCCTTGCGGGTTAAGTAATAGTTATAAATATTTTTGGGCTTAATCGCTACAATCATAATGCGAATAAATTTTACACACATCGCAGATTACTATATTGTCCGTGCCTCTATTTTGGTAAAGAGAATTATCAATCTCTCTTTTACCATTACCAATTTTATGCCCAAGCAATTTGCAATTTTCATATTCTGGTTGTTCTTCGTATCCATCAAATAATTTTCTGCCGTTTTCTTCTTTGTGTTTCATCTTCCATCCGTTTTGCCACCCTAAATCTTTGTAACCCTCAATTCTAAAATTAGGTTGGTATTTCGGGTTTCTCGGTATATCTCTCATTATTTTCTCCAATGTCGCCCAAAAAATTTATAACTACTCGCTCAAAACGACAAAAGTATTTGAGGGTAATTATAGTTCTTTCCGGCTGTTTAAGTTGTTAATAAATATTTTGTTTACTGTTTTCATCTTTTGCGTTTTAGCTCAACCATCGTTATGCGTTTGCAACTTTCAGTAGAATGTCTGCGTGACATTTTACTGTGGGTTTACACCAGCACAACAAATATTTCCCTTTCAATTCTGCTTTTGCTTCCTTAATTATTTTTTTAGATAATGTTCGCTCGTATTTTTCTACGGCATATTCAATGGCTTCTTTTTCCGTTGGAAAGTTTTTAATAAAACACCATTTGTCATTGTTTGGATTTAAGAAATAAACTATATCGCCCAATGCTCTGTATCTATTTCCCCATTTCGTCGGTCTGCCAACGTAAACAGAATTATCGGGGTTCTTGTAACCCTTCTTTCGTGTCCGTTGCAAACGCATAACTAACAACTCAACTTGACGGCTTTCGCTGTCTTCGTTGATAATATTTTCTGTATTTAAGTTTTGTTCATTCATAATTTTTGTTTTTCAGTTACCGCTGCAAGTAAGTTGCCACACCGTTATACACCGGGCCACTCATAGAGTGTTTTGCCATTTGAAACGATGCTAAACCCTTCGTTCCACAGCTTCATTGCCTGTTTGTCCATCTTTTCAATGGCGCGCATTACTTCGCAGTTCTGGTCCGTTGTCTCAGTCTCGGTCGAAACATTGAGAAATACCCAAAGTGCGCGAAGTCTGTTTCTGGTTTCAGTGTCGAGTTTTTTCATGCTTCATGCTCCGGTGTATAACTATGCCTTATGGGTGTTTTGCGCCTTGCATTTGCGTAATTCTAAATCGCTTAAAATCTTTGCGCGCTAGCTCCCAAAAGAAACGCATTAGAGTGCATTACAGCCACGATATTTCTTAACCCGCATGTTTATACCTCCTCAAAAGTGCGTTTTTAGCTTGTTTTTAATCAAATAGTGTGAAAACAAGCTGATTTAGCTATCTGATCTTGCCAACTTTGTAGCTACAAACATATACATCCTTGCTCTTAACTCATTTAATCAATCAAAAAAAAGTGAAATTATTTTTATTTTCTTGTCGATTTCCTTGACTTTGTAGCCACAAAGATATATGTTTACACCAGACATTATGATTGACTTTAACAACAACCAAAGGAGCTACAAAATGAAATCAATAAACGAAACAGTAGAACAAGAAGTTAAAAACTGGCTTGATAAAAACATTGCACCAGAATTAAGAAATTCGGATGAAGTTGCTGAATTATCAAAAGAAGCAGTCGAAAAAGTCACACATCAACGCGAATCTAATGCTGGTTACAAGTTAGGTTGCAGCGACAAAGAAATTATAGAAAACGTTACCTCTTATTTTGTAAACTATTTTTATTCATAAAAAATCTTTTAAGGAGTCCGAAATGAAAAATTACGAATCTGTCCTTCCGATTTTCCAAGACCGCCACACTGGATTATTTGGTTTTATCCAGAATAACAATATGTACAATCTCAAAGAAGCTATTTACAAAACCAAACGTGCCGCTGTAATTGCACGAAACAAATATTGCAAACAAACAGATGAAATGGAATCATACCATAACGAGATGATACCCTGCCCAAAATGTAAAGCACTTGATCGCCGAGAAGAAATCGAAAGAATCGGAACTTGTTATAACTGCTACCAAAAAGAGAATGAGAATGTATTATGAAAAAACAATTTGGAATTCGCATTGAAGAAAAATTAATTGAGCGTGCTAAAAAACTTGCAGAAAAAAACAAGAAGAATTTCCAGCATCCTCAAAACTATAATGCAGTCCCAGACATTATGATTGACTTTAACAACAACCAAAGGAGTTACAAAATGACAGACGATCTTAGCATACTCGACCAGCCCAACCCAGAAGCCCGCGCCCGCAACGAATATAGTAAATCTCTAAAACTTACGACTGACCACTCGGCATCATCTTATGACATACCTGTATTAGTAGGTAATGATGATGTAGCTTATGGTATTAGCGATTTTGTTGAGCTACTCCATAATAGTGCGCGCAATCTTGCAAGAGCATTATATGAGGATGGCGATACTGATCTTGATACTTATTGCAGATTTACTCAGTCCGATCCAAATTATAAAGGAGACATTGATGATCTCATCGCCTAATAAAATTACTCCTCACAAAGGCGGGCGCGGGCTTACTATCCGCGCTCGTGTCTCTCAAAAAGAAAAAGATTGTATCGACGAGGCGCGCAAAGATTTAAGTTATGCAGATTATCTCGTTGCAAAAGCTCTCAAAGATGTCCGGCGCAAAAACCCATAACTCGGCAATCAATTTGACCGCGCTTTTCAGTGCGGTCTTTTTTTTAATTCCTTGTTATCAATCAAAATTTTTAAGAACAAATATTTCCTGGCGGCAAATTATCGCCAACTACGTTAGGCGGACAAAAAACTTGCCTGCCGTTCCTATTAAGCAATGTGCTTTCCTTCAACATTCCTTTTTATTCGGTTTGCCGTTCGGCGGTGAAACCACATCAACGCTTCTTCCATTTTGGTAATGGCTAAAGCTGTTTCTCTGCTTGGAAATTTACTGTGTAGATGTCCGCATCTATCAATCAGCACTTCCAGCATTTCTTCATTTGTTGTCCCATCATTAACCGTTTTCATTTCTATTGTTCCTTCGGCTAACGGTTCTTTCTCAATAAACTGTATCACTTGTGGTTCACCGCCTTTAAATGATGCGAGTTCATATTTGTGTCCAGTTCCACTTAGGTCTTTCATATTACTCCTGTCGTTTTTTGCCGCCTAACTCGCAATTCTACTCCGAATTACTTATATCGGCGGCGGTTATTGTTTTTCTATTTATTTAAGTTTCTCATAATTCTAAATTCCTTACAATGTCGTAATCGGGTAAATTGCAACTCTGTTCTGTGGAATTGGCTACTTTCTTAACCAAACATTCCCGGAAATTCAACATCTGTCCCTTCCGCTTCTTCTAAAGAGTTAATTATGTTTTCCAAATTATCAATGGCTTCTTGCAAAGTATCTGCTTTGCTTCCGCTCTGCAAATTTTCTGGTAAACTATCTAACCAGTTTTGTAGTTCATCTTTCAATTCTTCCATTTCAGATTTTGCATCGCTAACTTTCGATATTGATTCAGCAAATCTTTTTGCTCGGCTTGGTGCTTTGCTCATAATATTTTTCCTTTTTGTTACGTAGCCAATCCAATTTCTTGTCCTTTGAATTTCTTAAATTCATCAGAGGTCATTGGTTCGGCTTTAACAATTTTTGTCCCAACATAAAGTTCAGAGTTTGGATACTCTGATCTTTGTGGCTGCATATCTAGCTGTGTTATTTCACTCATTTTACATCGCTCCTTTTGCGCCCTAACCAATCCAGACTTTTTTGAGTAGCATAGAGTATCCTGTTTCTTTCTTCCATGAATCCAAAACTTTCTTCTGCAAGTAACTTTCTCTGGTTGTCCCATTGTCAATTCTTGATTTCTCTTAATTTATACCCTACTGTACCACAAACACTGTTAAGCAACTCCGCATCTTTACCACCAAATGAATCTAGTCGCTGCTTGTTTGCTTTACAGAAGCTATCAAACTCAGCAAGGTTCTCAAAGGTCTCTATTTTTGCAACTACCTTACTTATGTTTTCCCAATCATCAGGAGTGAGTTCTGTTGGTGCTTTCTCAATATCTGCGGGGATTTCATTTATTGTACTATCTGGATAATCTACAACTTCGCCGGATTCGTTTAACACAGCTTCGTCTGAAATTTTTGCTTTTTGCATTTCGACTGAAAGAATACCGTTATTAGATAAATTCAATTTGGTAACAGTCTTCAAACACATAAACGGAAGATCACTTTCAAGCGACCATTTACTTTCTTGTTTCTTCTTTCTCAAATCAGATTGATAGAGTTTTGAATATTTTTTCGCATGAGCAAATAGTTCTTCCATACTCATGTAAAGGGTGCTCTCATATCCGGTAAGCAATTTGAAATAATTTACATAGCCGACAACTTTTTTCTTCTCTCTTTCTTCAGTATCTTCTATAAAATCAAGTACGACTTGACCCGTTAAACGATTACGGCTTTTTAATTCCCCCTCTCTTACATCAGTTGAATTGATAAAAGCATAAAGACTTGTACGGATAGCTAACTGCTTGTACGCACGCCAACCGAGTTGAAAAGTTGCTTTGCCTGCATAAGGGATGATGTGAGCATAACCCAACTGTGGATTAATTGGTAAATCGAGTGTACCGGCTATCATAGCACTCGCAATAATAGTTTTAGGGTCTACATCGTTGAAACTTGTAGATGAACTTGCTAAGGCAAGGATTGAGGCAACAAATTGAGGTGCTCTTTCCCTCATTATTTCTTCAATTCTTTTTTTGTATTGTTCTGAATCCAATAGTCCTTTTAATTGAGCGAGTGTTCCTTGCTTTGCCATATTCTGTTTATTGGCACTTATGATTGCATCTTTTTTAATTTCATTACTCATTTGTTACTCTCCTTTATTTATTTTCTAAAATATTTTATATAATGCCCAGATTAGTTCTTTTGTATCTCTATATTGATAGTAAATTTGCTCATATATTTTTATCGGTTTGTAATTGCGTTCTCTGAGTTCCCTCAAACTCATATCAATATTTATCGTCCAAGTAAAAAATATTGTCCCGAAAAACCACAGACACAAAAAATAAATAATTATATGCCGTATCTTCATCACTTTATTCTTAACATTCTAAATGTTGTTGTTTTTCCAAAACGATCAAATATCTCCGGTTCTTGTTGCTTGATCAGGTCCGTCTGTAAGGTCGTTCTGCTCTGTTGCTTGAAGGTTGCTAACACACTACCACCGGAAGTAAGACTTTCTTTATCGCCGATCTTCTTAATAATCGAATCTTGAAGCAAGTCCTTTTTCTTCTCAGCATTTTTTAGTTCCGTTTTTGCCTCTTTAAGCATAGAAATTAAATTTACTGTTTCCTCATCCGCCTCAAGAAAACTACCTGCAGCCGGGTCAAGTAAAGAAATTTCACTTGCTTCAAGTTCAGGTGCTACCATAGGGACTACATAGGCATCCCAGAATCTCACTAGTGCTGCATCTTGTGATTTTATGTATTTGTCGTCTCGCATGATGCGTAATATTTTTAATTTCCTTAAATCAAGAATGAATATTGCGAGATCACACCAAAGAAGTCCAGTAACACTTAGCTCCTGCATACACTGAGCGAACATATACAAAGGGATTCCTTGTACACAATCCTCTTCATTGTTTTGCCAAGATTTATATACGACATTAAGCGTTGACTTACATTCCACAAGTCCAACTTCATTGCCATTCTCATCCGGAACCACTGCATCAAGATTTACAAAAAGGCAATCATGTTTAGGATGGATTCTAATGAATGTATCTTTAACCGCTATTAAATTACCTTCTTTCTTTTGTGCTCTGTTGTATAATGTGATTATAGTCTGCTCTATTGCATTACCAACTATCATAGCATCATTTTCTTCCGTCTCTATTTCATCGGACACTTTACGTTTCCAAATACTGAACGGAGTTTGATACTTACTCATTCCGAGTACCGGAGCCGTTTCAGATCCACCAATACCGAGCATTGCCCGGATTGAAAGCCAATCATTCAAATTTAGCCCCTCTAATGGAATTTTTCTCGTTCCCTTTAAGGCAATGTCAATGATCGCTTGATAACGAGTTTTATCAATAATTGGGGTAGTTTCTTTTATGTTTACCATTATGCCGCCTTCCTTTTATTGCGTCTTGTATTATTCATTTGTTCTTTTTGAGTTGCCTTTTCATTTTATACCTCGAAAATAAAAAGCACTCACAATCTTCAAACCTAATAATTGGTACTGATGATTTTACTATGTTGCTCATTTTATAATTCCTTATCAAATATTTTATTAAATAATCCATCAAGATATGTTACTTGTCTTTCCTTCAGGACGAATCCTCTTTCTAACAACAAGTCCATATCCTTTACAAATTTTTCGTGCTTATTCTCTTTATCAATCAACCTCAGTTCTTTCATGTGATCTAAGAGATAATTTACTTTGAAACGACATCCAGCTGATCTTGCGTCTTTTTGAAAAAATTCTCTACCGGTTAAAGGTGTGTTTGAGAAATCCATTATTTTTCTTTTGGTTGTATTGATCCGTCTGTTATCCAAAAAACATTATCTGAGGACTTATCTTCTTCAGTGAGTTCATCTGCTACAATCGAAACACCAATAAGCAAATCTTTTTCTTTCGCAAACTTCTCTAATTCCTTTCGTGCGTTCTTGTCTAGTCCTTCACCAAAATCAATAAAGATAGCTCTCATTGGTGGCAGGTTAGAGTAAGCAAGTTCACAACTGATCTTTAGTCCTTGTGCATCACTCCAATTATCACAATAAATATCTTTGTGATAAATTCCATCTTCCCGGATTTCCAAACCATCCACACCAGTATTCACCTTTCTAAGAATCTCTAGTTTCTGTAAGCGTAAGGAAGTGATCTTATCGGTAAGAGAATCATAGTCTAACTGTTTTTCTGCTTTCTCTTTTACCTTTCCAAGATGTGTTTCGTAAATCTCTGCTTTCTTGTTGGTAAGTAATGCGTTCTGAATTTGAGTTTCAAAGAAGTGTGTTAATTCATATACAGATTCTTCAACAGTAGTTGAAGTTAAAGGTTTTTCGGCTTGCGGAGTTATTGCAGAAGATAACTTTTTAATATTGCCTTCAAGATGAGATTCTAATGCGGATAAATTTGCTTCTTCTTCTGCAAGTTCTTCTTTAATTCGTTCTATGTTTTTTAGCGATACAGTTTTCTTCTCATTATAATAAGCAATATCTTTTTTGATATTGTCTATTTCAGATTTTAGATACCGTTGTGTTGTGTTAAATTCATTTATTTCTTCAATCTGTTTCTGCTTTTCATCTTCTGCTTTTTGTCGTAAAATAGAATTACGATCTTCAATTTCTTTCTTTTTGTTCAACAGTTCCTGAACATCTACTCTTTCAGCTTCCACCGGTGTGATTAAATCGAGATCACCAAACTTTTTAATTTCTCTGCCGATCAACAATCTTTCATCTTCCAAGTTTTGTAGTTTAGTATCAATCCCTTGAAAACTTATTCCGATAGTTTCTTTACTAAGTTCTTCAAGTTGTGTCCTGAATAGTTCTAAACAGAATTGATATTTTTCTAAAGAAGTTTTTTGTGCGAATGGTCTTGGATTGAAAGTAAGTACATTTACAAACGTATCTAAAAATCGCTGTACTTCGCCTTTCTCAAATAAATTTGTTTTTATGTTTCTTACTTCAAGCGTGTTAGATTTTTTTGTCGCGGTACGTTTAATAACGTAATCACCAACTCTTAATTCCCCGGTTGCTTTTTCTTTGCCGTGTTGAATGATGTCTTGATTAAGGTGTTTATTGCCGGAAATTAACCACTTGATTGAATCCCATAATGTAGTTTTGCCGGATTCGTTCTCCCCCTTAATTACCAGTAAGCCACTCTCATTAAATTCGAGATCAATAGCTTTTAACTTTCTCAGTCCGTCAATTTTCAGACCAAGCACTTTCATTGATTCTGTTACTTCCTTCATTTGACACACTCCTGTATCTTGGTTATTGAAAAATTAACTATCTCCCTTTTGCTCTAAACTTTCCTGTTCTTCTATTATCATTTCTTTTTTCTCGTCTGAAGGTTCTCCCCGCAAGTCTTCAATCATCTTTTTCCTTCCACATCTTTTTAATCATCTTCTTTGCTTCGGAAAGTTCTTTCTTGATTTTTCTAACCTTACCGAACAAAGCTAAAATAATTTTTCTACTTAATGCAGTCATTTACTCTTCCTTCATTAAAAGTTTTATTATATCAATTACTTTTTCTGCCGCTATTAATAAGAACAACAACATTCCACCTAATACCACCCAACTCATTTCTTCCTCCGTAACATCGGCTCTATTATTAGGTATGCTAAAAGAATAAATGCCACCCAGCATAGACCTTCAAGAATTATGTTTTCGGTTTGCATAATTAACCTTTGTAAAAATATTTTAGATTAAGTTTCTCCGCACCATATTTTCTTTTCATATAAGCGATAAGAGAAAGAGTGATTTTTTCCAAAAGAGCTTTTCCAACACCCCCTATCAAACATCTGTTTATTTGTTGAGTGCTTCTTGATACCAATTTGCCTTTACTGTTTTCTACTTTTAATCGTCTTGCAAAATAAGTTTGTGGAATGTGATTATCGGTTATCATTCGGTGAACTTTGGTGTGGTCAATTTCTTTGAAGTATGTCATTCTTTTTCTCTGTGTTGATTTATTGTTGATGTTAAAATCAACATCCGCTCAACAAATGTCAAGAAAAATCTTTTGTGAAATGAAATCATTTTTAGGAAGGACTATAACAACTACCGTACCAATCAAAAAGTCTTGTTGTAGCCCATAGTTGGTTTGAGGAGGTTGTCAAGATCGATTTCCGGCTCATACAACTTTAAGATTCTAACCTCATTATTGAGGTCACGTAAATTTGGTAGAGTAGGATTTTCTTTATACTTCTTAGCAAGAATACTTACTAATTTCTTCTGTAATTCAATTCTTTGTGGTAGGGTTAAATGTTTCGGGGTTTCTAAATAAATATGAAGCATGAGATACTCCTTATATAATAGAATAGATTTTTTAGGTTAGATTTTTCTGTTTTGCCAATACTTCATTTGCATATTTGTGTTCGGGTGAACTGTCCCCGTTCCAGAGTGATAGCATACGAATAATATCTCCCTTAGCCAAAGTCCTTTTCCGGTCTAACCATTTACACCCCCATTCGATTTGCCACCCCAGGCTCTCACAGTAAGCGTCTAAGGCACTCGGAATGTTAAACTGAGATAATGGGCTAACAAACAGATGTCTTATGCCAGAATTGAGCTGATTGAAGTAAAACTCAAAAAAACCCGCTTCTTTAAGTGATAAGCCCATCATTTGTGTTATTCCATAACTTGCAGCAAAAAGTATCTCCGATGTAGTAGCCAGTTCATTCTTGCCTTCAACATATTTAATATAATATCCTTGTTCTAATCGTGCCTTATCCGGCGCAAATGTACCATCTTTGTTCTTACCGCTTTCCTGGAGCACCAATGCCTTAATTAGGGATGGTTCAAAATTATATTTGGGTGCAATTTGTTCGCATATTGCGAATATTTGTTCTTTAAAGAATTTCATCGTCTAAATCATCTTGCGAGAACATAGATCAAACACAACAGAGCAAATAATATTACACACCAATCAAAAGCATCGAAAGAATTTCTTATTCTCATGGTTCACCTAAAAAATTGCCAGACACATTAAAAGAGAGAATCCAAATATAGAACGTATATTTAGAAAAAATGTGCCTGGTTTAAATTTCATATTGCTCTCTTTTAACTCATTATCAATGGTTTATAATTTTTATCAGTCTTGCCAAACGTCCACCCGACTGCTTCGTGTGCCGTCTTAACTGTCGGAGGGACACGAATGAAATAATGCTTAAATGAATTATCCGGCTCCGGGGTTGAATTAATTAATTCTACCATCACAATCGGTTCATCATTAAGCAAATCTTTTTTCCATAAAGTTCCATAATCATCTTCGTGAATTTTTACAGAATCAGAATCTTTCAAGAACTTGTCTTGTCCGTATCTGTTAATTTTTATTCTGCGGATTTCTGCGTTTTCTTCTTTCTCAATGTCTTGAACTGTAATTTTCTCCGGGTCCATCACAACATATTCGGGGACTAAAACTCCGTGAATGGCGTAAATAGTCCAACCATCGGGGTACATTATTGATGGTTCCGTAAAGGAGTGTATTCTTCCTCCATCGTCTCGATTAAGAATAGAGTGTCTCTCTGAAACCCAACAAATATTTTGATAAGGCAAAAACCATCCGGCATTTTTTGAAACACCAAATAAACCGTTTAATTTTTCTGTCTCTTTTTCTAAGCCACAGACTTCCCGGAAAAAAGAATAATAAGATAACCATCCTGCTTCGTGCTGCCCGTAAATGGAATTCCAAACAGAATTTCTAACGGAATTCCAAACGGAATCCCAAACGGAATCTCTAACGGAATTTCTAACGGAATTTCTAACGGAATTTTTAACGGAATTTTTAACGGAATTTTTAACGGAATTTCCAACGGAATCCCAAACGGAATTTTTAACGGAATTTCCAACGGAATTTTTAACGGAATCTCCAACGGAATCCCAAACGGAATTTTTAACGGAATTTCTAACGGAATTTCTAACGGAATTTCCAACGGAATCTCCAACGGAATCCCAAACGGAATTTCTAACGGAATTTCTAACGGAACTTCCAATGGAATTTCCAACGGAATCTCCAACGGAATCCCAAACGGAATTTTTAACGGAATTTCCAACGGAATTTTTAACGGAATCTCCAACGGAACTTCCAATGGAATTTCCAACGGAATCTCCAACGGAATCCCAAACGGAATTTCTAACGAAATTTCTAACGGAACTTCCAATGGAATTTCCAACGGAATCTTTAACTTCTTTAATTAACTTTTTTTTGTTTAAAACAATAGCATAGACTAATCCTTGAGACAAAGGAGAACCACACCAAACTATTTTTTTTGGTGAAGGCAAT
>Ga0209518_1001896_pt1 | contig 20913 bp, 18 predicted proteins | sample RifGroB1_FD_183993 | JGI IMG/M metagenome (GOLD analysis project Ga0209518, IMG submission 183993) | Groundwater microbial communities from Rifle, Colorado, USA - Groundwater B1 (SPAdes) (version 2) | ecosystem: Environmental > Aquatic > Deep subsurface > Groundwater | place: Rifle, Colorado...
TCGGAGATTATGCGGGGCTTTGAGGGAAGAAGTACGTTGTAGTCAGGCATAGATTTCGAAATAATTAGTAATTAATAAATACCAATAAAAAATTATCTGCTGTAAAATTCAATAACCGATGCAAGGTTAAATGTCACCTCTCCTTCCGCGAGCTTTGGACTTGACGCAAGGGTTCCCTTAAGTTGGGCTACATCCATGGTCGCCCAAAATGGAGTCTTGTGCTTTTCGAGCCGTTCAGAGAGTCCGGCAAAAAGAACTTTTGCTTTACTTCCTTCGCGCACCGCAAGAACATCTCCGGGTGCTACGCGATATGAAGGAACATTCATTCTTTTTCCATTCACCGTGATGTGTCCGTGCGAGACCATCTGACGCGCGATCGATCGAGAAATAGCAAACCCTAAACGGTATGCAACGTTATCAAGACGCGACTCAAGATTTTCATAGAGACGCTCGACGGGATTCATGCCCGATTTTGAAGAAGCTTCTTTCACGTAATTTGAAAACTGTTTCTCACGCAAGCCATAGGTATTGCGTACCTTCTGCTTTTCGCGAAGTTGTGTTCCGAATTCAGAAACGCTTCCGCGATGTTTTCGATCGCTATCTCGTATACCGGGAGGATACGGCTTTTTAACCGTGGCGCACTTGTCGCCACGGCCGCAAATACTCTCTCCCAATCTCCTGCATATTTTACAACTGATTCTCATGCTATTTTAAAAAAATTAAACTCTTCGGGGCTTCTTCGGTCTTGGTCCATTGTGCGGGACTGGTGTCTTATCGCTGATCCCCGATATATCAATGCCCTTTGAAGCGAACGCCCTGATCGATGACTCACGACCCGAACCAACTCCCTTCACGACAACGTCAACTTCTTTGATTCCCATAAGATTTGCTTTTTCGCCGATCAATTCACCGACTTTTGCGGCCGCAAATGGAGTTCCCTTTTTTGCGCCGGCAAATCCAAGCGCGCCGCTTGAAGAAAACATAAGCGAGTTTCCTTCTTTGTCGGTCAAAAGAAGTTTTGTGTTGTTGTATGTTGATTGAACATACAAAACACCCGCGGTTACGCGCTTCTTGGGAACACGCGCTACCGATTGAGACACTGGTCCCTCTTCTTTATCTCCCCCTTTTTTTATAATTCGTTTTTTTCCCATGATTTTATAGCTTCATTAGCTTTTAGCTTCTTAAGCTTCGGAAGCTTTTGAAGCTCTGGAAGCTAGAACCTTATTTTTATGTCTTCTCAACCTTTCGGCGGCCGGAACCCATGGTCTTCCTTACGTTGCCTCGAACCGTGCGGGAGTTTGTCTTTGTTCTCTGTCCGCGCACCGGCAATCCGCGCGTATGACGGCTTCCGCGATAACACTTGATGTCTTTCAAGCGTTTGATGTTCATAGAAACTTCACGCTTGAGATCCCCTTCTATCTTAAAGGTTTCAATAATTTTTCTGATCTTATTTTCGTCTGTAGGAGATATTTCCTTTCCTTTGGTATCAAAACTTACGCCTGCTTCATTGAGTATTTTTTGCGCGCGAGGACGCCCGATGCCATAGATGGCACAGAGTCCGATTTCTAGTCTTTTATTATCTGGTATGGTGATTCCTGAAATACGCATAAAATGAAGTTTTTTAAAGTTTATAAAGTTAAAAGTTTGTAAAGTAAATTTCTTTGTTGTTGTCTGGCCTTACGAACTTTATGGACCTTATAACTTTCTACTTGGTTATCCTTGCTTCTGTTTGTGCTTCGGATTATCGCAAACAACATACAGGCGACCTTTTCGCCTGACCATTTTACATTTTGCGCAGATTTTTTTAATTGATGAACCGACTTTCATCCTGTAGTAGAAAATGGCATCGCTCTCATGGAGCAAACTCGCCATGTTATTTTATTTAGTAATTATATTTCGACATACCACATACTTATAAAGAGAACACCCTTTCTCTAATGCCATTTTTCACTACGGGATTCATTTCCTTTATACACAAAAATGAAACCAATGGTTTGTTATACAAACCATCAGTAATTATTCATCCCGTACGAGAGTGCGTTGTCCCAGCCACGAACTTTCCTAAATCTTTAAAAATTAAAAAGTATGCTCTCGTACGGGATGAATAAAACGATGACCAAAGGCTTGCCTGCCGGTAAGCAGGCTAGATTGCGATTATATATTACTTACAATCTTTTGACAACCCTTCCTTTTCCACCGTAGGGGTCAAGCTTGATCATGACCTTGTCGCCAATAAGAACCCGAATCCGGTTAAATCGCATTTTCCCCGAAAGGTATGCGAGAATCACACTTTTGTCTGGAAGTTCAACCCGAAACATTGTATCTGGTAATGCCTCTATGACTGTCCCGCTGGTATGAAGGTCCTTATCGTCTGTTATATCCACCATTTTTTGATTAAAAGATAATATCAAATAGAAGCCGCGGCGTCAACCCCAAATCGTTAAGCGTAAAGCCTAGAACCTAGAGCGCGTGAGGAGGCATGGAAAAAAAATTTGGTATTTGCCTTACGTTTTACGCCTGCCTGCCCATGCTGGGGTGGTAGGCAGGCTTCACATTCTACGTTCTACGGCTTTCATTTTAGGGTTTCTTCAATGGTTATTTTTTCAGAATTTTGAGGAAAATCCATCTTCCAGAACGGCCGTACGACTGCTTCAGCCCTCCAAATAGATGCGTATTTTGTAATAATATTTTTAAATCCATCGCTTTTTGAAACTCCAGCAAGTTCATTTTTGAGTTTTTCCGTATCTACATTCCACACGACAACCGCTTCGCCGGAAATAGAAAACAAGACGTCTTTCAGGTTTGCGGGGTCAAGTACCTCGTTCTTTGGCTTTAATTCAAGGTCCGCGAGGTTCCGGACCAAAACAGGATTTCCATCATACGGATCGATTGTTTCTTCGGCGATAAATTTACTTAGTGCACCCTTGTTAAACATAATGCCGTAGAGCGACCCTTTTACTGTAATATGCGCCGGATTTTGCGTATTAATCGCCTCAAGATCATCAAACACGATAAAGATGGCATTATCGTAGAGTATGAATCCTTCCGGGATCTGCGCACGCGCTTTTTTAATAAGATCGCTTCGGAGAGCTTCCTTCAAGCGTAGAACGGCACTCTTTTGATCCTCCGGTGATGGAACTTTTATTGTTCCCGAAAATCCTCCCTCAAGAGGAGTTTGGGAACGAGCATAAAATTTCGCGTAGCGAGGATCGCCCTTAAAACCGGGAATTGTGAAATCCGTTGCGCTGCTATTGTATTCCTCCCCCGGAGCATCGCCATAGACAGTGACCTCGATGCTTCCCGGAATACTCTTGCCTCCCAGCGTAGACATACCGGGTACAACGATTGAATTATCAATGCGATAAATTTTTCCGCTTGCAGATTCGAATCTTGTATTTTTGATCAATCGCTGGCTTACGGTGCTGTATTCGTTGAAAATCTTTATTTTACCCGAAGCTTTTCTGGTTATTTTTTTTTCAACCGTTGTGGGGATATCTTCCGATTTTTCTTCGAGGGGAAGAGGGATTTTTTGATATGAAACAATCCCCTTCCCTGTCGAAGCTTCAGTTTCGGCAGGCAGGTCGGCTGCGTTCTCTCGAGCGGTAAAATCAATAGCAAGAGAAACCGTTTTATTGAGCGGTACAATTTTTACCGTTGCACCGGAAAAAAATGTTGAGAGGACGACGCCAAGCATGCCGACAAACACCACCGTAGCAACAACCCACAATACCATGCGCGGTGATTTACTTGAAGTATTATTCGTATTTTTTATCCATGCAGACGAATTTAGTTCTCCGCCTTCCTGCTTTTTTACTAATCGAGGAAGAAAGTCTCCTGCCTGCGCCGCAAAGTCATGCGTCGCCTGCCCGCGCTCATTCGGCGGGCGGGCAGGCAGGACCGGCTCCGGAGACGATTGTTTCACCTCTTCTTTAGTGGTCCGTTTAGATGGGAATACGACATCTTGAATAATTCTTCTCGTCATAGGTTATATATACTATCGTATCAAAAATAACTAAACATGCCCGAGCTCAACAATGCGATCGGCAAAAAGCGCCTCGACGACGATGAACGGATCTTTTTCAACCTGCGGACTGAATGTTGAGAATTTTTCCATAGTCGCCGTATCAAGGAGTGTGACATCAAAGGGCGCACCCGTGCCGGTAAATTCTCCGAGTTCACTTGATGTAAGACAGTCCAAAAACCACGGAGCAACATCTGCATCTGACGTAAAGAAAACAGCACTGGGAAGCGTGAGATCGTCAGAAAGACTTCGAAGGCCCTGCTGTAGAGACTTGAGCCATTCATCTCGAGACCCTTCAAGGATTTTTTGAATTTTTTCCTTCGTTGCATCGTTTGTCTTTTCTTCTCGATACATGGTGAAGAGAGAAGCTACCTCTTCGGGGACAGTATTAAGCCCGCTTGAAAGTCTGCGCAATAAAAAATTCTTTCCGAGGGGGAACGACGCTGTTTCGAGAAGGACGTTCCCTTTTACAAGCGATATGTCCGCGACCTCGCCACTGATGTCCATGAACAAAAAATCATTCTTGTGAGAAAATATGTCGCGTATGGTGCTGAATGCCGTAAGCGAGAAGGAACAAAATTTTATATTGCGAGATCCGAATGTTTTGGTAATACGAGATTTGACGGAACTTAAAACTCGTTTGGGAGCCATACTGATGTATAGTGACATCTCAAGATTTTTTGCGCGCATCCCGTAAGGATTGTCCGTGATGTAGCCGTTGAGTTTTACCTGCACGGTGTGCGTTTCCATGATCTCAACATCTTCCTCACCCATACGCTTATACTTCCCGATATTGAGCACCTTAAAACTTTCGATCTCACGTGCAACAAGATCTTCCACCACGCGCTTGCTTACCGCAAATTCTTTGTCTTGCTTCATTTTTATCACGCGCGTTTGCGATGCGTACCACGGAGAGGAGAAAACGCATAAAAAACTGCGCGGGTGCGGCATTTCCGATTGTTGCATTTTTATAAGAACCTTCTCAAGAGTTTCGAGCATCGAAGAAAGAAATCTTCCGAAATTAAGGTCGTTTTGGAACACCATGCTTTCCCGAGCGCTCCAGATAATTTTTGGCTTTTCTCCCGCATGAAAAGAAATAAGCGCTCCGCCGACACTTGCGCTTCCGATATCAAAAACAGCAATGACTGTCGACTCCCGAGAATTTTTTAAAAATGAGAACATGTCCATATGAAGTATTATCAGTATACCACAGGAACAAGAAAGCTCTGTGGAAAATCATATGACACATAAAAACACCGCCATCCCACTTGACAGAATATTAATAACAAACTAAATTTCAGGGAGACTTAAGTTCTGGTTCTCAAAAACACACGTGGAGGTATCCATATATGACTAGACCGAGAAGTGATTTTGGGGAAACGAGGACGGATGCGCCATTTCGCCTAAAACGGAGGCTTTGGGCATCCATTGAGTTGGATGATAATTACGAGGGTGTGAAAAAAGCTCTCGATGACGGTACTCCTGTGGATTCTAAAGATGAAGATGGGAGAACACCTCTTGTGTATGTATTGCGCTATCGAAAAAAGAATTGGCCGAGGGTCGCGGGGCTTTTGATCAGTCGCGCCGCAGATGTTCGGCTAAAATGCGGAAAGGGCAAGCATAAAGAAACGGCTCTGGATATTTTGATACAAATAAACGATGAGGAAGCACTCGACGTTATCGAGCAGTACGTGACAGGTGTACTAACCGCCTAACACTCCCGTGATTATTCACGGGATTTTTTTATCCAACGACCGCCTTAATGCGTCGAATTCCTGACGCAACGGCTTCTTCTTTTATGATTTTGAAGTGTTTGATCTGCGAAGTGTTTTTTACGTGCGGACCTCCGCACAGTTCGCGTGAGTAAACAGTGCCATCCAGCGCTTTTACCATATACACATTCACTATATCCGGATATTTTTCCCAAAAACTTCCTTCAACTCCCGCTTTTTGCGCTTCTTCTTTTGGCATCTGCTCAATGACTACCGTGCATCCTTTGGTGATCGCTTCATTAACATAGTCTTCCACTTTTTTAAGAATATCAGGAGATACTTTTTCCGGATGAGTGAAATCAAAGCGTGTGCGCTCTTGCGTGATATTCGAGCCCGCCTGATGCACGTGGTCACCCAAATATTTCCGCAGTCCCGCAAGCATTAAGTGTGTCGAAGTATGAAGCATGGTTGTCTTCTCGCTGGTATCAGCGAGACCTCCTTTGAATTTTTGTCCTGCGCCGGCACGTGAAAGTTCTTGGTGTTTTTTGAATTCGAGTTCGTATTCTTCACGAAATTCTTTTTCATGAGGGAACATACTATGTTTTGCTAATTCTTCACGAATTAACTCGAAGGGAAACCCGTAGTTCTGGTACAAATCAAAAGCATCTTTCCCTGATATTGCATTTATGTAATCGCTACTTTTACTTCCAAAATCTTCCCTGTGTTTTACAGCGAATTGTGCTATTTTCTCTTTTTTTTGTACAATTTCCTCAAGCTTCTTCAGCCCGCGCTTAAGTGTTTTTCTAAATTTATTTTCTTCTTGTAAAACCTCTTCTCTAATCGCTTCAGAGTTCTCTATTAAATTTGAATATACGGTGTGATACTTATCTACGACAACATCAATAAGTTCACCTACTGTGATGTTATCAATACCGAGCATATCTGCATACCGAACTGAGCGCCTTAACAAACGTCGTAATATATAACCTCTATCAGTATTTGAAGGTATTGCCCCATCAGCAATTATAAACACAGCGGTTCTCAAGTGATCAGCAACGATGCGCGCAGCGCGCTCGTCATACGAGCGCGCATGCGTTTTGATCGTTTGTATTATTCCAGAAAAAAGATCTGTCGCAAACACATTATTTTTCTTCTGCATCACCATACACAGCCGTTCAAGTCCCGCCCCTGTATCAACATTTTTATTTTTAAGCTTCCCAACAACTTTTCCATCTTTTTTTTCATATTCCATGAACACATCGTTCCAGATTTCAACAACATCCTGCCGCTCATCAGCCGCCAGATATTCTTCTTTATTCATTCCTTTATTAAGTTTTCCTGTCACATCGTAGAACATCTCCGTATCGGGACCACAAGGGCCATTGTCTCCCGCACTCCACCAATTTTTACTTGCGGGTAAGTAATAAATTCTTTCGCCCTTGATGCCTTTCTCTTCAAAGGTCTTTTTCCAAATTTCCGCTGATTCATTGTCGCGAGGAGCATCGTCGTTCCCTTCAAAAACAGTCACGTAGAGCCGGTTAGGATCAAGTCCAAATCCCTCGTCTTTTGATGTGAGCAATTCATAACTCCATTTGATCGCATCTTCTTTGAAATAACCCGCTCCGACCCCATCAGGTGCGTCGGAGTCGCCGAGAGACCAGTTGCCGAGCATTTCAAAAAAGGTGTCGTGGGTATTGTCCCCCACTTCATCAATATCTTGCGTACGAACGCATTTTTGAACGTTTACGAGACGTTTCCCTGCCGGGTGCGGTGCACCAAGGAGATACGGCACGAGCGGTTGCATGCCCGCAGTTGTAAAAAGCACCGAGGGGTCGTTCTCGGGGACGAGAGAAGCCGAGGGAATAATTGCATGCCCGCGTTTTTCGAAAAATTTGAGAAATTTTTCCCTGATCTCTTCTGACTGCATAGGTATAAATTAACATAACAAACAACCGACGACAAACAACCGACGATCAAAAAATGGGACGAATAGAGTTTGCTGTGAGTTGTAAGTAGTTGGTTGTCGGTTCTTTTCTATTGTGGTACCGCAAGCGCGCGGGAGATCTCGTCGTCGTTCCACCCGGCATCCTTAAGGGCTTTCTCGATCGCTTGAAATGTGAGCCCTGCAAGGCGTGCTTGTTTGATGTAAATCAAGAGCGCTTCATTGGGGGGTCTTGGGTCTCCTGTTAAAACAGTCGGGCGAGTGCCGATATTGTTTTGATTATTTACTGAAGTTAAATCAAAAGCATCTTTTTTCTCAATAATCTCCTTGGCATCCTGTTGAATGAGTACATCCCGAATATTTTTTTCTTGCCTTACAACAGTGGTGAATGGACTTTGCGTAGATACAACTTCAACAACTCCTCCCTGATGTTCAATAACGCGCTCAAGATGATTCAGTTCCGTCTGGTCTTTTTTAAGACGCTTAAGAAGAATGGTGATGCCGATACCAAGAATAACGACAAGAAATATGCCGGCGGCAAAGAGCGCCCACGCAAGCATCCCCAACGAGCGGACTTTTACCATAAATTCATCCCATTTCGAATCAATCGAGAGCCCAGACGAGATAAGGACATTACATTTCTCGATATAAGGATCGACATATCTCGCCACACCAAATTTCTTATTGACACTTTTCGCAAGCTCAAATTCAGTAATAGCATCTTTGCAGTGTTTATCGCGGAGAAGCAAGAGTCCGGCTTTTAGATGAGCGCCGTATATGCCATCATCATTGATAATAAATGAATTTGAAAGAACTGTTTTCGCGATCTCCGCAGGAACCGCAAAAGCAAAATTATCGCCGTTTGATTGATTCTCGGAACTTGTTTTAAAAGTTACTAGTCCGGCGACTTGCCCATCTGTATCAAACAACGGCCCGCCGCTTGAACCAGTAGATATTTTTGCATCGGTTTGAAATATTTTAAAATCAGTATTTTGCGAATTTTTAAATGCATTAACAAGCCCTTTGGTGAATGTTGACTCAAGAAGATTGTTGTTGTTCAATTCCGCGTTTGAGGGAAAGCCGAACACGTACACCTGTCCCCCTACCGACAGTTTGTCACCACTCCCCAGTCGAAGCGACGGAAGATTTTTTTCCGCTATTTTTAAAATCGCAACATCTTTATCGTCTTTATAAAAATTATCGTTCACGCTTACCACCTCCGCGGTAAATCCCTCATTAAGAATTTTCTCGCGCGTTGTTCCCAATGATGTTGGATTAAGGACTACTATTTTTTTGGTTTTGAATGTGAATGAGCTTTCTTCCACGGCATAGTCCAGTATCCGTTTGCCAAACTCAAGTCCTTCCTGCTCCGTCTTTTTTTCCAAATTTTTTGCGTCTTCCTTCGAAAAAGAAGATAGGTCATAGTTAATCGCTAGTAGTATGAAAGGAGCGAGGATTTTCTTCTTTATTGTCATATCGGAGACCACGTGAGCATTAGTGAGAATGTATCCATCCGGATTGACCACAAATCCGCTCCCGGAAATATCAATGGGGGTGGAAATCTTGATCGATTTCTGATTCGGTACTGTTTTAACGGTAAAATCTTTAAAACTTACCCTAAAGAGAGGAATGGAGGCCTCGACTTCGGCGCGAACCATAATTCTCACCACCGCGGGCTTGACCATGCTCACAAGCTCTTCTTCGGAAAGTTTTTGAGGTGGCGCGTCAGATGATACATTGAGGGTGCTCGCCAGTTGTTTAAGTACGAAATCGCCGCGTGACGAAAGTGCTAGCGCGGAAGCGAACGAGATTGCAAAAAGAGCGAGGGGGATAATAAGATAGAAATAATTTTTACGCATTAGGTAAAGTATATACCAGAATTGGAATGTAGTAAAAACGCAGTGGGGACTACCAAAAAACAACGAGGCATTGAATTCAATAGAGCAAATTATTATATCCTTCAAGTCATGACTTGAAGTATATAATAATTTGCTCTCGTTTATCTGATCCTGTTTCTTTTTTTGTGATCTTTTTTGTGTTTTCTACTGCAATGAGTTTTGTTCTGCTGGCGAGGTTCGTTCCGCATTATGCCTGAGGCTTAATGTTTCTCAGCGACAATATACCGGCATCCCTCGTCTCCCATTGCTACGGAATGAATTGTGCCCGCAATCACGTCCATACGATCACCCGGTCTTAAAATTCGTCCTTCTTTCTCCGAAACAACCCGCATTTCTCCATCAAGAATTATGTGCGCAGAGGTAAATGGATGGCTATGGTCATGGTATTCGGCATGAGGAGCATCGCGCCAGATGTATACATTATCAAATCCCTCGTCGACAAGTTTTCTTCTCCATAATTCTTCCGGTGCTGGTTCGTGCATATAATTAACGTTTGAGGTTTTTAAGCATGACCGTGGGATGTTGTGTGGTCATTGTGTTTTCTTTTACCCCTTCGGTGTGTAGCGAGCGATCGCCCGAGTAAAAAGCCGGCTACTATTGAAAAAAGTAAAATAAGATATTCAAACATCGTATAAATATAAATTACTCAATTATCACTGTGCTTTTGGTGTTCTGTTGATCCGTCATATAGCTTCTTAAATTTTCCTTGTTCAATATATCGTTCTTCAACAAACCACATTACCGTAAACACAAAAAGTGTGATAAGCGTTGCGACAATGGCCAAGAGAAAAAGACCGAAGCCTGATGCCATACCGATGCCCGCGGCAACCCACAGTCCTGCTGCCGTAGTAAGTCCGCTTAAATGGGATTCCTTGAACACAATGAGTCCGGCGCCAAGGAATCCTATTCCAACAACGATCTGCGATGCAACACGAAGCGGATCGAATGACATTTCGCCAAGGTACCAACCGGAAACGATCACCGACACGATCACAAAGAGCGCGGCACCGATTGAAACAAGCGCATATGTTCGTACTCCGGCAGTCTTACCCGCGACGGCGCGTTCAATACCGAGTAATACCCCGAGGATCATTGCGACAAGAAGACGTGAAATGATGTCGATATTTGAAATGAAAAAATGTTGTTCCATAATTATATAAAAACATTCATAATAAATGACAAATTTCAAAATCCAAAACGTCAAACAAGACTATCGTTTATTGTTTGGCATTTGAGCTTTGATATTCTCATAATCAGTATATCAAATGTGTAAAAAGAAAGAACCATGAAATTGCCCGCGAGTTAATTCAACACTTTAAGTAATACGGGATAAATATGATCTGCGATGATCGCATGCCCGGCATTATTAGGATGAATGGAATCATCCATATACTTAGGGCTTCCGATAAGTCCTTTGAGTACGTTGGAAACATAGGCACTGCCCGTCTTTTCTGCAAGCGACCTTAAGTCAGATTCATAACTGTCGGTAATAAGCCCCCCGCGCACGCCTAAAAGAATAACCACCGCTCCTTTATTTTGTATTGTGGTGATAATTTTCTCAAGATTTGAGAGCATTTCGTGTTTGGGAACACGTTTGAGAAAATCATTCCCCCCGAGAAGCACCATAACAACCTTCGGATCCCTTGAAAGGACATCGTCAATTCGGACAAAAGCTTCTGCGGTCGTATCACCCGGATGTCCCAAATTGATAATGGGAGTATTGATGCGCGCAGAGAGAAGCGACACGAAGTCACTCCCCTCTGTTGAGCCAACTCCTCGCACAAGACTGTCTCCGAATGCAATGACGGTTTCTCCCGAAGAGGGGTAGTTTTTTATTGCGTAGGTATCCGTAAAAAACCACCAAAACAAAAATATTGCCCCGGAAGCAATGAAAGCGCCAATGAGTGTATTTCTTTTTGAGAGCATCATAACAATCTCACTTACACACTATAATGCGATGGGGACGCATAATTCTCCCGCCTCTTCAAGCACGCTTTTGATTTCATCTTCCGTCATCCCATGTTCCCGCAAAATGTGTTTATTGTTTTCAATATCACGGCACAACACAACACCATTCCCCAGCAAATGATTTTTTGTATTGCCTTCAAGTGTGGAAAGACATGTAAGCGGGTGAACGCCGGTACTTAAAATAAGGTCCTGGAGATTCCCCTTCTTGGGATAATTCCATCCAATCAACGTAAGACCTGCGCACTTGCTGTACTCGATCGCCTGTGAAGTAAGTTTTGTATTGGTCACGAGCCACCCTTCATGAATCCGCGGATGTCTCCCCTCGCCTTCCGCGCGCATTTCGTGCGCTTTAGTTATGTCATCAAAACGAGCTTTCACGTAAAGCGCGACCTTCACGTCACTTTTGATTCCATTGTTGTTATGAAATTTGCATTCAACAAAAATATGCTTGTTTCCTTTCTCCGCAAGAATATCAACTTCGTGGTTGACGCAAAACCCCGGCAGTATTCCTCCTACTTCGACCGTATATCCTTGCGCTTTCAGTATCTCTCCAACAAAACGCTCAAAAGGAAACCCCGATGGCCCAAGCTGCATGATTGCTTGTCGCAGGCTATAGCGCGCTGCTGCGGGCGGGCGATGACGTCGCAAGAGGGTAAATGCATGGTGATAGATGTCGGAAGTTTTGACATCGTCACCGAGCTCGCTTTCAACGTGAACGACAATTTCATCTATAAGTGTGCGCGGCGCTCCGGCGCTTTTAAGCGACGTTCGAAGTTTACCCGCGGAAAATTCTTCACATTCACCAGATGCTTTTGTGATCCATCGTGGGGCCATAAATGTATTATGTGATGCTTAATCAGACTTATTATCCCACATGAACATATACCTCGCAACTATGCGCGAGGGAAGAATTTTCAATTTACAGTTTTCAATTTTCAATCAATACGCAATGAATCCCGTTAGAGAGTGCCTTGTTCTGTGTCGTAAACTTTTTGAACCCTTAAGAACTAAACCGTATGCTCTCTAACGGGATGAAATAATTTTATTGTGTAGCTTCATACAAGTGATGCTTTGTGTACACATTTATCCTGTGCTATAGGACATTATAAATGTGTATATATTTTTAAACATTGAACCATTGAAAATTTAATGAGAATTAGAAATTGAGAATTGAAAATTACATAAAGAAGCTCGTTGTTACTCAATAACTCCTCCACCAAGGCATTCGTCTCCATCATAAAAAACCAGTGACTGTCCGGGAGAAGCGATCTGGGGTTTGGTAAAAATAATTTCGGTGCTTTTTTCGTCAGCGTGTGCAATACCGCATCGCTCAAGAGGCTGACGATACCGTACTCGAGCTCGATACTGTTCTCCTTCCTTCGGCGACATTCCACTCGTCCAATTTATTTGTGAAATAGCAATTCGTTTGTTTGCCTCCTTGTTCATCGTCTGGAGAGGTGTGTGTGATACCGTGATCGTATTCTTAGACATATCCTTTGCAACAACATAGTATGGCATATCGCGTACCCCCTTTTGGGTGATGGTAAAACCATGCCGCTCACCAAGGGTAAAAAATACCGCGCCATCATGTTTGCCGACCACATTTCCTCGGTCATCAAGCACATTCCCCTGCCTTTCTTTTATAAAATGCTTAAGAAAATCTTTCATATCAAGCTTCCCTATAAAGCAGAGCCCCTGACTGTCTTTTTTTTCGGCAGTCGGCAGGCCGAATTTCTTCGCAAGCTTCCGCACTTCCGGTTTCTTATACCCACCCACGGGAAATAATGTTTTTGAAAGTTCTTTCTGTGTAAGCGTCCAGAGAAAATATGATTGGTCTTTTTCTGTATCTACCCCGGCCAATAACTTGTACTTATCTGTAGTTTTTTTCTGCGTAAGTCCGCGTTTAGTCTGCGTTAGTCTGCGGTCGCCAAAGGCGACACGGGCGTAATGTCCCGTTGCCACAAAATCAGCCCCTGCCGCTATCGCTTTCTTGAAAAACGCGCCGAATTTAACGTGCTGATTGCACATCACGTCGGGATTGGGTGTTCTCCCCTTCTTATACTCCGTGACCATGTAATCAACCACCTCTTTTTTATATTCTTTTCCAAGATCAAGAGTAATAAATGGAATGTCAAGATGCGCCGCAACACGCATCGCATCAAGGCGGTCTTCTTTCCATGTGCATGGCAAAAAATCCGGTTGCCAGACCTTGATAAAAACCCCGGTGACATCGTAGCCCCTAAACCCCCTTGGGGTCGGGCGACCAAATAATTTCTCAAAATTATTTGGTTTAGCTGCCTTAAGAAGCGCCGCGGAAACAGAAGAATCAACTCCTCCTGACAGACCGATATAAACCTTTTTACCTACTTTCTTCTTCATAGTACACACGAACCATATACCAGAATTGCCCCCTTTTCAAGAACACGATACAATGGGAATGAATATCAGATTAATAAAAATCAAAAATGAAAAAAGGACTTGCCCTGTTAGAGAGCATGCACTCTAAAAATCAAAAATTTAAATACCCCTCTAATACAAAGGCAAGAGACTCTCTAATGGGGTTTACCCTCGTTGAAGTGTTGGTTTCAGTGGCAATCATCGTGGCGCTTGTTTCTGTTATCATGTTCGCGCCACGGGATGCGCGGCAAAAAGCAGCGCTACTACGGGCGAGCGCGGAGGCTGACCAGATTGCCACGGGAGCATTTTTATATTATCAAGACACGGGAAACTGGCCAACGGATGTTGGAAATGGATTAAATGCTGATTTCTACAATATTAAATATGTCCCCGTAACAGGGACAATGGTCCAAGACTACCTTGGTGCTGATTATTACTGGGATTGGCAAAATTGGGGGAAAGATGATAGTGGTCCTAATGGAACTGTATTCTCCGATCAACCCGCAGACCCTTTTATGTGCTGGCAATCGGTTGATCTCTATCGTGGGACAAACCCCTCTGCGCGTCTTATGGCGCGTAAATGCATCCGGGATGTGTGTTTCAATCAAAAGTATTGCAACCAAAACGGGGACTGTTGGAATACTGCCGCCAACAGAGATGCCGGCACGGTGAATGGCGTGACGAATAGCGGTTCAACAGGATTCATTGAATATTATAAAACGCCTAACCCTGAACTTTCAGCCGTATGCGAGAATTGTTCAACTGAAGCAGGGTGCGAGGAGAAATTCCAACCTCAATAATTATTGTAAATACTTCTCCTTATTTCTCTTGTGTTCCTCAAAATCTTTTGCGTAGTGCATCACACCCTTTTTATCTGAAAGATAAAACAGGTACGGAGAAGTTTGCGGCTCTATTGCCGCAAAAATTGCATCAAGACCCGGGTTTCCGATTGGACCCTTGGGAAGACCTTTATAGCGATACGTGTTGTAGGGGGAATCAATCTTAAGGTCATCAATACTCAAGCCCTCGGTTGTCTCTCCGTTCACGTACACAAATGCGGCGTCAACCTGAAGCGGCATCCCGATGCGAATTCGCTTCCAAAGTATCCCTGAAACAATACGCCTGTCTTCGGCAGTCATTGCTTCTTTTTCAATAATCGAGGCCATGGTTATCACGTCACGCAAGGGTTTCCCAAAATTTTCAATTTTGTCTTCAATGCCACTCATCTTCTTATTGAAATTCTCATTCATGATCTTGATCGCACCAGCGGGAGAAGTATTGGGGAGAAAAAAATACGTATCAGGGAACAGGAATCCTTCTTTATCGCGAGCATGCGCGAGGAATATATTGTCATCAAAATCCCAAAAATTTTGCTTAAAAAGGGCTGCGATATCGGCTATTGCGGAACCCTCAAGAACGGTCACGCGAACAGGCGTTAAGCCGAATTCACCGCGAGTAAGCCGAGAAGCAACAGTTCCCGATGAAAGGGGCTCGGTAAAAAAATAATCGCCCGCCTGCACGTGCCGTTCCCCGCTCCGAAGAATGACGGAAATTTCAAAGAAAATCTCTGACCGTATTACGCTTCGCTCTTTCAAGGTATGGGATATTTGAGCAAGCGCAGTCCCCGCTTCTATCGAGATAATAGTATGTACAGGAAATTCTGCAGGTGGGCGGGCTACACACCAGAGAAAAATAATGATAGGGAAAAGTGCGACAAGCGCATATCGAGCGCGAACATCACCCCAGAGCTTTTTTAAAAACGAGAATATTTTGTCGCGCACGAGGGCGCTTGAAAGTTTTTGCTCCATGAATTAATTCCTAATTTTCAATTCTCAATTTCCAGTTAATTTTCAATGAAATAATTTTATTGCGTAGATTCATACAAGTGATGCTTTGTGTACACATTTATCCTGTGCTATAGGACATTATAAATGTGTATATATTTTTAAACATTGAACCATTGAAAATTTAAAATTGGAAATTTTTCTATGTAATCTCTACCGGGATCCATAATATTCTACTTATACAGGAAGATTTGTAGGGGGTTCAACCTTCCGCGACTCAATGCGTCCAAAGGTTGGAGTTTGAAGAACATCGCCCGGGAAGTGATACACGGTCGCTAGTTCTTCGGTGTTTAAGATAAACGGTTTTCGTCGGAATGGTCTGTAAAAATATCCACGATGTTTATATGCTTTAAATAATTTAGTCTTCCTCTTTGTCACGCGAATTTTATTGTAATCCTGCCATGGGAAATCGTAAGAAGTTGTTCTCTCTGATACGAGTTTAAAACCATTGAGATTATTGGTCCCATACTGACGCAAGATCCCCATAAGACCTTTGATGTTGGCCGGATTAAATGAGCCTCCACGCGCAAGATATATTGCACGAAGACCGCAATCAAATCCAAGTTTTGAAATACTACGACTGATCGCTTTAATGGTATCTTGTTCGTCGGTAGTGAGAAATCTGCCAAATTTATCTCCCTTTGGTTGTGATTTTTCCGTAATTTCTTCTATAAGCCCTTTCCCTTCGTCTCTCCAGCTTCGCTTTCCCCAGCCCATAAAACTATCTGGATTCCGGTGGCGGTCTTCGGCGGCGCGCACCAAAATCTGAATCCAGAGCTGTTCTTCTTTGTTGATTGAACCCAAAAACTCGAGTGTTGCTGTCATGGGGTCGGTTTTAAATTCTTCTTTTGTTGATTCCCTATCAAGACCATAATCGACATACGTCTTGATGGGATATGCATCCTCTTTTGAAAGAACGAACTCGGTTCCAAAAATTTCCCACTCGGACCCTTTCCCGACATATTTTACATATCGGGTATAATCCGGAACTTCATAGATTTCCGCTTGAGGATATTGCGCGTAAATCTGCGATTCAATCAAGTTTTTGTAAATCTTGTTGGTACGAATGAAAAATTTTACAGCGCCGCCCAGCGATACCGTTTCAAGCGAAAACCAGTCGCGTACGCGTCCTTTAAAATACCAATCAAACCATTTTCCTTTACTGGTCTGGTAAAATACATTGAGCAAAAGCTCCATCGCAAGAGGCGGTTTCGTTATTCCCTTGGGAAGTTTTACTTCGAGCATCACCCACTCCATCTTCGAGAGATATACAGCGCGGATGTAGTATAGCCAAACCCGCCATAAAATAAACAGGGATACTACGGGACCCCAATACATTACGTAACGAAATGCTATTTCGTAAATATTCCAAACTTGCCCGAAAAGTTGAAGAATCTGGTCAAACATATGTTCCTTGTATCATATCGTAAAATACCGATTATAGCTACAGACCACGCTGAATAACGCGCCTGCCTGCCGCGACGAGCACGGCGCAGGTAGGGATTACACGCGCCTGCCTGCCGGTAGGCAGGGACTGTCGCAGAAAGAATCTTCTGAAACTATTTTATTTTAAGAATTACTCTAAGAAGCTTCGCTATAAAGCTGATGAAGCTCGCGAAGCTACTGAAGCTATGTTTTTATCTACGTGGTGACTCGATATTTTCCTTTTTCGTCTCGCGCAAAATAGTCGCTGTTTTGAAGATTGACCACAATGGTGTTTTCTTTCACCTGTCGCTCTTTGAGCACGCGGTCAACGATTTCTTTTTTTGTGAGCGGTCCTTCTTTTTTAAGGATCTTGCTGATAACATCGCGCACCACCCCGCCTTCATACCCCCACTTTGAAAGCGCGTAGAGGCCTCGGCCGACAAGAACAAATCGTTTATCTTTTATAAGTTCATTGTGTGTCGTTGCAATATGCGCGCGCTTCCCGAATACATCTGAAATTGTTTTTGCAACATCGGTAAAATGCATGGGAGTCCCTTGTTTGCGGAGCACCAAGAACGCGTAGTCTCGAACGCCGCGCGCAGATACATTGGGTGATGTAGTAACACCCCATTCACCCAAGAGATTACGCTTGATCTTCTTTGAAAGCGAGAGCCATCGTTTAATAATTTCTTCGTTTTTGTATTGCTCCGAAATATCCTTAAGATGCTCGAGAAACGAAGTGATCATTTCCCCTTCGGAAATCAGGTCGTCGTCGGAAAGATTTTCGTATAATTTCTTGAGCGACTGGTGAACTTTTTCAGCAACATCTTTGTCAACAACCCACCGATCCATAAAATGCTCATCTTCTTTATGTTTTTCAAAAAGATCTCCTAAAACAAGAAGGAAATTTATGTGATTTTTTGTTGCCTGATCTTGTGAGATGTGTTTTAAGAGACCCTCTTCGCTCACTACTCCACCAAGTGAAACAACCACATCCTTAAGCTCGTTAAATGCTTCTTGTAATTGCTTAAATACCTCTGATTTTCGGATAAGCTCTAGGGCGGCATTTTCGATCTGGCGCACTCGTTCCCGCGTAATAGAGTACTTCTTTCCGATTGCCTCAAGTGTCATCTTCTTTCCGTCACTCAAGCCAAAGCGCCCTTCTATCACACTGCGCGCTCGTTCAGGAATTACCGTAAGGAGTTTTTTAACAACTTGTTTGGGCTTGAAAGTGATGGTTTTCGCCATGGGGAGATTTTCTACTGTTTATGATTAAGATATAGTGCTAGTATTTTTAGCATTAATGAGGAAGTAAGTCAACCCCCACACCTATGAAGCCCTGGCCTTTTGTGTTCTGTGGGGGGGGTTAATCTCAAAAGTTAGAGCGAGGGATATATAAAGTTTATGAAAAATTGTTTTTAAAAAGCAGAACGATGGCTTCATAGGTGTGGGGGTCAAGTTTTTAAGGAAATTCCCTTATATGACGATGCTTATGAGTTTGCCTTTTATGTAAATGACCTTTTTGATCTCCTTCCCTTCTATCCACTTTCGCACACCTTCTTCGGCTAATGCATGCTTTTTTACTTCTTCGTCAGAAATTCCCGCGGAGGCAGTAAAACTTCCCCGTATTTTTCCGTTAACTTGCACCATGATCATCACTGATTCTTCTTTTATTTTTTCCTCATCCCACTTCGGCCACGGCTCGAGATGAATCGACTTTTTGTATCCTAACGTCTGCCAAAGCTCTTCGGTGACATGGGGCGCAAATGGAGCAAGAACGCGAAGAAGCAGTCCGTAGTCGCCCCGTGAGACGCTCTCCGCTCGTTCCATAGCATTCGCAAGAATCATCATTTGCGATACAGCGGTGTTGAACCCCATAGATTCAATGTCTTCGCTGACCTTCTTGATGGTTTGATTGAGAATTGACTCGAGTTCTTTATTGCGCTGTTGGTTGTCGGTTGTTGGTTGTAAGTTATTTTGAATCCGCCATACTTTTTCAATAAAACGCCGTGGGCCGATAATGCTGTCTGTGCTCCATTCAACAGATTGGTTAAACGGCCCCATAAACATTTCATAGAGACGGAGCGTATCAGCGCCATAGGTCGTGACAATATCATCCGGGCTCACTACATTTCCTTTTGACTTTGACATCTTCACTCCGCCTGCCGCAAGAATCATTCCGTGCGCGGTGCGTTTTTGATATGGCTCATGAGTAGGTACCGCGCCAATGTCAAAAAGAAACTTGTGCCAAAAACGAGAATAGAGAAGATGGAGGGTGGTATGTTCCATGCCCCCGTTATACCAATCAACGGGCGTCCAATACTTTAATTTCTTTTTATCTGCAAACTCTTTGTCGTTCTTCGGATCAATATACCGCAAGTAATACCACGATGACCCGGCCCAGTTTGGCATTGTGTCCGTTTCGCGTTTCGCAGGCCCGCTACATTTCGGACATTTTGTATTCACCCATTTGGCAACTTGAGCAAGGGGTGACTCCCCTGTATCAGTTGGTGTATACAACTCCACTTCAGGAAGTAGTATGGGAAGATCTTTTTCTAGCACCGGCACAATGCCACATTTTTTACAATGAACAACGGGAATCGGTTCTCCCCAGTAACGCTGACGGGAAAATACCCAGTCGCGAAGTTTGTAGGTTGTTGTCATCTTGCCACCAACAAATTTTGTTATTGCGCCCTTGGCTTCTTCGCTATCCATTCCACTGAACCTTTCTGATGCAATGAGAATTCCTACTCCGGTATATACCGAAATTTGTTCAACGAGTAACTTCAGGGCATAACAATGTGCTTCCGCAGTCAGCGTATTTTTCAACTCTGCCGCAGGATACCAACGTACGTCGTGCTTTGATTTTTCTTCGTCTGAAACCTTTATTTGTTCATTGTTTTGAAGCTCAAAATAAAGGACGTCGGCATGGACAAGACGGTTCTCGTTCTTGGGATTATGGTAAAAAAGACTATGGAATTTTCCCAAATTCTGCTTAAAAACCACGCTTGTAAAACCTGTCTCTTCTTTGATTTCCATAAGCGCAGCCTCTTCGGGTGTTTGCCCTTTCTCTATGCCGCCAGTTATCCATGTATGCCAGGCAACCTTTTTCCATGCGAGACACATGTATGTGTCTTCTTTCCAGTGCTTCACAATCGCGGCTATACCATCACGCTCTACAATTGGCTCATTGGCACGATATGCGCTTGGCTCTTTCGTATCAACAAAAAGGGGCTCGATAACTTGTGTTATGGGAATTTTGTATTTTTTTGCAAATGCAAAATCCCGCTCATCATGCGCAGGGACGGCCATGATTGCCCCTGTACCAACACCCCCTAATACGTAATTAACCACCCACACAGGGATTTTTTCTTGATTGGCAGGATTTATAGCATAGATGTCTGAAAATACGCCGGTTTTTTCTTTTTCATCAAATCCACGTTTGCTATTTTCACGGATTGTCTTCTGAATATACTTCCCTACGTCTGCCTTCGCCTGCCATCCGATATCAATCCACTTTTGTGCAAGTTCTGCGGATATTGCAAGAAATGTCGCACCAAAAAGCGTGTCGGGACGAGTCGTAAAAACTTCAACAAAATTAGGTAATCCTTCCGCGTCAGTCCGCGTCAAGTCGGCGTCAGTCCGCGAGATCAATTGAAAATTGATCTGTGCTCCTTCGCTTTTCCCGATCCAGTTGCGCTGTGCT
>Ga0209518_1001905_pt1 | contig 20866 bp, 31 predicted proteins | sample RifGroB1_FD_183993 | JGI IMG/M metagenome (GOLD analysis project Ga0209518, IMG submission 183993) | Groundwater microbial communities from Rifle, Colorado, USA - Groundwater B1 (SPAdes) (version 2) | ecosystem: Environmental > Aquatic > Deep subsurface > Groundwater | place: Rifle, Colorado...
GGGTGGGAAATAAAATAAATGTTAATCCTTATAGCCTTGAATACGAAGATGATAATAAATCAAAAAGAGTATTAGTTACTTTTATATATTAACTTAATTTATTAATCTTTATTAAAACTTAAAAAAATGAAAGACAAATTAACAAATGAGAAAATTGATCCAAATACAGATACGTATTATGAGGATCGCTTTGGTGATTTCTACAATGAAGGTAGTTATCAATATATGTGGGAAACCCCTAGCACAATTTTTGAAATTGGACCAAATGGGGTTATAACCTTAAAATTCAATAATTCTTTTGGTATGATGGATATGGATGAGAGTGGTGAATTATCTCTTGAAATGCCAGAACCTATTAAAGAAGAAAAATGGGTTAATACTGGTGGATATCGTGGTCATACTGATTGGGTGTTAAATGATGGATTTGTTGAATATTCTGAAGGGTGGGTAACAGGTCATCCTAATGAAACAACAAAAAGAAAAGCAGAACTTTCTGAATTATATGATGATTTAAGAACTGGTAAATTAGTTCCGCCAGTTACAATTTGGTGGGTATTTGGAGTAACATCCAATATATTTTCCACTGCATCTTCTATAATTATAAAAAAGAAAGATATGAAAAAATTAGATAAGTGGCTGGAATCAATTGGACATTCAAAAGAAAGTATTGATTATCAGATGTCGTGAACTACCCCTTGCCTAAATAACTAAAGGCAAAGGGGCTTCGGAAGATAAAAAATGATGAACCATATCAGAACATACAGAATTACCAACCAAGTTGATACCCAACTTATGAATATTAATAGCAGCATTATGGTCTCTCGTAGTTTCAAACTCACAAGTAGTACACTTATGAGAGCGTTCATAGAGGGTTTTAGGTTCGAGAGTACCACAATTACTGCATTTTATTGTTGTGCCTTTTGGATTTACTGCTATACAATAAGTACCAGCATCTTCCGCTTTGTACTTCAGCATAAAAATAAATGTACTCCAAGAGGCATCAGAAATATGTTTTTGAAGATTATATTTATTATCTTCAATCATTTGTTTAATTTTCAAATCTTCATAAGCAATAAGGTCAAAAGTATTTACCAACCTATAAGAAAGTTTATGCTGAAAATGATTTCTCTGTCTTGCAATTTTTCTATGAAGATTGGTAAGTTGTTTTTTAATTTTTTTACTTTTCCCTTTAGAGTATTTGCTCTGAATTTCTTTAAGTTTATCTTCAGATTGTTTCAAATATTTTGGATTGGCAATTTCTTCTCCATTGGAAAGTACTGCAAAATTAGTAAGTCCCAAATCAATCCCAATTACATTAGTAATAACTTTCTTTTCTGGAATAGGATTAGAAAGTTTACAAGAGAAAATAACATACCATTGATTGCCTTCTCTCTTAATTGTGCAAGTTTTTATTTCACTATTCAAAGGAATTTGCCTGTGAAGTTTAATTTTTATAGATCCTATTTTAGAAAGTCTAACTTTTTTATTAATAATATCAAATCCACTTTGAGGATAAGTAAAACTATCATATCTATCAAAACTTTTATAACGAGGAAAACCAGATTTTTCTCCTTTTTGTTTTATTCTGCGAAAGAAATTTTGATAAGCCAAATCAACCCGTTTAATTACATTCTGCAATACTTGGCTATGAATTTTATTATATTCAGGGAATTCATCTTTAATCGATGGCAATTCATTTTGTTGTTCATTATAAGAAATAGATTTTTGAGCAATACGATATGCTTCTCTGCGATGCTCCAATGCTGTATTATAGAGTTTGAAGCAAGAAAACAAAGTATCTTGCAAAACTTTTTTCTGTTTGGGGGTAGGATAAATTCTATATTTATAAGCTCTCATAATATAAATAAATATACCAATAAACAAAATTTATTTCAATATCCTAAAAGGTGGGGGATTTATTTTGTAAATATTTTAAAACCCATTGAGCATTATTTGCTCATGCAGGTTCGAACCCTGCCTCTGGCACAAAAAATAAAATTATGATTGTATATAGGGCAATGTCTAAAAAAGAAAGGGACTTAACTCTTGAACATAATGATTTTGCCTTTGACAAAAAACGTAAATATTTTTCATTTAATCTGGATTGGATAAAATCAAGAGTAATGGATGGAAATTTTAATAATTCCAAATTTAAAACAGAAAGATATAAGCATTTATTAAAATTTGAAATTGATGATGAATATATAATTCAGTTTAGTAAAGTGGGGGAAAAAGAATTAATGTTACACAAATGGAAATCAAACTTTCCCATTAAAAATATCAGTGAAATTGAAAATGGCCCCGTAACTCAACAGGATAGAGTACTGCCATAAATAATTTCGATTCTGTTAAAATTTATAATTTAAAAATGGAATTATTTAAATAACTATGACAGAAGAATGTAGAAAAGAAATTATAGATTATCTCACATTAAAAGATTGGATATTTCCTCATAGTGTTAAATTGTTTGGTGGTTCTAATACCTCTTTTTTAAGCACAATAATCATATACTCAAAAAATGGTGTAAAAAAAAATATGGAAAACAAATTTGAAAAAAATAAAATTAATATGTCAAAATATTTCTTAGAATATATTGGTCATTTTTTAAGAAAATATAAAATAGAAACTGTTAATTTTTTTCATAGCGAGCAGATTACTTATACATCAAAATCCTGGAAATTTAAAGAAATAAAAGAGTCTATTGTTTTATAACTTCCATTTCATCAATTTCTTTAAATTCCCCCCCGACTACCTCACTTAAAATCCATTTTTCTTCTCCATTTTCAATTTTAGGTAGTATAACAAATTCTCCGTTATTATAATTTTCTTTATATGATTTTATATTTACCCCTTCTTTTTTAAATTTTCCTTTTAAATCTGATATTATATTATCATATCTTGTTATATCAAGTTGCCTGATACAATTGTTTGTGGTAAATCCATCAAATATTTCTCTTGGATTTTTCCCTATTTTATTCCAAAAATCTAACTCACGTTGGTCTATATTCATTGTCTCTTCAATTGTGTCCAAATCTTCCATTTGGAGTTTTAATTGTTTCTCAGTATAATATTGTTTATCTTTTGGATTTTTTACTAATAATGTATCTCTGACTTCTTTTTGAAAACAAGTCAGCAATTGTTTTATCCTGTTATTTAAAATATTAACATATCTTAAAAAATTATAATGTCCATATTCTTCCTTTTCTGGATCAATTAATATTGAATTTCCAACATCCTGGTCTGAAACTTTATTTCCATTATTAACATAATAGACAATTTCCCCCAAGTTCTTATCAATGTTTTTTTCCACCAATAATTCCATATAGGCGAACCTTGGAAGTGGTTTTCCATTTTTATTTGTTTTTTGTAATCTTTTTTTATAATCTTGTTTTGATATTTTAACTTTAGCCTTATTTGCCATATAATTTAATGGTAATTGTTTATTATATATTTTTTCTATATACTCATAATAATATTCAACAAACTCTTTTGGTTTGTTGTTTAATAATAAATTAACACTTTTATCAATAAATTCTTCCAAATATCTTTGTATCTTATTTGATTTTAACGTATTCCCTGTAATTTCAGATTTTCCTTCATAAGTCAAATTAACATAATTTTTTCTTTTCATATTAATTGAAGATTTCCATTTTTTGTCAATATCCAAATTCATGAATCCTTTCATATAAGTTTTATTAAAATATTCAACCAATTCTTCAATTTTATTTTTATGACTGTCCGGTACTGAATAATTACCCCCATCTGTATCTGTTTGTAATAAAATAAAATCATTATCTACAAAATATTTTATCATTTTTCTAAGATATTGTCTTCCAGTACAAGTTATTCTTTCCCCACAATCCATATCACCCCAATTGAAAACTTCTGGAGCGCTTAAAGAACCAAAAAATCCATTATTTAATATTTTAAGTGGTAATTGTCTGACATTATAATAATTTGATAATTCTTCATTATTTTCTTTTTTATATTTTTCTTTTAAATGTTTATATTTATTTCTTGTTTTACTAAAATAAGTTATCAATTTTTTCATAACATGATCAATATCACAATCTGGAAATACATCATGTTCAATCATAATTGAAGGATAAAGACTAGCAAAATCAAGTTTTACTATATTTTCTCCATATCCTATTTTAAATAATCTTGATAGTCCACCAACCATATCTCTTTTTTTATCATTGTTTGGTATTGATATTTTATTTTCATAAGAATATGCCATCATAAGAATTTTCCAAGTAACTGCGGTTCCCATTGTCGATGTTCTTCCCAAAGAAGATGGTATCAATGAAGATAATAAAAAAGATGCCTGATTAAATATTTCATCTACTTGTTCTGTTTCCCATAAGTCATCCAAAAGATATTGACGTACTATTTCTTTTCCTGTTATTGTGTCTTCTGTTGAAGAAACATATTCATTATCTTTAATTAACTGATAATTATTAGTTTTTCTATCAATTTTATATCTTTTATTCTCTTTATATATTTGATAAATTTTATCACCATCAACATACATTCTATTTGGCTTATTTTTCTTTGCATATTTTGTAATATATTTTAATCCCCATGTTTTTATATCAGAATTTATTGCCATTGTTCGTCTAACAGAATGAGCAACATCCGTTACATTGTATCCATACATTATTGTTTGAAAATATTCTTCTGTTTCTGATGCCATTTTTAAAAATCCTTTTTTCTTTCTTATTGGTTTTTTCTTATCCAAAGAAGTTGGAAACTCACAATTATTTAAATCAATACCCAATCTGTTACATCTTTCAATTATAAAAGGAAAATCAAAATTTTCACTATTGTATCCACTTATAATTGAGGGTTTTATTTCATTTATTATTCTAAAAAACATTTCTATTCCTTCTATTTCGGAATCATCATTATCATCAATTTCAATAACATGTTGAAAACCTCTATTATCTTTTATTCCAATTAAAAATATTTTTTGTGTTTTTGGATCAATTCCAGTTGTTTCAAGGTCAAAATATAATTTATGAACATCTTTATAATATTCAAAACCTTTAAATAATCTTTTTCCTGTTTGAATTAAAAATTGTTCCTCTGGTCTGTTTATTATAAATAAATCTTTTCTTTCAAATGGGTCATATCCTCCTTTTTTAAAAAAATTAATTAATGCTCCAACAGATTTAGTACTGGTAACTAAATATTTAAATCCGTTTTCCAATCTTAAATTATTATCTGTTCTTAATTTTTCTATTTTAATTCCATAATATTCTATTGCCTTATCTCTTATTTCTTTGGATTGATATAGTTGAATTTTATTTTGTTTTAAATCTTTCATAAAAAGATAGGGAGTATAATGATGTTTTTCAGTATATTTACCTTTTACTGGATCATCAATAAATAATGTAACTGAATTGGTATAATAATCTCCCTCAACAGAAGTTATGTACCTTTGTGGGTCCTTTCCTTCTAAAAAAACTTCTATAAAATCTTTCACAATTTGAAAAAACTTAAATTAATATACAAAGATAATAAAAATTAACTAAAAAGTCAATGGTTTTAATCTTATTTTCATATTATTTTATTATATCCCATTCACCTTCTTTATTTTTCATTTGAAATTTTCCTTTAATATTATATATCTGATAAGGAAATTCATTCATCCAGAATAATTCTTTTCCAAAATATACATCCCCAACATTATTTGTGAAATTAACGGAATTAATGTTAAACCATATAATTGAAGTTAACCATACATTATCTTTATTATTAAATATAATATTATTTCCCATTTTATTAAGAGATTGTAACCACACATTACCTTTATTATTAAATTGTATATTATTTCCCATTTCTTTAAGAAAATTTAACCATACATGACATTTATTATTAAACACAATATTATTTCCCATTTCTTTAAGAGAATCTAACCACACATAACCTTTATTATTAAATTCAATATTATCTGGAATATATGTTATTAAATCAGAATTAATATAACCACCACCAATAATAATCTTATTGTTTTTTATTTTATAAGGATATTTTTCCTTATTTAATATATCAATAAATTCTTTTCTTAAAGAACCTTCCGAAGGGAAGGATTCATCAATAATATTTTCAATTAATCTTTTAAATTGACTTTCTGTGATTACTATTTTCATATATTCTTATATAAATATTTACTTATATTAAAATATTTGATAAAATATTTGGAAATGTCAATTATTTTACTTACCTTTGTATTCTAATTAACTGAATTTATTAACTTAAAACTTAAAAACAATGACAAACATAGAAAAATTAACAGAATTAGCTATAATAGGGGATATCAGACAACGTTTAGGCGCATCTGATGAAAATGATACATCAAAAGACTATAAAATTAATGAAATGAGTAATTATGAACTTATTAAAAAATGGTGCGGATGGAACATTGGTGATGAAGAATGGTGGGTAACTATGAAATATAACTATGATATGTTAGAAAAAATGAAAAATTAACTTAAATTATTAACTTAAAACTTAAAAACAATGTATGAAGTAGATTTTACAGGTTGGACAAGAACACCAGAAGAACTTGATAGAGTAGAGACAGATAAATTATATCGTTTTAAAAGAAACTGGATTATATTTTTTGGAATGATAAAATATAAAAGATTTCCTTTTGATAAAGATTTTTTTGATTATTTCTGGTACTATTTATCAAATTTAATATTTAATAAAAATAACTTTTGATGAAAACACTTGTTATTCATCCTCATGATGATACTACTAACGTTTTATCCATAATTTATAAGGATAAAAAGGATTGGACAATTATAAATGATTGTAATATATCCAATAATAAATTAACAGAACAAATTAAACAACATGATAGAATTATAATGTTGGGCCATGGTTCTCCTAATGGATTATTTAATCCTGTTAATCCAGGATTTCTTATTGATAAAAGACATGTTTTTTATTTAAGACAAATGAAAAACAATGTTTATATTTGGTGTAATGCTGACCAATTTATTAAATCCCATAATTTAAAAAATTGTTTTTATACTGGAATGATAATATCAGAAAAAAGTGAAGCAGTTTTTTGTGGTGTAAATTCAACACTTGAAGAAGTTAATAGTTCAATTTTATTATTTTCTGAATCAATAAGAGATAATATTGATTTAGAACCAAAATTAATGTGTGAAAACGTTATTTCTCAATATAATGTTGATTATTATGAGAATAGTAATGTTATGGAATATAACAGAAAAAGAATTTATTTTAGTTAAATAATTTGACTTTTTCAAATATTATGTTTATCTTTGTTTAAATTATGAAAAAAAAGATAGAAAAAATACTTGAGGATACTCTACAATTATATGGTGAGTTCTATGGTCAATCTTGTTATTTTGCGGGTGAAGATAAGAAAAAAGAATTGCCCAAAGATGAATTTTTAGAAATATACAAAAAGAAAGCTCTTGAAAAAATAATAAAATTACTTAATGAAAAAAATATGAAAATAACAAAAAAAAATAGAAAATTAACATACAAAGAAAGAATTAGATGGTTTATTCAAAATTATTATGAAACAGGAATGGAATATGGAATATTATTGGATACAATGAAAAATGAAGATCTTGATAATTTTAAATGGTATGATGATATAATAAAAATTCCAAAATATGTTTCTGAAATGAGCAAAGAAGAATGGCAATTAATTAAAAATGCATTATAATAAAAAAACAATGAATATATCAGAAGAACTTGTAAGTATAATAGGTGAACATACAAAAACTATAACTTCCATTATTGAGGCTATCCGTATTTTAAGAGAAAGAATAGAAAAATTAGAAAAATCAATAAAAGAAATAAAAAATTAATGAATTATGATAAAATATGAAAAACAATACAAATAAATTAACAATAAAAAAAACAAAGTAAAATACTTATTTTATCATTACTTAAAGAATTAGAACAAGAATCTGTTAAAAAAGAAGATTATAAAAGTGCTGCCCATTATAGAGACAGAATAAAACGAACAGAAAAAAGATATGCTACTTAATCAATATTAAAACTTAAAATTTATTGATTTTTAATAAGTTACAAAAATATTTGAAAATATTATTTATTTTACTTACTTTTATACCCCGATTAAATTATTAATCAATTTCAATATTTTAAAAACAATGATTGAAACAAAAAATTTATTTATCTTAAAAAAGGTTAGAAATTTAAAAGAAAAACCAACTAAAACCAAAAAAGAACAGAAAATTAGCAAAATAATTGATAATAGTCTGTCTTTAACAGTTGCTAGATATTTAAGAAAAAATCCGAGTCTGGTCTTTAAAAATTTTAAAAACGAAAAATCAATTTTTGGACATTACAAAGTTTCCAATAAAATCTTTGAAAAAACAGAAGAAAACTTAGATTCAATTATAAATTCTCTTAAAAAATTATATAACAACAAACAATTAGAAAAATATGAAAACTAAAAAATATCAAGATAAACCATCAATAAAATTAAATATTGATTATATAATTGATTTATATACAAATAAAAAAATATCTTGCTCAAAAATAGCTAAAATTCATAATCTTAATAAATCGACAATAAGAAGAATATTAATTAAAAATGGCATAGATACAAGTTTAAAACCTAATAAATATTATACAAACAGAAAAAATAAAATTTTAAAAATGATCCATAAAGGATTTAGATTTCAATATATTGCTAATAAATATGGAATAACTAAACAAAGAGTTAATCAAATTGCTTATAATAATAAAATTCATCGTCAGAAAAATATAAGAAAAAAATATAAAAAATTAATAAATAAAATTTATCAATATGTTCAAAATAATCCATATGCCACATATCAAGATATACGAATAAAATTTAATTTAACTTATGGAGATATGGGAATTTTAAGAAATTATCATGGATTAAACTTATCATTATCTTCTATATTACAAAATAGAAATAAAAGTATTATTAATGATTATTTCAACAATAAATTAACTGCTACCGATATAATTAATAAAAATTATGGTATAACAACTCAACAAGCAATATATAAAATATGTTATTCAAGTGGTCATTATCATAAGTTAAGGACTAAATATAATTTAAAAAAAAGATATTTTGAAAAAAAAGAAATTTTTGATTTGATTTTTAATTTAAGAAATAACAAAAAAATGAATTTTAAAAATATTTGTAACTATTTAAATGATAATAATTATAAAACAATATATGGAAGAAAATTTAGAATTAACAATGTTAAATACAAATATAATAAATCAAAAGAATTATTAAAATAAATGAAGGCACTGATAAAACTTAAAATTTTATGAAAACATTTGAGATGACTGGTTCACCTAAACCACTTTTTGAAACAAAAGAGGATTTTGTTAATTTTATGGAATCCATGGGATTTACTCATACAGGACTAAACAAAGAAACAAATTTACTTATAACAAACGAATTAAAATCAACATCTGGTAAAATGAAAAAGGCCTTTAAATATAATATAGAAATAAAATCTTATAAACAAATATTTAAAGAAATTAAATAAAATATATTATGAAAAATAAAACTTTGGGTTTTGGAAAATATAAAAATAAAAAATTAGAACAAATTGCAATTATCGATCCAAATTATATTTTTTGGTTATTAGAAAATAAAATAATCAATATCTCTAATGGTATTCAAGAATTAGCATCAGAAAATATTTCATTAGATCCAATGCCACCAGATCTTGATATGGTTCATGAAGATTGGGGTGATAGAGATTAAATAAATATATTATATTCATCAACTATGTTATACAGTAAGGATTTATATTAAAAAATTAAATAACCTCTTTTTCAAATATGCGTTTATTATAATTTTTTTTTAACTGTTTTAAAATTTCCTTCATTTTTTCTTCAATATTTTCATCATACTTAATAATATATAAGGGAATATTATTATCTTTACAATAATTTTTTTTTATTTGATCTCGTTTTTTTATTTCTTTAAAGTTATTTATCCCGCCCCAATATTCTATTGGTTCATAATGTTGAATACCATCAAATTCAATACAACCAATTTCTGGAATATAAAAATCAAATTTTAACGGCCACTTATATCTACAATAAATAAATATTTTTTGTCTTTCATATTTTATAATAATTTTATCTAATATTTTAAATATTTCTCTTTCTCCTCTAGATTCTCTGCAATATATACACCCACACCCACTTAAATGGGTGGTTGGTGTCTGTTCAAAAATTCCACATTTAGAACAAATTATCTCTACTTTAGTTTTAGCATTTATATAATTTACTTTAGAGTAATCATATTTATTACCATGTATTTTAATTGCTTTTTTTATGAATTCTTCTGTATTACTATTATAATTCCCACTACAATATTTACACCCATTCCCTCTTAAATGTATATCTGGAGTTTGCTCGAATATGTGGTTTGCTTGACAAATAATCTTAATTTTTGTATTATTATTTACATACTCTGATAATGAATAATCATATTTATTATTATGAATTTTATTAGCCATTTCTATAAATTTTTCTTTACCCAATATTTGTTTTATACTATTAGATTTATACCCACAAAATTTACACCCATTCCCGCTTAAATGTTTATCTGGAATTTGATTAAAAATACCATGTTGTTTACAAATTATTTCTACTTTAGTTTTAGCATTTATATAATTTACTTTAGAGTAATCATATTTATTACCATGTATTTTAATTGCTTTTTTTATGAATTCTTCTGTATTACTATTCTTTTTTTCACCGCACGATTTCCTTCCACAAAATATGCAACCAGAGCCATTATTTATATGTGTTGCTGGAATTTGACTAAAATACCCATGTAATTTACAACCAATGATAACCTTAGTATAATAATTTATATATTTTACCTTAGAATAGTCATATCTATTTCCATGAATTTTTTTTGCTTCTTTTATAAATTCTTCAGTTGTTTTTCTTCTCATAATTTTTTATTTTTTTTTTAATAAATTCTCTTATGTCTTTTGACATTGATATATTATTTAATTTGCAATATTGAAAATATTTATTAAATAATTCTTTTTTTAATCTTATATTAACTCTTCCGTTTTGTTTCATAATATTATATTTTTAAATTATTAACTTGTACGTACATATATAAATATATAATAGAATAGCAAAAAACTAATTATTTTAATTTTTTTTAAAAAAATTTTCTATCTTAAATTGTTATTCTTCCTGATTTTACAAAAACTTTTATATCTTTTTCAGGGAATTTTATTTCAAACATGCTTGATGGTTCTCCGAATAGCGTAAAATCAATAAGTTTAATTTGTCTGGTATTATTATTTAACAATTCTTGGGAAATCTCGTTTAAACTATATTTACCACCTCCCACTTTATTGAAAATTCTGGTCTCTATAATGTTGATAACTCCTGGTTGATTATTAATTTTTTCTATTAAATTTCCAATATATATATTTTCATTCATTGTATGTTTTTTTATATCTAATTCGTCAGTTACAACACTTATAACATTTGATGCAATCTCACTTTGAGAAAATTGTTGATCAATGAAAAGATCAAATTCAAAAGAAAGATTTATAACTCTTCCATCACTTACTTCAACATAATCATTTAACATTCTGAATTCTGTAAGATATTCGGCAATATTTTCTTTTAATGTTTGGGTTGAGGTGTTATCTAATTTACCATTTTCATCCAATGCTAATATTTTAACTTTAACTTTATTTTGTTCTTCAAAGCAGCTATTTCTAAATGCACTTCCAAATTTCCCCGGAATTTTCATAATTTGACTCATATAATCCCGTACAGTAGTCGTGCGCAATTGACTCGAAAAATTATAACTTATAAGTTTTCTCATTTCTTCAATACTTAATTCGTCTTTTCCACCCAAGCCAGGAACAGGGTTAGAAACTTCTAATGATGTCCTTACAGATCTATTTATATCTGCCCGAGGACCATCAACTGTCATATTTACATTTCCAACTTCTGTCAAAACATTACGACCAATATTTGAATCTGCGCCACCACCAACTCTATATCGTATAAAAATAGTAGTTCCCACAACTGGACCTTGGCCTAGTGCATTATTATTAAGAAAATCTCCTAATTGAGTTTCAAATCCAGTTCCTTTTATAACATTTTCATATATTTCTGATTGAAAATCAGATCCAAAAGTAATTTTACAAAAACCGTTTGGAGTATATTCTTTAATAAATCGTTTATTAGCTGTTTTCCAAGTTCCAGGAACAACCCCACTTCTATCACTAACTCTGGTAAAATCTTCTTTAAATATAGAATCTTGTGCAAGATGTTCTACTTCAAAAAATCTCCTATCATCATCTAAAAATTCATCAATTGTTGGGGTTCTGATGAAATTAGTACCTTCTAATGAAATACATTGTTCAATAGAAATAACATCTTTATCTGGTAAAATAATTTCAAAAAAAGGTTTAATATCTTCTGCAGTTATAACTCGTTTAAAAATTTTTGATACACCATTAATAACCAATTCTCTTTTTGTTATTTTATAATTTTGAATTTTATCATTTGCATCAATATTAGGAATAATTAATCTATTTGGTGCTCCTCCCCTTCCAAATGGTGAACTAAAATCAATTTCTTCAGTAGTTTCATAGACCTTTCCAGCACCAATTGCTTGAGTCCCAGGTTTTAATATTGGCAAATATTCTTTTGAAAATGTATCTCCAAATGTTGGTACAGTTACAGAAAAATCAACTATTGTTATTGCTGGTTTTTTACCACCTATTTTCAGTCCCATATTAGCAGCATGCCCAAATAAAGACCTTTTTTCTTGTGCTTGTTGGAGTTGTGTTTCCTGGAAATTTCTGTCAATTGTAAAATTTAATTGGTCGGCAACCGCAGCATTTAGTTCAACAAGAAGAGAATAAATTGAAGAATCATTAAATGAACTGATTAAATCAGGATAATATTGTTTTGTGAAATTTATAAGTTGTTCCCTGATTTCTTGAAAATTACGTTTATCGTAAGAAATTGCTTGCTTTAGTGCCATTTTTTATATTGGTTATGTTTCTATTATAAATATTTATAATTGAAAATAATTCACTTTTTATTTGGATAATTCAAATATTTTACTTACCTTTGTATTATAATTAACCTTTTTTAAAACTTAAAAACAATGAAAACAGAAAAGGAGAAAAAATATGAAGAAGGGTTAAACGCATATATAAGAGACAAAAGAAAGGGACTTATGGACTATACAGGAATGTTTAAAGAACGTTATGGGGATAAAATAACTCATCCACTAGATGGTGAAGAAATGAAAGAGTATAAACATTTACAAAATGCTAAAAATACTGAAGAACAAAATTTCAAAGAACTAATAAAAGCAATAACTAAGGATTATGCAAATCAAATTATTAATCCCCCAATAACAGAACAAGATTTTTTAAGACCACTTATAACAAACGGAGAAAAGAGACTTATTTACTACAAAAAACTATTAGAAGAAGTTCATAGGGATAAAATAACTTGGCCACCAGATGATGAATTTGTTAAATGGTTTAAAGATTTTTTACGAGATAATAAAAATGAAGAAGAGCAATTATTAAAAAAATATAGAAAAGAAATGACTTATGCAAACCAAGGTCTTAATCCTCCTCGCTTTTATCCACCAGAAAATGCTGAGGATAAACGAAAATGGTTTGACGAACTTCGTGCTACACATATCAATATCAATAAAAAAGAAGAGGGCAATAATAATATTTCAAAAGAAAATCCATTTGCTAACAATAAATAATTTTTTATTTGGATATGTCAAAAATTTTACTTACTTTTGTGATTAATTAATTTAATTTATTAACTAATATTAAAACTTAAAAACAATGAAAAAATTAACAAAAAAGGAATCAAAGAAAAGAAAATTAAAAAAAGATGATAAAACAAATTCCCCACTTAAAACTGTTTCAACAATTGCTTTATTGGGTGAAATTTTTGGCAAAACGGATAAAGAAAAAAATGATTGGAAAAAAAGAATGCTTGGTACAATACATGGATTATCTTTTCCTGATGATTTTGATACTCTACCTGAAAAAGAGCGCAGTCGTAGATTGGACGGAGTTATCAATATTGGGCTTGGAAAAAAATAATTATTTAATTTATTAACTTTTTTAAAATAAAATACTTATGCAAACAGGAATATCAGATATTCAAAAAATGCCAGATAATAATATAGAAATTACTTTTTGTACATATCCCAACTGTGAGGATTATTTGACACTTACAATTGATGAAAGAACAGCTTGGGAAATTCATGACTTTTGTCAAAAAAAATTAAGTTATGGGGCACAATTAAAAAATGAAAAAATCAAAAAATAGAAAATTAACATATAAAGAAAGAATTAAATGGTTTATTGAAAATTATTATGAAACAGGGATGGAATATGGGATTTTATTAGATGATATGAAAAATAAAGACCTTGATAATTTTAAATGGTATGATGATATTATAAAAATACCAAAATACACAAATAAAATATAAAGTTATGGAAAAATCAAAAGAAGATTATTTTATTGAATTATTAAAAGTTTTAAAACCAAAAACTCTTAATGAATATCCAGATTCAATATTTTATATTTATAAAGATAAATTTTATATTGAATACAATAAAAGAATTAAGTATGCCTGGTTAAATTATAATAGAATTTGGTCAATTTTTGAATCTAAATATCATTGTAGCTGTCGGGAAATCAAGGAGATAACTGGTCATCTGTTGGAAGAACATTTAAAATTGAGGAGACCAACAACTGGTAGTGAGGTCATAATGGTTATTGATATGTTGGAAAAACATTTAAAATTGAATGGAGTAACAACTATAAATAATTAATTTAAGTTATTTTTTATGTTAAAAATCCAAACATATCTAAAACAACATGGTTTAGAGAAAACCATAAATGATTTTGATTTGATATATAAAGAATATGATAATAGGTTTCTTTTAAAATATAAACAAATTGATTCTGATTTTTCAAAACAAGAAGTAAGGGAATGCAGAGGACTAATATTAGAAAAAAATACTTATAATGTAATATCTTTGGGATTTAAAAAATTCTTTAATCACGGGGAACAATGGGCCAGTAAAATTGATTGGGATTCTGCTGAAATACTTGAGAAAATAGACGGTTCTTATATTCAAGTTTATAATTATAATAATAAATGGTATATGGGAACATCTGGAACTGGAGAAGGTGAAGGAGAAGTTAATAATAAACCAGGATTAACATTTAATAATTTATTTAATAAAATATTAAAAGAAAAATATAATTTAACATTAAATTCTTTTAACCCACAATATATTTATATTTTTGAATTAACAACCCCATATAATATTGTTGTTACCCCTCACAAAGAATCAAAAATTACGTTATTAACGTTACGTGATTTACATAATCTAAAAGAATTATCAAGAGAAGATGTTTTAAAAACAGGACAATTATATAGTTTACCAGTAGTTAAATCTTTTAATTTTAAAGATAAAAATATTCAAACCTTAATAGACACATTTGAAAATATGCCGTATTATGAAGAGGGATATGTGATTGTTGATAAATATTTTAATAGAATTAAAATAAAAAATCCAAAATATCTGGCAGTACATTATCTCAAATCAAGTACTGCTCAACATCATATATTAATAATCATAAAGTCAAATGAAATTGAAGAATATGTTTCAACAATTCCTGAAAGAAAGGATGAATTATTAAATTTAAAAGAAAAATATGATTTACTACTTAAAAGATTAAATAATATATGGGATAATCTGTTAGAAAAACCAATAAATATAACAAAGGAGGAAAGAAAATTATATGCTCAAAGAGTTTTTAATATCTGCAAACAAAATAATATTGAATTATTCACTGGATTATTTTTTACGCTGATTGATAAAAAAGTATTATCAGTTAATGAATATTTAATAAATTTTGATAATAAAAAATTATATGAGTTTTTAAACAATTAAAATTTTAAAATAACTGTATCTTTACTTTCAAAAACTCCCTCATTTATAGAAAAATCTATTTTTACACTAATTGAATTTCCTTCTTCTCCTGATGATGTGTTTAATTTTCCCTTTATATGTGTTTTTGTAATTAAACCACCCTGTTTATCTATAATTGTTTGATCTAAACTTGTATCATCCAAATCTGAAACATCGTCCATTTTTACTTCAATATTGTTGATTGTGAGATTAGGAATCCATTTACTTATATCTTCCTGAAGTGAACTTTTTATATCTTCATAAGTATCATTGTCATTTGGTTCAAATAAAAATTCAAGTAATCTTGTACCAAAGTCAACATTATATAATCTTTCTCCCTTTCTGGTTAAAAGTAAATGTATGAGATTTGATTTAATTTCTTCTGCTGATGTTTTTGTAGTTGCAAGAAAGAATCCTTTCGGATCTTCCTCAAATGGAAATTTTATGCCTATTGACATTTAATTATTGTTTTTTTTATTATAAATATTGTCATTTATTTTATTATATATCTTTAAACTTTAACAAAATCTCCCTCTTTTAAAAAATTTGAATCTTTTAAAATAAATTTGGCACCAATTTCATTCGGGTCATCTGGAATTGAAATATTTAATGAATCCCTTCCAGAAAAAAATAACTTTATTTTTTTTATTTCTGGTGTTATGTCTATATTTTCAATTTTACTATCCAATCTTGTTTTAAATATACTATCATCTTTTTTTAAATTATCTGTTCTTTCAATTTGTTCATTATCAAATAATTGTTTACTCTTAGTTATATCAAACGTTCCCTTTATCTGTTTTTCTTCTGTTTGAGTAATTTGATTTAACAAATCAATGTCTTTATTTTTAATATCTTCAATTATATAATAAAATTCTCTACCATTTGATACAGATATAAATTTTGGTCTTAGTTCTGGTAATGATTTCCCTGATATTTTATAATTTTTAATGGTTTTAGATTCAATTTTTCTATAATCATCTATAATATCAGAAGAAAATCTTCTTCTAGTATCCAACCCCAAATTTGTTAAATTTAATTTAAATATTGTCATTTATTTTATTATTTCATAATTACCTTTTTTATCATTATATATTTTAAATTTTCCTCTAATATTATATAACTGATAGGCGAATTCATTTCCCCAGAATAATTCTTCTCCAAAAAATACATTTTCAACATTATTTGTGAAATTAACAGAAAATGTATCAAACCATATAATTGAATATAAATTTACATTACCTTTATTATTAAACTTAATATTATTTCTCCTTCCCTTCGGAAGGTTATTTCCCATTTTATTAAGAGAAGATAACCATACATACCCATGATTATTAAATATAATATTATTTCCCATTTCTTTAAGAGAAGATAACTCTAAATAACCATTATTATTAAATTCAACATTATCTGGAATATATGTTATTAAATTTGAATATATATCATCACCACCAATAATAATTTTATCCACCCCTGCGGGTGGTTGTTTATTCTTTTTTATTTTATAAGAAATATTTTTTTTATTTAATATATCAATAAATTCTTGTCTTTTAATATCATTATTATTCTCGTCAATAATATTCTCAATTAATTTTTTAAATTGATTTTCTGTGATTATTATTTTCATATATTCTTATATAAATATAATTATTAATTATAAACAACAAAAGATTCTGATACATATGATTCACCAGAATCTGATGTGTCTAATTTCCAATTTGATAGTGAGGTTGTTCCATACTTACTTAATCCTCCCACATAACTATTACTTACCGCATTTCTAATATCCAATTCAAATTTAATACTTATTCTTCCACCAATATCAAAACTACTGTCTGTTTTTGGTTTTAAAACAATTGGTTTTGAAATATAGTGATTTGTATTTAATTCTGTAAATAAATTTAAGTTTTTATCTGTATTTGTTAAATAATATTCAACAAAATGTTGTAAATAATCTATTCTTGATTTTACTAATTGCCTGTTAAATAATTTTAAATATTGATTATTAAATGCTTTATCTTTATTTATTAATGATTCTTCCATTATATTATTAATTGTTTTACTAGTGGTAAGTTCAGTACCTTTAACAAATCCTAAAAGTACATTTTCATTAATTCTAATTTGTTCTACATTAAATTGAGATGTATTATTAAATTGTCTCCCAATGAGTGCAGCAGGAACAATATAAGCATTATTTATATTATCTTTTATATCTTTTTGTTGAAAGTCAAATTCTTTCTCTATATCCGAGATTCTAAAATATGTTTTAGAGTTAATATTCTCATTTGAAGAACTATTACTATGAATATTTGAATAATATCCATAAGATTCTGGCTGTATTAGTATTCCCCCAGGTCCAGCACCAGTTATTAAATCACTGCTAAACTCATTTGAAAATTTATTTAATTCATTATCATAAGAAGATAAACACAGTACAAATGGTGATTTAAAAATATCTTCATCCTTTTTTTCTAAAATTTTATTATCATTTATTATTCTATTATCTTTAGAATCAATTAATTGATTTATATTAAAAAATCTACTAAATCTTATTATTTCATCATAAGACCCACTATCTGGAATAAATTCTATTTTTTTTCTTATAATATCTGATGAATTATCACTTTTTTCAATATGAACAAATACTTCTGACCAAAAATCTGCAAAGGGCGATTTTAAATTATTATCAAATTTATTATCAATTACTTTACCTTTTTTACCTTCTGATGATTCTGCTAACATATATTTAATCATTCTATCCAATTTAATTGTGATATCCAAATTATGATAAAATGTGGTATCTCCAGATTTTATATAATCATCATTTTTTTTAAACTTAATTTTCCTGGTTTCTGTACGTTGTTTTATTCTAACAGAATCCAATAAAGATTGTTTATTTTTTTTTGATAATATTATTGGATTAGATATTTTTAGTTGAGATAATTTCATAATTATTATTCTATGTTTATATCAGTTATACCGTCCAATTCCCCATTAAATATTGGAATAAATACTTTTATTTTATGTTTAATATCTGTTTCTGCAATAGATTTTACACATCCTGTATCATCACCAGTTAAATCTGGAATATTACCAGTTGGTAAAGGATTATCAATATTATAATTAGTATCAGAATCTCCCAAAGAAAAACTTACAATAGTTTTATCTTGTATATTTTTGGATAATAATCTATTTCTACCTAATGGTGTTAAATAAGCATTTAATGTTATAGTGTCTCCAGATTCAATAAATCCCATTTGTTTATTATTTTTTTATATAAATATTTGTTTATTCCAATTATTTCACTTATCTTTGTATTCTTATTAACTTAATTTATTAATCTTTTTAAAACTTAAAAATTATGAAAAAATTACAAAAATATTTAAATTGGGTTGCTTTCGGATATCTTGGTGGAATATTGGGCATTGCCAATATAACATTTATAATGTGGCAATGGTGGGCGATTATGGTGCCAATGATAATATTATTGGTTTGGTGGGGTCACTATATGAAATATCATGATAAAGATTACTAAATTTTCTACCCATCAAAAACATCTGAATCAATTAATATACATGATATTCTTCTCCAATATGGTTTATAACCCATGATAGTTTTATTAAGTGAAAAATTACGATTGTCTGCATTAATAATTTCAAAATATCTCATTCCCTTTGTTCCATCATTATATCCTAGGTAATCTCCTCTTTTTGGATCTACATTTTTTTCTTCTAATTGTTGAGTGAACACGCTCAGAGACATTTTTATCTGCGATTCACGACTTGTAATATTATCTCTTGTCTCTAATTCTGATTCCTCCATACTATCAATTCTAACTTTTAGCTCAACTGGTGGTAAGTAATGTTTTTCATGTGGCTTTGATTCACCATATAAATCATCAACTTGTGTTTTATTTATATCAATTCTAAATAATACTACAATAGTATTTAAATCACCCTCTAACCATTCTCTACCCATTTGTACTTCAAGATTAAATTCATCTTCATTAAAAAAAGATGAAATTCTGCGAAGAGGAAGGTGTTGTTTGATTTTATTACTTTTTTTGCCAGCCATAATTATTTATTTTTATATTCCCATTTATATCCCTTAGCTGTTTTTTGTCTCCTATTAATATTTCTTCTTATGTTACATAAATATATCATTGAATTAAAAAAAGTAAGTGTTATTAACATATTCATTAAATAATAGAAATATATATAAAAAATATTTAAAAAACAATAACTTTTTCCATTATTTGTTTTAATTGATTTTCTGTTAATCTTATTTTCATTGTTTTAATTAATTACTGATGTATTTGGTAATAATTCCCTTATCTTTTTTAATTCAATATCAGATACATTCATTTGTTTTAAAGTTAAAAATCTTAAATTTTTAAAATTAGGAAACCTTTTTATTTGTTCTGATATTTTTTTTATGTTTTTATTTTCAGACAAATACAAACTTCGCAATTTTGTTACTTTACTTAGTACCGGAGGAATTTCAGTAAATTCATTATGATTTATCATAACGTCAGTTAATTTTTTTAAATTACCTATACTTTCAGGTAATGCTCTTAGATTATTATATGGGGCGGAAATAGCAGTTAAATTTTTTAAATTTCCAACTGATTCTGGTAAAGATGTTAAGTTGTTATTACCAACACTAAAAATAGTCATATTGGTTAATCGTCCAATATCATCAGGTAATCGTGTTAATCCTAGGCCATGCAAATTTAAATTTAAGATATTTGGATCAACAAAACTAACCCAACTTATAACTCCAGTTTTTAATAAAAATTTCCAATGATGAAATAATTTTCCAGATTCAATTAATGG
>Ga0209518_1001909_pt1 | contig 20849 bp, 29 predicted proteins | sample RifGroB1_FD_183993 | JGI IMG/M metagenome (GOLD analysis project Ga0209518, IMG submission 183993) | Groundwater microbial communities from Rifle, Colorado, USA - Groundwater B1 (SPAdes) (version 2) | ecosystem: Environmental > Aquatic > Deep subsurface > Groundwater | place: Rifle, Colorado...
ATATTTATCTTTTCATCTTCTTCAAAATCTGTAAGCAACCCTTCTTCAACACCTAAAAATTACGAAGTTTTTCAAAAATACTCAAATGGGACATGTAATACAAATGCAGATTGTGCACCGGCGGGGTGCTCGAGCCATATTTGTTCAAATGATCCTGGACTTATCACTACCTGCGAGGCAGTATCAGACCACCCCGCAGCTGCGGGATATTCCTGCGGATGCTTCCAGTCCTCGTGCGTTTGGTATAAATAGTTTATGGTATACTCCATGTATGGACATTCATACAATTAAAAATCTAGCTATACCTGTGCTTAAAAAACATAGAGTCACTCGTGCTGCAATTTTTGGATCAGCTACCCGTGGAGAAATGACTGATGTCAGCGATGTTGATGTTTTAGTAGAACTGCCAAAAGATATACATGGGTTTGACTACGTTGCTTTAAAAGTAGATTTGCAAGAAGAGCTTAAAAATACATTGGGGAGAAATGTCGACGTTATTGAATACAACCTCATCAAGCCCGATTTAAAACAATATATTTTGCCCCACCAAGTACAGATTTTGTAATTGAAAATGCAAAAAGATCCACTCGTTTACTTAAACGATATTTTATTTTCCGTTGACTTAATAGAACATTATATTGCAGGAGTAGCTTTTTCATCGTTTGAGGAAAGTTATGATATCCAAGACAAAGTCTTACGTCGATTAGAAATTATTGCTGAAGCTGCTAAAAAATTACCGGCCGAGATTCGCACACAGTATACATCTGTCCCTTGGAAAAGCATCATTGGCCTTCGCAACATCATAACCCATACTTATGATGAGATAAATTTGGAAGAAGTATGGGTGATCGTCACAAAGCACTTGCCCGAAACGAAGAAACAGATTGACGAAATACGTACTACCCTCAGAACGGGATAATTTCTATGGGAGTACAGACAGGCTGTCCCCGGCACAAAATAGCTTCTTAAATTGACAAACTATAGGAAATATAGTATCATTTAGCCTCGATCTAATTACTACAGCCAGTGATTGAGATTACTTTTTTGTAATTCTAGGCACATTCACATATCTTTAGCAGGGAGAAATCTGCACAGCCAAAAGCTGAGTAGAAACTCTCTGTTATTCGGTTAATCCTGAAAGGATTCTAAAATGCGAAGCGAAACTGGTCTGGCTTGCTTAGGTCTGGTTGCCCTTTTCGTGATCGTCGTCGCGATCGCCACCGCACTTATCGCCTTGGCGTGGGCCTGGGTCGTACCCGATGTGTTCGCTGGTGCAGTGGATCAAGGGGTCCTTCCCGCAAGCATCACGCTCATGCAAGCGCTCAAGTTGAGCATCCTACTTGGATTGCTCGGCGTCGCTGGTAAGGCAAGCAGTAGCAGTAAAAAATAGAACCGAAAACAGAAATTGAGGAGTAAGGAGTGTACGCCTATGGCGCAAAACAATATCGCTAACCGCGTATTGGACACCACCTGCTCCTCTTTTCTATTCACAAAGATAATTTAGAATGTATTATAAAAGTACACTGCACCACACAAATGAGTAAAAAGCTAATTTTTGTACTGATTTTATTAACAGCCTTTGCATTATTTGTTTATTCATCTTCTTCGAGCCCGACACCTAAAAATTATGAAGTTTTTGAAAAATATTCAAATGGAGCGTGTAGTAAAAACACTGGCTGTATGCCGGCGGGGTGCTCAAGCCATATTTGTTCAAGCGACCCAGGGCTCATAACCACTTGTGAAGCAGTATCAGATCACCCCGCAGCTGCGGGATATTCCTGCGGATGTGTAAACCAAACCTGTGTATGGTATAAATAACTAATGGAACCCCAGAATATTCATATTCACCATTATCACAAACTGTCTTCAAAATATATCTTTTTACTTATAATTCCTGTGCTTGTTTTTGTTACAGTTTTGGCCGTGCTTCATGCTAGTTTAGAAGATAAAGTAGCTGGCTTATCTACAGAACAACAGCCATGAAAAAAATATTTTCGCTAACTCTAGTTGCCTTTATTATTATTGCGGCTTTAGCTTTTAGATTAAATCAAAATAATTTAACTTCCAAAAAAGCTGACCAAACTCAAAATACAGTTACCATAGGAAACAAAACTGTAATGGTCGATTTTGCGCAAACGCCCGAGGAAGTTACTTTAGGATTGGGAAGAAGGGAGAGCTTAGAAAAAAACCAAGGCATGCTTTTTATTTTCCCAAAAGAACAAGTAGCTTCATTTTGGATGAAAGGGATGCTAATTCCAATTGACATTATCTGGATTAACGACGGCATTGTTATGGGTATTGAAAAAAATGTACAGCCTCAGCCTGATTTGCCTGATTATAAACTTGACCAATATCCTTCTCCTGGAATAGTTGACTATGTGCTTGAAGTTAACGCAGGCTTCAGCGACAAAAACAACATTAATATTGGCGATAGTGTAAAGATTAACTAAAAGTAAATTCTTCTAACTCTTTTACGTTACCGAATGCAATTCTATCGGGTACATATTGCGCAGTTTGGGCCATACGCGCTGAAGTTATGACAAAATCCCCCCAGCGTTTATTTGTTTTATCAATTGCCGCTACCATACTTTTTCTTTTTACCACATCATCAAAAAGCTCCAATTGAAGTGCATTATCACGGGTCAATCCAAAACAGCTCTCGGCCAAATTAGTAACCCCAATACCCCTACCAACTTTAGGGCACTTCAAAAGCAAAAGATGTATTGCCTTGTAAATATCGCGTGAATCAAAAATGCTCCGGCTTAAGCCCACACCCTTATGCCAATAACTGTGATCCCGAAATAAAATTCCAAGATGAACCCCGCTTGCTCTATAACCGGCTTTCCTTAATCTAAAACCTGTTTTTTCAACTAATTTAGCCAAAATGGGTGCTAGGGCTTGGGCCCCGCCTGCAACGCTTTGCGTAGCAATGCGGGCAGGTAATGCATAAGAATTACCATAACTGCGTCTGCCAAAAAGCATATCGTCTATTTCGTATCCGCGCAGTCTAAGCCACCAATAATAACCAGTTATTGAGTGAAATGCAGCCTTTAGTTTCCATACAGGGGCATTATAAAAGTCCATTACTGTGAATATTTTCATACTGGCAAGGCGTGCTGCATTGGCCTCTTTAATACCACACAAATCAGTCAGCTTAAGTTTAAGATAACAGTCTAAGTAGTTGTCTTGATTAATTTCATCCAAGCCATCGGGTTTATGCAAAGAAGCCGCGGTTTTGGCCAAATAGCGGTTTGGTGCAATACCAACGGACACCGTCAGCCATTCCCCAACCTCTTGTTTAATTCTTTTTTTTATCTCCATCCCGATATTGTGCATCCCTTGAGAATAAGCAGGCCCGCCTGCATCGCTATGCGAAGCATTGCGGGCAGGGTAGCCTTCCAAATTAAGTACAAACTCATCAATTGATTTGGGGGCAAAATCGTTAGTGTAGCGGGCGAGAAGTTTACGCAAACTCAAATGAATATTTCTATATTTCCACGGGTCAGGAGGCAGGACTATTAAAGCTGGGTAGAGCATTTTGCCATCTTTTACCCGCATACCTGTTTTAATGCCATAGCGTTTGGCCTCCACAGATGGCGCTAAAATACAGCCGTTGGGAGAAGCATAAGCTGCTACAGCAATTGGTTTACCACGTAAAAAAGGGTTGGCCTGCTGCTCAATTGTGGCAAAGCAAGAGTTTAAATCCAAATGCAAAATAGTTGAAGGCTTGGGATTGAACATCAATTTATTTTTAATCCAAATAAAACCCAAAGTCAATTAATAAATTATTGATGAAATTTCAATCTTGAGATATTATAAGTCATCTACAAGTCATAAAGGGAGATTCGCAATGGGTACTCAAATCATGACTGGTACTTTCAAAACAAGGCCTGATATAGATGTAAAAGATGTATTAGTTGCTATCGAAACGGAAATGGAACGTGAAGGTTTTGTACCCTCAAAACCTCGAGTGACATTTTTTTACGACATTTCCAAACAAGAGGTAGTTCCTACATACGATAGATCAACATGCCGGTTCTGGGAAAAAACCGAAGACCATCTTTTTGTGGGTCTTTGTGCTAGGAAAACAAAGGCTTGTTGGATCTGGTGGTGGGATGTCCGCCATAGATTTCCTGAAAGAGAAGACGAGGAACACCCCTTCTTCAAACAAATCTTATATGAGTTGGGTATGACTATCCCAGATTGAGACTTTTTGAGCCGGGAAGACTATCTTTCTACCCATAACCCTTTCCCGGCTCGTCATTCCAAACAACCGCCCTCTTTTTATAGTAAAATACTAACACAAGGGCACATTTCAAATTAAAAGGAGCAAACTCATGCCAAAAGTTACAGAAGGTGGCAAGTACGACTCTCTGGTTAAATTCCTGAATTCAACGTTGCACCAAGACGACCTGTGCATAGTCAATCCTCCTTTGTTAAGCTGGGATATCATGTTTGGTTATCGCTACATCGTTCACAACTTTCCAAACTCGATAAGGAACAAAATCCGCAGAATTATCTTGGGAGCTAACCATGTGATTGCGAGAGTTGGTGAAAGTTCTATGATTTCGGGATTCGCGATTATCAAAGTCTATGATCCTGAATACTTAGAATGTCTCATTGATTTGGCAAATGCATACGAACAGCACAACCCCACCAAGGAGGTCAGAATCGTTAGCGAGTCAGATCATCGAAGAAAAAAGAAGAAACATGCTCTTGAATAAGTATCCCAATCCCTCTCACAAATGCTAATATCCAAGCCATGAGAGGGATTTTAATTTCAATCAGCTCGGCCGTCGGAGATTTCTTCTAATTTCCAGTGCAATGTTTCGGTATCTAGTACCAATCTAAAAAATAAAGTCGGGGTGGCAACTGAAAATACATGATAAAGCACTCTACCGGCGCGGTAAGTGTGATGAAGACCTAATTTTTTAACTGCATAAAGCCTGTTTTGCCAAATAACAGCTCTTGGAATCACTTTTTGAGTAGCATGATTGTATGAAAGTGAAACCGACACCGGCTCTGAAATTTTGTGAATCATGACTATTTTTAATCCAAACAAAACCCAAAAGCAAGAACTATTTACCTCTCGTGCTAAAATATCATTGTGGGACGCGAACAACAGCCTGTGGTATACACTGACGAAGATATGCGCGCGGAGACAGTGGTGGGAAGGTCAAGTGGCCCAATCCGTGAATATTGCTCGGAAATTGCCGACACTAACTTCAGACTCGCCAGGCAAACCCGGTTTGTTTTATATAGAGATAATCTTGGAGGAATGAGATTCGCCCCTTTCGATGACAAATGCCCAATGCACTGGCAGGATATCCCAGAATTAAATCTTACACCGGAAGAACTTTCCCATACTGAAAATAAGCTAGATGACACAGATAGTGGTTTTAATTGGAACATTCAAAAAGGGAGAAAGTCGGGATCGGCTTCCAAAACAATTTGGCAAAAGGGGTATAAATCTTCTGCTTGTGATAAACTAAAATAATGAGTGTAAAAGCTGACACGATTAAAGCTATATTTACCAATTTACTCTTTGTCATTGGTGTAATTTTGATTATCTTCGGCTTTTCTAAAGGCACTCTTACCTTGGCCCGAATCGCCACTTTCGAAAAATACCCGCTTGATTCTTATCAGGAAACCAAATGTGAACTTGAGGTCAATGCCCCCAGATATGTAAAACCGGATGGCACTGTGCAAGATTTATCTCCTGAAGAAAAGAGCAAACAACTTGCTAAATGCACGGCCAGCCTGGAGCATGAAAGAAGCGTTAAAAAGTTAGATGATTTGGTTATTTCATTTTCAACTTTAATAGCAGGTGCCGCCGTGGCTTTCAGTTTCAAACGGTTTATTTTCAAATAAATAATATATGCCTACTCCAATGGGCTCTAGCGTTAACATTTCAAATTTTGTAGATTATATCGTTACAAACGCCATCAGGGCCAGAGCAAGTGATATTCATTTAGAACCAGACCGCGATAAATTCAATGTCCGCTTCAGAATCGATGGCATACTTTATCCGATCGAAAGCTTTGATAGCTTTTCAAAAGAAGAAATAACCTCACGTATTAAAATTCTGTCCCAACTGGATATCGCTGAGCACCGCTTTCCACAAGACGGACATTTTGAATATAATTTCGGCGAAAAAATCCATAATATTAGAGTCTCTGTCCTGCCTACAGTTGACGGAGAAGCTATAGTTCTTCGTATCTTTAACAGAAATGATATTTTCATACAAATTTCTTCCTTAGGTTTTGATAAGTCCCAACTTGATTTGATGAACCAGCTGCTTACCTCTCCAAGTGGAATGATTTTAACCACAGGCCCAACCGGGTCGGGCAAAACTACGCTTTTATATTCAATCCTACATACTTTCAATAAACCCGAGAGAAATATAATAACCCTTGAGGATCCGATTGAATTTCAAATGCAAGGGATCAGGCAAACCCAAGTTAATGAGGCAATAGGATTTAATTTTGCAAAAGCCATGAGAAGTGTTATCAGACAAGACCCTGATATCGTCATGCTTGGAGAAATCAGGGACGCAGATACTGCCCAAATGGCAATTCAGGCGGCCTTAACAGGAATTTTAGTGCTTTCAACATTTCACACTTTTGATGTGCCGGCTTTAGTGACCAGACTACAAGAAATTGGCTTTTCAGGAAGTGTTGTTGCTCAAGCGGTTAAGGCAGTAATATCAACGAGATTACTGCGACGAATTTGTGATAAATGCAAAGTCGAATATGAACCAAGTGAAGAGGATAAAAAGATACTGGGAAAGAATCCTGAAAAACTATATAAGGGGAAGGGTTGTGAGGCCTGTTTAAAAAAGGGTTATTTGGGCAGAACTGGCATATTTCAAGTAGTTTATTTTGACCAGGATTTACAAAGCGCAATCGCTGATAGAAAAAGTGTTTCCGAGATACATCAATTAATTACAAGTAAAAAAATTAAAAGTTTACGCGAATCTGCAATGGATAAAGTGATTTCAGGAGAAACAACTTTAGAAGAACTACTGCGCTCTACAGGGACTTTAAGTTAAATTTTTGCTATACTTTAATCTGCGCTTAAGTACCAGTACCTTAGGAGAAACAAGATGAAAAAGATTGTGGCTGTTCGGCCTGCGAGACCATGCAATTGTTGCTATTGGTGCAGCAGAGGATTTTGTTGCAAAGGCAAATACTGTCGAAATCGTACACTAACTTAATTTTTTCATCGCCTTAAGTGGGCAGAGACATTGGCCTTTGCCCACTTTAATATTTTGATTTAAAATCAAAATATGCATGATCTTTCTCCGCTTGAAAAACGGGAGCTTCCACACCCTTTACCTCTTAGTAAATTAATCGGCCCCAGCTTTATTATTTTAGGAGTGGGACTGGGCAGCGGGGAATTAATTCTCTGGCCTTATTTAGCTTCAAATTTTGGCTTAGGTTTAATCTGGGCCGCTGTACTAGGTATAACTTTTCAATTTTTTATAAATATGGAAATTGAACGCTATACCCTAATAACAGGGGAAAGCATTTTTGTAGGCTTAACACGAAAATTTGGCAAAATTGCTCCTGCCTGGTTTATTTTGTCTACATTCTTGCCCTGGATGTGGCCAGGGATCGCAGCCTCAGCCGCCAAAGTATTGGCAGCAGGTATAGACATAAAATATTCAGGCTATATCGGAATAGTGCTTTTGCTTACAATGGGAGTGCTTTTTAGTCTTGGAACTGTGGTTTATAAAACCCAAGAAAAAGTACAAAAAGCTATTATTTTGGTAGGGGTACCTTTTATATTTATTCTGACGGTTATTTTGGCCGGAACTTCGGACTGGACTGCATTATTAAACGGGCTTCTGGGCAAAGGAGAGGGGTATAATTTTTTGCCTCAAGGACTTCCTTTTGCTACCTTTTTGGCGGCTTTTGCCTACGCAGGGGCGGGTGGAAATCTAAATTTGGCCCAAAGCTTGTATGCTAAAGAAAAAGGCTATGGCATGGGTAAATACGCAGGTAGAATTACTAATATTTTAAGCGGTAATAAAGAAAACTTAAAACTCGAAGGTGCTACTTTTGAACTTACCGAAAATAACCTAAATAAATTTAAAACATGGTGGAAGAGAATTAATATAGAGCACGCCGTGGTGTTTTGGTTAACTGGAGCCTTTACAATGCTCATGCTTAGCTTACTGGCTTACTCAACAGTATTTGGCAAAGCGGGGGTAGATACCAGCATTAATTTTGTAATAGAGGAAGGGGTAGTAATTGGTCAAAAAACTTTGGATATTGTGCGTATTATCTTTTTGTTTATGGCAGGAATTATGCTTTTTGGTACACAGTTTTCGGTATTTGGCTCAAACTCCCGTATCATGAGTGAAAATCTAGTAATTCTGGACCAAAACAGGTTTAGTATTCGAAAGCTTCCTTCATATTTTTATATTTTTCTTTGGGTCCAAATATTGGCTGGTGTTGCCATATTTGCTCTTGGATTTATCGAGCCTTTGACTTTGGTCATAATTGGCGCGGTGCTAAATGCTATTTCGATGTTTATTTATTCAGGAATGGTACTCATCCTTAATATGACCAGGCTTGCCAAACCTCTGCGCCCATCATTAATCAGAGTTATTGTTGTAGCGACCGCATTTATATTTTACGGAGGATTTAGTTTGTTTACCATTTATCAACGCTTCCTGGCTTAATGAAATCAAAAATCTTTTATAGCGTATTAATTGCCATCGCCACCCTTATCGGTTTTGCTGCTGGTAAGTTTATTCCATCAAACCTTTCCCTTATTCAGGCTCCTGACCCAACTGCGGTTCCCACACCGTTGGCAAAATACAGCATAGAAAATCTGTCAAATGCTCAAATAAATAAGTCAGAAATTAAAGCCGGTGAAAACAATTTATTTACTCAACAAATTAATGCCAATCTTGACGGGAAAACAATGAATAAATTAACAGGGCAGATTAATTTACCCAAAAATGACGGACCTTTTCCAATAATTTTAATGCTTAGAGGCTATGTTGACCCTGAAGTTTATTCTACGGGGGTGGGAACTCGCAGAGCAGCTGAGGAATTTGTAAAAGCTGGGTTTGTAACTATTGCTCCTGATTTTTTAGGATACGCCGGTAGTGATGAAAATGCGGGCGACATTTTGGAATCAAGATTCCAGACATACACTACGGCTTTAAGTACGCTTTTTTCTATTGACTCAATACCTCAGTGGGATAAACAAAATGTGTTTATATGGGGACACTCAAACGGAGGACAGATTGCACTGACATTATTGGAAATAACAGGGGCACAATTTCCAACAGTTCTTTGGGCTCCGGTATCCAAGCCTTTTCCTTACTCCGTACTCTACTATACAGATGAATCTGAAGATAAAGGTAAATTCTTAAGGAGAGAAATTGCTAAATTTGAAGAAATTTATGATTCTGATAAATTTTCGATTGATGAATATTTTGACCATATCAGAGCCCCAATTCAGCTTCACCAGGGTACGGCTGATGATGCAGTACCCGTTGAGTGGAGTAATTTATTGTCAAAGAGACTCTTAGACTTAAACATAGACTTAGACTATTTCACCTATTCAGGTTCAGATCACAATCTGTCCCCAGCATGGGACACAGTCGTCTCCCGAGATATTGAATTCTTCAAAAAAAATCTAAAATAACATATAATTTTAGCAACTTATGTCCCAGCGTGAACGTATTAATGGCCACATGTCTAAACATTTAGCTCGTTTTTTTTCAAACGAAAAAGCTGCTAGCGAAGCCATACAACAAATTATTGATAACGAACCGTTAATAAGCAAAGGTGAAATGTTTCGTCAGGCAACTACAAAAAAGGGGGCTGGTAAACCTCATGTTTCTCGTTTTCAAGCCAACCACCTTCAAAAAACACTTAAAACAGGTCATACAAAATAAACAAACCCATTCTATTTGACACAAACACTTAATTTCCTGCATTATTAAGTATGGCTAGACAAAAGCTGATAAAATTAAAAAGAGAAGATAATAACTCAAAGCACGAAGATAATATTATGTCACTAATTGCCAGACTTTTAATTAATGTAATAGCTCTCCTAGTAGTTGAATATATCGTGCCTGGATTTATCCTTACGGATCTCAAAACCGCGGTTATAGCGGCAATCGTGATTGGAGTAATAAATACTTATATCCGCCCAATCTTGCAAATCATAGCTTTGCCCATCACACTCATAACCTTTGGTCTAGGCGCGTTTTTGGTAAACGTACTTATGCTGCTTTTCGCAGCTGCCATCGTACCAGGTTTTGAGATCAAGGATTTTCTCACAGCATTAATAGCCTCGATACTTTTAACATTAGTATCTTGGTTTCTACATAAACTATCTCACAAATAAGTGAAGTTAGTTTCGAGGTTCTTGAGCTCGAGCTTCGTTAACGTTAATTTTGCGATCTTTAAGTTCACTGCCGTTCAACTTCTCCACAGCCTCTTTTGCCATTTCATCAGACTCAAACTCAACAAATCCAAATCCTCGGCTTCGTCCTGTCATCTTGTCTTTTATGACAACTGCATCGATTATTGTACCGATACTAGCGAAGTGATCTCTTAATTCTTCTGAACTAACGGAATACTCTAAGTTTCCTACGAATATTTTTGCAGACATTTTTGCTCCTTTCTAAATCCCCGTGTTTTTAGGGAATAAGCAATTATACCTGCCCGCCATGCTAGACGCAAGGCGTTGGCCCGCCGGCATGCCTTACGGCAAAGCCTATGGCGGCCTGGCAGGCGGGACAGGATTTTGCTATAATCACCATTGCCATGCAAAAAAACAGTCCAATAAAATCTAAATTTGGCAAGCCTTTGGGATTTAGAAGCAGTGATCATTTCAAGAGCAAAACCTTCAGTGAAAAAAATCTTGCGGCCAGTGGCGGTTTTAAGGTCTCTGCCTTTAAAAAAACCCAGCACAAAGGCTAATTTATGGCTATTATTACTTCCACAGTAGCAAAAGAAGAAGACGGGACAATTCAAATAACCTTTTCAATCCCGAAATCAGTTATTGATACGCATGAAACACAAACTTTAACTGAGTTGGCAAAGAGTGCTAAGGTTGCCGGGTTTAGGCCTGGCAAAGCGCCTTTGGAAAAAGTTAAAGCAAATATAACCAAAGAAAAATTATTAGAGCAAACTTTGTCCAAAATCTTGCCCAAAGCTTTTTCTGAAAGCATAGCTGAGCACAAAATCAAACCCGCGACTTTCCCTAAATTTGAGATCCTCTCACAAGCAACGGACTGGCAAATAAGAGCCACAACTAGCGAGATTGTTGACTTTGAATTGGGGGACTACCGAAAAATAGTAAAAGACGCACTTGCATCTTTACCTAAAGAGGAACCTGCCCGCAATGCTTCGCATAGCGATGCAGGCGGGAAAGAACAAAAAGCTCTGTCGGCCCTTGTTGATGCAATCAAAATAACAATACCTCATATTTTAATCGAGGAGGAGGTAAATATGCGTCTTTCACAACTTTTAGAACGGATTGAAAAATTAGGTCTAACACTTGAAGGATATTTAGCTTCAATTGGCAAAACGCCTGAATCCATAAGAAAAGAATATCAAAAGCAATCAAAAATGGCTATTAGTTTGGAGTTAATACTAAATAAAATTGCCCAAAGCGAAAAAATTGAAGTGCCGCATGAAGAAATTCACAAAGCAATGGCAGCCTTAGGAGGCGATCCTAAAGAAGATCCTCACCTAAATCAAGATAAACACCGCGCAGTTGAATCGGTACTGCGCCGAAGGGCTGTCCTTGACTCGCTTATTACCAATGTATAATATAGGGCTAGACACTAATTATGAACGATAATAACCCGAAAAATAAAAAACAAGTTCGGACGGCAAATATATTGGAATCTTTAAAAGACACCAGCGGTGTTGCTCCGAGTAAAGATTTTATGCGCCAGCTTTTTGGCCGGCAAGTCCCAGAAAAAAAATACTCGGGGGAGCTTTCCCCCTATGGTGGGGTTGAAATTGATTCAATATTGTCAGGTGAACAGGAAAAAAATCAAAAACTCGAACAACAGCTGGCTTTAGAGAGAAATCTACGGCAAGAAGAAAAAGCTCTTGTTGACAAAAAAACTAACGAATTAAAACTTGAACTACATGTTTTGATGCAGGAATTAAGTAAATTGGCTTCTGTTACACCAAAACTTGCGCAGGAAGTACAAATTGCAGCTTTTCAGGCTCCCGTTAATCCTGGGATTTATCATCTTGTTTTTTTTGAAAAATTAATTGAATTTGTTAAAAGCTTTAGAGAAAAAATCGAGGATGCTAATTTGTGGCTGCATAATGCTAACAAAAGGGCAGAAAAGAAAAACTTTTGGAATCTTTACAAAAAGCACGGTGGCAAGAGACTTCTTTCGGCAGAGGATTACTCTCAGCGTTCAGCAGGATAGTGTTATAATAATTTAAGATGGATGTCTATAACATTACTGACCGCGACAAACAAGTAATACAGACAATATTATCAAAACATATAGATCCCCAAAAATACTCCGCATATATTTTTGGTTCAAGAGCGACAGGGCATGCACGAAAATATAGTGATGTGGATATAGCGATAGAAAGCCAGTCGCCATTGTCTGCCTCAAAACTGTTTGAGATTGAAGATGCATTTGAGCACTCTGACTTACCTTTTATAGTTGAGATTGTGGAAATGAAAAATACTTCTCAAAAATTCGCAGGCGTTGCAAAGGAACACATAATACCATTATTTTAATTAATGACAAAAGATTTATCTTTATTAGAGGACTTACAAAACGCATTAAAGAGGCTTAAAGAGGCTATATCTGAGCCCGAAACTCAAATGAATAAAGATGCAACGATACAAAGATTTGAATTTACTTTTGAACTTGCTTGGAAACTAATGCAATTTATTTTATCAGAAGAGAATGTAAATTCTTATGGTCCCAAAAATGCGATACGAGAAGCAGCAAAGTTTGGCTTAATTGAGTCAGCTGAAAATTGGCTCGAGTTTGCTAAAATGCGAAATTTAGCAACACATACTTATAATCAAGAATTAGCTGATAAAGTTTATGAATCTTGCAAAGGCTTTCCACCACAGGTAGAAAAGTTTATTAACAAGGTTAAATTGAATCAGGATTAATTGAACTTGACACCACATATAGTAATTTTATAAAATACTAATATTATTTTGATATTAAATACAATTATCCTTAACCCCATTATTTCCCCTTAGGGGAGAGGGGCTATTGGATTTGTTAAACCTCTCTCAACCGAGAGGTTTTTTTGTTTTTCCAAAGTTCTTTAACAAATAGTAAAACAATTTGGACAAGAGATTATTATTCTAATAATTTCTTGTCCCGTTTTATTAACTATATAGGAGGCCAAAATGAAGCCGAAGCAAAGTAAAAAGCAAGATAAGCCTTTAGAGAAGGAGGAAGAAATAGAAGTTGTTGTCGAGGATAACGACGACTCAAAACTTACTCCCGAGGCGCTTGCTGCAAACCGCAAGTGTCTAAACCTCGGCCTTGGGCAAATGACCGACCTTTTGTACGAATAAAACGTTGCAGCAATTCGTTGCAAGCCTTGGGGGTGAGTGCATCGAAGCACAATGTGTAACAATACACTCACCCCAGGACAGGATTTTTTTTACAATTTCCGCTATAATCTACTCAATAACAAGGGATTATCCTTTCACAAGGACTCGTAGCTCAGTTGGTTAGAGCGTTGCATTGACATTGCAAAGGTCCCCCGTTCGAACCGGGGCGAGTCCACAATAATCTTGGGCCCGTGGTATACCGGTAACATGCTTCCATGGCATGGAAGAGTAGAGGGTTCAATTCCCTCCGGGTCCACCGAGTCTAACTCGGTTGTAGTATTATTAATTCATGCAAAAGCACTATATTTGCACTGGCGGGTGCCAGGGAATGTCTGCAAATCCTGCAACCTGCAAAACTTACTCATGCCCCAATTATAAAAAAGAAATGGTAGAGTGTAGTTGTATTGACTGGCGCCACGAAGAGCTTTTTTCAAAAATAGAATTACCTATAGTCTCATGATATACTTCACTTATCGTTGGGTTAAGCGAAAGGCTTTACCTTGAAGAAAAACATTGCTCTCATCATGTCCACTGACTTAAAAATCAGTGAGGAAGATGTACGAAGGATTGAAGCCAGTATCGAACTTGCCACTGCCTCTGTTGGATTTGGTTCTATAGTGACCGCGTCGCTCACGCCAAGAAAGGAAGGACAAGAAACATATATGCGATACACTCTAATCGGGGTTGATCCACAAGACCGGCCACCGCTGCAAGCGATATTGTTTAAAGCAACCGGTGCTGAAATCAAATTCAGAACCCCTGATTCAACCTAACCTAACGCCCGAAGGGCATCTTACACAAACAGATGCCCTTCAGGAATCATTCTTCTTGTTACTCTGTTCTAGAACACAGTAACATTAAATATTTAGCCGTATAAGCGAGCTTGTAACCTTGTTATAATAAACGTAGCTTGTTACAAGCTAAAAGCATATAATAGCTTCATGGACGAGTTAGATCATAAAATTTTGGGCAAAAGCTTAGACCTTTTCACTTTCTCTGACACCGTGGGGAAGGGGTTACCTCTGTGGACCCCAAAAGGCTCTGTTATCCGCAGGGAACTTGAGCGCTTTATCGTAGATGAAGAAATAAAGCGAGGCTACCTTCATGTTTATACCCCTGATATTGCGAAACTTGAGCTTTATAAAAAGTCTGGTCATTATCCTTATTACAAGACTGATATGTACGCTCCTATCAAAATCGAGGATGAAAAATTTATGCTTCGCCCCATGAGCTGTCCTCACCACTTTGAGCTTTTCTTAAGTAAACCCCGCTCTTACCGCGAGCTTCCCATGAGGATTGCAGAACTTGCAAAACTATACCGCTTTGAGCAGTCGGGAGAACTAATGGGCCTGCAGCGCGTCAGAAGTTTTTGTTTGTCAGACGCTCATATAATTTGTACAAAACAACAGGTCAAAGATGAAATTAGAGGTGTGCTTGATTTAATTAAATTTGTTTCCAAAACTCTTGGCTTTAAACAAGGTGAGAATTATCACTTCAGACTATCTTTGGGAGACAGAACTGATAATAATAAAAAGTATTATAAAGATGACAAAGCATGGGATCACGCCGAGGGTGTATTACGTGATTCTTTGAAGGACAATGGCTTGGAATTTGTAGAGGCTGCTAAAGAAGCTGCATTTTATGGCCCTAAAATTGATATTCAGATGAAAAATGCAAATGGCAAAGAAGACACAATAATTACAGTCCAATATGATTTTGTTATGCCGAAAAGATTCAAATTAACTTATATAACTGAAAAGGGTGAAACCAAGGAGCCGGTAGTGATCCACAGATCCTCAATAGGTACTGTTGAAAGAATTATCGCCTTTTTAATTGAATTTTACAAAGGTGCGTTTCCGCTTTGGCTTTCGCCGGTCCAAGTCAAGGTATTACCCATTACTGACAAACAGACTAAATATAGTGAAGAAGTGACTAAGCGGTTAAGTGAGTTAAGTATAAGAACAGAACTTGATGGCAGGAATGAAACACTTCAAGCCAAAATTAGGGATGCTTCACTGGAGAAAGTGCCTTATATGATAGTGATTGGTGAAAGGGAACAGGTAAATGGTAAAATTTCTGTTAGAACCCGAGATGGAGAGAACAAAAACGGCATTAATTTACAAGATTTTATCGATGAACTTAAAGCAGCTTGTGAAACAAGGCAGATTTCGATATAATACACTTTGTATAAATTGAATAAACCTTTAAGACTTTTCTGGCGAACAAATCACGAAATTACTGCTCGGGAACTTAGAGTTATTGGAGCAGATGGTAAACAAATTGGGATAATGAGTACGCTTGAGGCTTTAAAATTGGCAAAAGAGGCCAAATTGGACTTGGTAGAAATTACCGCCAAAGCTAATCCGCCAATAGCCAAGGTCGTGGATTATTCAAAATTTCGCTATAGAGAAGAAAAAAAACTAAAAGCTCAAACTAAGAAAAACAAGGGCGGGGAGCTAAAAGAAATTAGGTTTTCACCCTTTATAGCTGAAAATGATTACCAAACTAGGCTAGAGAGAGTTAGGGAATTTTTAGCCCAACGCAATAAAGTAAGATTAGTAGTTGTATTTAAAGGCAGACAGCTTGGAAGCAAAAGATTTGGGTATGAACTGCTAAATAGAGTTAATAAGGAACTCGGGGAAAACATAAGTATAGACTCAGAACCCAAGTTTTTTGGCAGACACTTAGCAACGGTGATATCACCAAGATTAAATATTAAAAAACAAAACAATAATGGGGAAAATCAAAACCAGGAAATCAATAACAAAACGCTTTAAAATTACCAAAAATGGTAAGATTTTGCGTCGCCGAAGCTTCACCAGCCATCTAAAGGAAAAGAAGTCCTCAGCTAAATTGTCTAAAATGAAAAGACCAGTGGTAATGCAAGGCTCTTATGCTAAAAAATTGCGAAAAGTATTAGGAGTAACCTTAAAATGAGAGTCAAATCACTAGCAGCTCGAAGGCACAGAAAAGTCAAAAAACTTACGAAAGGCTTTAAACAAGCCAGACGTACCCGTGTTAAGGCTGGTAAAGAAGCCTTGATGCATGCTGGGCAATACGCATATCATGGCAGAAGATTAAGAAAAAGAGATTTAAGATCTCTGTGGATTGTAAGACTTAATGCAGCAGCCCGGGAAAACGGAATTAAAAATTACAATACGCTAATTCACGGTCTTAAAAAGGCAAATATTGAGCTAGATAGAAAAATCCTAGCTGACATCGCAGCAACCGACCCCGAAACCTTCAAATCCATCGCTTCAGAAATTAAGTAAATCCGAAATTCGAATATCGAAATCCTAAATAAATTCTAATTTTCTAAATTTAAATATTAGTATTTTGATATTGTTTGTAATTTCGTGCTTAGTGCTTCGGATTTAAAACTTTGATACAATTCCCATATGCAGGAAGAAATTTTAAATATTAAAAATCAGGCGGTTGGCAGGATTATGGAAGCCAAAACTGACGTTGATTTAGACCAAATTCAAATAGAATATTTGGGTAGGAATGGCTATCTTACTCAAGAAATTAAAAATATTTCGCGCCTTCACAAAGACGACCGCAAAGGTGCAGGAATTATTATTAATGAAGCCAAAAAAATAGTGCTTGATATGATAGTTGCCCGCAAAAATCAATTAAAGGATTCTTCTAAGGAATGGTTTGACAAAACAATTCCTGGAATTAAACCTTCTGTGGGACACTTGCATTTAGTAACCCAGGCGATTGCAGAAATTGCCGATGTGTTTGAAAAAATTGGGTTTGTCAGAGTTCGCTATCCCGAGGTTGAATGGGACTATTTCGCCTTCGGTGCTTTAAATTTTCCAGAAGTTCACCCTGCTCGAGATGATTGGGAAACTTTTTTTGTAGATGTTAACCCAGACAAAAAGTATGGCCCTATGGTTTTGACCCCACATACCTCGTCCGGACAGGTGCGTGAGATGAAAAGAGTTGGTAAACCGCCAATAAGGATGGTAAATATAGCTAAATGTTATCGCAGACAATCAGATATTTCTCATACTCAAATGTTCCATCAATTTGAAGGCCTAGTTATTGACGAAAACATTTCAGTAGTTAATCTCAAAGGTACTCTTGATTATTTTGCCAGAAACTTTTTTGGCGATACTCGCAAAACTCGACTCCGCCCATACAATTTCCGTTTTACCGAACCATCTTTTGAAGTAGATATCACTTGCGACATTTGTAACGGCGTGGGTTGCCGCTTGTGCAAAGCTGGTTGGTTAGAGTTGGGAGGAGCTGGTATGGTGCATCCCAATGTATTAAAAGCAGGAGGAATAGATAATAAAAAATATTCAGGTTTTGCATTTGGATGGGGAGTGGAACGGGCAATAATGATGAAATCAGGAATTAACATCCCCGATTTGCGTTTGTTATATAGCCCTGATTTACGTTTTTTAATACAATTTTAGTTTTCTCTCGTCATTCTGGAGGCCGAAGGCCGATAGAATCTAAATTAAATAGATCCTATCGCTCGCGTTGCTCGCTCCAGGATGACAACATCAAACATATGGATATTAAAATCTCACACAACTGGCTTAAAGATTTTTTAAAAACTAGTGCTAAACCTGAAAAAATTGCTGAGTGCTTGGCTTTATCAGGGCCATCGGTGGAGCGGGTTCACAAAATTAATGATGACTATGTCTACGATATAGAAATAACTACAAATAGGGTTGATACCGCATCGATAATTGGGATAGCTAGGGAAGCTAGTGCAATTTTACCTCAATATGGCATCAAAGCCAATTTTAAATTTGAAATTTTAAATTTTAAGCCAAATCCAAAATCCCAAAAACTAAATAAATTATTTATTAAAACAAACAGTCGACTCAACAAACGGGTGATGGCGGTTGTTATTGAAATTCCCAAAGTAGAAAAATCTCCTACTTGGATGAAAGACAGGCTGGAAGCATCAGGAGTACGGTCTTTAAACAACGTGATAGATATTACAAATTATGTCATGCTTGAGATAGGCCACCCAACTCATGTATTTGATTTTGACAAAATAGTTACACGTAAATTGATATTTAGACTTTCAAGACACGGTGAAGAACTCACAACTTTTGACAACAAAACTTATAAGCTATTTGGTAACGATATTGTAATCGAGGACGGCAACGGTGAAATTATCGACCTTCCTGGAATTATGGGAACCAAAAATAGTGTGGTGGGGCCCGAGACCAAAAAAATTATATTTTTTATTGACAACAATGATCCAATTCTCATGCGCAAAACTTCACTTAATTTAGGAATTAGAACACTAGCGGTACAACTAAACGAAAAAGGCGTAGACCCAGAGTTGGTTGCATCGGCTTTTGCCCGGGGAGTTGAGCTTTATCAAAATCTGTGTCGTGGAAAAATAGTAAGTAAAATTTACGATATTTATCATAATAAACCAAAAATAAAAATTATTCATGTATCACTTGATTTTATAAATTCTCGAATTGGAGTAGATATTCCAGCCATTAAAGTTAAAGATATTTTAACTGCTCTTGAATTTAAAGTGAGTTTAATAAGGAACACTTTTAGCTTAACTGTACCAAGTTTTCGATTAAACGATATTGATATTCCAGAAGATATTGTTGAAGAAATCGCCAGAATATACGGATACCATAACTTACCAAGCAAATTAATGAAGGGGGCACTGCCAGAAAAATTAACCGACTCACCATTCCAATTTGAACAAAAAATCAAAAATTATTTGTCGGGTTGGGGAGGAATAGAAGTTTACAATTACTCCCTTGTGTCAAAAGACATGGCAGGAAATGGTGCTTTAAAGCTTAAAAACCCGTTAGGATCCGATTCGGAATACTTGAGAACTTCTCTAAAGCCTAGCTTAATTGCAGCTGCTAAACAAAATTCAGGACAAAAAGATGCCTTTCATTTATTCGAAATGGCTAACATTTACTTATCCCTCGACTCCGCTCGGGACAAATTGCCTGAAGAAAAAATGGTCTTGGCTGGAATATTTGCAAACCAAGATTACCGCCTTGCAAAAGGCATCTTGGAAGCTTTTTTTGAAAAATTGCATATTAGTGATCCAAAATTTTTGGATAACTTAATAAGTGTCGATGGTTTATATTATTATGAATTTGAGGTAGAAAAATTAAGACAAATGCACAAAGATTTTGTCGCATTCAAACCGATTCCTACTTACCCCGCCCAAATCGAAGATATTACTTTTGAGTTTGTAGGTGAAACAAAAATCGGACAAGTACTTCAATCTATTGAACAAGTACCATGGGTCAATCAGGTAGAGCTAGTAGATATTTTTAAGAATGCCTACACTTTTAGAATTTGGTATCAACACCCCAAAAAGACTTTGACTGATAAAGATGTAGAAAAAATAAGGGAAAAAATAATTTTGACTGTTAAGAAAAAATTTGGAGGGTTGGTTAATAATTAGAAGCTTCTTTTACTAGCTTTCCCACCTCTGTAACAATCCCTGCTGCTTTTGATTCTAATACTTTATCTAAATCGGGATAATTTTCATAAACTTGACCAAGATCAGATCTTCGCTGATTCTCGTCAATTTCATTTGTTTGTGCAAGAATCCAAGTTGCTTCAAATTCTCCAAAAGCACGTTCTTCGGCGGTATCAGACAAAATTGCGTTTCTGACGTCTTTGTTTAGCTTATCCATCAATTTCTCTCTTGCATTTCGCTTGACTTCAACAGCCCTCTCTCGTACTATCATTGCCTCCTGGAGCTGGCCTTCTTCTTTAAGTCGTCTTATATATTTTCTTATCCCATGCGGCAAACGCTGCTCTCGTTCTGCAAACTTTTTATCTATAACCAAACTGTCTATTAGACCTTCAACTGTCATTCTAAAAATAGTATATCATCTAGGTCAAGGGGCGGGGGCGGAGTCCCAGGCAGTATTTACTCCAATAGTAATTTTGCGGTCCGACTGCCTGCCTTCTGAGTCAATTGCTTTGGCTCTAATTGTATGTACTCCATCTGGTAAATCAACCTCATGCTCATATGGTAAACCGGAAAAAGACCTTACCTTAATGTTGTCAACTTCAAGCTCGAGTATTGCAATATCAGAAACAGCTTGGACTGATACTTTAACTATAAACTTATTTGGCAAGTTTGAGTCATGTTCACGAGGAGAAATAAACTCTACATTGATTGGACTTGATGAAGAACAATATTCTGTCGGTGGATTATAACGTGGATCAGGCATAGTAGTCATCCATGCGAGTATCCCTTCTTGCCAACGGTTCTGACCGCCTGGAGCAGA
>Ga0209518_1001910_pt1 | contig 20838 bp, 21 predicted proteins | sample RifGroB1_FD_183993 | JGI IMG/M metagenome (GOLD analysis project Ga0209518, IMG submission 183993) | Groundwater microbial communities from Rifle, Colorado, USA - Groundwater B1 (SPAdes) (version 2) | ecosystem: Environmental > Aquatic > Deep subsurface > Groundwater | place: Rifle, Colorado...
CGAAGGAGAAACATTCTCTCCGTCTGACACAACCCCTGCCTATCCGGATTATGCTCCCCCTGGAACAATCGAGTCGCGAGTTGTCAGAAAAATACGTGACACTCTTTTATCGCGAGCCGTTAAATCCAAATTCCGGCACACGTGTGCGATATGCGGACGCTCTATTGTTCTGCCTCTTGGGCGGCGATACGCCGAAGCGCACCATTTGAAGCCGCTGGGGGCCGGACATCAGGGACCAGACACCGAGGACAATCTAATGGTTCTATGCCCCACTCATCACGCCGAATTTGACTATGGCGTGCTTGCGATCCACCCCGAACAACTCAATATAGTTTCAATTGATAACACTCACCCTTTTCAGGCCAAGGCTCCGGCGACCACATTAGAGCATCTAAATCCTGACTTTATTCAATACCACTACGAAGTGATTTACCGGCCGAATGAATTGAAATCAGAATGAGAGACTTGTGGAACAGGCTTTGCTCAATGTGTCCGCATGAATTACTCAGAACACGAAAAAGAGATCCTAGTATTGGACCTCAAGAAAACAATGGTGGCCCTGATAGTCCGATTTTCCGACGGAGTAGACGAAATTCAGGCGGCGTTTGAATCTGTACTCGAAGCGGGAGAAATTATGTCTGCGGAAGTCCAAGAGCGACACTTTGAGCAGAAAACGCTCTTGCTGCACTAATCGTCCTACATACAAAAGGTACAAAAGGCAAAATCGGAAACCGTTCAAACAGTGATCGGGGTTTAAGCCATTTCTAAAGTAGATTAAAATAGAAATATGGCGAAACCGACAGGGCTACCAAAAACAGGAGGAAGGAAAAAGGGTACACCAAACAAAAGAACCGTTGGTTTACAAGAAGCTCTCGAATCCCATGGACTCGACGTTGTGGGCCAATTGGCCGCGCTTCTGCCACAGCTTGAAGTCGAGCAGCGCGCCAGTGTTCTCATTGACTTGATGGGCTTTCTGTTTCCAAAACGTAAAGCCATCGAATCTACAGTTGTTAGCGCGGAAGAGATCAGCCTCGAAGGAATGAACATCGAGGAGATCAGTAAGTTAAACAGAGCAACGAGGGATCGAATGCCCCCAATGCCTCCGGAGGAACGCGCAAGGCTTCTGGCGAAGTTAAGACAGGACTTATGCGACACTGAGGACGAGTGAGGCAGCTATTTGAGCTGAGCTTTCTTACACATCGGACACCAATCATTCGAATACAGAAAAGCCTCTGCACGCGTGCTCCAGGTGTGTCCATTTTCACAGGACATCGCAATCTTGGTTTTAGCGTTACAGTATTTCTCGGTAAGGCACTTCCCATTGAGCTTGGCTGCGTAAGCTAAAAAATATTCAATAGTATACTTTCTAGAATTGTTCCGTGCGCAATGCGGGCAGCCCGACTTGTTTTTGGTTCGGTTGTAGATCGTGGCCTGCCACGTATGCCCATTAGAACATCGCCACCACGCCTTCTTGTTTACGTGCGGAGTGACGTCGGATGGATTGAAATGTGTATTGTTGTCGTAATCCCATTGTTCCAAAAGTCCCGGGTAGAGCACTGCAAGATTGTTTGCGTCTGAAGCAAAGCGTCCGGAACAGTAAGGACATCCGCAGCCCGAAGCCCTGCTCGCAACTACGGCTTTCCATTCGTGCCCGCTGCTACACTTCCACCACACTTTTTGGTTTGCTTGCGGACGAACATCTTCTGGACGAAGCGAACCGTTCCGTTCCGAATGCCATTCCTTAGCCAAACCGGGGTTGAGTACGGCTAAGTTTCTATCATCCGCGACCCTGGGAAAAGGCCGCGGACACGTGGGACACCCCGTACCATGTTGTGTGCGGTTATTAATAGACACTTTCCACGTATGCCCATCCTGGCAACGCCACCACACCTTCTTATTTGCCTGCTGCCGGAAATGCACTGGCGAGAGCGGTGCATTCAAGTCATACGCCCATTGTGCAGCAATTTTTGGCTGCTTGTCGGCAAGTGACTGACCAGGTGGTGGAGCGGGAAGATGTGCTAGGTACTTTCGATACATCTTTTCGTTTATCAGCCCTGGTCCATTTACATATTCGGAAAGCTTTTCCCTTTGTTGACTTGAAAGTTCTGCATGCTTCAGCAGACTATTGACGAGTTTTGATATGACGAGAAACTGATCTTCCGAAGATTTATAGGAAATGTCACGCGCGCTTAAGACGGATAAGCCAACTTCCCTAAGGCGATACAGTTGAATACCTTCTTTTTCAAATGCTGCAGATTTCGATAATTCAAGATCGGGCTTTCTGGCATGCCAGTAGACACCATCTATCTCAATGCCAATTCTATTTTCTTTAATAAATATATCGCACTCGAAGCCAGCAATCTTTTCACGCCAAGCAACTTCGTTAAATAGAACAGAAAGTTCCGTATAGATTGCAATCTCTATCCGAGATGTCTGAAGTGTGCATTTAGGGCAACCATGGCCTGCATTAACTCTGCTTCCAACTGATACTTTCCATTCATGGCCATGCTTGCAAAGCCACCAGGCTTTTGTTCCACCACCAGCAATAACATCAGCCGGAGTTATTGGCGTATTCTTCGTGGGATGCCAATCTTGAGCAATATCCGGTCGAAGTCGGGCGAGACTATTGTCCTTGCACAGCTTGCGATTAGCGCAAAATGGGCACGAGCCTTTCGACTGTTTTCTTGTGCGGTTACTAATCGTAGCTTGCCAAGAGTGCTCTTTCTCACACCGCCACCATACTACTTGAGACGCTCGGGGAGAAAGGTCCTTAGGATCAAGCGCTTCGTTCCGAAGCCAGTCCCATTCTTTTAGTAATTCTGGATATTCGGTAGCAAAGTTCCTTGTGGCAGTCGGTCTTTGGCGAGCACAGTAAGGGCAGCCCATTCCACGATTTCGACTATTGATGACCGCTTCCCACTCATGATTGTTTGAACATGACCACCATACTTTTCTTCCTGAGCCAGGTGATACATCGTTGGGAGTTAGGTGTTCATTTTTATGTAGGTGCCATTCTCTTGCTAATTCTGGATTTTCTGATTGCAAGGTATCAGTTCTTTTAATCAAGCCAAGAGAGTGTTCAAGGGGGCGCCCCTTCTTTAAACTTTCGATGACATGAGTATAGGTACGGCCATAGTATTTTGCGGCTTCTTTGATGTTCTTGAACTCGCGACCTTGCACCTTAACGGGAATTCCGGGAGTCCTTGCGGCATGGCTGGGGCGTGGCTCAAGTCCGACGGCTTCTTTCGGGGTCCAGCCTTTTGATAACCGATAATCGAGCGTGTTGCGGGAAACTCCAAAAGCGCGCCCCAATTGTTCAAGGGACTCAAAGTGCTTGCCATCAACCTGGAATCTTCTTTTTCGGCTGCTCAAGGGATCACCGGTGGGCTTGGATAAGCCTTAGATGCGGGTGGCTGATTTGAATATGCCTGGGACACGCATTCCATATTGCACATTTCCCGTAAGCAGCCAATCCACGAACTAAGCACCTAACAAGACGGATCTTTTCGGTGGTTACGGATTCTACTAAAAATACATCTCTTCATAAAACGGTCTGTAGTAACCCGAGCAGCGCCCTCGCAATCCCATATGTGCGGCATTGTTGCGTATCGTGTTTTGACAGCGCTGAAAGGATGCTAGGTCATGGACGGTCAAGACAAGTCACTTGCAGTTCTTTAAATTGAGCGGTTTCTTTGCCGTCTTTCGGTAAACCTCGCGAACCTCGATCAGGTCGCCGGTTAGTTTTTGAATCTTTTTACCTGCGTAATACATTTTTTCTCTGTTAACAAAACCAGAGATGGCCGCGCTCTGTTTCTCGCTGTCAATCACTCCCTGAGCTGCCTCGATCTCCGCCTGAAGTTCGCAGCCTGTTTGCTGAATGCCCGCAGGTGATGCTCTGAATTGCTCTTCCTGCTCTCTTGATTCTTCAAGCGCAATCACGGTCTTTGCTGCCCTGGTTACCGTCTCAGCTGTCTTGCAGGCAGGGCTTGATGGGCCAGATCTCTTGCAGTGCTCTTCACAACCGGTTTTAAAGCTAAGTAGTGACTTACCAAGTTTTTCTACCGTCTCGGGATCAGGACTTGAGTCACTGCTAAACTGGTTCTGAAAATACGTGGCGAACTCCCCTGCGGCCAGAGTAAGTTGATCGGAATCAGCACGTGAAACGAGGGCTTCAACTACGTCTGGGCAAAGCGCTTGGGCAGCCTTCTTCATGCCTGCTGCGCCCGGCTTCGCTCCCTTATCGAGAAGCGCCTTGATCACTGGGGTTCGACAAACGCCATCAGGCCGAGCGTGAAGATCGCTTGGCCAGTCCCCTGGACCGATAACTGCGCGTTGAATTAGCTCATGCCCAAATCGCCCATTAAGTCTGTCCGGTCCGCTTGCGTAACTGAAATAGGACTTTTCGGTAAGCTGAGTGCTTACGGTTTTTGCGTCGTTTGCAACTATGGCCGCATCGATTTTGGCGCGCTTGATGTGATCGACTTTGTCTCCGGGCAGATAAAGATGTGCGCAGCCAGATGCGCCGAAGATAGTTATTAATAGCGCTGAAATTGTGCAGCGACTCTCAGTCATGGCTTTCCTTTCGTTCCTCGGTATTTTTCGACCTTCACCCGATACACTCCCTGATGGAGGGTCATAAAGCCTTCCTCAGCGCTTTCGATCAAGTCCTTGATGACCTCCTGCTCCGGTTCTCGTCCGGTAACGAGGTATTCCAGGCTGACTCCAAAGAACCGAGCAAGCCGGAGTACGGGTTCGCCAAGCTTTGGCTCTCTTCCGGCGGTCCATTCCGAAATGGTGCTAGAAGGAATGCCGGTGGCTTGTGTAATAACCCGAGTGGACACTCCGCGGTCCTTCATTAGTCGTTTCAAATTGTCAGCAAACGAAGGCATTTCTTCCATTTTGACGCTCGCTGCGCCGAAGCCCAGACTACTTCTGAGTTTCGGACAATATTTCTGTTTATCGGACACATTGTCCGAAAGGCAGATGGTGTCGCTCGCATATCATTTGGTTTCCGAGCTTCCGGTTTTGCTCGAAAAGACCTTTTCCGAGCGCATTGACCGAAGCTCATCGGCTATTGCTCCTTGAGAACAACCAACCAAGCGTCCAATTTCACGGTACGAGTGGCCCTTTCCTGCTAGGGTCCGAATTAGTTCGCCTGGCCTAGTCACAGGGCGGCCAATACGCTTCCCTTTGCTCCGGGCATTACAGATCCCAGTTCTTACTCTTTCGCGAATTAGCTCGCGCTCTAGCTCCGCTACTGCCGCGACAATCACGAAAATCGCCTTCCCTAGAGCGCTCGATGTGTCGATCTGCTCCGAAATGCTGACAAAGGAGATGCCCAAGGTCTTGAATTCCTCAAGCGCCGATAACAGGTGCTGAGTTGATCGGGCGAAGCGACTAAACGAATAGACCACGACAGATTGAAACGCACCCGCCCGTGCCTGCTCCATCATGCGGTCGAGACCCGGACGAGAGACCTTGGACCCAGACACGTTGGTGTCGGAAAATATTTCGTAAGCGATGACGTTTTTTGAGGTGCAGTAATCCCTTAGTGCCAGTAATTGCGCCTCTAGTCCGGTGTCCTGACGGTCCGTAGAAACCCTGGCATATAGCGCAGCTTGTGTGAGCATGAACTAAGCATATCAGCGTTAACGCCGCGCGTCAATACGTTGTATTGCCAGTGTACCGCCACGCTGCTATGGTTGGCGCATGCCATTAGAAAAACGTCCGGAACGAAAGAAAAGACCAGTGGCACTCTCTTTCCGATTTTCAGAGGATGGAGCGCGAATACTCAAAGTGCTATCAGGGACCTTAAATCAGACTCAGGTGGAAGTACTTGAGTCACTACTAAAGGACGCGTACATCGAGACCAAGAAAAGGCATCCGCGGGAAGTAGCGCAACTTGAAAGAAACCTGAAATTCGAGAGGTCTTAACCGAACCATCGGCTTGGCATGGACTGGCGGGATGAATATGTCAAACCTCCCAACAAGGGACAGCTTGAATGAACGAAAGGCGCTAAAGAAAGTCAGGCTCAATGAAGTTGAGGTAAACACGCTCTTGCGGTGTCTCGGATACCTAGAGCCGAGCTACCGACCGAAAATTCAACGCGCAATTATCGGTGAAATTGAAGCGGAACTTGGGAAATACGAACAGCTTCGTATAAGCTTGGACCTGCAGCCTCGGCCCACCCATATCCGGCAGCGAGCGAGGAACATTCGTGATTTCAGCGCAAGTTTATTGAAAGAACTTGAACAAGCAGACCAGATCACTCTGAACGATATTCTAGAGGCCGGATACAGCGAGGACCGGTGGCGGCCCGCGAGCGTTATCACAGAGCGAATCTATGTAATCGAGACACTCCTACAGAACTTGATCGGTTCTTGCGATAACGTAATTGAGAAATACAGAGCGGCAGGAAGCCAGAAACGGCAGACCACATATGCACAGCGAGTCTTGGTAGATCAATTACAATGCATATTCGATTTTCGAAATAAACTTCCAAAGATTGGACACGATCGAATCCGTGTCGCGAAAAAAAATAAGATAAAGTTCATTGTTACAGCAGCAAAATCAATTGGTGTGTATCTCCCCATCTCGTGGACACGCCAGTTGAAGTCACCCGATTAAGTCCAAAGAATGATTTCACAATTTAGCCGACCGTAAATCACGGTCTAAAATGCGAGGTCGAATTACTCACTTTGCTAGTCCTGAACACTAGAAGCTTGGTGGGATGGTTTGGAATGGGTCCAACGATCTACCTGGCTCCTAGCATATGGAGGCAAAGTGAAATTGGATAATTCAGATCAAAACGTCGCGTCAAAGTTACTAGAAATCATCGACTTTTACCGCAGCATAATCTTGGACATGGTTGAACAGGAGATCGGTACTTCTCCGAATTGGAAGTTTACGCGGTCACGCTTACTAAAGGCGTTGGGTGATCGTGGATTGGCAGGTCGCGTACGCGAAGTACTAAGCACAGATGAGGCAAAGGGGGGCAGCCATGACCGCTGAAGAACTGGCTAGCGCCCTTGGAGGGAAAAGATCAGGAAACGGGTATGCTGCGAAATGTCCAGCCCACGATGATCGAGATCCTTCTCTGACGATTACTCAAGATGCAGGCAGGGTTCTCGTGCACTGTCATGCGAAATGCTCGCAGGATGCAGTAATCGCAGCCCTTAAGCAAATGGGGTTGGATATATTCGGTGGCGAGAAGCATAGGCAATCGCAATCAACCAAGGATTACATCTATCAAAACGACGCCGGAGAGGATTGCCTGAAAGTCATTCGCCAGGATTTGCCGGGCGGAAAGAAGAGATTCTTCCAGCAGCGTAGAGAAAAGGGTGGCTGGGTCAACGGGGCCTGCGAATCAGCAGCGTACCTATACCGCAGTTGGAAAGAAGCCGAAGAAGTCATTCTCGTCGAGGGGGAAAAGTGTGCTGACGAGGTAGTTAAACACGGATTGTTGGCCACAACCACTCCCGGCGGGGCAAAAAGCTGGCGCCCTCGCTTCGCAAAATACTTTCGCGACAAGATCGTAACGATTTTGCCAGACAATGACGAGCCGGGGCGAAGCTATGCGCGTGCGGCGTTACTGGATCTTAAAGAGGTGGCGAAGCAAGTGCGGATCGTTTCTCTCCCTGGATTAAAGGAAGCGGAGGACATCTTTGATTGGTTTGCCAAGGGGAACAACAAGGGACAGCTTCTGTCCTTAATTGCCAAAGCGAGGCCTGAAGAGTCGTCGTGGGGGGATGTCGTCCCGCTGGAGGAATTCCCCGCTGCGAGCATTCCAGTGAATCTATGTCCTCCGGTTCTCGCAAATTTCATCGCGGCCGTTGCCTCTGCAACTGAAACCCCGCCAGAGCTAGCGATGACGATGACTCTAGGGGCACTGGCCCGGGCGACAAGCGGAAAAGTACAAGTGGAGACGGAGCGAGGACATTACGAATGGAGTGTTCTGTACTTGCTCTGCGTCCTACCATCTGGAAATCGTAAGACTTCGATTCTAAATGAAGCGAAGAATCCGCTCGAAAAATGGGAACGCCGCAAATTTATCGAAATGGAGCCAGAGATAAAGATCGCGCTAGTGAAGAAAAAAAACGAAGAAGCCCTGCTGAAGAAACTCAGAAATAAACTCGGAGGAAAAGAAGCCAATGATGCTGAGCTTCTCAAGAAGATCGAGGAAATTGAGGCAAATCTCACCGTGGTACCGAAAGGACCGAAATTGCTTGCGGCAGATATTACTCCGGAACGACTCACAACCTTCATGGCCGAACAAAATGAGCAAGTCGGACTCTTCTCAGATGAGGGCGGAATGTTCGACACTTTCGGCGGTCGATACAGTAACGGTTTGCCGAATCTCGATCTCTTCTTAAAAGGCTACGATGGCTCTTCGGTTAGGGTCGAGCGTCAGAGCGGGACGAGTGTTCACCTGAGATGCCCGCTTATAACGACGGCGGTGTGTCCGCAGCCATCAGTACTTGAGGCGCTTACGAAGAAGCCGGAATTCAGGAGTCGCGGTTTACTTGCGCGCTTTCTATACACGGTGCCGGTGTCGCCACTGGGGTCTAGAACGGGCAAGGTACAGCCGATTCCGGATGGGATTCGGAAGCATTATGAGGACATGATTCACGAGATCCTCGATATAGAACTCCCAGTTATCGATGAACGGCCGATACCGATAAGACTTAAACTTTCACCAGAGGCCTACGCGATTTGGAAAGAGCACTGGCATGATATCGAAAAGAAACTAGGTATAGATGGCGAGTTTGAGTTGATGACCGATTGGGGTTCAAAGCTACCTGCGGCAACTGCCAGGATTGCTGCACTCTTTCACGTGGCTGAGAACTACCAGCAAATTCGTCAGAATGTAGTCATTAGTCCTCAGACTATGTGCAATGCGGTGCTTCTCACGAACGCCCTTCATGTGCACGCTCGGAAGGCGTTCCATCTAATGTCAGCGGACCCAAATTTCGAGAATGCGAAGCACGTATTGCGCTGGCTAAGACGGGAAAAGAAAAGCTCCTTCACGCAACGAGAATGTCACAAGGCTCTCCAGAGCCGCTTTCCAAAGGTCGATCCTTTGAAGGCAGCCCTCCAGCTGCTTGAGGACAGAAATTACGTTAAGCGCGTTGAGCGGGAAAAGGTGCCGCATCGGCCAAGTGATCCTTTTGCGGTAAATCCAGAGGCGTACGGATAGTCGCGAAGGGCAACATTTGTACCTTTTGTATGGATTTACAGAGGCCTTAACTGCCTCAGGGAGTGGTCGCACCAAACTGGAACTGGATGAAAGCGAACGTTGATATGAAAAAACAAAAAGAATCTTTCTTCTCGGCGGATAAAGCAGCAGGTGGGGTCATTTCGGCCGCCGACCGTCATTGCTTGACACGTTCTCGACCCATGGGGCAAGAATCAGTCATTTCCGATCTAAGCGAGTCGGAATGCTCTTTGACAACTAGGGAAGTACTTACCAGCGAGGAGGCGGCAAGTTTTCTCCGAATTTCGGTTGGGGCGCTTAGAAATATGGCCAGCAACGGTCAGGTGCCCTATCACAAGCTCGGAAGGAGAAACCGTTATCTCCTGGCTGAACTGAGACAGCTTCTTCTGACGAAAAAAAGAGGAGGTTGTTATGGCAATTAAAGACGACTTGAAAAAGCCGGGAACGTTCATTGTTAGCTACGGGAAAAGGCATCCGCTAACCGGCCGCCCGGTAAGCCTTAGGCGTAGAGGGTATAAATCGAAAGCCGAAGCACAGCGGGCATACCGGGAGTTGGTGCTAGCAGTTGAGGATAGGTTGCGTCAGGCAGTTGTGCCGAAGTGGTCAAAACTGATAGATCAATTTTGCGAGGCCTCACTCAATCGAGGTCTCATGAAAAAGACCGTCTATGACTACCGGGTGTGCTTGGAAGCGCATACGCTTGGGGCATGGGGCGACCGCCTTGTCGACTCCATTACGACCCAAGAAATCAGACTTCTGATCCAGGATAAGCTAGAAAAAAGAGCACCGACTCATCAGCGTTACGTGTTGAAGGCGATTCGAGCGGTTTTCAATCACGCTTTCGAAGCGGGGCACATTTCAAGGAATCCGACTCCGCAGCTAAAGTTCAAGGTTGGGGAGAAAATTCAGAGCGTCCTGACCGAAGATCAGGCCAGGATACTTCTGGCAAAGGCGCGGGAGCATTCGTGGGTGTGGTACCCGCACTATGCCTTGGCCCTGTATACCGGAATGAGAAATGGCGAGTTGTATGCTCTTCGATGGGAGAATGTAGATCTCGATCGACGCACCATCCTGGTGAACTGTGCGTGGAACAGTAAGGATGGGTTCAAATCAACTAAATCGGGAGATGACCGAATGGTTGAAATTGCGCCCGCGCTGCTGCCAATTCTTAGGGAGCTTCACGACAAGGCAGATGGATCTCCCTATGTACTGCCTCATCATTACGAGTGGCAGAAAGGAGAACAAGCTAAACATCTGTCAGCGTTTCTGAGGGCCAATGGCCTCCCGGAAATTCGGTTTCATGATCTTCGCGCCACGTGGGCAACAATCCTTTTAAGCAGGGGTGTGGAACCAATTAAGGTCATGAAAATGGGAGGTTGGAGGGACCTCGAAACAATGATGATTTATGCTCGGAAAGCGGGTGTCGACATCAGGGGAGCAATGGATTGCCTGAATCTCCATACAAATGGTGATTCATCCAAGATACTGCAAATAGCGAGACTGTAGTGAATTGTAGTTTTGGCGGGACGGGGTTGGCGAATTCAAAAGCTTTTTTGAGTTCTCACCCTCTCCGCCATTCTCAATCACAATTTGAATCCGTTCTGAGACCAGCCGGCGCGAAAAGCTTCTATAAATGATCTTGCCCCGGGTAAGCTGGTGAGTCCTTTCTCACATGTTTCCAGCACAACTTGAACCGCTTCACCAGGTCTGGGCGATCGACCATTTATTTCCCAACCCGAAACCAGCACGTTCGCGAGGTAATTAAGCTCTTCGAAATGGGGCGAATTATCAGTGGGGCTTCCCATGAGGATTGCCTGGACCCTGGCAAATCGACTATCAGCCATCTTTGAAACCGCGCGCCCGAACTCGTTTGCTCCATTTGCCCGGGTCGAAGTCATCAAGTGAACGTGATCGCGAAACCGCGCGGGACTGACATGATCCTCCATATCCAGAGGACCGGCAGCTAGTTTCAGAAAAGCGCGAGCATCCGCCGGTGAAACAAATCCCTGCGTTTCGCGACGTTTTTCTCGTTCATAGGCAACATCGCTCTTGATCTGTTGCTCTGAGCTGAGCACCGACCAGAGACCGCCTTCATCATCTATCTGCTCCAGCGATAAATGAGCGCACCTCTCGAGTATCCGATTCATGAACGAATGATTGTCGCTGTCGAGTTCTGCAATCAAGGTGAGGACCGCATCCCAAGATCGTGGATCGCGCGAGAAGAGTATGAAATCCTCAATCTCGTAAGAAAGACTGGATTCCATGATCTTGTCCAGACGCGTTTCCGATGCGGACTGGTCTCGGAGCCAATCAAATTCGGTCACCCACACGAGCTGAGAAAAAGCCATGGTCAGGAAGTCAGGGTCCATTTCTCCGATTGTTTTCGCCGCGGCAGGCGCCCCCAGTTCCAGAAGAATTTCGATCCACAGTCCAAAACGAGCTGCATCAAATTCTTCGTCGGCTCCCGGAGCAGCGCTTCGCCAAACATCTTGATCAAACATCTGCTCAAGCTGCTGAGTGCTCGCGAATGCGACGATCTCACCACAGTCCTCCAACCCTACGCGGTCGATCAGAGCGGCAAGTTCGCGGGGATCCAACGATTTGATTTTCTCTGGCAACCCAGGATCGGCCAAAATTCGATTGAGTAGAGCTTGAGAACTTGGGGATTTCAGGATTTTCATACGAGATTCTTAGCATACAAGCCGCACCTTGCGGTCGGCATAAGCGACTGAAATAACTAAGATTTCTGTTGACAATTCCCGGTTTTTATGTAAGATATAGATGATCGATTGGTCTGGCTAATGCCAGGCACGCAGCTCGAAAGTTGTCACATTCTGCCCGCCATTTCAGCAGTTCGCAGAAACCACTTTTGTAGAATGAAATGCCTCAGTATGAAGCCGCTATCTCAACACGTTGGCACGTCTTTCGGGCAAGGAATGCCAGGAACGGCTACACAGCATGGATCAGAGGCGGGGGGAACGTCTTCGGCAAGCGTATTTGATTCCACGTCATCGCAATAGTAATTCCAGGACTCCACCACCTTGGCATCTCCGACATAAGCAAAATCATCGCAGTCTTGGGCTTGCACATTTTTAGCCGTTACCAAAACCATCAATCCCGCCATCAAAATCATCATCTTAGTATTCATGATTACCATCTCCTTATGTAAGCGCGTTTTACCCCGTGCTGAAACCCGCCGCAACCCGCTCGGGCCATTTGCAGCGGATTTCAATTACAAATTGTAACAACGAAAAATGCACGGTTTTTTGCTTTCAAAACAGACTGGAACCTAGCGCCGAAAAAAGCCAGGAACCGCGCAAATCACAAGCAGCAGATGCAGGAGCGGGGTCTGTGTTTACTTTGGAGTGTGGGGTCCGGCGGCATTCGAACCACATATATTTACGCTGACCCAGCGCCCGTCAACAATCTATTCGAATGAACGAGCCTCTCGACGCGTGCGGAGTGCTACAAACCGAGACCAAAGTATCCAAGTGACGAGAGGAATTTAAAAGACCTTGCAGCCATCGCAGATCGCGCCAGTTGGGTAATCAACAAATCCGAAGACAACACAACAGCAATGTCGGTAGATGTATTGAGGACGACCGATGTTGCTCCGAGGACAAGAATTGAACGGCAAGGTTACTGGTCGGTTTAATGAACTGACGAACGAGTGCCAAGAAAGGAGCGTTTTTTTGGATTAAGGATTCTGTGATTATACCTAGCCACAGATTCGACGACTTCAAAAGCGAGCGAAGATGAATAGACTAAGGCACTAAGGCACAGTTGCTAGAAAATCAAAACTTTGTCTGCCCATTGGGTCCACGTCGTGAGCTCGTCGAGTGAGCTTCTGGATGCCCCCTCTGTGAGCTCAGCGTCCGTAATGCCTCGCGCATCCATGCAGGAAGAGCACACGCCGACAGCACACCCCTGGCGAGCCGCGACCATCAGCATTTTTTCAACGTTGTAATATCCGTTTGGTGTTTTCTGGCCCTTCTTTCCGCAGGCGGCGGCGTCGCCCATGAGAAAGATTTTCACTTCTTCCTTTTCGCGCTTGGAAAGAGATCCAGCAAGTCGGAAGCCGTTGTAGCTTCTCTCGGTTCCATAGGGTGCATCATTCAAAATGAACAACGTTTTCATCAACGCTCCTTTGTCTATGTCTTTAAGATTTAGCACATTTCAATTTAATAGGAACCCCGAAGGATCTCGAGCGGTGGTACGAGAGCGCTCATGGCCGGCTTACTTTGCCGGGGAGACCGGCCCAGATTCCGAAGGGCTCACGTTGCCAACTGGCACCCCTCCCCCTCGTGAATTTCTGATTTCAGCCTGAAGTTTTGCAAGCCGTTGGGGATTTTTGCACAGGTCCAAAAGCAGCTGAAGCTGAGAAAGCGCATTCTTTGCAACCTTGTCAGTTCCCTTCTCAACTGCCTGGTTTGCCGGACTCGTGACGTTCCAGTTTTTGTCGGCGGTATAGCTTCTAAAAAGAGCCGGCTGGCCGCCGGACGGGTCGAGCGATACCTGCACTTCGCGAAAACCTTCACGAGTCGTGTAGCAGGTGACTGATCCGCTTTGAAACGCGAGCTTCAGATAATCCTCTCCATCGCCTGTTCTTTTTTTTCTACATGAGATTTCGGTAATCCGTGGCATCTCGCGTTTTCCAATTAGGCGCTTCAATATGTCCATGCCTTTCACCAAGGGAAATAGTGGAAGATAGAAACAGGCATTTTCCGCGGTTTTATCAAAATACGGGTTTGCTTTCGTGACCGCTTTGCAAATCCCAATAGTTGCTGCCGATATCGCCACGAGGGCACCTAGTGCGGTAAGGGCCACTACCATTGCGCCTGCATGGGCGTTCGGAACTAACAATGAAAAGATCGTTTCCGACCTGGAGGCGGTGGTCTTTATGGGATTGGATTCAAGCAACCGCCGAAGGGCTTCAAAATTCTCTTTAGCGATCGAGAAAGGCCGTGCCTGCCATTTCGATCCATTGATCGAGTAAAGCAGGCTGTCGCGATCCAAGAGGCGAATGATAGCGGCTAGGGTGAACGTTTTCGGGGCGGTTCTGACGGCAATCCGTAGTTCTTGCCCTTTTATGCTGATTTGCAGATTTTTCCGCAAATCCTGAAAACCAGGTTGTTGGCGAAACCAGCTGATATCGTTTTCCGTAAAACTTTCCGTCGCGAGTTGAACTAAATCGTCGCTTGTGTGCGTCTGCGCGAATTGTGTTTCAATGGAGCTGAATATGTTCACCGTTTCATTGATGCTCAACTGAGCGCCCGCGAAGGTTTGCGCCTCAAGCATGGCTATCATCGTAAGGACCGTAATAACCTTTTGAACGAGTGGCATGTTCGTCCCCCGGTCCAAAGTTTATCTCAGTACTTGCGTCACAACAAACGGGATATCTGTTCGGGGTATGTTCAAGTTTTGGCGCCCGAAACCATTTTTGTTGCGCGCCCCGTTCCGAATGCGTGAAAAAGCCTATGGTTTCAGAAAGCTCAGCGCATCAGTGCTCCAGAAGAGAACCCCGTTGGCTTGAGTTGCGGAGAAGTCGGTGATGGAGCCGATTCCTTTTAGATAGCTGCCTTCCAACATTGCTCCCCAGGTATCGCCCAGTTTGAGGCCAACAGTACCAGCAATCAAACCTGACCTGGTGCTCGTGATGTTTGTCCCTGATTCAAGGCGCAGCATGTATTTGGGAGAGGCGTAAAGGGCGAAGGAACGGCTGAAATCATAGCTCGCGTAAAACGGAACAACCAGGTCGAACAACGCGACGCTAGAATCATCGCTTGAGACGTTCGTGTAGCCGATGCCCAGCCCGGACGCGACTGCGAATTCGCCAAGATCCAGAAGCTGGTACTTTCCATCGAAATAGGCTGTGGCTGGCAGGGTCAGGCGAATTCCGGCATCGATGTTATCCGCTATTCCGACTCTGATGCCTCCTTCGGCAAGAACCTTTGCTTCGCTAAGAATCGCGTCCTTGCTGTAAGCGGAACCGCCGTAGGTACCACCACCCATATAAGCGCGAACTTGCCCGCTCGGCAATGTACGCGCGGTCTGCAAGGTCGAAACGCTCGCGCAACCGGTAACCAGAGCGGAAGCAGTGATCAGGGTTGTGACAGTCAGTCGTGTGCGCAAGCTGATGGACAGCATTTGGGTTCCTTTGGAACATGGTTTCTGGGACGAGACGGGTTTGCGTGCGAATGTAGCCGACGCTAAGCAAAGAGCAAGAAAATTAACGAGAGCTCCATTGCTCAACCCAATCCAAAACAAAGAACAAGCTCTTGTAATTTCTTGACTCGGGCATGATCGTCGTGGCGCCTTCTAAAAATTATGTGTTGCTGCGATCCAGTAATAACTCCATTTTAATGTTATCCAGGTATTGACGGTCGGTCAGTTTGATTTCGTTGCGCTGTTTACCGCATTCTTCAAATCCAAGAGACCGATAAAGCGCAATCGCGCGCGCGTTGTTCGAAAGAACGTCGAGGTTGATCTTTTCCAGTTCAGGCGCGCCCTTAGCCCAATCGATCAGTCTTGTTAGAAGAGCTTTCCCGATGCCTTTTCCTCGATGCTCTGCGCGAACGCCCATGCCAAAATGGCCGGTGTGGCGGATTCGTTGCCTGCTGTTGCCGTAAAAATCCAGATGGCCCACCAGATTGCCGTTCAATTCTGCTACGATCAACAAGTTGGTTGCCTTGTTTCGGTGGTTCTCCACCCACTTGATCTCTTCCTCTGGAGTAGGGTTCAATTCTCCTGGCACAAGCACCTGCCCATCGCCATCTAGAATGAAATGCTTTCCGTTCTCAAGCAGTTGAGGAGCATCGCGCAACTCGCCGACCCGAACTGCGAGTTCAGCGCCATCTTTCAAAAGAAACATCTTAGGTTCGATAATAGCCATTTCAACTCCCTGTCCGAGCCAGAGGGGGTCCGCCCCGGCAGGCAAGGCCCTAATAAACGAGCGGCGAATCGTAACGCCAAGATGGACAACAACGTGGATAAATCCAGCGTAGACCAGCACCGGAAGCGCAGTCTGAAATCAGCAGATAAGAACTACCGATTTCCGTCTGATCGCCTATCCCATCAGTTTACTGCCAAATCTACGCGCAAGAATAGCGATTTTAGGGCTCAAGCCGGTTGTCTATAAAAGCTGGCAGATCAAAAATGAACGTAGTTCCATCACTTACGTTCTTTGGTGGCGGTATTTGAATGTAGGTGCTGCGGACCTTGTTGCTGGGAACGCTGAATTTAAAAGTCCAGCGCTTCCTTCCCGACGTTCTCTGATCGTTTATGGTCCTCTTCACTTTGGTCGGAATGTTCAACAATGCGCCAGGCAGCGGCGGCATGCATGCTGAAGGCGCTGATTTCTCAATTTCAGCGACGGTCATACGCTCTTTTGACGTATAGACGCAGACCTCGTTTGTTATGTCCGCCACTTCACTTTCTTCGTGCGACACTTCAATGTCGAGGTTGGCGGACGGCGCCATCTTCCTTGTTATCTTTGAAGTGAAGCCGTATTTTCGGGCGTTCTCAGGGGTGAGGATGATGAGCTGTTCCATAACAGCTTGTGCCGCCGCGGGAACGATCATCGAAATGAGCAACAGTTTGATAAGATAGCGTTCACTCACAGGTGAAGTGCGCAGTCTTTGCGACTCGCCCGCCATCTTTATAAACGACGACCACGGTCGCGTTCCTGAGGTCGTCGGCAATGGTAATCACTTCATTGATCACGAGCGACTCGGGACCGTATTCGAAAGTGTTTGTTGATGTTTTCAAAAATGGTCCGACCGGTCCTTGATGGTCGACATACTGAACCGACTCGGCTTTCCCGTCAGCTCCAATGTCGACGAGAATCGTTTCCACGTCGTAGCCGCCTAAAAACGCCGAACATTCAATCTGTCGAACGCCGGCGGCCTGAGCTGAAGAGGCCGCACCGATTGAGATCAAAATGGTGATAATTGCGTATTTCATATGTCAGACCGCGTGTAGGACAGATATTTTTTAATTTCAATCGAAAGACCGGTGTTTTGGAACAGTTTCTATTGAAGTAGCGAATGGAAGTCTCATAAGTGTGAAAACCGTTTTCCCGGCTCCAGTGGCCGACAACTCTAAGCTATCGGTTTAAAACGTTGAGCCTCTTCAATTCGTCTTTTTTGAGCCGGCACTCACCACATTCTATGCAGGCCGATTCGCTGAAAGTGGCCTTCGGGCAGACGAAGTATTCATCTGCTGGAGAGGTAAAAACGTATACCCAGCCCTCGCCCATGGTGAAATGTGAGGAGGAAGGCTCAGATTCGAAATGGGTTTTGAGCTAATTTGTACATCGAAGATGCAGCCTGCTGGTTTGCCTGATCCACCCAGGCCACCGAAGAGGGAGCGTTCCCCTTGAAGAACGGCCTTGACCTTGAAAGCAAGCGTTTTGGATGAAGCCGCCAGAGCCATTCCTGCAACAAGAAGAAGTCCGGCGATGCCTAACAAGATTATCTTTTTCACAGGGCTAATTGTGTCCGGCAGAGCTGTAAAATGCAACCTGCTGGCCTTCCTCATTGTCAATTAAACGCAAAACTGAAAATCCTTCGTGCGAAACTTTTCCGCGTTACTACACTATTCATGTGAACCCTCAAAATCAGGTGAATCCGGCAGCTTCAGAACGGCTCGTGACGCAAAAAGCGAAGAGGCTCCTCCAGGACGAGCTTGGCTTCAACTCCGACAATTTACTCGACCTTGTGGTCCGTATGATTCTGGACAAGCGTGCGCTTGAAGAATCGGTGCTTGGTCGCGATGATTTCCTTTTTGTGGCCGGTCATGAGCTGAGGACACCTATGACAGCGCTTAAGCTGCAGCTGCAGATGCTGGAGCGGACGGTGCGCTCTGCTTCGGCTTCTTCGGAGAATGGTGAGAAAATAGCGAGCTCGTTGGAGCGATCCCTGCGCCATCTGGGACGGCTTGAGAAACTGATTACGGACCTGCTGGATGCCGCACGAATCAAGGCGGGACGCGTCGTTTATGAATTTCAAAGGGTGGACATCACCCAGCTGGCGAAATCAGTTTCAGCCGGTTTGCAGCCGCAGCTTGAAAAGGCGGACTGCGAGCTCAGCATTCAAGGCCCGATGCCATTGTTTGTTCGATGCGATCCGGGCAGGATGGAGCAGGTTTTCACCCATCTTCTTTCCAATGCCATGAAATATGGTGCTGGCAAACCGATTCAAATCCGTATTGAAGATGGTGGTTCCTGGGTGCGCCTTGCGTTCGTTGACCAAGGCACTGGCATTCCTGTGGAAAGGCAGGCGACGCTTTTCGAGCGTTTTGATCACCCGACTGCCCCCGGCGCCGTGGGCGGCCTCGGCTTGGGCCTGTTTGTAACCGCGCAGATCATCGGCGGTCATCAGGGCCAAATCGAAGTTCAGAGCGAATCCGGAAAAGGCGCGACTTTCAAGATCACCCTCCCCGCCTTTGCGAATCCGTGACGACTTAGGCTATATTTGTCCGGGCACGAAGATTGCCAGCACCGAGCACGGAGGTCCGATGAAAAAGGAAGATGTCACCGAAACGCAGGAAGAGGTGTTTTTTCCTTCTCCAGAGATTGTTGAAAAGGCCCTGGTGAAGGATTACGAGACCCTCTATCGCAAGTCGATTGAGAATCGAGAGCAGTTCTGGGCAGATGAGGCCGACAAGCTCGATTGGTTTCGGAAATGGGATAAGGTTCTCGACGACTCCAATAAACCTTTTTACCAATGGTACACGGGCGGCAAGTTCAACATCGTGGCGAACGCCGTAGACCGCCATGTCAAAACCTGGCGACGCAACAAGCTTGCGCTGGTCTGGGAGGGCGAACCGGGTGACACCAAAACGTATTCGTACCACGCGCTGAATCGCGAGGTCTGCAAGTTCGCAACGGTCCTGAAGAGCATGGGCGTGAAAAAGGGCGAGATCGTCACGATTTACATGCCGCAGATTCCCGAACTGCCGATTGCCATGCTGGCCTGCGCGAAACTCGGTGCGGCACATTCGGTCGTGTACGGCGGGTTCAGCGTTGAGGCGCTTGCGACGCGAATCCGTGATGCGAACAGCCGCGTCGTGATCACGGCGGACGGCGGCTATCGCCGCGGTAAAGTTGTCGATCTGAAGGGAATAGTGAACGAGGCGCTGATAGGAGCGCCAACGGTCGAAGTTTGCATAACGATCAGGCGGACCGGTCACGCAGTGGCCATGGAGAGCGACCGGGATTTCTGGTTCCACGATTTGATGGGCCTGCCGATCGCCACGACCAGCTGTGAGACGGAAGTCATGGACGCCGAGGACCCGTTGTTCATCCTTTATACTTCGGGCACGACGGGACAGCCCAAGGGCCTCGTTCATACTCACGCGGGATATGCGGTTTACGCAGCGACCACTCTCCAATATGTTTTCGATCTGCGAGAGGAGGATCGTTATTGGTGCACAGCGGATCCCGGTTGGATCACCGGCCATAGCTATCTTGTTTATGGTCCGCTCCTCCTCGGATCCACGATCATGATGTACGAGGGTGCCCCGAATCATCCCTATCCGAACCGCTGGTGGCAGATGATCGAGAAATACGGCGTGACGATTCTCTATACTTCTCCGACCGGCATTCGCGGTTTGATGAGGTTCGGTGAACAGTGGCCGAAGCGGCACAACTTGAGCTGGCTCAGGCTCCTGGGGTCTGTGGGCGAGCCCATCAACCCAGAGGCGTGGCGGTGGTACCATCGTGTGATCGGTGGAGGGCGATGCCCGATCATGGACACCTGGTGGCAGACTGAGACGGGCGGATTCGTGATCACCCCGCTGCCGATAACTCCACTGAAGCCGGGTTCCGCCACCCGCCCGTTTTTCGGCCATGAGATCGCGATCGTCGATGATGATGGCAAAGAGTTGCCTGTCGGCCAAGAGGGTAATCTGGTGTTGAAAGCGCCGTGGCCTGGAATGGCCCGGACGATTCATGGAGATCCTGATCGCTTCAAGCAGACGTACTGGAGGCAGTACGAAAAGCAGGGCTGGTACAAAGCTGGCGACTCAGCACGGAAAGATAAGGACGGATATTTCTGGGTGATCGGACGAACCGACGACGTGATCAAGGTGAGCGGCCATCGACTTGGCACTGCGGAAATTGAGAGCGCCTTGGTGAGCCACCCCGACGTCGCGGAAGCAGCGGTAATCGGCCTTCCTCATGAGGTAAAGGGACAGGCCATCTATTGCTTCGTGATTTTGAAGCACGGGAAATCAGGAAGCAAGGAGCTTGAAGACAAGCTCAAGATCCACATGGATCATCAGCTGGGTGCCATCGCACGCCCGGAGAAAATTGATTTTCTTGATACGCTTCCGAAGACAAGAAGCGGGAAGATCATGAGGCGAGTTCTCAAGGCGCGGGCGCTCGGCCAGGATGTTGGCGACATCTCCACACTCGAGGAGTGAACTTTTAAAATTGACCCGGACGCTTTGACTGGTACGGCCATTGCTGATGCTTCTCTCGTTGCTTTTAGAGAGGAGCAATTAGTATGAGCACAAAATATTCAAAGACAGGCAAAGTAACGGTTTTAGCAGCGTCATTTATTTTGGCGAGCGGTTGCAACGGAGCCGTAGCTGAGGAGCAGTCACCCGGATTAGCGGCAGG
>Ga0209518_1001913_pt1 | contig 20829 bp, 26 predicted proteins | sample RifGroB1_FD_183993 | JGI IMG/M metagenome (GOLD analysis project Ga0209518, IMG submission 183993) | Groundwater microbial communities from Rifle, Colorado, USA - Groundwater B1 (SPAdes) (version 2) | ecosystem: Environmental > Aquatic > Deep subsurface > Groundwater | place: Rifle, Colorado...
CCCGCCACTCTTGCGTCTCTCGTCGCTTGTTGCGCGAACGGAGTGTCGCTTGCGCCGTCGCAGAGTTTCTGAAAGATAAATTCAATGCCATTCCGAATCCCGACACTATAATCTATCGGGACGTAAAACCGGCCTCCTGTGACATTATCGCGGAGCGTCCATTGCCAATGGCTATAGTCTGCGCCTTTCATGGGATGCACACCTCAATCCTTCCAACGTGCGTGTCAAGAACGAAACATTCTGGGGTTGGCGTAAATGTCGAGGTATGGATTGCGGTAGAGGTTGGCGTTCGAGTTGGCGTCAAAGTCGGCGTTCCGGTGGGCGTAAAGGTAGGAGTTGGTGTACGAGTTGGGGTAGGTGTGATTGGAGCGGGCGCGCCCTCCATCCCATTAAAGAATTCCTCCAACCATGTATACCCACTTGCGGCAACCAGGTTACTGTCTTGCAAACTGGGATTGAGTCCATGCGCAATCTCCCACGCGTCGGGGATTCCATCACGGTCTGTGTCGGTGCAGGTCGCACCGATGGCGGGAATAATCCATCCGCCAACCTGTGACGGGTTATCTATGATTTTGCCCGTACCTGTTTTAACTTCGTTGACAATTCTTGCGTCGATTACATCGCGACGCGCATACCAATTTCCGCCACAGTCCACGCCCCGACTATTGCCCGCGCTTGCCAGAACATTATTGTACGAATCAATAGCAGAAACGGAAATTACTACTGGCGCGGGCGCGGGGACGGTTACGATAATGTCCGTTCGTCCAGCACACGAGCCGCTCATGGATTGCGACCACGCGCCGCCTGAACTGTTACCATAGTTGCCGCTGATATACGCCTTGCCTGCTCCGCACGTCCCCTCATCGGCGGGGATAATTTTCAGGTCACTCGATGAGGTGGATGACGGGCCGCGCTTGTGATAATTATTGACCCAGTTGACGTAACTCATTCCAGAAACACAATTCAATTGTTGATGGCTGAATGTGTACATGGGATCGTAGGTTGTATTTCCGATAACTTGTGCAACGCCGCATAATTGCATAAGCGGGTTGCGGTCAGCATTATGCGCCATCAGATTATTCAGTACCGATATGTTTTCAGAGCCTTTACCACCCGACTCGCTTCCTTTGTAGCCGCCAATCATCAGCCCCTTACTGTGACAGCCTTTTGAATGTGTACTGCAATTCAGACCCTCGGAAACGATCAACCATGAAAAGGTTACGTCTTTTGCCCTGTACCAGGTTTCGATAACCGAATCGGTTCCCCAACTCAGGGATACATGGTCAATGATGATGTTGTAGAGTTCCGTTCCGTTTTTGGCAACCTGAATCGCGTGATTAGACCCGCCCGGCCCGCGCCGAACGGAGATGTACCGAATAATCACATCATGTGTTTGGATGCTAATTTCGCCTTTGATTGTAACGCCCCCGCTCGGCGCGGTTTGTCCTGCAATCGTAAGATAAGGGTTAGTAACCTGTAAGGTGTTTGATAGAGCAATGAGACCGCCAATATCAAAGATGCACGTTCGCGCCCCGCTTGCCGCGACGCACTCCCTCAGCGAACCTGCGCCAGAGTCGTTTGTATTCGTGACGATGTGTACCCTCCCGCCGCGTCCGCCAACCGTGTTTGCGCCGAATCCCTCCGCGCCGGGGAAGGAGGGTACAGACGTTTGCGCCAATATGGACGCCTGCGCCGATGCTCCTGCGATTACCAAAATTACCAGAATAACCGTGAGAACATTTCTTTTTAGCATTTTAATTCCTTTCACGGGACGCAAACTATAACTTTGCCGACGTGCGTATTGAGGACAAAACATTCCGGCGTAGGCGTTGGAGTAAGGGTTGGAGTCGGAGTGGGCGTCGGGGTCAATGTCGGGGTACGAGTAAGACTGGGCGTGATGGTTGGCGCAATGGTACACGGGTACGCGCCAATGTATCCAATGGCAAGGCAGGCGGGCGAATTTGCCAATGGATGATAGGTCGCGCCTAGCAGAGGGTCAACTCCCCACAAATCATTAACGTGATTATAGGTAGCCGTTGTCCACAACGTGCCGCCGCTTCGGTACATGATATTATTTTTCCCGCTTACCGTCGAATTTGTCTGATAAATTGCGTGACCAAGCATTTCGTGGAAAATATTATTTTCGATAACGGCGGAAGCATTGTTGAGCGTAATTCCAGCAGGATGATAAACGGGCAGAGTCAAATTTCCGACAAATGTATTGTTTTTTACAATCAACCCGCTTGTGCCGTTTGCATTAACGCCGATATACGTTTTAGAGACGTTGCCGAGCAGAATAATATCCCGTGCGTCCTGCAACATCCAGCCAGATGTCCACTTGTTAAGACCTATTGCGTGCGCGTTGTAGCACTGATTGTTTTCAAACAGAACATTCACCGCGCCCGGCTGATACGGCGGAATATCGAATGTCTGGAAACAGTCTATATGCGCGTCCACGTTATCGCCCCCGTATGGAATTCCGTAGATGTAGTTATTGCGAATGACGTGTCCAGAGCCGTGAAAGCGAATCCCGTCCGCGTCTACATAGGACGGGGGATTAATCCAGTATTGACTGTATTGACGTATGTCTGCAATTTTATTGCCCTCTATAACATGATTTGTTCCGCGTACGGAAATACCATATTGCGAAACATTCGCGGTAATTTTGTTGTTTTTCACCAGGCAATTGTCGGTGGTGTAAAGCAGAAATATCCCGCCCCGCGCGGTGTTGCGGATGGTGTTGTTTATGATTTTGCAGTCCGATCCGCTGACATAAATCCCGACGCCGTTAACCGAATTGTTTACCATTGACTCAATGACAAATCCTTTTATTGTCACCCCTACCGATGTTACCGTGAACCCGTCTGTTTCTGCCGTTCCAACAGCCAGCAAAGTTACAACCTTGTTGACCGTCACCCGCTCGGCATAGTTCCCCGCAAACACGCGGATCGTATCCCCCGCGCTCGCGGAATTAACGGCGGCCTGAATAGATTGTCCGGGATATACGTCAATGCTTGCGACAGCCAATATAGCCAGCGCGGAGGCGAGTAAAACGGATGCGATTTTTAGTTTTGTCATTGAGTTATTCCAATCATGCCAGTAATGGCACAACTTCTTATTTTCCAAAAACCAAATTAAGAACGGACGATATGACCATGACCAACACCGCCGCCCAGATACCCCAGGCACGACTCGCTTCCAAATCGCTCGCCTTCTGTATGTTTTCGATGGCGATACGATTAAGAGCCAGCGCGCCGTCCTGTCGAATGGTTTTTGCCACGAGTCCCTGCTCCGGGTTGTCGCCGCCCGTCAAGATTTTATACGCGGCCATAAGCGATTTTTCGATGGCGTCCAGGCGCGTCGTCTCGATCCTGCACAACGGCAAAACCGCGCCGTCGGACAGAATTTCCGTGACGATGGCGCGTACCAGTTCTTTGATTTCCGCATTGCTAAATACCGTCATGTTGATGCCTCTTATTATTTTGATCGATCCATCCAGCGTATCTCTATTTTACACACTTACCTCAATGGTGGGGGAGGCAATAAATAGTGCGCCCGGCGATCCTGTTTTTGTGACCACAATGTAAATAATTTTTGTGGTCGTATTGACATTGGCAACACCCCAAGTTGCGTCTGTTGTAAGTGTCCAGACGCCCGGCGAACCCGCGGCGGTAGTAAATGAATTGATCGTTACGCCGCCGATGGTTTTTAATGTCACTGTCCAGTAGTTACTCGCGTTGTTTGTGGTATCAACCCGCCATCCCTGGGACCAGGTGACGAATGTGGTGGTTCGGTCGATGGAACAGATAAATACAGTCGAGTTTGCGGTAATCCCATTAATTGCCGTACCATATGTTGTAAAATTTAGCCAATGACGCCCACTCATGGCGCTCTTTGCAACGTGCGATGTGTCGCTGGGATGTACATGGTTGATTGCCGCAAACGTAACGGCGTCTCCCGGGCCTGCCGTCCCATCCATCTCGGGATCCTCCATCCCTTTGTTCGGATAAGACACAATTGGTTTCCACAGTGACTCCGTACCCTCGTAAAACAACGCAATGCCCTGCCCTGCCGCAAGCACCACATTGCCATTGACGGCGATTCTGTTTTCCGCGTCCGAGGAGGGACTTTGGTCAACGAGAGTAATAAGAGATGACCCGACATTCGTAATTACAATTATCTTGCCCGCCACTCCCCCGGCAATGCCTGTAATAGAGCGGTCTGTTGGGTCACAAGTCAAGCGTAGTATTGTGGCGGTCGCAAAACCCGTAGGGGCGTAGTTGTTCACATCCCCCGTAAGGGTTGGAGGTGAAATTGCGCCCCCCCAAATAATGCCTTCATTGAGAGCCTTGAGAGCCGCCAGTTTCGAGCGTTCGGCCAGAGTGTACACGCCATTGGCCAATCCGTCGGTGTGATTGTCTGTGTCAAACGCGTCCCCCGCGATGGCCTGGGGGTCATAAGTTGCGGCGAGCATATCCCCCCCTCCGCCAATCATGTCGAACTTTCCGGTGATTGGATTAAGAACTGGCTTCATGTGCGCGTCACCGTTAGCAAGTTGTCGGACGCATCGTATGTGCAGTCGATTGTGGCGAGAATTGTCCCACTCGCGCCCCCGCGCCTAAAGACACCGTGATATAAATTTGTTCCAGAATAGATTGCGTTTCCAAAATAGTCCCATTCTGCGTATGTTGGGAAATCCAGCGAAAGAACCGAACCGCTCACAATCTGCAAATTTGGGAAATTGTTTATAGAAACCGAACCACTGACGCCCTGTAGCGATGGGTGGTTTCCAATAAATACAGTTCCGCTTACGGCTTGCAGTGACGGGAAATTGTCTACAAAAACAGAACCAGAAATCCTATAGTCTGATGGGAAATTAGATACGCCAACGCTACCACTTACGCCTTGTATTTGCGGGAAATTGTCAACCGAAACGCTTCCGCTTACCCCCTGGAGGGACGGGAAATTCAGCACTCCGACTGAGCCGGTTATGTTATACAAATTCGGGAAGTTCGATACCCCCACGCTTCCACTGATTCCCTGTATGTCTGGCGGAGTTGTAGAAATGGTTCCCGAAACGATATTTACATTCTGCGTGGTCGGGAAGTTGCTTATCGCCACCGTCCCACTTACGCCCTGCAAATCCGGCGCAACAACAGATACGCTTCCAGAAACAACAGCCACATCTAGTGTTGTTGGAAAGTTGTTTACAAAAACAGACCCCGTGACCGGATAAATGGGCGGGAAGTTAGAAACAGAAACACTTCCACTTATGCCCTGCGTTGGAGTAGCGGAAACCGAAATAGTTCCAGAAACAAGATTTACATTCTGTGTTGCGGGAAAGTTACTGACCGCAACTGTTCCTGCAATCCCGCCACCAGTCGAAGAATCGTTGGTAAGTTTGACAATCGGAACGCCATACGGCTGTCCATTGACAACCGCAATTTCAGAGAGCAGTCCTTGAAATAGGGTTTGAAAATCCGATGTTCCGGTGATGATTGTCATGCAAATATTCTACCCCACCAACGCGCAAAAAATAAGTCCCACTTTCGCGGGACTTATTTGGGGCGGAACGCTACTGGGACAGGATGGGGCATCGGAACATCCGTGTGCATTTGTTTTTACCGGCTTTGGACGGCGACCCGGTTCTGCTTCCGGTCTCGTAACCTTTTGTTTCTCTTTTCGCTCGGAGGACTAACCCTCCGCCGCCCCGTCACAGTATACCATTAAACAACAGACCGCGCTCATCTCAGATTGTATTCCGAAATTTCAGGTGAGAGTTTACGCAGTGTAAAAAGAAACAGGACTACCGTTTCTGATAGTCCTGTTATATTCAATTCCCCTAACTAGCAATGCTACCCGATGGCCGTGCAGGAGGTAACTACGCGTCCCGACCAAGAACCGAACTGGTAGAAGTTTTGCGCGCAGAGGGCTTTCACAACCAGCGCGGTTTTCTTCCAAATCTCGAAGGAGATCGCGGTACACCCAGGAGCCAGATCAATCAGACTCAACGGAATCTGCGTCGAGCGGTAGACCAGCGGTTCGCCGTTGTGGGTCATCCGCAGGGCGTAGATGTTCGAGTTGAATGTGTTCGATGCACCAGCGGTGCGGGTGAAGTTGCTGTCAGCGACCACTTGCAGGCGGCCAATGCCGGTGTTCACGAACCCACCGAAGTTGAAGCCGGGGATGATGCGATTGCCGTCAGCCGAGTTCACAACCTGCGAACCAGCGAAGCCCAACTGGAAGTATGCGGACATGACTTCCTGAATGGCGGCGGGGTGGCCGAACAGGTGGGTGGGCTTGGCACACGACTCGCTCACAAAGCGGTCAAACGCTTGAGCGGAGAACGTGCCGGAAGCCAACTGGCCGGTAACATCGTTGGTGTGCGCGCCGTTGGCCGCAGTAACCCAATACTCAATGCCGTCGAATTCCAACGGGCGGGTAGTCGCGTCGCCAACCGCGAGCAGGCGATCTTCGCCGTTTAAAACCAGCGACATGCCGAGGCGGATTTCCTTCTCTTTCAGGTCGCGGATGGCTTCGCGGCCAAAGGTCGCAACGTCTTTCGCGCCGGGCATCCCTTGCCCAGCCGCATAGCCGCCAAGCAGGGCTTCAATGCCAGCCCCACCTTGAACAACAGCCGCAGAGTGCATGATGTCGGAGATGGTCAGGGATTTCTTCGCGCCGAGGTTCTTCAAGTCGACGGATTGGTTATCGCCACTGTGCGAATATTCGGTCGGGCATTCGCCGTCAGTAAAGGCAATGTACGCAGAACCGGAGGTGAACGCCAGCGCAGACATTTCGCGCCACAGTTCGGTTTTCAGGCCAGTTCGCTTTTCGGGAATAGCCTGCAACAGAGTGACCTCTTCGCAGAGAGTCAGAATTTCGGTCGGGTCGAGAGGCGTAGGAAACTGCGCGGCAAAGTCGCCGGGGGTGGCAACGTTTGTCACAACGGGATCGGTGGCCTTCGCCACAAACGCTTGGTTGGTCGCAGGATTAAGAACCTGTTCGCCTTCCAGCGGGTTAATAGCAGTCATGGTAATTCTCCGGGGAATTGCCCGACGCCATCCAAAGATGACTTTACCGAGTTATCACAGTCCAACCGATTTGTTCACGATTGCGCGCAACGAGCCTGGCTTTGGTTGCTCCACTTCCTGGCTTTTGTAAATCGAAGAAGTGAAGGTTCGGGGTTGCGGGATTCTTGATTTCGCTTCAATGTTTTTGGCGTTGGTTTGCGACTTCAAAATTCCGACATCGTCTTGCAGGTTCGCGATTGCATCCGAGAGTGGCTGGACAATGCTTTTTAATTCTGCTAGTAAAGTTTCTTTATTTTTATCTTGTGCGGGAACAGGTTTTTCTTCAACTTGGGACTTGGCCGTGACGTACTCTAAAATCTTACTGCCAAGTTCTTGCAGGGACGGATTGATGGTGGCGAGTTTGCCGTTCACATCCGATTCCATCGTCAATGTATTATCAATGTTTGCAAGCAACGCGTCAAGTGTAGGTTTCAGTTCGTGGTCGTTTTCAACAGTTGTTGAAAGTTGCGCGAACGCCACCATTGACTTTGCGGCCAGCATATTGCGGAATTCGTCCACCGCCCCATTCAGCGCGGCTTTCTTGTCTGGGATGTCTTTGCGCTCGAAGATATTCCACGCGATATTTGTCAGCACGCTCCACGCGTCCATCACGAAGATAGTCTCGTTCTGCATCGCAACGAACTTTTCAGCATCCTTCATGGAAGTTGCGCCGCCGTAGGGCAGGTTGTCCACCATCGCGGCGGGTTCGCTCATCACGGCATCCATTGCGTCATCGCTTTTGGCGACCTCTGCCGCCTCAACGCGAGCAACTACCTCTTCGGGGATTTCTTCGGAGGCGGAAGTTTCTTCTTCGACAGGAACTTCTGGCTCGACAGTCGGTTCGGTTTCCGCCATCTCGATCAGCGCATCCGAGCGTTGCACAGATGCCTTTTGCTTCGTTTCCAATTCTTCGGCAAGTTCTTTGCCAACGATGCTTTCGGCATCTTCCTTGCGAGTTTTCTTTGCCATGTCTGCTTTTTCCTCTAAGACCATTTCGGTTCGCTTATTCACGGGTACGCGCGTAAGCGCAAGATGAACAAGATAGCCTTTTGTGTAGACCTTGTTTCCGACGCCCTGCAAACATTCTGGACAGAGGGAATACAGGTTCTCGCGAACCCACACCTTCCCATCGCCATGTCTATGTGCAAGGTCTAGGAAACCAATCGAAATTCTTATTTTCTCGTCTGTACTTTTGTATTTATCTTCTTTCAGACTGCGCCATACAGAATGGCCTAGAGGATCGTCAAACAGAACACCTTTTGCTTTGAGTTTTTGGCCGTCCACAAACAGTTCGAGCGGTTCGCCAGGGACGGCTTTTCCATTCAGGTCAGGATAGTGCGATACGGAAAGGTAGGGCATCCCGCCGCACCAGTAATCCGAGCAGACAACGGACTTGAACTCTACGGGAAGTTCGTCCTCGTTCTTGATGTGGTCGACGAAATCCTGATACAACTCCAGCGACATGCGCTCGTTGTAACTGTCGGGGTCGGTATCGGAGTTGGTGGCCGCCCACTTCATCACGCCGTTGGGACTCAACGACGCCTTTGTGATGTACATGGACGCAAATGCTAAAACGTTTTGTTCTTCCATCAGATTATCACCGTAGAGAACTTTTCGCGCCATCCAATCGAGAGCAGGTGCATTGCGAAGGATGTGGTGCAACCCGTTATGACTTCACTGAGAAACGGGACATACACATATACATCATCAAAAAGTCTTATTTTCAAGAACGCCGCAAGCAGGAAGTAAGCCCAAAAACCCAGACATAGATCACACTCGAACAACTTGCGGACGAACTCGAATTTTGAGTTGACGAAGTAGGGGAACTTCTGTCCAAAGAAAATTAGGAGTTTCCCTACCGCAACGTACACGATGAACGAAATTGTCACTTCACATCTTTCAGCGACTTCGGCTTCTCGACAACAGCGGGCTTACGAGGTTCTCCGCCGCCGATTAGAACAAACAGCACCTTGTAGCCGAGGGCATCGCCCTGATCGTTGCGAACCTCGCCCAAATAGTGTGTCTCAAAGACTTCGTATCCCTGAGATAGATACTTGTACTCAAGTTCGTCTTCGAGTTCAGAAACGGAAACAACACCTGGTGCGGCATCGCCAACGGCGCGCATGAATAGTTTAACTGACTGCATCTTGATCTCCTGTCGTCTGTATGAATTTGATACCGCTTTCATAAGCGGCTTTTGTAATCTCAGAAAGACTTTGCAGAACTTCCTTGCTCGTCTCTCTTGATACACGAATATTATTATCCATTGCCTCTGTCGCGTCAACACCGAAAGTGGACGCCAACTTGGATTTTAGGTGAAGCACAGAGTATCTGGCAACGTTCTCCGCAAACGATTTGTGAACCGCAAGCGACAGTTCGGTTTCGTTGATGTCAAGCGCAACGTCGCTTTCCTCAACGTCAATACCGTCCGACTCGCCCTCGATGTACCTTTGCTCTGCGTCCTGTTCTGCAAGGAAGGCTTTGTGGGATTTTTCGTAGGAAACCGCATCCGCCAACGCCTTGCGGGAAATCGCATTGGAGAAATCGGCAACCCAACCCTGTTCCCCGACAGACGCATACACGCGCCCAAGCACATCCTCAAACACATCCTTGAGGGCAACTTCGTCGATGTCGGATTTTCCAGTCAGATAGTCGTCAACGTATTGGTTCCAAACTTCCATCTCGGTTTGAGATAACTTTTCATTGACACTGAAAAGAAGTGTGCTTAAGACTTCAACCGCGCTGAAAACTGCTTTTGAAATGCCGACTTCCGCGTTTGCCATATTGCGCTGGATGATTTGCTGGGGAATAACCTCTCCCTGTCCACCAGCAGATGGCGCAACGGGATTGCCCAGCGTCTTTGTCCTGCTTCCGCCAGTCTTGTTTGCGACGGCGGCTTGCTGGACTACGGTAAATTCCTCGTCGTTCGGGTCAATGGTTTCTGGAATGGAAATTGAAATCAATCCGTCCGCCAATGCCTGTTGTCGAATTTCGCTTGGCTTGAACACGCGGTTGCGAATCCACACATCCGCAGATTGGGCTGATGCCAGTCTCGCGCGCCCCTTGCTGACGTTGCGCTCGTCGTCGTAGTCAATCCATGTAAATTTCAACGAGTCCGGCAGGATATGATTTAGGTAAGACTCGGTTTTCTTTTTAGCAATCGCCTTGCCCGATCCCTTGCCAACGCCCTGCATACGAATTGTTCCCGCGAGCGTATCGCCGCCCCCGCCAGAAGATGTTGGGTATCCAATGTCGGAAAGCGTCAGCCCGTATCCAGCAGTCAGGATAGCCGCATATTTTGCCGTAGTGGTGTCGTACATAATTTCGCTTGGCGGCTTGCCAAACGGAATCCACTTTGCCTGTGTGGTGTGTTCGTATAAAACGGGGATTTTTAGCGGGTTGATGCCGAACAAAAGGTCTTGCAGTGATTTTATCCAGCTCAGCGCGGTGTCTTTTTCTGTGTCGCCTAAATCCAGAATACCCGCCTCTGGCGTATTGAGCATCAATCGGGCGTAGTAATCGTCGCCGCTGGAAAGCATTTCCATTGCGCGCCAGATGCGCTCTGGAGGAGCATACCCCCAACCTTCTCGACGCAGTTCTGTTCTCGGTGAAAGATAAACGCGACTGACGAAATCTCGTGGCAGGTAAACGGGCGCGAGATTGGTTGTCGGAGCAACCTGCACAACGGGGAAATCAAAGTTCAGGGTCGGCGCAAGAGTCCCGCCATCCAACGGGCGTATCCAAACCACTTTTCCGCTTGAAGCATCATCTATCCTTCCGATCTCGCTTGCCGCGCCAAACGGCAGGTCATACAGGTCTTTGACAATCCATTCGATGTGCGACGCGAAGTCTATATCGTAGTAATAAGCGTTTCCCCGCTCAAATAGTTTTGTGTAGTGTTTTACTTTTGCGCGCAGTTCGTCCTGCTGGTCACTGTCCCGCGCTACGATTGACCAGTCCAACGAGTTCAGGTAATTCGCAATGGTATCCCGACAAATCGCGGCGATGGGTTGCTTGATTACAAATTGACGCCACACCTCTGCGGTCTGCCACGACGGGGGATTCCACAGCGGAATGTTTCTAAAAAAGTAATTGACCTCTCCGCCGTGCGCGCTAAGTTGCCCTTCGCGCTTGTCAATGATAATGTTTTTCTTCGGCTGTCTCTTTGCCATCAAAATTGTCCCTTGCGGAAATCGCGATTTGTATTCATTACGCTAATTCTACATTAATGTCTACCAAATGCGCTATCCCTGATTTTCGTTTTCTGGCACAGACCCAACCGCCGCAAAACCCATCTTTGACCACTTGCGAATAGGAGCGATCCAGTGACGACCACCAGTTACAGACGTAACTCGGTCGTCGTGCGTCCCTTCATTCGGAAACACATCAAGTTCAGCAAGGAACTTGTCGTTCCACAATCCCCGCACCATCCAGAACATTCCCTTTGCGGCCTCGCCAAACCAAGTGTTTGCGGCCAGAACCCTGTCGCCCAACTTCTTCGCTTCAATGGACGAAACATTCCAACCAGGCAGAGCAGACTTGATTACTTCTGTCAGTTCCGCAATCTGGTTCTTGCCACCCGACGCAGGTTCTTGCTCGAAGCAAACCGTCACCTCTTGTCCGTCGCGGCGCGCAACCTCAACCACCATTTCTTTGATGGTTTTCCACGCCCACGTTCCGCCAACCTGATCTTCGATGACGTATTGGCTTCTCTCGGTATTTACGCCGAGTAAACTTCCAATCGTGTTGTCTGGGTTGTTTTTCTTGCCGACCATTTTCTTTTCGGTGGCCGCCAAGTCCCAGAAGCGCACCTGCTTGACAACCCAATCGGGAACAGCGTCCAGAACCTTGTTGTCAAACCAACGGCGGTCGCCCAAAGAGCCTTCTTCGTTGGCGTACTCTCCTTCGATTTCCTGCGCCCGAAGATAACCAGTCGGAGCAGACATGATGTACGAGGCGTAGGTTATCTCATCAAGGTTTTCCTTGTTCTCGCGCACGGTGGCGTGGTACGAGGAAATCAGTTCCCGTTTGATGCCTGTTTTTGTTTCGATGTCCGCGATAATGTCCAGAACTTCCTGGGGTATCTCGCGCTTCTCAAAGAACTCATACAGCCAGTGCGAAATTCCTTTTGGGGTAGTGGTGATCCACGCCTGCGTGTCCAGCCCAATGCGAACGCCGAAGTTTGCAATCTTCCACCCAAGCCCGGTTCTGTCTCTTGCGCCCTCGTCATACCACAGCCAGTTTACGTTGGGGCCTCGGCCACTCTCTGGGTCTTTCAAGCCTTTGCAGTACATTCTCGCCCCGTTCATAAACACCATCGTAAACGGGCGCGACACATCCCACCCGTCCGACTTCCTGTACCGCTGTTTGGGGATAACCATGTTCCACGGAATCCACCTGCGAAGTTCAGGCCACGTAGACAGGCGGAAGTTCTCAAGGTCTGGATTGACCACCATGCCATCTTTCCCCTCCATGATTTTCAGCAGGGATTTCTGTGCGCCAGCCGCAGTTTTGCCACTGCCCCTAGAGCCACGTAGCAAGCAAAATCTTGATGTGTCCCGATTAAAGAGTTTATGTGTTTCCGTTGGGTTGTAGAGAGTCCCGTCGTCTTTCTTGAAATACCCACTCTCCGAGAGTTCCCACGATAAATCTGAGCGGGTCTTGGGTAGTTCAATACCCTGTGGCAGTGGAATTCCCCTTGCCTTCATTTCTGCAACTAGCGCGAGAAGTCGTCTTTTTTCGTTAGATGTTATCGTCTTCTGGTTTATCAGGGGCATCGTCATCTACTTGGATTTCTGCATCTACTATCCCATCTTCATTTTCATTTTTTCCAAGCAGGTGATAAAACTCTTTCTCGACCTGACTATCGCTCATCTTGCCGATACTCAGCATCAGTTCCCCCATCCCCACGAACCTTGCCATCAACTCCGCGCCGCCAAGAATTGCCCGCACGGCGGCAGAAGAATTATCGAACCCGTCGTGTTTGATGGACTCTATACCCTCGTCCACCAATGTCTCTGCGACCTTCGCGAGTTTCTTGATCGCTTCGGCTTTCATTTTGATGGCGTCTTTTTCCATCGTGCGGGAAAGTTCCCCATCCATCGCGTCTGCGCGCTCAATCCACCCAAGGTTGTCGCGCCACTTGATTACCGTTACAAGGGTTGGCGTATTTCCCTCTTCTGACGGTGGAAATCCGTCGGCCATGTGGAACTTTGTTTTACCCCTGTTGGCATACCAGACAAAGAAACAGGACTCTACGTAGGTGTCCGAATACTTTATTCCAACAGGGGTTTCGATTTGCTCAGTCACGCCCATAATTATAACAGAACTTTATATATTGATCATCGCGTCTTTGTCTAGGTCAACAATGCTGATTTGGTGCGGAAGATCGAGTCCGAGAGTAAACCATCCGCTGTGAAATGTTGACGCAGAATTGTTTCCACTTCTTCCAGTCGGGGTTATAAAGTTTATTCTTCTGGTTGGAATAACCCACTGCGCTCCATGTCGCATTAGTTGCAAAATCCACCCACAAAAATCAGACGGAATCAGAAACGCAAACGGAACCCCAATCTGGATGGCTCGGTAAATAAATTCTTTTTTCAAAGAGAACGGAGGGTTCGTTACAATGGCGTTATACGAAAAACGCGGCGTGTCTGTCAAAAAATTTACAGAATCAAATCCCCTCAAGTCTGTTCCGCGAACATCGAATCCGCGATTTCGCAATCTATAGACAATCTTTCCGTCCCCGCAAGCAGGTTCCCAAATTGGAATTTTTGGTAAAAACGGAATGAGTATGTCCGTCGCGTAATTCGGTGTTTGAAACAAATCTCGACCTTGTGGCTCCGTCGGCGTTCTTGGTTGTTGTTTTTTGGGCTTATTCATCTTGAATTCCCTTGTTTTGCAGGACTTTCTTCCTGCGCTCTGTCAGTATCGAGATTGATGTTGCCGTATTTGAGTGCGCCCATTCGTGACACGAACTGCACAACGGAACTCGGTTCTCCGCGGCGAGGTATTCTGCGCCATGCGACTTCGGGGTTATCTCGTGAACAACAACCGTCCGCCTTCCACACCGAATACAGCGACCACCAAAGATTTTCAGGATTTGGTCGTCAAGCAAATCGTCCTTATGATAACGAGGAATGTCTGCACCATCGAGATCGAGCAGGGATTGTTGGAAGGATTTCAGCCCGGCCTCCATTGCCCCCATTTTGCCAGCTGTTTTGGCGAGAACCAATTCTTCTCGCGTGTGATAACCGCAATACCAACCGCCGTATTCGAGACTTGCTATCTGTACAGATGGCCGCTTAGGTTTTCTGCAAACTATACACCACATTTCAGGAATTTCCATTTTGCAGTCCGTTGTCTGCGACGAACTTCTCATACTCTGGCACTTTGTAGTAAAAGGCCACCCGCGCCTTCTGCAACAGCCACGCCTTCCACGTTTCCTCTGTCGGAACAACGCCCTCGGAGAAGGCGATCTGTTCCCACTGCGGACGGATTTCTTCAAGATGCGACAAGGCGTAACGATACGCAGGACGGGAAATCCCAGACGGAGTGAAGCACTTTCCAGTGATGGGATTAATCATCCGCCTCGAAGCCGCGGCAACTCCACCGTATTTCACACAACATTCCCACGCCTCCTTGCCATTTACGCCCGCAGGTGCTTTGATATTCGTAACCGAAAGTACATTCATGGCTATCTCCTTGCAAATATTGTATTCCATATCTAGTATTTGGTCAATAAAATAGTCTGAGAATACGATAAGAAAAGTCGGTATTTTTCTGATATTTGGATAATAGTTTGATTAAAATGTCTTAATGTGGCCTAAAAATCATTGACTTGTGTGGAGATGAGGATAAAATTCAGGCAATCACAAAGGAGATGAAATGGACATCAAAGCGTTGGCGGGGTTGTTACAAAAAAACAAAGTTGGCACACTTGAGGCCGACGAATTTTCAGAAATGATGAATACGCTTCTTGAGGGTGTGGAACGGTCAAAGAAAGTGATTTTAGAAAGCGTTTCGGAGGAGGATTTCGTTGGCATGTGCAGAACGGTGAAATTTGTGGTCTTGTCAACCTGCTTGGCTAATGGGCGTGGACAAGCCGCTCTGTTGGCTAGTGAGATTGGCGAACTTGACGGCATACTTGACACCTACTTCCTCGCCGTTCTGGGTCTGCTGATACAGGACGAGATTGTGTAATTACACGGCGTAAATATGAAACTAAAAGATTGGGCAGACAGGCTTATTTGGGCTACGGTTCTTATCTCGGTGGTTCGTTACGCCGCCGCTTTTGCCGCATCGGACGTTGGGCAAATTACAGGCATTTGGAGTAGCGTTCTAACCTTCTTTCTTTCTGTAACGGGGCTTGGTATGGGGATTCTGGACACAATTGGCGGCGGACTGCTGTTCAACGGATGGAGCAAGGTACTTCCAAGGCACGGGGCGCAGAGAAGCGCCAGATTCAACATTCTTTCCGTTTGCGTTTTCACCCTGCTCATTTCTGGGCTTTTCATTCTTGTTCCGTTCACCATGAGCAGGCTGTCCCACGAAAGCGTTCTGGACGCACTTGGCGGAAAGAGTAGTTTCTGGGCGTGGATGTGGTCGCTGATGGTAAACCTTATTCCCTACGTTCTGATCGCAGGCGTATTCGTTGGAAACAAAATGGTAAGTTCTCTGGAAACCGAAGAAGTTTCCGAAACCAGTGGAAAGAAACAGGAAGGTTTTGGCGCTTCTGCGAGAGAAAGTTCGGAAAGTTTCCGAAAGTTTCCGAAAGATTGGCGCAGTATCGAGCCTACCCTGACTTATGAACAAACGGTTGAGATAGCGAATCTCACGCCTATTCAAATGCGAGAGTGGGCAAACCGTATTGGTATAACCGAAAAGACAATTTCCAACTGGCGCGCAAGCGCAAGATTAAAATTACAGAAACGAGAAGGATAAATATGAACAAAAAGATGATTATCATGGATGTTGACGGAGTGGTAGCCGATCTTGAGGGCAGGCTGGTGGAGCATCTCGTCGCTTGCTACGGAAAAGATGCAAGCATCAATCGGGATATGTACGCCATTGAAGATCGGTATGTGGACTTCCCTGAGATTTTGGACGCCGCCCTGAGTTTTGTGATTGACCCGAACTCGTACTATCCGCTTGAGCCAATCATGGACGGGCTGGTGTTCGTTGAGCGGGCAATCGCCAAGGGCTACCCCGTGCAGTTCTTGTCGAGCCGCCCTCGCGGGGCAGAGACGTTCACGGTTCGGTGGCTCAGGAAGCATCTGCTGAATTACGACGAGACCCTCGGCGCAAAGTGTCTTGACGGAAACAAGGCCAGAACGATCTTGAAGGATTACAAAGACCTGGTTGCTTTCGTGGTTGAGGACAGGCCAGATACGGTCGCCAAACTCAACGAGGGCGGGATTTTGGCCTATTCATGGGCGCAACCTTGGAACACGGGCGTTTACCCCGCCATCCTGCACGATGACGAGAAGTTCCTAATCGTCGCCGACGCGGGGTCGAAAATGGAAGATTTCTGGGAGAAATGGGCATGAGCGACATATTCGAATCGGTTGCGAATAAGTACAAGAACTCTCCGTCGGTAATCGTATTGTTTATTGCGGCACTGGCGATGTTGATTGTTGGCATCAACCACTTTGCCGAGGATACGTATTCAAGTTACCTTGGCCTAAAGGCGATTGAGACGATGTTTGACATGAATGTTCAAATCTTTGATTGGACATACTGGACGATGAGCATTGCGCCGCAAATTTCATCCATTGTATTCTTCTATATGTATCTGACGAACACCGACGACAAGCAGTATCTTGCAATTTCGCTGTTCGCACAAGCAGTGGATTTCTTTGCCGATACGTGGTATCGAAGTAACGGAATAATGCTGTCCGATCTAAAGGTTGGCTTAATTTCGAGCGCGCTTACGTTTGCGTATTTTACAATCGGAAGCGAGGTGTTCCTGAGCGTTGGGGCGGGGCTGTGCTTGAAGTTGTTTCCGCACGCCTCGTACTCGTGGAAATACTTCGGAAACGAAATCAAGAAGGTGCGGACGGCGTTCAAGTCCGTTGCGGCGACTCCGCAAAAGAATTCGCCCTCATGGTCACCAGAATCAGAACCCGATGCCCCTGGTCGCATCTCCGAAATGCTCCGTCAGAAGCAGGGCAAGTCCAACTACAAGGCCAGTCACCGACCGAAGTGGGGCGGATAATGCACTACGATTACCGCTGTCGCGACTGCAAGGCAGGATTTGTGGTTGATGTTCCAACTACGTCTCGCAAAACACGGAACGTCAACCCGCCCTGCCCGAAGTGTAAATCCAAGAACGTAGTCAAACTCATCACCAGACCCAATATCGTATTCAAGGGAACGGGATGGGGAAAGGATAAATCAAAATGAGCAGAATCCAAACCCCGGTTCAAGTATTGGCTCTTTCAAGAAAAGAAAAAGAACACGTTGTAATGTTGTTTTATGTCAAGCGAGACAGGGATACCTTGTTTTTTTGTTACGCCTATCCAGAATACGGGCAAGAATATATACAAAATACCTGGATCATTGACCCTACACCAATCTATCAACCAACTATTCTTGTTAGGTGGGGCGAAGATAATGAACTTGAGATACCGAAAAGAGATTTCCAAACATTCAAAAAACAACTCGGTTTGGCCGATAGCGACGTTTGGGTAGTTTCCGAATCAAGCGAAACCGTCTTTTCCATTCATGAAATTTCAGACGAAGGCAAAGAACTATATTTTAATTATCCATCCAGTCTAATTATAGACAAAATCAATAGCAGAACGTTTAAGGCGCACTATGGCTGAAATACAATGAATTGGTGGATTGAGTATAAAGTTACGGGCGACACCGAAGCGCCGTTTACGTCGTGTAAACCAGCGATAGAGAGCGAAGCCAAACCAGAGGGAAATTACTGGGGCGGATTTCACTGCGCTGAGTGCGCCAATACATGCGCCTCTTTTGGCAAAACAGAACAACAGGCATATGACTTCTCTCACGGCACAGACGACGAGAAGTTTGGCGTATTTCTGTCGATGTGACCATGACTACTAAATACTCAAAACAATACGAACACCAAGTTCGGGTTGAAATCTTCCTCCCCCAAGACTGCATTGATTTCTTCTTGAAAGACCCCACTAAAAGCGCGCCCAAAAACATCAAGAAGTTCCTGATAGGGCAGTGGCTAAAGGACAGATCGCCAGCCGTTAGCGCAGACATTCCTCCGCTCATTCGCTTCCTAATAGCGGACGATAGCAGATAGTCGATATTTTCCAAAAATGGGGGAAAAACGATGACGATAAAAAGTGGCGTCCGTCCTTACCGTCCTCCCCTATCACCCGTTCCTTAATTTTCCCTGAGAATTTGCTGAGCCTGGCATTAGAACAAACCCACAGATTTGTAAGTATAAACTTAGACAGATCTAATCTATATGGGGATGGGCTTGTTGTTGTCAATAGTATTATGAGAATAAAACCTTGCAAAGTTGTTAAGTGGAATTAATCTTATTATCACATTGTACTTATGCGCGCGTGAGACAATGGGGGCAGTAAGATCAATCAAATCAAAGGAGATAATCAAATGAACAAGCGCACGTTAGCCATCCTGATCGCCACCATCGTCATGATACTGTCCTCCCTCGCGTGTGATGATGGGGGGATTATAGATAACTCATGCTCTACCTGTGGCAGTCCCACATCGGGGGGACAAATCATGAATCCCGATTCTATCGTGCAACAGGGTTGGGACTGGCTCGACCAATTCGATACTACTAAGTAAGTAGCATTCCCGCTCATGTCCTACAGGGGGAAGGACAAGCGCGGCAATACTGCCGAATCAAACAAAGGATAATCAAATGGACACAGACAAACTGAACAAACTTGCGCTCGGCTATACTTGGGATAATGGGATCGTCACATCCCCCGGCAAGTTTGAGGGCGAGTCTATCTCGACCTTGTACTACTATGACGCATACCTTAATGGGAATGGTGCGGTCATGGAAGTGTCAAAAGAAGAGCGCGAAGCGCTAGGGTTACACGAGTCTGACCAGTGGGTGTATGTAGCAGAATCAAATGATGGATTCGTGTCACTTGAATTCTACATGACACAAGAGCAGGCAGAAGCAAGAGACGCGGAAGAATCCGAAGAAGAAGAAGAAGAGCAGGCCGAGGAGGACGCCGATCCCGTCTATTGTCCTCTCTGTGACAGTGGAGACTCTTCCGTGCTGGGTACACTTGGCAAACGTGTATATTATCGCTGTACTGCTTGTGGTATGGATTACAGCCACATTGTGAACTAACCATCTATCAAATACAAACCACGAAAGGACATCAAATGACGATCAAACTAGGCAAGCACACGATCACCATCAGGATGACCATCCAGAGACTTGAGGCTGTGCGCGTGGACATTGACCCGACCGAACGCGCTCGCATGTATGCCGAATTGACCGCGACCCCTGAATTCGACGCCCTCCGCAAGCAAGCCGCGGAAATCAGAGCGAAAAGAGGTATAAATGAACATAGGTGAAACGGTTTTAATTAAAGAAGGATTCGGAGGTTGGGATATAACAAGCCATCCAATTGGCGGGAAATTTGTCCGCTTTTCGCACGATACCGCCTGCGTAATTAAGAGGGATTATCAAAAAGAGGGCTATAGCAGGACACAGACGCACGGTACGCGCTATGTGGTAGAGATCGAGAATCGAAAATATGCTGTAGATTCAAACGCTATCCTAACAACCGATTAACCTCCCTCCCCGCTCATGTCCTCTAGCAGATTGCCACACGTCAGACCCGCAAACATAGAGTCGGACTGGCTAGGATACTAGAGGACAAGCGCGGGCATGGATGACCCGAACCAACAAAAGAAACGAGGACAAATGTATCACGTTTTTATCCGCTCATGGTGGAAAGTAACAAAAAACCAATGCGGGCAGGATGTCCGAATCCCTCACGCGGTTGGATTGCCGCCGGTAACATTCGAGAGGAGTCAAAATGAACTACTTCAAAAAGCACGCCCATGATCCCCGCCAGCATAAAGGGCGCACAATAGAGGCGTCAAAGTTAGCAGGCCGATTCGATGGGTTGTATTATGCCATTATTGACGGCCTGATAGACTTCGATATACAACCCTCGCGCTATCATAAAGTTGTAATCAGGCGCATTGTAACAAACCACTATTACAACCGCTTTCCCTTCAAAGTCTAATTAACAGGAGTCAACCATGAAAACAAAAGTAATTTTCCGCATCTTCAAGGGAGAGGTTATAGCCATATTCCCAGAACTCCCTGGCGATTACAACCCTCGCTTAACCTGCCTCTCCTATCAGCACATCGGGCAACATGGCGCGGCCTCGGTAAACTTAACAGAGGATACCCGACCCGCTAAACTTGCCGAGTACGCCCCGCTCATGGAGGAATTAACATCCATCGGTTACGATCTGCGCGTAGGGCATAGGGCGAGCAGGAAGGATTACAACGCGAGAGTCAAGGCTTGCGAGGTGACAAAATGACCATCAAAAAACTCGACGCGCTCACTCTTGCCGCCCTGGGGGTTTGGATTCTGGGGCTGGCAGTCCTGTTTGGCCTGTTTTAACACTGCGTAAAATCACAACTCTAAGCGGATTTTAACCATAGAATCCGCTTAACAAGTACAATCTAATCATCAAACAAAGGAGTCTGAAATGTCTAAAAAATACAAGTACGTTGAAATTGAAATAAAGCAGGATGACAACCCGA